>Ga0302320_10010131_pt1 | contig 20165 bp, 16 predicted proteins | sample Bog_T0_3_FD_202130 | JGI IMG/M metagenome (GOLD analysis project Ga0302320, IMG submission 202130) | Peat permafrost microbial communities from Stordalen Mire near Abisko, Sweden - Bog_T0_3 | ecosystem: Environmental > Terrestrial > Soil > Wetlands > Peat | place: Sweden: Abisko, Stordalen Mire...
GGGGCCGGGCCGAAATGACATCGACTTTCATATTTTGATTCGCAGAAATATGGACTCGGTTTCGTGTGCTTCGGCCCCTTACCCCAACCCTCTCCCCGCGAGCGGGGAGAGGGAGCGCTTCCGCCCGAGCCTCCGAAGACGTTCACCCGATTGCCCTGGGCGTCCCTTCAATGAATCTCCGGCATCATCTCCGCGCGCGCCAGATTGCCGAATCGCGTCAACTCCGCCTCGAACGCCAGTTCCACCGTGCCCGTCGGGCCGTGGCGCTGTTTGCCGATGATCACTTCGGCCCTGCCGTGGGCGCGCTCCATCTCGTTCTGCCAGGTGAGGAATTCCGGCGTGCCTTCGCGCGGTTGTTTGTTCTTGATGTAATATTCCTCGCGGAACACGAACATCACCACGTCGGCGTCCTGCTCGATCGAGCCTGATTCGCGCAAGTCCGAGAGTTGCGGGCGTTTGTCGTCCCGCTGTTCGACCGCGCGCGACAACTGCGACAGCCCGATCACCGGCACCGCCAGTTCCTTGGCGAGCGCCTTCAGGCCGGTCGTGATTTCGGTGAGTTCCTGCACGCGGTTTTCCGAGCGCGTCTTGGAGCCCGACAGCAGTTGCAGATAGTCGATGACCAACAAGTCCAACCCGCGCTGGCGCTTCAAGCGCCGCGCCCGCGCCGTCAACTGGGCTATCGAAATGCCGCCGGTCTGGTCGATGTAGAACGGGATCGACGACATCTCCTGCATCGCCTGGGTGACTTGCTGGAACTCCTGCTCGGAAATGTCGCCGCGGCGGATTTTGTAAGAAGGGACCCCGGATTGCTCGGCGATGATACGGGTCGCCAATTGCTCGCTCGACATTTCCAGCGAGAAGAAGCCGACGACGCCGCCATTGAGCGTCTCCATCGTTCCGTCGGGCTTGGTCTGGCCTCGATAGGCGCGCGCGACATTGAAGGCGATGTTGGTGGCGAGCGCCGTCTTGCCCATGCCGGGACGGCCAGCGAGGATGATCAAGTCGGAGGACTGCAGGCCGCCCATCTTGTGGTCGAGGTCGTCGAGCCCGGTGGCGATGCCGGAGAGATGGCCGTCGCGCTCGTAGGCGCGAGCCGCCATATCCACCGCGATTTTCAACGCTTCCGAGAATTTCTGGAAGCCGCCGCCGTAGCGCCCGCCCTCGGCGATCTTGTAGAGCCGCTTCTCCGCGTCCTCGATCTGCTCGCGCGGGGTCACGTCGACCGGCGCGTCGAAGGCGACGTTGACGATGTCCTCGCCGATGGTGATCAGATCGCGGCGCACCGCGAGATCGTGGATCGAGCGCCCGTAGTCGTGGGCGTTGATGATTGTCGTCGCCTCGGCGACCAGTCGGGCGAGATAGGCGGGCACAGTGACGCCGGCGCCGACGTCATGCTCGCCCAGAAAGGTCTTGAGCGTGATGGGCGAAGCGAGCTTGCCGGCGTGGATCAACGCGCCCGCGGTCTCGTAGATGCGGCGGTGGATTTCCTCGACGAAATGCTCGGCGCGCAGGAAATCGGAGACGCGGTCGTAGGCGTCGTTGTTGATGAGAATCGCGCCGAGCAGCGCCTGTTCGGCGTCGATATTGGCCGGCGGCTTGCGCGCGGGCGCCCCGGCGGGAGCGGGCGGACGGGCGGGGAAAGGTTCAATAGTCGCCATCGAGCGTTGCTTGAGCTTCTTCGTGTTGGGGACCGACGCGACGAGGTACGACGCGAGCGCAGCAGGATAGCCGCCCGCCGGCCCAGGCGGAAGCTTCTTTCACGAGACGTTAGCGTAAGCGAGTCTTTCCGCGCTTATCCCCGCTATACCCCGGCGCGAAGATTTGTCGAGAAATCTGTTGACGCGGGCGGCGGGAGGGGCGCGATTCGGGGGGCGGCGGTCAGCGGCAGGCGCGCCGTCCCGAATGGGTTCGCCGCCGAGGGAGGACAGGGGGCGTTGAATGCACTGTCAACGTACCCCCGCAAGCACTCGGACTTTCGTGAGCGGGCTTGCAAATTCCCCAAATTCGCGCGCAACATGGCGCCATATCGCGCAGTTCAACCTTGTTAACTGTTGCAGCCAATTGGACTGCGCCCTTCGCCCGACCGATTGCATAATTCTCCCACAGAGCAAACACTGCGCTGAATGGCCCGGTTGAGGGGCACGCCCTCGAAGGATACCGCCAAACTCCCCTCATCCCCCGCCCTTCTCCCCTCGGGAGAAGGGGGTCCGCGAACCTCCGCTCAGGGGCCGATTGGAGTTGAACAACAACGAAGCCAAAGGCGAGAATTTCGCCGTGTCTCGGTTACCTTCCCCCTCACCCCCTATTCGCCAGCGCCGCGTCGCGGATATCTGCCGCCAACTCCTCCACCCTCTCCGGGTCGGCGTCCCAGGCGAACATGAAGCGGGCGCCGCCGCCGATGAACGTGTAGAAACGCCAACCGCGCGCCCGCAGCGCATCCAGCACCGGCTCGGGGGCGCGCAAGAACACCGAATTGGCTTGCACGGGGAACATCGGCTCGACGCCGGGAAGGTTGGCGACCCCCGCCGCCAGCCGGGCCGCGCAGGCGTTGGCGTGTCGAGCGTTTTTCAGCCACGCGCCGCTCTCCAGCAGGCCGATCCAGGGCGCGGAGAGGAAGCGCATTTTCGAGGCGAGCTGTCCCGCCTGCTTGCAGCGATAATCGAAATCCACCGCCAAAGCGCGGTCGAAGAAGATGACGGCTTCGCCAACCGCCAGGCCATTTTTCGTGCCGCCGAAGCAGAGCACGTCGACGCCCGCCTTCCAGGTGAGATCGGCGGGGGAAGCGCCGAGAAATGCGCAGGCTTGGGCGAAGCGGGCGCCGTCCATATGCAGTTTCAGGCCGAATTCGCGGCAGACCGCCGACAGCGCCTTGATCTCGTCGATCGAATAGACGAGCCCGGTCTCGGTCGGCTGGGTGATCGTGGCCACCTGCGGCTTGGGATAATGGATGTCGGAGCGTCCCGTCGCAAACGCCCGCACCGCCTGCGGCGTCAGCTTGCCGTCCTGCGAGGCCGCGCTGAGCAGCTTCGAGCCGTTGGAGAAAAACTCGGGCGCCCCGCACTCGTCGGTTTCGACATGGGCGAACGACGAGCAGATGACGCTGTGGTAGGATTGGCAGAGCGACGCCAGGGCGAGCGAATTGGCCGCAGTGCCGTTGAAGGCGAAAAACACCTCGCAATTGCTCTCGAACAACTGGCGGAATGTGTCGGAGGCGCGCTGCGTCCATTCGTCCTCGCCGTAGGCGACGGCCGAGCCGTGGTTGGCGCGCGCCATAGCGTCCCATGCCTCGGGGCAGACGCCGGCGTAATTGTCGGAGGCGAATTGCTGGGGTCTCAGGATCATGGGAGCTTCCCGTCTCGGATTGGTGCATCCCTACGCCAACGCGGGCCGCTCAGCCAGCGGGACTGGAGCCCCCGAAGCGCGGCGACCGCGCCGCATCATCGGCTGTTGCGCAGGGTAGCGTCCAGATAGCGCACGTTGAGCCGGGTAAAGCTCGGCCTCAGATGAGTGGCGTCGCGATAGATCGGCGAGCCATCCGCCTGTTGTGCGGCGCACCAATCTCCGGGGCCACAGAGAGAGTCCATGGGGTCGATGATCGTCGCTCCCGCGCTCTGAGCGGCCTGGGCGATCCCGCGATTGATTTCGCCGTAACGCGCGAGAAATTCCGAACGCGGCTCTCCCTCGTCGTGAATGGAGAAATTCAGGAAAGAGCGCGTGATGCGGTTGCGCGGATCCATGTGCGGCCCGACTGGGATATTGAGAACGACGAAGACCTTCTTCCCCCTTTCGGTGAAGAAACGAACGCTGTTGCCGACCGATTGCAACCCTCGCGCTCGCCCTTCGACAGAGCCGAGGTCGAGGCCGCCGACCGCAAACTGCCCGCGAAACATCTGGTCGACGAAATATCCCCACCATTGCGCCGCTATGACCACCGTATCGACATTCAGCCTGTTTGCGACTTCCCTCGATTGGTCGAAGAAAGTTTCGCAGCCGCTGTTATCGCTGGTGTTGGGCAGCGGTAGACAACCCCTCACGGTCATGAAAAAGGCCGACTTGTTTCCCCTCGGATCCGCTTTCAACAGGTGGTCTATTCTCGACGCGTATTGTTCCATATTGCTATCGCCGAGGAACAGCACGGCTCCGCCGGAGCCGTCACGCTTGAAGACATCAATGTTCAGATCCGGAAATGACACTCTGACCATATCGCCGAAAGTTTCGTTCTCGCCGATGGCGTTCAACACGGACTCCAGATGGAAACGCGCCGCAAAAGAAGCGTTCCTCATGTGCGTCATCAAATCGCCCAGTCCTCCGAAGGCCAGACAGACCCCAGTCAGCGAAAGCGCGATGGTTCCGCGAAATTGGGAAACCCGCACCGGCGTTTCAATCAGCCGGTAGGTGAGCCAGGACAGCCCGACCGCCATCAGGATGAGCGCGCACGACAAGAGCGGGCTGAGTTCACCCCCTGCGGAAATGCGTGCAAAAGAAAAAAGCGGCCAATGCCAGAGATAGAGCGGATAGCTGATCCTACCGACGAACACCGCTGACGGATGAGAAAGAATTTTGCTGCTAACGAAGCCTCCCGGCCCGGCGCCGATAAGCAGCGTTGCCGCGCCGACCGGCGCGATGGCTCGCCAGCCGGGAAATGCGTCGTGCTGAGTATATATGAATACGCAGGCAATTATGGTCACGAACGAGATCATTGCTATCAAAGACGGCGATAGCCGGCGAAAGAATCCGCGAAGGCGCCAATGGGAATCAACGAGCGAAATATACTCGAATCTCGCGAGCAACGATCCACTTAGCAATTCCCATGCGCGTGTCCATGGCATGTAAAACACGCTTACTTGATCAATATTCACGTTCACGACATTAATCGAACAGGATAACATTATCAATACAGCAACAAAAAGTAATGACTTTCGTCTACCTAGAGAGATAGCGACAGCGATAACTGGCCATATTATGTAGAATTGCTCTTCGATCGCCAGCGACCAGAGATGCAATAACGGCTTTGTCTCCGCCGCGACATCGAAATATCCAACCTCTTTTTTCAACACGAGGTTGGATACGTAAAAACCCGCCCCGCGGATGTGTCCGCCAAAACGCCTGAAATCATCAGGAAGCAAAATAAACCAAGCCGCAATCAAAGCAAATGTTAACATAATCAGCAATGCGGGAAGAATTCGGCAGGCTCTGCGTATATAAAATTCCTTGAAGCTGAACCTTCCCGAGCCAATTTTACCTATTCCACGCTCAGAAAAAATAATGGCTGAAATCAAATACCCAGAAATGACGAAAAACACATCGACGCCGATGAATCCTCCTGGGAAGAAATTCGGAAAGGCGTGAAACAATACGACGACAGTCACCGCGACGGCGCGGAGTCCGTCAATGTCGCTTCGATATGGCAGCCGGACGTCGCCGCTGTTCACAATGCTCATTGTGGCGCTGCTCTGCCGGCGTAAGAATAACTAAGCTATAAGGCCGCGCGCGATCGGCGCGAAGAACTCGACGACTTTCACATAGACGTCGCGCTTGAACGGCACGACGAGGTCGGGCAGCGCCTCGAAGCGCTCCCAGCGCCAGGCGCGGAACTCGGCGTGGTGGTTGCCCTCGGCGGGGAGATCGATGTCGATCTCCGACTCGTCGCCCTCGAAGCGGAACAGGAACCATTTTTGCGTCTGCCCGCGATAGCGGCTCTTCCAGCGTCCGCCGATCTCGGGCGGCAGGTCGTAGCTCCACCAGTCCGGCGCCTCGGCGACGACACTGGCGCTGCGCACGTTGGTCTCTTCGTAGAGCTCGCGCTTGGCAGCCTCCAGCGGGCTCTCGCCGGCGTCGATGCCGCCCTGCGGCATCTGCCATTCGTGGCCAGATGCGGGAAGCGCGTCGCGTTCCTTCTTGCGCTGGCCGATGAACACCAGCCCCTGCGCGTTGATCAGCGTGACGCCGGCGCAGCGGCGGTAGGGCAGATGTTCGGTCACGGCGCGGCTCGCTTCGGTAAGAGGCGCACTCCTATCGCGCGGCGGGAGCCAATGTTCAAGGCGGCGTCACGCCGCTCTTGTTCGGGGGACGGGCGATGAGCGACGACACCGGCGCCAGCGCGACGCCACGCGTCTGCAACGCCTCCGCCCAGCGCGCGATATGGTCGAGGCTGACCGGCAGCGCGGTGGCGACGCCAATGGCGCCGTCCTGGCGTCGCGCCAGCCCTTCGAGCCGCGTCAACGCCGCCTCGACGCCGTCGGGCGTCGGGCTGGCGTCGATGACGACGTCGGCCGCGCCGGCGCGCAGATTGAGATCGTGGGCGAGGCCGAGCGCGAGGCTGCGCGGCGACGAGCCGTCGTCCAGATACGCCAGCCCGCGCGAGGCGAGTTCGGCCAGAACCGGCGCCAAGGCGCCGCGATCGCCGGTGAACTTGGCCCCCAGATAATTCTCGACGCCGATAAAACCCGGAAACCGCCCGAGCATCCAGAGCAGCGAATCCCGATTTTCCGCCTCGCTGGCGCTTGTCGTCAGCATATGCGGCCCCGGCTGCCCGCCTCCGGCGAACGGCTCCATCGGCGCCTGCAACATCACCTCATGCCCCGCCGCGCGCGCCTTGGCGACCTCAGCCGACAGGTCCGGCCCATAGGGCGCAAAGCCGAGCGTCACCGCCGCCGGCAGCCGCGCAATCGCCGCCTCGGTGCTCGCGGCGTCGAGCCCGAGCCCGCCGACGAACAGCGCAACGCGCGGCGCGTTCTGCAGTTTCACCGATTCCATCACCGGACGCGCGTAGACTTCGAACGGTTTTGCACCGTCGGGGCCGATGCGCGGCAGCGGCCCGAAGCGCGATTTCTCGACGAGGCGCGGATCGGGCGCCGGCGCGAGCCGCACCCCGAGCGCGGTCGGCACGTCGATCAGCAGCCCGCTCTCGGGCGCCCCGCCGTTGCGCACCACCTTGACGCCATTGGACATTTCGACGTCGTTGGGCGACGGCGAGGCGGACGGGACGGGCGCCGGCGCGACGGGCGCTGCGACCGGCTTGGGCGCCTCCGCGACCTTCGTCGGCGGCGGACTGGCGCGCCACAGCTGGACCCCGCTGGCGACCAGAACGGCCACGGCGACCAACGCCAGCACCCAGACGCCGAGCCCGGCGAACGGCGAAGGCGGCGGCGGTTCGAGGCCCAGCGGCTCGTTCAGCTCGTCTCGCAAGGCCTCGTCCTCATGCTCCGCAACGCAGGCGCGAATCGCCTAGGCTCCAGGGCGCATAATTCACATCGCCGCGCCCCGCGTCGAGCGCTGATTGCAGGCGATTTTTCAGCGGGTTGGCAACGCCGGCGCGCGGATTGGGTTAGCCCCGCGGCGCGGAACCGTTTATAACCGGGTAATGACGAATCGCGGGGTCCGAGCGCTCCCGCCGTCGCCTTGTGGGAAAGCAGTTTCACTCGATGGAAGAACCCAACATTTCGCGCGAGTCCGAAGCGGCGGCCGCGCAAGCGAGCAGCGACGCCTACGGCGCGGATTCGATCAAGGTTTTGCGCGGCCTCGACGCGGTGCGCAAACGTCCGGGCATGTATATCGGCGACACCGACGACGGCTCGGGCCTGCACCACATGGTCTACGAGGTCGTCGACAACGCCATCGACGAAGCGCTCGCCGGCCACGCCAAGCTGGTCACCGTCACGCTCAACGCCGACGGCTCCTGCACGGTGACCGACGACGGCCGCGGCATCCCCACCGACATCCACCCGGAAGAAGGGGTGTCGGCGGCCGAGGTCATCATGACCCAGCTCCACGCCGGCGGCAAATTCGACCAGAATTCCTACAAGGTCTCCGGCGGGTTGCACGGCGTCGGCGTCTCCGTCGTCAATGCGCTTTCCACCAAGCTCACGCTGCGCATCTGGCGCGACGGCCATGAGCATGTGATGCATTTCGCCCACGGCGACGCCACCGACAAGCTCGCCGTCGTCGGCCCGGCGCCGTTGGTTGACGGCCTGCACAAGCGCGGCACCGAGGTGACCTTCTGGCCGTCGTCGGAAACGTTTACGATGGTCGAGTTCGACTATGCGACCATCGAACATCGGCTGCGCGAACTCGCCTTCCTCAATTCCGGCGTGCATGTGGTGCTCACCGACGCGCGCAGCGCCGAGGTCAAGCGCGAGGTATTGTTCTACGAGGGCGGGTTGGAGGCCTTCGTGCGTTATTTGGATCGCACGAAAACCCCGCTGATCGACAAGCCAATCCTCATCAAAGCCGAGAGGGACCGCATCACCGTCGAAGTGGCGCTGTGGTGGAACGATTCCTATCACGAGAACGTGCTGCCGTTCACCAACAACATCCCGCAGCGCGACGGCGGCACCCATCTGATTGGTCTGCGCAGCGCGCTGACGCGGCAGGTGACGAGCTACGCCGAAAGCTCCGGCCTCAACAAGAAAGAGAAGGTCGATCTCACCGGCGACGATACCCGCGAGGGCCTGACGTGCGTGCTCAGCGTCAAATGCCCCGATCCGAAATTTTCGTCGCAGACCAAGGACAAGCTCGTCTCCTCCGAAGTGCGCCCGGTCGTCGAGAGTCTCGTCAACGAGAAGCTCGCGCAATGGTTCGAGGAGCATCCCGCCGACGCCAAGCTGGTTGTCGGCAAGGTGATGGAAGCGGCGATGGCGCGCGAAGCCGCGCGCAAGGCGCGCGAGTTGACGCGACGCAAAGGCGCGCTCGACATCGCCAGCCTGCCCGGCAAGCTCGCCGATTGTCAGGAGCGCGATCCCTCGAAATCCGAAATTTTCATCGTCGAGGGCGATTCCGCCGGCGGCACGGCCAAGCAGGGCCGTAACCGCGAATATCAGGCGGTGCTGCCGTTGCGCGGCAAGATCCTCAACGTCGAGCGCGCGCGGTTCGACAAGATGCTGTCGAGCGAACAGGTGGGCACGCTGATCACCGCGCTCGGCGCCGGCATCGGCCGCGACGACTTCAATATCGACAAGCTGCGCTATCACAAGATCATCATCATGACCGACGCCGACGTCGACGGCTCGCATATTCGCACGCTGCTGTTGACGTTCTTCTTCCGCCAGATGCGCCAGGTCATCGAGAACGGCCATCTGTACATCGCCCAGCCGCCGCTGTTCAAAGTCAAGCGCGGGACGTCGGAGCAATATTTGAAGGACGAGCGGGCGATGGAGGATTTCCTCGTGCGCTCCGGCGTCGAGGGCGCGGCTTTGCGGCTGGCGAGCGGCGAAGTGCGCGCGGGCGCCGATCTCGCCGCGTTGGTTGACGAGGCGCGCGCGACCCGCCATCTGCTCGCCAATCTGCATTCGCGCTACAACAAGGCCGCTGTCGAACAGGCGGCGTTGATGGGCGCTCTGAAGCCGCTCAGCGTCGCCGACGATCCGCAGGGACTCGAGCGCGCGCAAAACCTCGCCGATCGCATGAATTCCATCGCCGAGGAAACCGAACGTAATTGGACCGGACGCACGGAAAACGGCGGCTATGTGCTGACGCGGCAAGTGCGCGGCGTCAAACAAGCCGTCATCCTCGACGCCGGCCTGTTCGCCTCCGCCGAAGCCCGCCGTCTCGACGAACACGCGCGCCCGCTCGCCGAAGCCTTCTCCGGCCCCGCCGCGTTCCTGCGCAAGGGCGACGAAACCGCGGTCTCCGGCCCCTCCGAACTCCTGGAGGCCGTCAACGCCGCCGGCCGCAAGGGCGTCGCCTTCCAGCGCTACAAAGGCCTGGGCGAGATGAACAAGGACCAGCTCTGGGAGACCACGCTCGACCGCGAAGCGCGCTCACTGTTGCAGGTGAAGATCAAGGAGGTTGATGAGGCCGACGAGATTTTCGTCAAGTTGATGGGCGACGTGGTGGAGCCGAGACGCGAGTTCATCCAGGAGAACGCGCTGAACGTGGCGAATTTGGACGTGTGAGCGCGGGCCGGTTTGACTGCTCGGCTCGCAAATCTAGCGTGTTCGTGGTCCGCATGAGGGGAGCCTGCGATGGCGGAGCCGGCAAGAGTCTTCGTGTCCGGGGACGAGTTCTTCGCCTTTGTCAAAGAGGCCGAGGGACGGTGGGAACTCGTCGATGGCGAGATGACCATGATGGCGGGTGCGAACCAGCGGCGCCAGGATATCGCCGCCAACACACTTGCATCGCTCCATGCGCAATTGCGCGGCGGCAAATGCCGCCCGACGGCCGCCGACACTGCGGTAGCCATCAACGGCAACATCCGATACCCGGACGTCGTCGTGGACTGGGGACGGCGCGACGATCAAGCGCTGAAAGCCACGACGCCGACGCTGGTGATCGAAGTCCTTTCGCAGTCGACGAGACTTTTCGATTCCCACAAGAAGCTCAACGAGTACAAGTCGCATCCGGATATCGAATATGTCGTGCTCATCGACACGGATAGCGCGCGGGCGCTGCTCCATTATAGAGACGGCGACGTCTGGCGCGAGCGGGTCTACCAAAATATGCAAGATGTCATCGAGTTTCCCGGCCTCGGAGCCTCGCTAGCGTTGAGCGACGTCTATTTTGGGCTGGAATTCAAGACGAGGCTTGCGTAAGCGAAGCGCGCTCGCCATCGCAGGTGAAGATAGCGGATAGCGACGAGGCGGATGAAATCTTCGGCGAGCGAGGGACGACGTCGTGAAGCTGCGCTGCGCCGCGAGTTCATCCAGGAGAACGCGCTGAACGTGGCGAATTTGGATATGTGAGCGCCCAACGGAAGCTTAACTGCGGCTTCGGAAAAGTCATGGCTTTTCTGAGGGGCGGGTTTTGTTGTCTGGATCCCCATCCTGAGCCGCCGACGGGTCGCCGGGTTGGCATGGCGTTGCCGCCATCCTGAGTTCCTCAGTGGGGCGACGGAAGACGGCCGATCCGCTTCCGGTCCGGCCCCATGCTGAAGTCTCACACGGGCTCCACGGCCCTAACTGGCGGTCGCCTTCGCAAACTGTCTGGGCGAATAGCCGATCACGCGTTTGAACGCAGCGCCGAACGCGCTTTCCGACTCGTAGCCGACCGTCGGCGCGACGACCGCGATGGACATCCCGCCATTGGCGAGACGATCGGACGCGACCATCATCCGCCAGCGGGTGAGATAATCCATGGCGGGCTCGCCGACCTTGTCCTTGAAACGTGCGGCGAAGCTCGAACGTGACATGCCCGCGACTCGCGCCAGCGCCTCCAACGTCCATTTGCGCCCTGGCTCCGCATGCATGGCCGCGATCACCGCGCGCATCTGCTTGTCCGCCAGCGCGAACAACCATCCGGTGCTGTGGCGTCCATGCTCCGCCAGATACAGCCGCAGCGCTTCGATCAGCAGCGCCTGCGCAAGGTGTTCGGCGATCAGCATGCTGCCCGGCTGCGGCTCACGCAGTTCGCGCATCAGCCGTTCGATCGACCCGCGCAAGGCGGCCTTGTTGGCTTCAGCGCTGATATGGACGACCGGCGGCAGCATGCCGAGCAGCAGTTCGGCGTGCATGCCCTCGAAGCCGAAATACCCGCCCACCCCCGAAACGTCGCCGCCGCCGTTCAGAACCGCCGTCTCGCCCGCCGGAACCGTGGGGAAGAAACGGAAGGCGTCGATCGGCGGCGCGTCGGCCGCGCTGTAGAGCCGATAAGCCTTGTCGCCCGGCATCAGCACGAAATCGCCCGCGCCGAGCCGCACGGGCTCAGCCCCCTCCATGGCGAGCCAGAAGGCGCCCGATTGGATCGCGTAGCATTTGACGCCGTCGTCGGGCCCAAACGCGAGCGCCCAATCGCCGCCGGCATCGAGACCGCGGAACCCATAGCTGCTCGGCCTGAGAAGCGAGAGGATGTCGGAGAGGGGATCCATGAACACTCCTGGACGATGGCGACGCCATAATGGACGCTGTAGCATGGATCGTCCAGGAGCTATCCCATACTTCTGACGGCGGCGACAAGCCTCACACTGCATCAGGAGTTATCGGCATGATCGAGAACAAAGCCCTTTGGCTCAACACCAAGCGCGCGCCTCTCACCCTCGGCCCCGCCCCTTACACCGCGCCCCGCGCCGATGAGATCTTGGTCCGCGTCCGCGCCGTCGCCGTCAATCCGATGGACCGGCTGCAACAGACCATGGGCGATATCTTCACGCCCTGGACGACCTACCCCTTCGTGCTCGGCTCCGACGTCGCCGGCGAAGTAGTCGAGGTCGGGGCGGGCGTCACTCGCTTCCGGGTCGGCGACCGCGTGGTCGGCTATGCCGCCGGCTCGGACAAGTCGCGTGACCGCGCCGCCGAGGGCGCCTTCCAGGATTACGTCGTCCTGCTCGCCCACATGGCGTCGCCCATCCCCGCCGCCCTGCCGTTCGAGGACGCGGCCGTCCTGCCGCTCGGCGTTTCGACCGCGGCGTGCGGCCTGTTCCAGAAAGACTTCCTCGCGCTGAATGCGCCGTCGGCGGCGCCCACGCCGTCGGGTAAGACGCTCATTGTCTGGGGCGGATCGACAAGCGTCGGCAGCAATGCGATCCAGCTCGCGGTCGCGGCCGGCTACGACGTGGTCACGACCGCCTCGCCGCGCAATTTCGCCTATGTGAAACAGCTCGGCGCGCGCGAGGCGTTCGACTATCGGTCCAAGACCGTCATTTCCGACATCGTCAGCGCCTTGCGCGGACGTGAGATCGCCGGCGCGCTGGCGATCGGCGCGGGTTCGGCAGCGGCGTGCATCGACGTTGTCGGCGCCTGCAAGGGCCACCGCTTCGTGGCTATGGCGACGCCGCCCACGTCCTTCGACAATGTGCCCGTCGGACGCGGCAGGCTGCTCCGGATGGTTCCGGCGATCACGGTTATGCTCGCCGGCACATTGACGCAGACGCTCAAGGCGCGGCGCCACGGCGTAGGCGTCAAGATGATCTGGGGCAGCGCCCTGATCGCCAACGAAGTTGGTCCGATGATCTTCGAGACGTTCCTGCCGACGGCCCTGGCCGAGGCGCGGTTCGTGGCGGCGCCCAGCCCCATCGTGGTCGGCGCGGGGCTGGCGCGGATCCCCGCCGCGCTCGAGCGGCAGCGTCTGGGCGTTTCCGCCGGCAAGTTCGTAGTGACGTTGTGACCGACCCAGAGGCGCGGCCCGCGGCGGGTCACGGCGATCTCGTCGCCAAGCCCGTCACGAGTCTCGTCAGCGTCACTCGCTTTCGACTGCGCTCCCTCCGCTTCCTGCCGTTCTTCCTCCTGCATGCGAACCGGACGATCGCGCAGATTCGCAAGGCGGATGGCTTCGTGGCCGGGGCGGTCCAGCGCGACGCCGACCTCGCGTTCTGGACGATGACAGTCTGGCGGGACGAGCATTCAATGCGCGCCTACGTGGCGAGCGGGGCGCACCGGAAGGCGATGCCGCACCTTGCCGAATGGGCCGACGAAGCGAGCGTGGGGCGCTGGAGTCAGCCCGGCGACAACCTGCCCGAGTGGCCGGAAGCGGTTCGTCACTTGCGAGGAGAAGGGCGCGCCCTGACGCTTCCGCATTCCGCGCCGAAACACCCCGGGCAGGGTTTCGCTGAACCGCGGATGACCAATGGAATGCGGCTTTGACAAAAGGACCGGGATCATCAGGGGTGTGCTGAAAGTCCCCTTCGTCGCGGCTCCGCCCGGCGAAGCCGCCGGCCCGGTTCCGGCCCGCTCGATCAATCAGGCGGCGCCGGCGCCGGCGACCAGCCCCCTATATGTAGCAAGTGTCTGTCTAACCCGGGCCAGCGCGGATGCAACCTTGGCCTCGTCCGCCAGAAGTGGAATACTGCCGATGGATAAGCCAGACGCTTTGCATGGCGAAGGCGTCTGGCGAGCGAGGCCGAGCGGGAACTCAGCGTAATGGCGGAAGCGGCGCGAGAGATGTTTAACTACACGATCTGCGATCTCGACGCCTTGGCCGATAGCGATCGATCGGGCGAGGAGTTCGAACTGATCGACGGCATGATCGTGGTGATGTCGAATCCGACCCAGGCCCACGAGCAGATCGCCTCGAATATCGGCGCACCGCTCAAGCTGGCGATGAACAAGCCGGGCTGTCGGACCTATCAGGGCGGCATGCGCGTCCAGGCGAGCGACGAGGCAAGCGGACGGGACAAGTACCGACCTGACGTCATGGTCCATTGTGGTCCGCGGGACGACAAGAAGACTTATTTCACCGACCCCGTCGTCGTCGTCGAGGTGCTCTCGTCCTCGACGATGGACAACGACCGCGGCCGAAAACTGGAATTCTACAAGCGTCAGGTCGGGCTGGAACATATCGTCCTGGCCTATTCGGATCAGATGAGGGTGGAGCACTACGTCCGCAGCGGGGAGAGTTGGAAGTGCCTCGTCCTCACCGCGCCCTACAGCGTCTTGACCCTCGAGGCTGTCAGCTTCGCAATCGCGCTGGAAGAGGTCTACTTCGACATCGCTTTCTGAAGGGACCCGCGGGTCCGGCGACCCCCTCAGCGAAACCTCACCCGCCAGATCGCCCCGCCCTCGTCGTCGCTCACCAGCAGGGCGCCGTCCGCGGTCACCGCGACGTCGACCGGGCGGCCCCAGACGGAGTCGGCGTCGGCGACGAAGCCGGTGAGGAAGTCGTCGTATTCGCCGGTCGGAACGCCCTCTTTCATGCGCAGCCGCACGACCTTGTAGCCGGTGCGTTGCGAGCGGTTCCACGAGCCGTGCATGGCGACGAAGGCGTCGCCGCGGTATTGCGCGGGGAAGCTCGCGCCCTCGTAAAAAGTGATGCCGAGCGGCGCCGAATGCGGCTGCAACAGCACGTCGGGAACGGTGACTTTGGCCGCCAGATCCGGCCGCTCGCCTTTGTGGCGCGGGTCTTGGTGGGCGCCGATATAGTACCACGGCCAGCCGTAGAAGGCGCCTTCGCGGACCCGCGTGGCGTAATCCGGCACGAGGTCGTCGCCGAGCCCGTCGCGCTCGTTGACGACGCACCACAGCGCCCCGGTCTGCGGCTGGAGCGTCAACCCCGAGCAATTGCGCAGCCCCGAGGCGTAGACGCGGCGCCGCTCGCCTTCGGGGGAGAACGCGAGCACGTCGGCGCGATCCGTCTCGTCGTCGGAGAGCGCGCCGAGCGCGCGCGCCAAGGCGCCGACCAGCGATTTGCCGCCCTCCGCGACGTTGCTCTGCGACCCCACGGCGACGAACAGCGTGGCGCCGTCGGCGGAGAAGGCGAGATCGCGCGTCCAATGCCCTCCTGTGGGCAGGCTAGGGACGATGGTTTGCGGCGGTCCGCTGGGGCTGAGATCGCCGGGCGTGAACGGATAGCGCAGGACCGCGCCGGTTTCGCCGACATAGAGCCAATGTGGATCGGCGGCCGGGTAGAAGGCCAGACCGTAGGGCGCATTGAGGCCCGATGCGAAAACGCTCGACTGCGCCTTGCCGTCGGCGTCGAAGCGCAGCACGCGAATCCGGCCGCCGCCGGATTCGGCGACGAAGGCGTCGCCGTTCGGCGCGACGCGGACGACGCGCGGCGTCTCGAGACCTTGCGCCACGAGATCGACGACGAAATTCTCCGGTGCGCGCGGGACCATGCCGGGCGGACGCGCCAGCAACCGCGGCCCGCGCGAGGCCGAGGCGGTGGCGTAGGGCTTGGGCATGTCGGCGGGCGTGATGAGGCGACGCACGCCCGGCGCGTCGCTGCGCCAATCGCCAAACGCTTCGACGCCGCTGCGCAACGACTCCTCGGCTGGCGCCGAGCCAGCGGCGAGCACGATCGAGGCGAACAGGGCGGCGATCCAGGGGCGCATCGCGAATTCCTTGTCGGCAAGCCAGATCGGCGCCGCGGCGAGAGACGCGGGAGGCTTCGGCGGCGAGACGCCGCCGCTCCGGGCGACACGCGTATCTGCTCAAACCGATCCAGACATGCCCGAGCGCGGGCTGTCCGGCAAGCGCCCGCCCGCTATCCCGTAACTCGCCGCCGTGCGAATATTTGCTGGTATCGATTCCCCGCGGAGTTTTCATGCGCTCTCTGCTCGCCGGCGTCGCTTTCGTCGCTCTGCTCGCCTCCGCTCAAACCGCGCGCGCCTGCGCCGACGGCGGACCGGAGACCGGTCGGTGGTCGCTGGATCACGGGGAATTCTCGGATCAGGTGGGGCTGCCGTTCCTGAGCCCCGGCAACGACACGCGCATCAATCTGCAATTCCTGATGCGCGACGCCCATCCCTGGGCGGTGAAGGCGCCGGCGCCGGGCATTGGTCCCGCTTCGATCTCCGGGCTCGACACGCCCGCGCTGTTCACGATGTCCGAACTCGCCGCCGCCTTCCAGCAGGCGACAGCCGATCGGCTCACAGTGTTCTCGGACGACGAGGGGGTGCGCTGCGTATCTTTCGAGGGCGGCAAGCAGGCGTTTCTCGACGCGCTCCAGGCCGAATCGAGCCTCGTGCTGACGGAGCGGACGCAACTCGCCGACGCTCGCACCAGACTGGCGGTCGCCTGCCTTACGAAGGACGCCGCGCCGGCGCCGGCGGCGACCGACCCGCTCGCCGGGGTGAGCCAACCCTCCCCGGCGGCGAAGGATTTCGCGGCCTATCTGACCGGCGCCAAGGCGTTCTACGACGGCGATTTCGACGCGGCGTTGGCCCGCTTCGGGGCGCTCGCACAGTCGAACAACCCGTGGCTCAAAGAGACCGCGCGCTACATGACGGCACGCGCCCTGCTCAACAAGGCGGAAATCGGCGCCTTCGCCGCACTCGACGGCGCGCCCGAGCCGAAGGTGACCGACAAGGCCGCGCTCGACGCCTCGGAGGCGGCGTTCAAAGCCTATTTGCAAGCCTATCCGAGCGGTCGCTACGCCGCATCGGCGCGCGGGCTGCTGCGCCGCGTCTATTGGCTCGGCGGCGACAAGGCAAAACTGTCGGCCGAATATGCCTGGCAGGCGTCGCACATCGGCGAACCCCAAGCCAATCTCGGCGCGACCGATCTCGCGCAGGAGATCGACGCCAAGTTCCTCGGCGTCAAGCCGGAGACCCACGATCCCCTGCAGCTCGCGGTGCTGGATTTGCAAAGGCTGCGCTCGAACGGGAAGACCAAGCCAAAATTCCCCGCCGCCGATCTCGACGCCCAGGCCGCGGATTTCGGCGGGCGCGACGCGCTCTACGGCTATGTGAAAGCCGCGCGCGCGTACTACGCCGACGGCGACCCGGAGGCGACGCTCAAACTCCTCGGCCCGCCCGCGCCGGGCGCGCCCTATCTCGGCTTCAGCCGCGAGGTCTTGCGTGGACAAGCGCTGATGGCGGAGGGCCGCTACCCCGATGCGATCGACCATTGGCGAGGCCTGCTTGCCTCAGCCCGCGAGCCCTGGCAGCACGAGGCGGTCGAACTCGGCCTCGCCATGAGTTGGGAACAGTCGGGCGCGGTCAACAAGGCGTTCCTGCCCGAAACCCGCATCGAATCGCCGCGCATCCGCGCGACCCTGCTGCGCTGGGACGCCGGGCCGATCCTGCTGCGCATGGCGCTGGTCGACCCGCAGGCGACGGGAGAGGAAAAGGCGCTCGCCCGCTTCACCCTGCTCTACAAGGAGGCGACGCGCGGGCTGTATTCCGGCTTCCAACGCGACTACGCGCCGTCGGATTTCGAGGCGGACGGTCGCATTGCGGCCAATCTGAGCGGCGTGAATTCCGCCGCGCTGCTGTGGGCGGGGGCCAAGGAGCCCTACGCCTGCCCCGAGTTGAAGGCGGTGGTCACGGAACTCGCCGCCAACCCCAAGTCGTCCCACGGCCTGCTGTGTCTGGGCGAATTCACGCGCGCGACGGATCTCGACAGCGTCGAGGCGGGGCGGCCCTCCGCCGACGAACTCGGCGGCGGCAAGCCGATCTTCCCCGGCGAGGTTTTCGCACGCGGCGACGTTTATAAGAAGCTCATCGCCGATACGGCGACTCCGGACCGCGACCGCGCCTACGCCCTGTTCCGCGCCGTCAATTGCTACCGGCCCGCCGGCATGAACACCTGCGGCGGCGGGGATGTCGAGCAGTCTCAGCGCAAGGCGTGGTACGACGAACTCAAAGCGAAATACGGCTCGACCGCCTGGGCGCGCAGCTTGAAGTACTATTGGTGAGACTTCCGCTCCTGCTCGCGCTCCTCGCGGGACTCTTCCCGGCGCCGGCGTGGACTGACCCTGTGCGCGCCGCCGATTACGACGCTTTCTGGCTGTGGGCGGGCGTACGGGCGGGACCGCAGATCGAAGCGGCCAAGATCGTCTATCTGCTGCAAGGCGAGATCGCGCCCGACGGCGAAGGACGGGTGCGGCTGAAAGCCCGCGGCGCCGCCGAGCCCGGCCCGCACCAGCCGACGCTGTGGCTGGTGTATCGCGCGAAAAGCCTCGACTGGCCGCCGGAGGTTGTGGCTCACATCACCGCGCGGTTTGAGGCGTGGCGCGTGGCTTCGGCGCAAGTGGCGGGTGTGCAGATCGATTTCGACGCCTCGACACGGGGCCTCCAAAGCTACGCGGCTTTCTTGCGCGCGTTGCGGCGCGTGCTGCCCGCTGGCTGCCGTCTCAGTGTCACCGGGCTGATGGATTGGACCTCTCGAGGCGCGCCCGAGGATTTGGACGCGTTGAGCGGCTCGGTCGACGAAGTGATCTTCCAGACCTATCGCGGGCGCGAGACCGTGCGCGACATCGACGCCTATCTCGCCCGTCTCGGCCGGGTGACGATTCCGTTCCGCCTCGGCCTCGCCGAGGGCGCGCTCTGGTCGCCGACCGACAGCCTCGCGCACAATCCGCACTTCAAAGGCTATGTCGTGTTCCTGCGCAACTGAGAGTTGTCATGTCGGGGTCACGGAATTGCCACTTGCGACGTGTAAGTGATTTGTCGCCGGCGCCGGATGCGAGAGCTTTCGACGCCGGTCCTGTTTTTCACAAATGGGTGCCCGGTTGAAGCTCTATGATTTCGAATTGATCCAGAACGGCGCCGTGGTCGAGGCGTGGCGCGGCGTACCGCTGCCCACGCCCTCGGCGGCATGGCCGCGCCTGGAAGCGCTGGCGGCGGCGGTCGACGGCAATGGTTTCAAAATCCGCGTGCGCGACGCCGCCGGCGGCATCGTGATTCAGACCGGCGTCGCCAGCATGCGGCGGCTTGCGGAGGCGTGCTGAGGGGTCGGCGGGCACTCTGACAGAGGGGCGAAAACACGACAGACTTGGCACACGAGCGAAATCGCGTGGATCACCGTTGACGCCGCACAATGCGGAGGCAGGCCGTGTTTTCGAGGTCCGCGCATTCGCGTCAAAGACGTGCTGGACCTTTTGGCGGCGGGCGCGACGCGTGAGGAAATCCTGGATGACTACCCCTTGCTCGAGTCAGGGGACATAACCGCGGCGCTCGAATATGCGGCCAATGCGAGGCCTTGAGCAAGTTTCACGTAGGCGCCCACATCAGGAGCGGCGGCGTCCTCGCCGCCGTCTTGTCGTGCGCCTCTCGTCGCGACCATCGGCGGCGAGGACGCCGCCGCTCCGCGATCGCCGCTGGCGTTGCACGGTTGGTTTGCGCACGCTATGTCGCAGCCTACCGATGCGCTGAAGCGGCCAGAAACGCCGCGAACCGAAATCCCCTGAGTTCATGTCCCCCACCTACCCCTCGCTCATCGCCGTCGGTTTTCTGCTCGGCTGGTCCGTCGCGTGGCCGCCGGGGCCGATCAACGCCGAGATCGCGCGGCGCTCGTCGTCGGGCCGCTTCGCCTCCGGGGTGATGCTGCTGATCGGGGCCTCGTCGGGCGACGCGATCTGGGCGCTGGGCGTCTCGCTCGGCGTCGGGCTGCTGTTCACCAATCCGACGCTGCGCCTCGCCATGGGCGTCGTCTCGATTGCACTGCTGATTGCGCTCGCCGTCCTGTTCCTGCGCGGCGCCTGGCGTGCGCTGAGCGCGCCCGCCGAGCCCGGGTCTCCGGCGCAAGCCAGGCCCGAGGGTGTCGGCGGCGCCTATGCGCTGGGCGCGGCGATGGCGTTGACCAGTCCGTGGAACGTCGCCTTCTGGCTCGCCGCAATGGGCCGTCCGGAACTCGCCGGCGCCGACGCCGCGCATTTGCTCGCCATGGCCGCCGCGGTCATCGCCGGCGCCAATAGCTGGGGCCTGTTGTGGGCGGGCGCGACCGCGGGGCTGCATCGCGGTCTGACCGGCGCCGCCAAACGCTGGTGGACGATCGGGGTCGACGCCGCGACCGGCGCGCTGATGCTGTATTTCGCCTATGGCTCGGCGGCGCGGTTGTTGGCCGCAAGTTGAA
>Ga0302320_10010132_pt1 | contig 20163 bp, 17 predicted proteins | sample Bog_T0_3_FD_202130 | JGI IMG/M metagenome (GOLD analysis project Ga0302320, IMG submission 202130) | Peat permafrost microbial communities from Stordalen Mire near Abisko, Sweden - Bog_T0_3 | ecosystem: Environmental > Terrestrial > Soil > Wetlands > Peat | place: Sweden: Abisko, Stordalen Mire...
CGCGGGACGCCGTTCCTGCTCCGGAGTTCGGCGGGGGCTCTCGCCGGATGGTGGCCGTTGCGGCCTCTGTTTCTGATAGGGCTTGCCGCGCGAGGGAGATCCCGCTGCCGCGGGCCGCCTGTCCTGCTCCGATGCGGGCCGCGGACGCTCTCCCGATGGCGGACGCTGTGCTCTGTATTGCTGAGAGGCGTTGCCGCGCGAGGGCGATCCCGCTGCCGCGGGACGCCGTTCCTGCCGCGGCGCAGGCCGCTGAGCGGGAGCCTTTCGAACCGGCGGCGGCGCGGGCTCCGGCGCGGGCTCTGGATGCTCGCGCGGAGTGGTCTTGTCATGCCCGGACGCGTGTGCGGCGTGGCGGCTGACAGGCACTTCGAGATGCACCATGCGCAGCAGCCGCTCCGTTTCCTGGGCCTCCAGATAACGCCACATGCCCGGCTCCAGGCCGCTCAACGTGAGGAAGCCGATCCGCACCCGGCGGAGCTTCTCCACGAGCCGGTGAAAATGTTTGAACATGATGCGGATCTGGTTTTGCCGGCCCTCGGTCAGCCGCACTTCGTACCAAGGATTGTCGCCCTGGCGGATGAGCTTGATATGCGCGGGCGCGGTCCGGCGGCCGTGCAGCGGAATGCCTTTGCGAAAATCCTCCATCTGCTCGTCGCTGAGGCGGCCGTTGGACTTCACCACGTAGACCTTTTCGACGTGCCCCGCAGGAGAAGTGATGCGGTTGGCGAACTCGCCGTCGGTGGTCAGAAGCAGCAGCCCCTCGGAGTGATAGTCCAGCCGCCCGACCGGAAAGACGCGCTCGCGCACGCCCTTGACGAAGTGCATCACGGTCGTCCGCCCCTGCGGATCGGTGACGGTCGTCACGACCTCGCGCGGCTTGTGCAACGCGACATAGACATGCCGCTTCGGCAGGTGGATCAGCGCGCCGTCGACTTTGATCTGGTCGCGCTCGGCGTCGGCCTTGGCGCCCATCCCGTTGACCGTCTCGCCGTTGACCGACACGCGGCCTTCGAGCATCAACACCTCGGCCTTGCGGCGGCTGGCGATGCCGGCCTGCGCCAGGATCTTTTGCAAACGTTCTTCAGCCATCGTGTTCTCCGCCGTTTCCCTGCGCCTCGGGCGCGGACACTTCTTCGGTGGTGGTCTCGGGCGCTTGCTCAGCCAGAGCTTCGGGCGTCGTGGCCGGCGCCTGCTCCAGTTGCACTGCGTCGGCCAGTTCCAGATCCTCCGCGGTCTCGGACTCCACCAGGGGCCCGGCCGGTGGCGCCGTCCGCTGCTGCACCTCATCGTCCTCGGCGAAGGACTGGCGGCGGATCTCCTCAAACTCCTTCAGCGTCGGTAACTCGGTCACTTCCTTGAGCCCGAATTGCGTCAGGAATTCCTTGGTCGTCTTGTAGAGGATGGGCTTGCCGATGACGTTCTTGCGCCCAGCGGTCGTGATCAGCTTGCGCTCCAGCAGCGTCTTCAGAACGCCCACGCCCTGCACGCCGCGGATTTCGAGAATCTCGGGCGCGGTCACCGGCTGCTTGTAGGCGATGACGGCCAGCGTCTCGAGCGCGGCGTTTGAGAGTTTCAGTGGCTGCTTGAGGTTCTTGACGAAGTTGCGGATAGCCTCGTGGTGCTCGGGCTTGGTGGCGGCCTGGTAACCGCCGGCGACCTCGCGCACAAAGACGCCGCGTTCGGGGCGCGCGGTTTCCTCGATCAGCCGGTTGAGCGCCTGCTGGACGTTCTCCAGAGGCTGATTCAGAGCCGCGGCAATCTGCGCCGCGGGCAGCGGCTCGGGCAGCACGTAGACAACCGCCTCGACCAGCGCCTGCAACGTGGCCGCGTCGGCCTGGGCAACGGTCGCCGGTTGCTCGGCGCTGAGCAGGAATGCGTCGGCTTCGGCCGGCGTTGCGTCCCGCGGTGTGTCCGCGGGATTCTCATCCGCGGCGTGTGCTTCCGCGGCCGCCGGGCCGCCGTCGTCATCCAACCGTTGCTCCTCGGCGTCTTCTTCCGGCGTTGCTTCGCCGCCGGGCGCGCACGGCTGCTCCGTCACGGCTTCCGTCGCGGCTTCATCCGCGTTCTGTGGCACGACAACCTCGTGCTGCTTGTCTTCTTCCATCATCTCCCCGGTCGTTTTTAGCTCTTATACTCTTCTTCGATTCGCGACGCATCCCGGTCCCCGGCCAGCAGTTGGTCGAAGCCCGCGTCGCGCTGGATGAAAATCTCGCCGAAGCTCTCCTTTTGCGTGAGCCGGATGGCCTGCTGCTTCACCATCTCGAGAATCGCCAGCAACAGGCAGATCATGGCTCGCCGCGACTGCTGCTGTTCGAATAATGGCACCAGTTCGAGCCTCTGCCGTTTGGGCAGGGCGGCCAGTTTTCGCTTCAGGAACAGGATCATCTCCGGTACGCTGACGTCCTCGGTGCTGACCTCGTACGTCGGCCGGCTGCGGGCGCGCTCGATCACCTTCTGGAACGTGCGCACGAGGTCGATCAGGCTAACCGCGAGACCGGGCTCCTCGTCGGCGTCGATGAAGCTCTGGATCTGCGGGTTGGTCCAGATCGCCTCCTCGACCAGGCGTTTCTCCTGCAGCATAGCCGCGGCGGAGCGGAAGCGCTCATGCTCGATCAAGCGGTCGACCAGCTCCTGGCGCGGATCGTCCTCCGGGTCGAGCTTGTCCAACTCCGGATCGCGCGGCAGCAGCATGCGGCTCTTGATATGGATCAGCGTGGCCGCCATATAGACGAACTCCGCCGACACCTCGATGTCGAGAGCCATGGCGCGCTGGATCGATTCGAGGTATTGCTGGGTGATCTGGGCGATCGGGATGTCGTAGATGTTGATCTGCTGTTTGCGGATCAGATCCAGCAACAGGTCCAGCGGCCCCTCATAGTGCTCCAGTTGGAAATTCAAAGGGGAGGACACCAGGCCCCAGGATACCAGGAAGAGTTGCCGGCGACTGCTCCGGCAATGCGCCGGGCGGCGCTCGCGGAGGGCTTTGGGGGAAGATGGTCGCAATGGATGAAAGCGGAGGACATGCGCGCCGCGCCCTGCCCGCGCTGATGCTGGTGGCGACGGCGCTGCTGTTCTCCACCGGCGGCGCGGCGATCAAAGCGACGAGCCTGAACGCGGCGCAGGTGGTGGCATGGCGGAGCGGCGTCGCGGCGGCCGTGCTGTGCCTGTTGCTGCCCGAGGCGCGCCGGCGGTGGAATGCGCGGACGCTCGTGGTGGCGCTCGCATACGCCGCCACGCTGGGGCTTTTCGTCCACGCCAACAAGCTCACGACGTCGGCCAATGCGGTGTTCCTGCAGGCCACGGCGCCGCTGTACCTGCTCCTGATCGGCCCGCTGTTATTGAAGGAGAAGTTGCGGCGGCTGGACGCCTGGATGGGGCTGCTGGTGGCTGCCGGTATGCTCCTGTTCCTGCTCGGCCGCAACGCGCCGCAATCGACCGCGCCGGACCCTGCGGCGGGGAACGCGATGGCGTTGGCATCCGGCCTCACCTGGGCCCTGACGCTGGCCGGCATGCGCCGCCTGGCGCGCTCGAGCGGCGGCAGCGCGCTGCCGGTGGTGGTCCTGGGCAACCTGATCGCGCTGCTGCTATCACTACCGGGCGCGCTGCCGATGGCCATGCCGGCGTGGAAGGACCTGGCGGTCGTCGCGTATCTCGGCTGCTTTCAGATCGGCCTGGCGTATTGGCTGCTGACACGGGCTATCAAACGCGTGCCGGTCTTCGAAGCCTCGCTGATCCTGCTGCTGGAGCCGGTCTCGAACCCGATCTGGTCGTGGCTGATCCATGGCGAGCGGATGGATGCGTGGGCGCTGGCCGGCGCGGCCTCTGTGCTCGCGGGCGTCGCCTGGCAGGCGTGGAACTCCCGCGCCTAGCGCGGATGTTCTCAGTGAACTGCCACGATCGACAGCCGGATCGCGGGCGCAGTAGGCGCGGCGGGCGCGGGCTGCAATGTGGTGCGCGTTGGCGGCGCCCCCGGGAAGTAGGTCGCGTAGACCGCATTCATCCGCTGGAACTCATCCAGGTCGTTCATCCACACGTTGGCCGCTACGACGTCATCGAACTTGAAACCGTGCGCTTCGATGCGTGCCTTGAGCTGGGCGAACATTTCCTTGGTCTGCTCCTCGATGGAGCCGTGACCGGATGAGGCGCGCACTTCGCAGTACAGCGTCCCCGCGGCCTCGCGGCAGCCATCGCGCAGCACCTCACCGGGCTTTTTCGAGGCCACCACGAACAGCTCCGACTTCGCGCCCCCAGGCAGGGCGGCCACTTTCACCTCAGCCTCCGAAGCCTTGCCGGTGGTGTACGTGTTTTCGAATACCATAGAACGGTCGCTGAGGCCCGCCCGGCGCAACGTGTTCCGCAACTCGCGCTGGGCCGCCAGAAGAGTCGGCGCGGCGATGGCGTTCAGGTACAGCCGGTCGCCGGCCCACACGCCTTCCTCGGTCGCACGCTTCTGCGAGAGGTCCTTTACGGCCACGGCCGTGATCTCGATGGGCGAAGCAAACGGCATCCGGACCGTGCCTACAACCACTCGCGCCGGCGCCTGTTCGGGGAAGAACTCGCGGTAGACTTTGTCGACCTCAGGCAGCGTGCCGAGATCGGTCAGGTACATCTGCAGCGCGACGACGTGGCGCATGGTCAGCCCACCGGCTTCGATAATGTCCTTCACGTTGTTCAGACACTGCCGGGCTTGCTCCGCGGCGCCCGCGGGGAGTTTGCCTGCCGCGTCGCGGCCGCTCTGCCCGGAGGCGTAGAGGAAGCCGCCTGCGTCCATGCCGATGCTATAGGGGCCGATCGGTTTCGCGCTGTTCTTGGGAACCACCGGCGGATGCGCGAACTCCGCCGCGGTGAGGAGGAGGGAGAGGAGGGCAACGCGGGCCATTACGGATCAGCGTATCTCGGTTTAGAGGGCGATGTGGAGAGGGATGCCCAATCCACCGGCTCCACGCGCGGAATCAACACTAGAAACGAGACTGCGCCCAGCCCCATTACAATCGAAACCAGCGCAAAGGCCGGCACGTACGAGCCGCTGCGTTCGACCAGAATTCCGCTCAGCCACGGGCCGAAGGCGCCCGCGAGGTTGCCGAACGCGTTCTGCAATCCGGTCCACTTGCCGGCCGCCGATGGGCCGGCCAGGCGTTGCGTGATGGCCCAGATGTTGGAAGTGCTCAGCCCGAACAAGGCCGCGGCGATAGCCAGCAGATAGACCGCCGTGCGTCCGTTCGTGACCAGCGCCGCGGGCAGCATGAACGCTCCGGCCAGCAGCAGCCCGCCGGAGCAAAACGCGCGCCGCACCGTCGAGACGGAAAAGCCACTCACGATCAGCCGGTCGGAAAGCCAGCCGAAGGTGATCGACGAGACGGCGATGCACCAGTAGGGCAGCGAGCCGAACACCGCCATCGACTCCGCCGAGTAGCCCCGCGCCTCGCGCAGGTAGGTCGGCAGCCAGGTCACCAGGAAGTACCACGCCCAGTTGATCGCGAACAATCCCAGGAACGTGCCCCAGGTCTCGCGGCGCCTGAGAATGTCCAGGAATCCCGGCCCGCCCATGGCTTCGGGGGCGCGCGCGGGACCCCGTCTGGGGATCGACAGGAACCACGGCACCAGCCACAGCAGCGCGCCTCCGCCGAGGATGAAGAACAACGCCCGCCAGCCCACGCGGGCGACGATCAATCCGCCAATCAGCGTGCCCAGCGCCGGACCGAGCTTCGAGCCGGCGTCGATTGCGGCGTTGCAGAAGCCGCGGTGCTGCTCCGGGTAGCCCGAAGCCAGAATGCGCGAGTACGAGGGGTAGGCCACCGATTCGCCCATGCCGAGCAGCAGACGCAGCGCTAAGAGTTGCGCGAAGCTCGTCACCAGCCCCGTCATGCCCGTCGCCGCCGACCAAACCAGGAACCCGATCCCGTAAACCCAAAACACGTTGTAGCGGTCGACCAGCCACCCGGCGAGCAACTGGAACGCCGCGTAGCTGCAGAAGAAGGCCGACAGCAGCAGCCCCAACTGCGAATGGTCGAGCATCAGCTCGCGCCGCAGATCGGCCGCCGCCACGGAGAGATTGCTGCGGTCGATGAAGTTGATGAAGATCGACACCACGAGCAGCGTCAGCAGACGCCACGGATGCTCGAGAGCCGGTTTGGTTTGAGCCACGAAGGCTCACTCTAACGCGGCCGCCGCCGGCATCACAACCGGAGCGCGGCACGAGCGTGAGCTCCGCCGCCCCCGCTCCGGCAACTGCGCCCGGCTCCAGAGCGCCGTCGAGACTCAGGGCAGCGTCCTCGCTGCCACCGCCGACCGCTCGCCGGAAGCGGGGCTGCTCCCGTGGCGGGCCTCCCGTATAATCGGTGCCAGGGTTCCCATGAAACAGCAATGCCACATGGCGATGATCTACTTCACCTGGGTGTTCTACCTGGGCGGCTTGGCGTATCTGCTCTATCGCTCGATGTGGCCGATGGCGATCGCCTGGCTGGTCTGCATTCCGCTGTTTGAATGGCTCTATATCAGGCAGTTCCGCGGCTTGTCTCAACTGCTGGGCTATGGGCGCATCGTCGATCAGCCGGCCACGACTGTTGCTGCGTCGAAAGCCGAAGTCACCTTCTACACCGCGCTCGGCTGTCCCTTCTGCCCCCTGATGGAGCAGCGGCTGGATGAGCTGCAGAAGGAGAGCGGCTTCACGCTGCACAAGATCGACGTCACGCTGCGCCCGGATCTGCTGATGTCCAAGGGCATTCGCTCCGTGCCCGCGATTGAGACCGGCGGAAAGGTCCTGTTCGGGTTGATCACCAAGAAGGATCTGGCCGCGGCGATCGGCTGAATCGACTGTCGCCGCCGGCTTCGGAATGCACTCGTGCCGGGCGCGCGCTCAGATGGGATACGTCACGATGCGCTTCTGGCGCATGGCGATATTGCCCAGGTGCCCGGCCCGCGCCGCGGCGATGCCCACCGCGACCGGCGCATTCGGCGCATGCCGCGAGCGCACGCAATCGAGGAAGTTCTCGATGTGGTAGGGGGTGCCGTCGCGCTGCGACTTGGCCGACTTCGACGGCACGTCCAGCTCCGGCGACTCGCTGTAGCGCGGCAGTTCGGGATAGACGCCGTAGCCGCCGCGGTACAACCGCATCATGGCCTTGGTGCCGTGCAGGATCAGGCCTCCGCCCTCGCGATACCCGATCAGGCTGCCGTCGTAGCCCACTAAGAATTTGCCCGCCGGATATTCGAACGCCGCCGAAATCGTATCCGGGCACTCCCAACCCGGCAGCGCCCAGTTGCCGCCCAGGGCCGTGGCCACGCTCGGCGTGTCGCTGCCCATGATCCAGTGCACGACGTCGACCCAATGCGAGAAGAGATCGGTGAGCGCGCCGCCGCCGTAGTCCCAGAACCAGCGCCATTGCTCGAAGCGGATGGCTTCAAACGGGCGCTCGGGCGCGCTGCCCAGCCAGCGTTGCCAGTCCAGCTTGGCGAGGTCGGTGGAAGAGCCGCCGCTGCCGCGCCGCAGATGGTTCTGATACCAGTACGTGCGGATGTAGGTGACCTGGCCCAGCTCGCCCGCTTCGACCAGCGACTTCGCTTCGGCGAAGTGCGGCCAACTGCGCTGCTGCAGCCCCACCTGCACCACGCGGCCGCTCTGGTCCACGGCCTTTTGCAGTACGTCGGATTCCTCGAGCGTGTGGGTGATCGGCTTCTCGCAGTAAACGTCCTTACCCGCGCCCACGGCGGCGACGGTCAGCGGCACGTGCCAGTGATCCGGTGCGGCGATGACCACCGCGTCCACCGTCTTGTCGTCCAAAATCTCGCGGTAATCCACCACCTCGCGGGCATTCGGCGCGGAGTCCTTCCGCGCTTGCGCGCGGTGCGGCTCATACACGTCGCACAGCGCCACGATCTCCGCGCCGGGCGTCTTGCTCACGATGCCCAGCAGGTACTGGCCCCGTCCGCCGGTGCCGATGCCGGCCACGCGGATGCGGTCGTTCGCGCCGAGAATGCGCGCCTGCGAGGCTGCTGTCACGGCCGCGGCCGTCTTGATGAATGTGCGCCTTGTCGAGTCGATCATGATGCTCCTGCCGACGAGAATTATATCGGCATTCCCCTGCCGGAGGCGGATTGCGACGCGGGCTTCCGCCGCGGGCGGCTGAATGCAGAAGGAGATTTCGCGAGCACTGAGCCGGCAGGAGGGCGTTGCGAGCGGCAACCGTTCGTCGCAGTCGGCCGCCCGTTCATCCACAACTGCGCCGATTGGCCGGAGTCCCGATTCGCTCAGAGGGAACTCGCGCGGACCGGGATCGCAGTAACGCGCGAGCGCCAGAAGGAGATCAAAGAGCGGCTGGGTCTCTGAAGGCCAGCACGGCGTTCAATCCGCCAAAGGCGAACGAATTGGAGAGTGCGGCGCGCAGATCCGGCGCTTGAGTCGGCGCGACGATGACGTTGACATCGCAGGCCGGGTCGAGTTCGGTGAAGTTGGCCGTGGGCGGAATCTCGCGGTGATGGAGCGCCATGACGGTCGCGAAGGCTTCCAATGCGCCGGCCGCGCCGAGCGCGTGGCCGTGAACGGACTTGGTGGAACTCACGGGAACGGTGCGGCCGTGCTCGCCCAAAGCGAGGGCCAGCGCGAGGGACTCGGCGACGTCGTTGGCCGGCGTGCCGGTGCCATGCGCGTTGACGTATCCGATCTGCTCCGCGCGGAGCCCGGCGTCGTCGAGCGCCATGCGGATGGCGGCGGCAGCTCCCGCGGGCGAAGGCTGCGTGAGGTGGTGGGCGTCGGCCGACATGCCGAAGCCGCAGATTTCGGCGAGCACGGTAGCGCCGCGCGCGATGGCGTGCTCGAGCGGTTCGAGGATCAGCACTGCGCCGCCTTCGCCCAGAATCATGCCTTTGCGGTCGCGGGAAAACGGGCGGCAGGTGTCGGTCGCCATCACGCGCATGGCTTCCCAGGCGCGCCAGAAGCCGGGATTGAGCGGGGCTTCGCTTCCGCCGGCGACGGCCGCGTCGGCGAGTCCGTCGCGGACCATCCAGAAGGCCTGGCCGATGGCGTGAGTGGACGAAGCGCAGGCGGTGGAAACGGCCCAGGACGGCCCGGTGAGCCCGTATTTCATGGTGATGTGGCTGGTGCCGGCATTGGACATCGTCTTGGGAATCGTCAGCGGATGCACGCGCGGATTGCCCTTGCGGTAGAGTTCGACGAAGCCTTCGTCGATGGAGGCCTGTCCGCCGCCGGAGGTGCCCATGACGACCGAGGTTCGCGCCGCGAGCGCGGGGTCGAAGCTCAGCCCACTGTTGCGCACGGCCTCGGTGCAGGCGGCCAGGGCGAACTGCGCAAAGCGGTCGAGCATCGCCATTTCCCGGGGCTCGAAGTGCGCGGCGGGATCGAAGCCGCGGACCACCGCGGCCGCGTGATACTTGCACTCGCGTGCCCAGTCCGCGTCGAGAAGACCAATCGCGCTGCGGCCTTCGCGCAAGGCGGCCCAGGTCTCGAGCGCTGTCAAACCGGCCGCGCAGACGACGCCCACGCCAGTGACGGCGACGCGGCGTCTCAAGCCGGGGTCTCCCCGGCTTTTCCTTCCGGCTCGGGCTTGGGGTCCGCTTTGGCCGCCACCAACCCGCTGATGCCGGCTACAATGTCGGCGACGCTGCGCAATTTGGGCAGCGAGTCGTCGGGGATGTCAATGTTAAACTCGCTCTCCAGCGCGAAGGCGATGTTGATGCCATCGAGCGAATCGATGGCCAGTTCTTCGAACGTGCTGGTAGGCGTCACGCGCCCGGGTTCCAGCTTCATCGTGCGTTCGATGATCGTGATTACGCGCTGTGTGATGTTGTCGTCGATTGCCACAATAGCTCCGAAACAGTCAAAAATTCATAGCCCGCGCCGGCCCAGCGAGGCAGCAGCAGTTCCAGCGCATCGATCGTCGCGCCGATATCCGGATTGTGCATCAGTTCCCGCCCGTCGTGGAAACAGAAGATGGCGCCCGGGGCCGCGCGAAGTTCCAGTCTACGCGCAACGGCAGCTCCGTCGAGCGTCCAGTCGCGCGCGATCTCGGTCCACATCACTCCGGTCAGGCCCAGTTTTTTCAAAGTCTCCCGCAATCCGAACCAGCGCGCGCCGAGCGGAGCGCGGAACAGATGCGGGGCGCAGCCGGTCAGTTCCTCGATGCAGGCCTGGGCGCGGGCGATCTGTTCGAAGATGAAAAGCGGCGAGCGGAGGTAGAGCGCCTCGTGCGTGTCGGTGTGGTTGGCGATCTCGTGGCCTTCGCGAGCGATCTGGCGTGCGACATGGGGCAGGCGCCGGACGTGGTGGCCGCACATGAAGAAGGTCGCTTTGGCACCGTAGCGCTCGAGAAGTTCGAGCAGGCGCGGAGTCGACTCGCTGGGCCCATCGTCAAAGGTGAGGGCGACGGCGCGCCGTGTTTTGGGACCGCGCCAGACGAACGACCCGAGCAGCGGCGCGCTGCGCCCGCGGACGGCCCAGACCATCACGAGCACCGCCGCGGCGACGATGAGGAGAATGATGGCTGCAAGCATGAATTCCTATTCTTACCTTCCGGACCGGACGGTGGGAACTTGCGCGGCGCGCAAACTCGCAGCCGGCGAGGCAGGTCTTCCGTCGCGGCGGCGGTGTATGTTCATGGCTTGATCACGGTGAGTTGGGTGAATCCCTCTTTCAAGGTGGGAGGGGTCAGGCGGCCGGCGAAACGGAGCATTACATCATCCGGGACCACACGCGCACGGGCCTGATTGCGGGCCTTGCAGGTCTTCGTGGGCGTATCGAAGAAGACGGCTTCCGCGGAGCAGCCGAGAGAGCGCGCGAAGCGGACCCAGGCGCGGCGCACCGCGGCGGTCAGCGAAGTGGCGTCGATGATGGTCACCTGGGCGCCGGCCTGCACGCGCATCTGCAGCAGAAATCGCAAGGTCTCGAAGACCAGGGAATTGACATTTTGATTGTCCGCACTGCCGGTGAGCAGAACGCGCACTGCGTCGGAGGAGAGCACGCCCGCGTCCTGTTGAGCCGCCCAGGTGGATTTGCCAGACCCAGGCAACCCGACCAGCACGATGATCTTTCCGCTCTCGCCCACCTCACGAAGATATCGCGATCGCGGCGGAGCCGCCACTTTCAGACGACAGCCGACGGTTCTAACGGAGTTGGAAGAACTGTACCAGATCCGGTTGCTGAATCTTCTTGCGGGCTTCGCAAAGCCGGATGGTTTCCAGCAATTGAGCGAGATTTCTGGGGCCGCCGTTGACCTTGGCCATGCGGGGCCCGAAGAAGTCCTGCGCGGCGCGGGCTTCCTCGGCGCTGCAACCACGGCCGGCCGTCTCGGGCAGGAACGCCGCGAAGTCGAACCCGGCCGAGCTGGGCAATTTCGCGACGATGGCATCGTAGTTCGACTCCACCAGCCCAAGGGGAATGCCGGCCAGTTCGGGCGTCGACATCGGTCCAAACAGGAGCGAGGCCGCAATCCGCATGTCGAATACACCGTCCATCAGAAGCTTCATGTCTCGCTGGGCAAGTTCCTTCGTGCGAAACGACCCCAAGGCGCCGACCAGGGTCTGTTGGAAAAACTCATCCTTTTCGGTCTTGGCCGCCGCGAGAATTCTTTCATAGAGCGCGGCGTCGCCGTTGCGGGCGGCCACATTGAAAATGGTGCCGAACATTTCCGCCGGGAGCGCCTGCCTGGTTGCGAGCCACTTCTCAGCAAGTTCCTTCGCGCCCGCGATCAGCTCCGGATCCTCGCCATCCCGAGCGACGAAACCGACCAGAGAGGGACGCAACAAACGGTCGTCCTCGCTCTCGCCCGGCTTTGGAATCCAACCGAGTTTGCGCGCGCGAGCTCCGAAATTGTCCCGCACATAGACGATGTATTTCGGCCGCAGATTCTCGGGCAGAAAGTCGATCCGCACCACGGCGAATGTCAGGGCGGCGTCCATGATCTGCCGTTTCGGCTCGTCCTTCAACATGGCAGCGAGCTTCAGGCTCTCCGACAACTGCAGATTGCCCGCCCGCGCCAGGTTATCGAGTTCGCCGAAGAGGCCGGCCTGCTCGGCCAGGGAGAGCCGCGCGCGATTCTCGACGAGCGATTGCAATGCCGAGCCTTCGTAGCGCGTGTAGTAATAGCCGGACTCGCCGGCGTTGCCGAGAAACCAGGCCGGGCAAGCTTGGGATTTCAGAGCCAGCGCGCTGGTCGCGGTCTCAAGAATCGTGCAATCGGTCTGCCGCACGGCGCCGTTGTCGTAAGCGACGCAGACCGGCACCTTCCACAACTGCGCTTCCGCTCCAGTGCTTCCCAAAGGGAGGAAGCGCTGCTGCCGCATTTCGATACGGGCCGAGCCGCCCTCACACTTCAGTTGCATGCCGATCTCCGGCGTGCCCGCCTGTTCGAGGAAGGTGCGGAAACTGGCCGGCACGCGCGGTCCGGACGCTTCGCCCAGAGCGTCCAGGAAATCCTGCGAGGTGCCGTTCGCGCGGGCGTGGTGGAGCAGATAGAAGCGCGCCGCCTGGCGGAACTTCTCCACGCCCATGGATTGTTCGGTCATGGTGAGGACCGCGGCGCCTTTCTGATACGTGATGCCGTCGAAGGCACTGGCAATATCGCTCCTGGCCTGGACCGGCTGATCGATGCGCCGGGCGGTTGCCAGCCGATCGAGCCACATGGCGTAGATTCTCGATCCCTGATCGTCGACCTTCGTCTCCCACTCGGGCTTCCAGGTGCTGACGATCTTCTGTTCCATGAACGTGGCAAACGATTCGTTTAACCAGGTGTCGTTCCACCAGGCCATGGTGACCAGGTCGCCGAACCACTGGTGCGCCAGTTCGTGCGCCGCGACGATGGCGTATTCGCGCTGGCGCTGCAGCGTGTCGTCGCCTTGCGGCGGCGCCAGGATGATGCCGGCATCATAGGTGACCAGGCCGGGATTCTCCATCGCGCCCCCAAACGAGAGCGGGATGGCGAGCTCATCGGCCTTTTCAAACGGGTATGGGATGTCGAAGTATTCTTCCAGTTTCGTCAGAATTTCCGCTGTGACCTGGGCGGCGTACTTCGCTCGCGGGGCGTCGCCGCGCGGCACGACAATGCGCACGGGCACCTTGTTACGGCAGGCTGTGCCGCCGTCGACGAACTCGAGCGGACCGACGGCGAAGGCGATCAGGTAGCTGGGCAGCGGTGGAGTCGCTTGGAAGACGACACGCTTCAGCGCGCCCTCAGGGTTCTCGGTCTCGACCGGCGTGTTGGACACGGCCACTTGCGAGGCGGGGATGTGGAGGGTGAGCTGCCACGGGACCTTATAAGCCGGCTCATCGAAGCAGGGGAAAGCCGCGCGCGCATCGATGGGCTCGAACTGCGTGAACAGGTAGCGGTCGTCGTTGCGCTTGCTGAGGAAAACGCCCGCGCTCGCCTTCAGGTTGACCTGGCCCGTGTATTCGACGTGCAACCGCGCGGTGCCCACGGCGAGGGGATGGTCGAACTCGAAGCCGATGAAATCATCGCCGCCGGGCACGAGTGTCGCAGTCAGCTTCGAGCCGTTTTGCTCGAGAGTGGCAGCGCCGACACTCAGGTGCGAAGCGTTGAGCCAGATCACGGTGGTGGCCTGGCGCACCTGCAGGTCGATGGTCACAATGCCGGAGAAGGTGTCCTTGGCGGGATCGAGCGTCAGGTCGAGCTTGTAGCGGACCGGAACCGCGTCGGAGGGGAGTCGAAAAGCGGGTGGCTGCGGCGCGGCAAAGAGCGCGCCGGCGATTGTCAGCAGAAGCAGTTCTCTCATGTGCGTCTCCTAGGCTTTCATTGAATAACGCGTTCGGGCGAATCCGCGTTCAGGGAATTTTCGGATGTCACCGATGTAACAGCCAGCTCAGCGTGCGCGGGCGAGGACCGCGCCCCAGTGGAAGCCGGCGCCGAAGGCGGCGAACACGACCGGCGCGCCCGGAGCGGGCGGGGATTCGCGCAGCCACTCGGCGGCCGCGATGAGCATCGATGCCGACGAGGTATTGCCGTAGCGCCGGATGTTGGAGTAGAACCGTGCGGCGGGCACGCCCAGCGCGGCGGCGATTTTCACGATCAGGTTCTGATTGGCCTGGTGCATCAGAAACGCGGCAACGTCCGGAGGCGCGATGGCGTGGCGCTCGAGCACGGCGCGAATGGCGGCTGGCACTTTGCGCGCGGCCTGCAGGATGACGCTGCGGCCGTTCATGGTGAGCGGCTGGCCAGGCTCCAGACAGAGGTCCGCGGCGTAGGCGCCGTCCGAGGCGAGTTCCACGTCGATCAGCTCCAACGAGCCGTGGTCCGGGGTCACGAGCGCCGCGCCCGCGCCGTCGCCGAACAGCACGGCGACGCCGCGTTCCATCGGTTCACGCAAAGCAATCGAGGACATCTTCTCAGCGCCGATAACCAGGATCGGGCCGACGGATGCGGCGAGGCGCGCGGCCAAGCCGAGTGCGAACAGCGAACCGGCGCTGGCCATGGGCACGTCCAGCGCGGGAGTTCCAGGGATGCCGAGCAGGAGCGCCGTTTCGGCGGCGGGCCCGGGAAACGAACGCTCACCGCTGCCGCTGGCGACCATCACCAGGCCCAGCGAACGCGCCTCGACGCCGGCGCGCCTCAGGCAGTCGAGGCCGGCCTGCGAGGCCATGGCGGCGACGGTGTCCTCAACGCGCGCGAAACGCCGTTCTTCAATGCCGGAGACGCCGCGGACCCACTCGGCGTCGGCGCCGACCCAGGCGCCGGCCTCCTCGTTGGTCACCACGCGTGTGGGCAGCCAGCAGCCGAATTCACTGATGAACGCCATTGCCTAGAGCCGCGAATCGAGGTACCCGTTCATGCGCGCGAGGGTCTCGAACTTGCGGGGATTCATGTCCGAGTCGGGGATCGAGATACCGTATTCCTGCTCGAGCGCGGAGACGAGGTCGGGCAAGGCGAACGAGTCCAGCGTGCCGGACTCGAACAACGATTCGTCATCGGCCGGGTTGACGTCTTTCTGCGTAACCTGGCGGAGGATTTCAATGAGTTTTGGGCGGCGGTCCATTGTCTGTACTCCCAAACACCTGTCGTCGCACGGTCTGATAAACGCCATAGTCCTGCAACAGCAACTGGGCTAACGATTCGCCCCAGAGCCGGTAACCGGCCGCGGTGAGATGGACGAAGTCGCCCTGGGCCAGACCGGCCGTTACCCATTGTTTCATGGATCCTTTGCCGCCCATAGCCATGCGCAGATTCCAGAAGGCGCAGCCTTCGGCCAGCGCCGCTTCGCGCTGCGCCGAGATAATCCGGTCCACGCCGTCGACGGTGGTCCAGCGGCCGCGCACGCGGATGGACTGATCGGGCGCGCCGATCACCAGAACGCTGGCCAGCGGCGCGGCGGCGCGCAGGCGCCGGAGCACATGGCGCAGGGTTTCGGTGTAAGTTTCATACGTCCAATCGGGACGCCGGGCTTCGTTAGTGCCATAGGCCAGCACGATCAGGGCGGGGTCGCGGCGTTCGATGTGCGCTTTGAAAAGCGGTTCGTTCCAAAGGAGCAGCAAGTCCGCCTGGGCGCCGTTGAGTCCTAACGTCTCCCACGTCAGGCCGCCGCTTTTCTCCACGGCCCAGCCGAAGACGGTCACCGGCGCAGCGGACTCCGTGCGCAACACGAGATGATGCGCACCGGCCTGAACCTGCTGACGCCAGAAGCCCGGCCCGACCTCACCCGCGGTATCGACGACAGCCAGCGGCGCGCCGTTGTCTTCGATCGAAACGGCCCCTCCGCCGGACTGTTTCCAATACAGCAACTCGACCTTCGAGCCATCGGCATCGAGGGTCAGCGTCTCGCCCGCGCGCTCGGTGGTGAGGCGCACGCCGGAGAGACCATATAGCCCGTCGCCCTCGCGGCTCAACAACCCTTCGGCGCGCCAACCGCGCGACTGCGTGCCCTTGGAGTCGAATCGCCGATAGCCCTCAAAGGGGTGTCCGGCATGCGTGAATCCAGGGCCGCCGTCGCCGAGCTTGGCTTGGAGGAAGGCGCGAATGGCGCCCGGCCAATCGTCGGAAGCGGTATGCGAATCCCCAAACTGCAGGACGCGCAAGGTCTCGCCCGAGCCGGCCTGCTGGCTGCGGTAGAGCCGCTCGAGAAACGGGACCAGCGCCGCGGGATTTTGGATGCCGAGATCCATCGTGTCGCCCGCATGCTCCTGAACGGAGTGCGAGGCCTCCGCGCGCTGGGCCGGCGTGGCGGGAGGAGGCTTGGGCACGCGGTGCTTCTTCTTCTTTTTCTGCGCCGACGCCTTGGAAGACTTCTTCTTGTCCTGGTCCGTCGTCGGTTCCACGGCGCGCGACGGCAGCAGGACGGACGCGGCCAGCGCCAGGATCGGCAGCCACCGCAGGAGCATATGGAAACGCCGCTTCACCGGGCGCGCCCTTCTTTGGGCTGCGCGCCGGCCGGAGGAGTGCCGGCCGCCGTGATGCGGGTCTGGCGCAGTTGTTGCATCTTCCAGTTGTTGTAACCGTCGTAGAGGGCCTGATACAGGAGCGCGCCGACGATTCTTGCGCCGGACGGCAGCGGGTGGATGAAGTCGGCGCTGACCATTCGCGGCTCGGCCTGATACCAGCGTCCCATGGTGCCCGATCCGCCCATGGCCTCGAAGGTGTTGAAGAAGGCGCAGCCGGTTTCGGTGGCGACCTGGGCCTGCTTCTGAACCAGACGCGGCAGGGCCGAAATAGTCCCGATGGTGCCGCCGCTTTCGCGCACGCCGCGATCCATCGGGCTCATCACCAGGATGGGTGTCGCGGGCAGCGCGGTGCGGATACGGCGCACGATTTCGCGGACATCCTTGACATAGGTGGAATCCACGTACTTCGGGAAGCCGCTCTCGTTGGTTCCGTAGTTGAGAACGACCAGATCGGGGCGCGCTTCCTTCAACTGGTCGCTCCAATGGGGTCCGTTCATATACCAGGCGAGCACGCCGGCCCAAGTCCCGTTGAGTCCGAGGCTGGAGTAAATCACGCCGTCCGAATCCTTCAGGAACTCGACGCAGAAGAGCCGGACGGGCGCGTCCTCGATCTCGATTTCAAACTCCTGCGCCTCGGCCGGAATACGCCAGGTTTCATGGGCTGCGGTCTTCTGCGGCATGGAGGTGTCGAGTGTGGCGATGTGGACGTCGCCCGCGGTGATGCGCACTTTGCCCGATCCCGGCTGGCCGACGTAGTGCAGGACCAGGCGCGTCTGGCCGGGATCGCGCAACGCGATCTTCGACCAGGCGCCAGGCTTGCCGGTGAAGCTGACGCCGCCGAGTCCGTACCAGCCGTCGGGCTGCGCGTGCCTGGTGGCGGGATCAATCACCCAGCCCGATGACTTGGAATAGACGCCGCGGTGGTCATACCAGGCCCAGGGCTTGGCAATCAGGTAGACGCCGTGGCCGGCGTCGCCGAAATGGTGCTGCAGGAGCGCGCGGACGTCGGCGGTAATCAGGTCGGCGGTGGACGGCGAATCGCCGTAGTGGAGGATCCGCACGACCGCGCCTGGCTCGCGGCGCTCCACGCGCAACAGGGCGGCGTAGAACGGAGCGAGCACGAGCTGCGGATCGACGATGCGATGGGCATTCTGCCGCGCCGGCGTCAGGTCCGGACGCATGCGGGCCTGTTCCTCTTCAAGCGGCGCGATGCTGGGCTGGCGCGGCTGGAAATCGAGCACATGGGCGACCGTGGACCACTCGAAGATGCGCCAGTTAAAGAGCTGCGGTATGAACTGCGGCACGGTGACGATGGCCGCGAAAGCGAGCAGGAACAGCAGCGGGTGTCGGGGCCAGAGCGTCATAGGTCAGAACTTCGTATAGATGAATGGGGCCGCCCCCGTCATGGCCACATACTCGATGGCCAGCACAAGCAGCGCCACGGCCGCCGCCTGTGCATAGAATGGCACGCGGATGAACTGGCGCATCGAAAAGTCGTACCACGCGCGGGGCCAGAAGTGGCCCAGCGCGGCCACGCCCAACACGGTGACGAGCGCCGGCGAGACGTTCGCAAACGAGACCGTCAGCGAGGCCAACCGGCCCAGAATTGCGCCCGCGTTTTCAAACGACGTCGCGCGGAAAAAGATCCAGCAGAAGGCCACGTAGTTGGCCGTCAACACGCGGGAAAGCAGGCGGATCCAGAAGTTGGCCGAGGGCTTCGGATTGCCGCGCGCCGTGCGGAAGCCGTGATGCACGGCCAGAGCGACCCCGTGCAGCGCGCCCCAGGCGACGAAGGTCCAATTGGGGCCGTGCCACAAGCCGCCCAGGACCATTGTCAGCGTCAGATTGATGTAGGTGAAGATCTTCCACTTCGAGCGCAGGCCGGGCAGGGAGAAGTAGAGATAGTCGCGCAACCAGTTGGACAGCGTGATGTGCCAGCGCCGCCAGAAATCGCTGATGTTGAGCGCGGTATAGGGGCGGTTGAAATTTTCCGGCAGCCGGATGCCCAGGAGCATGGCGCTGCCGATGGCGATGTCGGTGTAGCCCGAGAAGTCGTAGTAGAGCTGGAAGGCGAACGCCCACACGCCGATGAACGTCTCCATGCCGGTGTAGAGCCCGGGCGTGTCGAAGACCCGATTGACGAGATTTTCCGCCAGATAGTCGGCGATCATGAACTTCTTGAGGAGACCGAGCGCGATGCGGAACAGGGCGCGGCCGCTTTCCTCGATCGTCAAGGTCTTGCCCGGCTTCTCCAACTGCGGCGCAAGCACCAGCACGCGCGTAATCGGCCCGGCGAGCGTAGTGGGAAAGAAGCTGACGGCGGTCATGTGCGCGAGCAGGGAGCGCACCGGCTGGCCGTCCTTGCGATACAGGTCGATGGTGTAGGTCAGGGCTTGGAAGCAGTAGAACGAGATGCCCAGGGGGAAGGTCCAGTGCCACTCCGGCGCCTTGTGGGCGGTGGCGCCCGACCATGCCGACAGGAAGAACGGCATGTACTTGAAGCTCGCCAGAATGCCCAGGTTCAGGACCAGGCTGCAGGTGATGAGCAGGCGCCGGAACCAGGCGCGTGCGGCGATTTGTTGAAACCAGGCGGAAAGTGCTGAGTGGGCGGTGGCTAACGGCGGCGTCGGGCGGCGCTGATTGCCCACGCCCAACCCCAATCCGATCAGGTAGTCGACGAACGATGCGCCCGGAATCAGAATCAGGTAAAAAAGATCCCACTTGGCGTAGAAGAAGTAGTTGGCGAAGAGCAGGACCGCGAGGCCGCCGGCGCGCCAGCGCGACAGCGGCCAGTACAGCAGGAAGATCCCGACCAGGAATACGAAGTAGACCGAGCTGGAAAGAACCATCGAGAGGACCCGTGAGCCAAAGTGATGATTCTACCGCACCGGCCCGGCGAGGCCCTTCGAATCGGCCTCCGATTTTCGATAAACAGCGGCGGGCGCGGCTATTTCGCCTGGTACTGCTTCGAGAAGCCGGTGCGCAGGTTCTTGACGGCGATGGCGCCGTCGGGGGCGACGTCGGCCTCGATGCCGAGGCCCTGGCACTTCTCGTCGAGGTTGGCGATGCGCTCCGGCGGGACGTTGGCCGCGGCCCCGCCTTCGATGGAGTAGTGCAGTTGCCACAGGTCCTCGAGACCGGGCGACGAGGAAAGGGTCTTCCAAACCGAAGGCGAGCCGCCCTTGCGCGCGCCGTTGTCCATCACCGCCACGCGCGGGTGCAGGGCGTAGATCAGGGCCTTCGAGCCGGACTCCGACCAGCCGTGATGCGAGACGACGAGCAGGTCCACCGGGCCGACGGCGTTGACCGGGCAGACGAGATCCAGCTCTTTGTTCCATGTCAGATCGCCGAGATCGATGGCGCGAAACTTGCCAAACGTCAGCACGAAGCCGACCGAACGCGCGTTCTCCGAGGTGTCAACCGGACGCCGGACCATGCCGTCGCAGGCGGGGTTGGGCTGGCCGCCACCGGCCACGTTGCCACGGATTCGCGCGCCGTTGGCGGTGACGATCTCGATGTGGGCGCCCTTCAACGGAAGCACGTCGCCGGGCTTCACGACAAGCCGCTTCACGCCCGAGGCAATGACCTTCTGATACTCGGCCTCGAGATGTTTTGCGTCGGCGTCGGTCTCCATGTTAGGGCCGTGATCGATCAGCGTGCCGATGGGAATTGCCGCGGCGAGCTGCGGCACGCCGCCGACGTGATCAAGGTGGTAATGGGTCAACAGTAAGTAGTCTATTTTATTCAATCCATGCGACTTAGCTGCT
>Ga0302320_10010134_pt1 | contig 20162 bp, 22 predicted proteins | sample Bog_T0_3_FD_202130 | JGI IMG/M metagenome (GOLD analysis project Ga0302320, IMG submission 202130) | Peat permafrost microbial communities from Stordalen Mire near Abisko, Sweden - Bog_T0_3 | ecosystem: Environmental > Terrestrial > Soil > Wetlands > Peat | place: Sweden: Abisko, Stordalen Mire...
CAGACCAGTATCAGGCGCTATATCCTAGCTTCCCGGTAGTATAGCCAGCTTCTTAAGGCGGTCACGAATCCCTTGGCAGGCTTCCCGATAGTTATCAAAAAACTGCCTGCAATTTAATGCCCCGTCAGGGTCGAGGGTGTCAGCTTCAGAAAGCCGCTTCCACTCCTCATCCGCTCAGTAATAACAACGCTCAAATGAATCGTACAGAGGAATCTCAAGGAATGCTCCCCATTCCGCCAACTTAGCAGAGTACGCCTCAGTAGCAGTGCGCAACTTCTCTACCTGGTTGGCTTGTTCTTCTTCATGTTTTTGGTTTCTCTGACTTGTCGGATGCAGGGCCTGGAAAGCAATCTTCACTTCGGCCAAACGCTGATGGACATCCTTCATCGCATTGAGCTCAACTTCAAAATGGGCGCGAGTCACGAACAGGGAGCTGTCGAGTTGTGTTTGGAGACGCTTCTGGTGCGCGTTCAGGCTGTCTTTGAACGCCTCCAGATCTTTGTTCCATTTCGCCTCCAATCTTCCGAGCGCGGCCTTACTGAGGAACATAAATAGAGCCGCCCCGCCCCCAATCCCGCCAAGCAAACCGGTTGCTAACGCCTGTAGGTCCATGCAGCGAATTGTATCGCACGTGGAAACTGGTTTCTGCCGCCTATGCAGGTTCCCATCATTCTCGCAAACACCTCAAAGCGAGATTCCGCGAGGCACCTAGATGGATTCAACTTTCAGCTATTTAAGAACCCACGCGGTCGAGCTTGGCTCGCGCATTCTCGAAACTTATCCTCCACTTCAGAGCACCAAAGACCCCGTTGCGCCATCTCTCGCAACTCTCCTGCGCAAGGCATTGCCAGCGCAGGCGCTTGCCATCACCGGCACCGCGAAGTATTTGCGCACGGCCAAAGCGGCGCGGATCGTGGCCGAATGCGGAGCTGGCAAAACCTACGTGGCGTTGGGCACAATCCATGTGCTGGCAGATGGGCGACCCAGTACGACGCTGGTGCCCGTTGCAGCCACGCCGCTGCGGTGTAGGAAGTTTGGTGGCACTTGTTCGACGCCGCTGCCATTCGCGTGCAAAATTGTAATCCATGAGCGACTTTTACTATTGGAAACGCGAACTGCTTTACGCCGAAGTCTGGGAGCAACCCGTAACCAAAGTTGGGCAAAAGTACGGTGTATCGGACGTAGCGATTGCAAAGCTCTGTCGAAGGTTGAGAGTACCCGTGCCGGGACTAGGATATTGGGCGAGGAAAGCGGCTGGGCAAACCTTGAAACAGACGCCCCTACCGCCGTTCAAGAATCCGCCAGTAATTGTCTGCCGAAAACATGCCCCAGCCCCAAAGCCTCAGGTTGACTCTTCCGACCCCGAGTTTGCCAAGATTGCAGAGGTTGGGAAGTAAGCACTCTCATCCGAGAGATCGACAGCGGCCACTGCCAGGGCGTCCTCGATTTTCAGCCTCCAGTCAGCCAGGAATTCGTGTCAGAACCAGGTGTGACGGCTTGACGCTCCTGCGGGCGCTCTCACCACAAATTGCTCAATGGCATTCCAGAGAGGGACCTCGAACAGCCGTTTCAGGGTGAAAAGATCGACGTTTTCGTGGCGAAACGCGAACTTCAGGTGGCTGGCAAGAGTCTCTCCCGGCCATAATGGCTTGTCTAATACCGTCTACTCACCCTCTTTTTTCTTGCTACTGCAACATGCTGCTCAGAGACCCAATCCGAAGATGTGTGATCTTCAGTAGCTCTGGGGCGAATGAGTATTCTCCCTTTCTCCTGGAACTGAGGAGCAATTGTGAACTGGTGGCCTGTCGAGCCTTCCAACTCGAAATGTGACCAAGATGTGACCAACCCAAAAGTACACCGGTCTACATCGAGCAACATACGAATACTTTCGTCACCTCATGCCGTGCGGGGCTGATGGATATAATACGTTGGCAATCAACAACTTGCAGTCTGACTTTGTAGTGGTAAGTCGAAACTCATAATCCCTTGGTTGGGGTTCGAATCCCTCCGGGCCCACCATTAGACGACTGGTATTCACTGCGCATCCATGCGTAGCCTTCTACCCCGCCATTTACTTGTACCGGCTCCTGAACGACATGAGCCCTGCATGGTTGCCGGGCCTCACTTTCCCCCCATGAGATTGGCGGCGACTCTCCAGACCGGTTGCGGTCATTCATCCCGGCTCCGCCACAGCCCGAAGAACTGCGCTATCCTGATTCGTCCTGGAAAACCCGTTCCTGAGGGGTCCGATGCCGCTTCGTTCAAGGTCAAGGAATCCCGCTACCCTCTCCTACCATGCGTTGCGCAGGGCGGTGGGCATCATTGCCATGTCGCTTCCTTTTGCTCTTGCCAGCGGCGCCATCCTGCTGGCGCTCATCGGGCCAGGCCATGCGTTGCCGCAACCAATCCTCCAGCGCTCCATCAGCGACTATTACTACACGCCGGTGGGCAACTACCTGGTGGGCAGCCTGGCGGTTATCGCGGCTTTTGTTTTCTGCTCGCGCGGCTACGACCTGAGCGACGAGATCACCGGCTATCTGGCCGGAGCTTCAACGCTCGGCGTCGCCATCCTGCCCCCCGTGAACCCGCGCGGCGGGTACACGCAGCTTCAGGTTGACATAGGGTTCGCGCACACCGGTTTTGCCGCGCTGATGTTTCTTGCGCTTGCGTATTTCTGCCTTTTTCTCTTTCGCAGAACCTCCCCGGAAAAGAGGCTCACTCGCCGCAAGCGGCACAGGAACAACCTATACGCAATTTGCGGCTTTACCATCGTTATCTCCATGATGGGCATGGTGAGCCTCACTCTTCAGCCCGTGACCCGGGTGCTTCAACCCATTCATCCGATCCTGTGCTTCGAATCGCTGGCGTTGATGGCCTTCGGCGTAGCGTGGCTTACCAAGGGCGAAGGCTTTTTGAAGGACAGGCCGCATATTCATACCGAGGCTTCCTAACGCCGGCGCGAATCCATTCGATGGGATTGGCAGACCGCGCGCTGAGGCAACATTGGGCGTCAATCCGATGGCAAAGATTCAGGTCTCGGGGGATAACTTATTCGGAACTTATTGAGTAATAAGGCTCAGCGGTTTGGCAACAGTCGTCATTTTCCAGCGCGATTCTGGTAAGATTCTGTCTGTCATTAGGCCAAGCAGTTTAATTTGAAGCTGCCGGGAAGTCATAACTGAAGTTCCTGCCAACTGTTGAGGGATTGATGAGCGACCGCTCCGAGGCGACCCGGAAAATTCGCAGTGGGCCATCCAGGAACATGGCGGCCCGCGCCTTGTTGTTCATTTCGCCCATCGTGATCGGTTTGGCGCTGGCCCTGGCTTTGAGCGGCGTCGCGCCGCGCCTGGTTTCGAGCCCCAACTACAACCAGATTCTGGCTTTTGCCGCCGGCGCCGCTGCCGCAGTCCTGGTACTTCGCCTGATCGTGCAGCGGGAGCGCCGGGTGGCCCTGCAATTGGTGATGAGCGAGATCGTGGGCGAGAACACGTCTCCCGAGATTGCCGCCATGCGCATTCTTGAAGCGCTGTGCGTTTCGCAGGGTTGGGATGTGGCGCTGCGGTGGGAGATCAATACCGAGGCAAGCCGGCTCGAATTCTGCTCCGCCTGGGGCGCGCCGGGGCGGCACACCGAGACCCTGGTCCAGGAAAGCATGGGGCTGACGCTGACCAGCGGCGATGACCTGCCAGGCCGCGCATGGCAGGAAGGCTGCCCGGTCTGGATCGCCGATCTGGCTTCACTGCCCTCCACCCCGCACACCCGGGCTGCCCTGAGACACGGGATGGTCTCAGGTTGCGCGGTTCCGGTGCGGGTAGGCAATAGCATCCTGGGAGTTCTGGAATTCTATTGCCATTTCTGTCTGCGCGAGAATCGTGAAGCCATGGCAGCCCTTGAGACGGTGGCTGCATCTCTGGGACAGATGCTGGCCCGCTCGCACGAAAAGGACCGCGCCGAGAAACTCTATCGCGAGCAGGAGATCCTGCTCAACTCTGTCGCCGATGGCATTTGCGGATTGGACCCCGACGGCCTGGTCAGCTTTGCCAACCCGGCGGCGGCCAATTTTCTCGGCGCCGATCCGGCGAGTCTGACCGGCAGACCGATCCACGACCTGCTGCACGGCTCTGCTCCGCGCAACAGCCAGTGCACGGAAGACTGCGCCCTGTTGCGCGCGACAGGTAAATTGCGGCGGATGGCCGCGTCCGGCGAAGATACGTTTTTCCGCATCGACGGGGATCCTTTCCGAGTGGACTATAACGTGACGCCGGTCATTGATCGCGGCCGCCTTTCAGGATCAGTGTTCAGTTTCCGCGACATCAGCCAGCGCTATGCGCTCGACCGCCTCAAGGACGAATTCGTATCCACGGTAAGCCACGAATTACGTACTCCGCTCACTGCGATTCGCGGCGCGCTCGGCCTGCTCTCTTCAGGCAATCTGGGTCACGTGAACGAGAAGAGCGCCAATCTGATCCGCATCGCCCTGGGCAACTCCGAGCGGCTGGTCCGTCTGATCAACGACATTCTGGACCTGGAGCGCATCCAGAGTGGCCGCGAGCCTTTCACCTTCCGCCAGGTGCAACTGTCGGAGATTGTGCGGCAGGTGATCGAAGGCATGCGGCCGGTGGCGGATTCGGCAGGCGTGCAGTTGATTCACGACGCCACCCATGTTGAAATTGCCGCCGACGCCGACCGGCTCGTCCAGGTGCTCACCAACCTGCTCTCCAACGCCATCAAGTTTTCACAGCCGAAATCCACCGTCTCGGTTTTGTTGCGCCCGGATGTCAGCGGGGTGACGATCTCTGTAGTGGATGCAGGCCGCGGCATTCCTGCCGACAAGCTGGAGGCCATTTTTGGCCGCTTCCAGCAGGTGGATGCTTCGGATTCCAGGCAGAAAGGCGGAACGGGCCTCGGATTGGCCATCTGCCGCACCATCGTCCAGCATCACTCGGGCCGCATCTGGGCGGAGCGGAATCCCGTCAGCGGCTCGACATTCCGGGTCTTCCTGCCCTATCAACCGCTGCCGATCGGAAAGCCGGAGCAAATTGTTCCGGACGAGGAGACAGGCCGGAGCCCGTCGCGCGCGCCTGTGCCGATTACGCAACGAGGCCGCAGCTAAGAATCTCAGAAAAAATAATATTGAGCTACTCGACCTGCGGCGACGGGTGGCGCACGTTGGCGGCTTACGCGCCGGGTGGGTTTCTCCGGTCTGCTTGTTGCTGGGCTGCTTGTTGTTGGGCTGCTTGTTGCTGGCCAAATCCTTCCGCGGTGATCGCGCTTCGCTTTGCTTTTCGATAGACGTTGGCGACTGCCATGGTCCAAAAGGGAACCAGATCGACTCCGGGCACGATCTTGCCCAAAACCGATGGCAGAAATTCCCAGTGCCAGCCAAGCAGCGAAACGAGCGCGGCTCCGATACCGAAATCGAGTATGTCGTCGTAAGGCGACGCGGCGCCCTCGATGAACAAAGGGAAGACTACGATTTGCAGCGCATCGGCTACGATCGCCACCACAAGGGCGGTTCGAAAGCGCCAACCCGGCGAGATTGTTATGGCATTGTGAGTCACATCAGCCTGCTGCTTCCCTACGCGTGCCTTGGGTCCATTCTACGGCGCAAACACAACCGCAGCCACATTCCGATACGCTGCCAGACGCATTCAAGCGGCCCCCGTGGAATTGCACGCCGGATGTTGCCTGAGGGCAGGATGCGAAATGCAAGCGAGACGACGGGGCACAAATCGAGCTATACTGCTGTTCCGCGGGGCATTGGCCGCCCGGACGAGAGTATGCGCGCCGCCATGCCGCTGCCGGAACCTGGAGGGTTGGATGAAGATTACCGACACGATTGGATTGATTTTGCAGAAGAAGGGCGAAACCCGAATCCTGTCGATAGCGCCCGAACAGTCAGTTTATGAAGCCATCGAGATGATGGCGAAATACGACGTGGGCGCTTTGCTGGTTCTCTCCAACCATCGCCTGGTGGGGATCCTGTCGGAGCGCGACTACGCGCGCAAGGGCGTGCTGCTCGGCCACCACTCCAGAGAAACCAAGGTCAGCGAGATCATGACCAGCCCGGTGATGTTTGTCAGCCCGCAGCACACGGTGGATGAGTGCATGACCACCATGACGGATCACCATTTTCGCCATCTCCCGGTGTTGGAGAACGACACCGTGTTGGGAGTCATCTCGATTGGTGACCTGGTGAAATGGGTGATTTCGGGCCACGAACACACGATCCAGGCGCTGGAGGGCTACATCAGCGGAGCGTACCCCGGATAGTTGGGATCGAATTCCGAGGCGTGGCCCTCATTCCTTCCAGCCGACATATAATCGCCACAGGCCCGGCTGGCGCGATTCCAACCCAGACCCTGAGCGGTAACGCTTCAGGATCGATCAGTTATGGAACTGCTCGAGCGGCTTGATCTTCCCTGCAAAGCGAGAAAAAACTTGGCACGTGAGCTTTATACCGCGGTTCTTGAACGCAAAATCTGTATCTCGGAAGTTGCCCAGTGCTATCACTTCGATTTCGCCATCGAAGGGTTGGATAGCTTCCCCTATGCTGCCGGACAATTCATCTCCGCGGTAGCGCCGGACGAAAACGGCAAGCAGCAGACGCGCGCCTATTCGATTGCCTCGGCAGCCAGGGCCAACCGTTTTGAGCTGTGCGTCAATCGCGTGGAGAACGGCTTCTTCTCCAATCACCTGGCCGACCTGCCCGACCTGCCCGTGGGCAGCAAGATCCAGATACACGGGCCCCATGGGCACTTCGTTCTGAACGAGCCCATCAGCGATTCGATCCTGGTGGCCACCGGAACCGGCGTGGCGCCGATGCGCGCTTATGCGCAATGGCTGTTTCCCGAGGATGGCGCAGACCGGAGCAACGGCAAGGAGATCTGGCTGGTGTACGGCACGCGCCACGAGACCGATATTTATTACCAGGAAGAGTTTGAAGCACTGGCCCGCCGCGTGCCCAACTTCCACTATCTGCCCACGCTGAGCCGGGCCCTGGAGAGCTGGCCCGGATTGCGCGGCCACGTGCAGGTGCATGTGTCAAAGATCATCGAGGAGCGCGCCGCGCGGCTGGGCCTGCCGCTGCCCTCGCCGGCGGTCGACCCCGCGATTCCTCCCGGCGAGCTGCGCTTCGATATCTGCACGTACATCTGCGGACTCAACTTCATGGTTTCGGGCGTACGCGACCTGCTGGCCGGGTATGGATGGCACAAAAAGCAGATTGTGTTTGAGCGGTACGACTGAGCGGGCGGATCCGATCACAAGTTGAACAGTTCGCGCAGGCGCTTGGTTTGGGCGCGGCTTACGGGAATCTCGGTCTGCTGCTTGTCGTTCATGCGCAACTGGTAGCTGGACTTGAACCACGGCACCACTTCGCGGATGTGGTTGATATTGACCACGAAGCCGCGATGGGCGCGCCAGAAGTGGGCGGGATCGAGCAGTTCCAGCAACTCTTCAAGGGTGCGGCACTTTGACTGGCCCTCGAAGTTGCGGGTGACGATGCGAATGACGCCTTCATCGATGGCCGCGAAGCAGATCTCCGCCTGGTCGATGAGCAGCAGGCGGCTCTGCGCCTGCACGATGAGCTTGGCCGGCTGAGCGGGGCGCTCGGAGGCCTGGGAACGGTGGAGGAGACGGAGCAGGGCGTCGATTTGCGAGCTGATGGGCTGCGAGCTGATGGGACCCGAGCTATCGGACTGCGAACCGGCCGCAGAGTCAGGTGCGGCAGCCGATCCGGGAGACCCTCCGGCCATGCGCGCGCGGACGCGCTCCACGGCCTCAAAGACGCGGCCGCGGTCGAAGGGCTTGAGCAGGTAATCGACGGCGTTCACGTCGAAGGCGCGGACCGCGTACTGGTCATAAGCCGTGGCAAAGACGATCTGGGGCAGAGGCTCGGCCTCAGCAGCCGCGGCGCCTTTGCGCTTGTTGCGATCCATGAGCCGCTTGATGACCGCGAACCCGTCCAGCCCCGGCATCTGCACATCGAGAAAGACCAGGTCGGGATGATGTTCCTCGATGAGATCGACGGCCTCAATGCCGTTGGCTCCCTGCCCCACGACATCCACGCCGCCCACCGAGTCGAGCAGGTACTTGAGCTCTTCACGGGCCAGTTGTTCGTCGTCGATAATGAGCGCGGAGATTGACATGCGGGCCGGAAGCTTGATTGTAGGAAGGCTGGTGGCGAAGGTCAAACCGGGCAGGCGCGGGTCACGACCGCGGGACGGAATTACTCGCCCAGCACGCGCAGCCGCGACGGAGCGTGATCGGTGGCCAGTTCGTGGCCGCATTGGGTGCAGAACTGGTCAGAGGCGCGCACGGTGCGGAAGCAGTTGCCGCAGTTTGCGGTGAGCTGGTAGTTGCACTGGGGACAGAAATGGAAGTCGCTCTGCACATGCGTGCCGCAGGCGGGGCACTTTGAAACCTCGGGCTGGCGGAGCAGGAAGTAAAGCACCGCGCCGATGCCGCCGGGCAGCACAAAGCAGACCACCATCCACAGGCGCAGGCTCATGGCTCGCCGCGGCGCATCCTTGCTGATGTAGCCCAGCATCAGGAAGTAGAGTGAGGAGAGAATTCCCCAGGAGAGGTTGAAATAGATGCGCAGGCCGAGCGGCGCAGCCGGATGGTGGCGCTGTCCGGGCGCAACCAGCCACCAGTAATACTCCATGAGCACGAAGGCCAGGGCGGCGGCGGCGATCGACCACACGGGGATCATGCGTTGATCGTCGTTCATGGTGATGGATTGTGGGTCGTGCATAGGCGGCAATCCCTCTCCTCGAGGGCGTTTCTGAGGAATAATGGACAGCTTATCCCTTTCTTAAATGGACGGACAAGGGGAAACAGAAGTTGCGTTCAAATGGGTTCCAATTGTGTTTAGAGCGGGATTTTGTGGAATCAGGACCTGTTACGCATCCAGCCGGCCACCAGCGCGGCGGCCAAAAGGGCGGGAAAGAAGATGCAGATCCAGAGGCTGACCTGGGTGGCCATGTCGCTCCAGTGCTCGCCGTCGATCATTTCGTCGGTTACGCGCCAGACGAACGGGCCCATGGCAAGAACGACGAGGAGGATGGAGGCCAGAGCCAGGGAGCGGGTGCGCCTGCGGCCGGCTTTCTGATCCTGCAAGACGCCCAGAGAGGCCTGCACCACGCGGCGGGTGCGATAAGCCACGGCCCGCTCGCGGCCGGCCTGATTTCCGGCCAGCGCAGAGAGCAGGTCGCGGTCATCCTCCGCGCCCTTGCTCGTGCCGCCGGCCAGCCCAGCGGTTTTCACACCGCCTCCTGAAGCCGCGCATTGGAGCGCGGAGCGGGAGACTCAAGCTTGGGCTTGATCATGGCCATACCCCGGTAAAGTCTTGATTTAACGGTAGAAAGTGGCGCGCGCGTGACTTTGGCAATCTCTTCGAGCGAAAGCTCTTCGTGGAAGCGAAGCACCAGCACCTCGCGGTGCAGAGCATCCAACTGCAGCAGAGCCGCGGCAATCCGCTCCCGCTCTTCGAGGTTTGAAATGCGATCGAAGGGGGTCGGGTCGCCGTCGGCAACCACAAAGTTCATGGGCCGGTCCTCGTCGCTGCCGGCCTCGAAAAGCTCGTCGAGGCTGCAGGCAGTCCGCTTCCGCCGCTGGTCGATTACGAGGTTGCGGGCGATGGTGAACAGCCAGGTCTCAAACCGTGCCTGGCCGTTGAACTGCGCGCCGCGCACCAGCACCCGCATCCAGACCTCCTGGAACAGGTCCTCGGCCATATCGCGATTTCCGGTGAGATAAAGCAGGTAGCGGAGCAAACGGTGCTGGTAGCGAACAATCAGCGTATCCAGCAAACCGGCATCCTGGCGTTTGAGGCCTTGTGAAACGGCCAAACTCTCCTGCCGCGCCTGTTCGTCAACGGCTGCGACGGATCCTTGGGCAATGAAGGCGGATAAATAGGTCATCACTTCAATTAGACGCCAGAAATGCCTCCCAGGACGTATGGAAACAGCCCGCGGAGGCGAAAAAGCCCTCATTGTGGGATGATCGCTCGCTTTTTGGCCGCGCGCAAGGCGTCCTCCACGGCCTTTGCGGCCCTCCGATTGCGAGCCTCGACGCCCTCGTTGTAGAAGATTCCCAGCAGATGACCGCGCCGCTGCGCCTGTGTCATCGCCTTCCATCCCAGCTCGGCCAGCGGCTGGCGCACGAATGCGGCTTTCAGAATGGGCGGCGTTTCGGTTTCACCCTCCATGGTCAGGAACAGACGCTCGGCCAGCCGTTCCGCCATTTTTTGGCGCGCCTGCGGACTTTTTGCCTCGTCGACCAGGGCGCCAATCGTCCTGCGCATGTACTCGCTCAGGCCGTCAAACCACTTGCGCAACCGCCGGTCGGCCTTGAGCGCGGCGGCCAACTCCGGGGGGATGAGCGCCTGGCGTTCTTCGAGGTCGGGCTCGAGGCCGATGCGGACTTTGGAGCCAGCTTTGGCGTGGGCGGCGGCCTGCATCTTCTTATTTACCAGCAGGAAATGCCCCTGGCCCCCGGCAAAGACGAACAGCGAAGAGCGAAAGGCGAATCCCTCGACTTCGCCGCGCACGCGCAGCCCCCGGCGCACCGGCCAGGTTTTGGTCACGTCGAATGGAATCCGGGCAATCACCCAGCCAAGCGCCGACTGGAGCGGCTCGAGTTGGGCGGTGAAGGATTTCTTGGTGGATGGGCTCATGGTTTCTCTTCATTCCCGATCGGTTGGCAGTTTGCTCCCGACAGCGCAACAGCAACGGTTGAAACGCACCATGGGATGTCGCGGTTGCGAAAACAGAATACCTAAATTCAGATGGGAAGCAATTGAGCGAGTGGTGCCAATAGTGGTACCATACTCTGAATGGCCGCCTCGAAGAAGATTCTTGATGCAATGCGGCGTTCGCCCAGGAATGTACGATTTGCCGACTTATTAAAAGTCTGCCGGGAATGCTTCGGCGAGCCGCGGCAGCGCGGAACAAGTCATGCGGTCTTCAAGACTCCCTGGCCAGGCGATCCGCGTGTAAACATTCAGGACGACAATGGGAGAGCAAAGACCTACCAGGTGCGGCAAGTCCTGTTGGCAATTGACAAACTGGGAGGAATTCACAATGAGACGCATGTTGAAAAGGAACCCCAAGAGTGATCACTTTACCTACCGCGTGACCTGGTCGGCGGAGGATGGAGAACACGTGGGGCTGTGCGCGGAGTTTCCATCGCTTTCGTGGCTGGCCTCGACTCCGGAGGAAGCGCTCGCCGGAATTCGCCGAATTGTAAGGGGCGCGGTCAGAGACATGGAAACAGCCGGTGAACCGGTGCCTGTCCCATTGTCCGTCAAGCGATACAGCGGGGAATTTCGGGTGCGAATCCCTCCCGAGGTTCATCGCACGCTCGCGCTTCAAGCCGCCGAGCAGGGCGTGAGCCTGAACCGGTTGGCGAGCGCAAAGCTCTCATCGTAGGCGCCCGCGCCCTCTACACTATCTGTTATGGAAGTTTTATATGGGCTGCACCCGGTTGAGGAGGCTTTACGGGCCGGGAAGCGGCGGTTTGACCACGTGCTGGTGGCCCGCGAACGCCACGACGACCGGCTGGAACGGCTGGCTGCGGCGTGCCGGGCGGCCGGCGTCACTGTGCGCCAGGAACCGCGCGAGCAATTGACGGTGGTGGCGCAGTCGGAGGGCCACCAGGGAGTGGTGGCGATGGTCCATCCGCTCGAGTTTCTAGCCATCGAGGACTTGTTTGAGCCCCAACCCGCTGCCGCGGGCCAATCTCGACTCATGCTGGCGCTGGATGGGGTTGAGGATCCGCAGAACCTGGGAGCGCTGCTGCGCGTGGCCGATGGCGCGGGCGTAGACGGGGTGGTGCTCACCGAGCGGCGTTCGGCTCCGTTGAGCGCGGTGGCCGTAAAGGCCAGCGCCGGCGCGGCCGAGCATCTGCGCATTGCCCGCGTGGTGAACCTGGTGCGCGCCCTCGAAGATCTGAAGCGGCACAATCTCTGGATCGTGGGACTCGACGAGCGCGGTACATGCGACTACGACCAGTTCGACCTGACCGGCGACCTGGTGATGGTGCTGGGCCGCGAGGGAGCGGGGCTGCACGACCTGGTGCGCCGCACCTGCGACCACCTGCTGCGGATTCCCATGGCCGGCGGGGTGAGTTCGCTCAACGTCTCGGCAGCCGGCGCGGTGGTGCTGTTTGAGGCCTTTCGCCAGCGCCGCAATGCCGCGCAAAAACAGGCCAGCGCTTTCTCAAGCGCGCGGGGAGCGTCAAAACCAGGCAAGCAGAAAGGCCTGGGATCATGAAGTTCTCGATTGCGCGGGCTTTGGTGCTGGCCGCGATGGTTGCCGCCGCGACGCCGCGGCCCGCGATGACGCAAACGACGCCACCGCAACCGGCCCCGACACAGACCGCGCCGGCATCGAGCACAACGCAGGCGCCGGCTGCGCAAAATCAAGCGCCCACCGGGAAGGTGATATTTTCGCGCTCCACGGACGAAAACGGGCAAACCCAAACAGAGATTTCGCCGAGCGCGGTTCCCGGCGCGGCGCAACCGTCTATCGCCAATGCACCCGTTGCCGACGACGCCGAGCGCCAGGCGGAAACCTTTACCGGATACGACATGGATGTGCGCCTGCGCGTGGCCGACCGGCACATGGCTGTGCGCGCGCTGGTGACGCTGCGTAACGACGGCAAGACACCGCTCGCGCACCTTCCGCTGCAGATTTCCTCCTCGCTCAACTGGGAACGGATTCTTGTGGGTGGGCGCGAGGTTGCTTTTCAGATGAGCACGCTCAACTCCGACGCGGACCACACCGGCCAGTTGCACGAGGCCGCGGTTACGCTGGCCACACCGCTTGCCCCCGGTGCAACCGTCCAGCTTGACGTTACATACTCCGGCACGATCGCTCCTTCGGCGCAGCGGCTGATGGCTATCGGCACGCCCGACGAACTGGCGCTGCATACGGACTGGGACGGGATTGGAGTGGAGTTCACCGGGTTGCGCGGCTTCGGCAACGTGGCCTGGTACCCGGTGTCGAGCGTTCCCGTAATTCTGGGCGACGGGGCGCGCCTGTTCGACGAGATAGGCGAGCATAAGCTGCGCATGGAGGGAGCGCGATTCCGGCTGCGGCTCACGGACGAATATCCTCCCGGCCAGGCGCCCACGGTGGCGCTGATCGACGGCCATTCTGCGCAGTTGACGGTGACCGACGGCAGCAATGAAGAAGTGGCCGGCGTGGCCACGGCCAGCCTCGACGCCTCGACGCTTGGATTTGAAGCGCCCAGCCTGTTTGTGGCCATTCGCAAGCCGGTCGAGGCCGCCCATATGAGGTTGTGGGCACTGCCCGAAGACGAAGCCGCGGTCCCCGGATGGGTTTCGGCTGCAACCACGGTAATGCCGTTTCTTGAGGGCTGGCTGGGATCGCGGCCGGATTCGCAACTCGTTATCCTTGACTTGCCCGATCGCGAAGACGCGCCCTTTGAAACCGGCGCGATGCTGGCCACTCCTATCCGCGATGCCGCGGCGGCCCAATTGGACAGCGTAATGGTGCACGAACTCACGCATGCGTTGCTGCGCGGCTCGAAGTCGCCGCCGCCCGCGTGGCTCGATGAGGGCGTGGCGAGCTTCATGGGCTCGCTATGGCTGGAGCGGCAGAGCGGGCGCACCAAGGCGCTCGAATCTCTCGAAGTGAACCGCGCGGCGCTGGCGCTGGCCGAGCCATCAAGCCCCGGCGTGAGCGCGGGACAGCCGCTGGGAGATGCATTTTCGCCCATCTACTATCGCACCAAGGCGGCTTATGTTTTTTGGATGTTGCGCGACGTTGCCGGCGATGCCGCGCTCGAATCAGCTCTGCACGCGTACGATCCCGATGTGGATCTGAAAACGAATGGAAAGCGTGGCGAATTCGAGAAGCTTCTTGAAGAAGCCAGTCCGGGCCGCGATCTTTCCTGGTTCTTCGCAGACTGGATAGACGCCGACGAGGGCCTGCCGGATTTGACCATCGACAGCGTGTTTCCCAGCGCGGCTGAGGCCGGCAATACCCTGGTGGCCGTGAGCCTGTCCAACGCCGGCTACGCCGCGGCCGAGATCCCGGTGACGGTGCGGACGGCTGACGCATCCGTCACCCGGCGAGTGCTGGTGCCTGCGCGCGGCAAAGTGGTCGAGCGAATTCTCGTTCTCGGCCAGCCGACGGAGGTGGAAGCCAACGACGGCACGGTGCCGGAAACGCAGGCCAGCGTGCATGCGAGGAAGATCGGCGATGATTCGTCGAGCCAGGCGAATCCGGCCCAACCTTAGAGTCTGTTATTGACTCAATGGTCCGCGGTCTGTTTATCGAGCGATTGGGAACCGCTGATGCCCGGCCTGCCCAGCGTGACCAGCATCAGTACGCCCTGGAGCACGAGAACCAGCGAGATGATGAAGACAAATCCTTCAAAATGATCGGCGCTCGCGTTGCGGAGAAAGGCCTGCACACCGAGCCCGATCAGCAGCGCCGCGCCCAGCCAAAGCCAGCGCTCGCCCTTGAACCCCACATGGAGCATCCGCACCAGAATTGTCGCCAGGCAGATGAGAGCGATACCGAGCGCCACGCCAAATCGCTCCGTGTAGCCGGGATGCCGCAGCACCATCTCCATGAACGCCAGCCAGCAGGAGCAGGCCAGCGCAAGAAACGAAACAGACAAGAGAATCTTCCCCATCGCTCCTCCCTCGGATGTAAACCATGGAACAAAACTCAGAACCTGGCGGACATACCAAACATCGGCGCGCAACCGCCCGTGCCGCGGCAATCTTAATTCGACGTATTCCTCGCGAAGATCGCCCACCACCGGCTGCCGGGCGCGCGCCGGCAACAGGCGTTCCAGGAGATACTCCGCCACGAGCGGCGGTGCAGGCGCGGTTCGGTTCATCTCCCCTCCTCGACCGGCAGTTGCGCATCTTTCCACATTGAGGTCAACGCCCGACGCGTGTCGCTGAGGGCGCGTTGCCCCTCCGCTGCGACACTGTAGTACCGGCGAGCGCGTCCGCCTCGCACCGGAGTTCCATCTGTCAACCGGGAACTGACCAGACCCTGGGCCTCCAACCGTTCCAGCGTTGCGTAGACTGCGCCCGCGGCTACTTTGCGCCCCAACTGCTCCTGGGCCCGGTTCAGGATCGCCCGTCCATAGGCGTCCGCCCTCAGCCCTAGAATCGAGAGCAGTACCGACTGCTCGAAAGTGCCAAGCAACTCCGACATGCCTACATTGTAGACATTGCGTAAAAGATGTCAAGCAAAATCTGTGGGGTCGAAATTGTGTGATTCAGGACTGCGGGTCGGGGTTATCCCTTTTTCACTGCGTTGCGGGCCTTGACCTTGAACCAGATGGGCGAGCCTTCAAACCCGAAAGCTTCGCGGATCTGATTTTCGAGGAAGCGCTCGAAGGCGAAGTGCAGCTTGATGTCGCGGTCGGTGAAGAGCACAAAGGTGGGCGGGGCGACGGCGGCCTGGGTCATGTAGAAGATGCGTATTCGTTTGGCCATAGGCACCGGCGCGCGCTGGAAGTCGACGCGTTCGAGAAAGCGGTTCATCTGACCGGTAGTGACGCGCTTGCGGCGCTCGGCCGCCACCAGCTTGACCTCGCGCAACACTCGCGTCATGCCCTTACCCTCAGAGACCTTGGGATCGGAGCCGTTGGCGTCGGGGTTGAGGCCTTCGAGCGCGGAGAGAAAAATTACCGGGGCGTAGCTCAGGTACTTGAGCACCGAGCGGAGCTGGCGCTCGAAGATTTCGCGATCGGCGGGCGGCTTGCCGTCAGTGCGCGCGTTGGTGACCGCGTCCCACTTGTTGACGATGATGATCACGCTGCGGCCGCTCTCGTGGGCGTAGCCGCCGATGGTGGCGTCCGCGCCGGTGACGCCTTCGGTTGCATCGATCACCAGCAGGGCGACATCGGCAGCCTCCAGATGCCTGCGGGCCATGACCACGCTCATTTTCTCTGCCATCAGGTGTGTTTTGCCCTTGCGGCGAATGCCGGCCGTATCGACAAAGCGCAGCTGGCTGCCGTCGAATTCGACCACTTCGTCCACGGCGTCTCTGGTAGTGCCGGCGACGGGCGAGACAATGGCCCGCGAGGTTCCGGTGAGCGCGTTGAGCAGCGTGGACTTGCCCACGTTGGGCCGGCCGATGATGGCGATCGAGGTCTCATGCTGCTCGAATTCACCGTGAGTGCGGTTTTTTTTCTCTCCCTTTTCCTGGTCCTGTTCCTGACTTTGGTTCTGATTCTGGCCCTGGCCGGGTTCCGTATCGCCTGGAAACAGCGGACCGCCTTCGGAGATCTCATCTTCCTCGGCGGCCTCTATTTCTTCCTCCGCTTCGGGTTCGCTCTCGTCGACTTCGGGCTGGGGCGGAGCTGGAATGGCCTCGGAGATGGCGTCGAGCAGTTCGCCGATTCCCTGTCCGTGTTCGGAACTGATGAGGAATACATTGCGGATGCCGAGTTGGCGAAAGTTTTCGGCTTCCAAGGCCATGGCCTCGCCTTCAACTTTGTTCACGGCCAGGATGAGCGGCTTGCCGCCGCGCAGCAGCAGGCGGGCCAGGTCATAGTCGGGGCTGGCCAGCTCAGTGCGCGCGTCCACCACCATCACCATGGCGTCGGCGGCATCGAGCGCCACTTTGGCCTGGTTATAGATCTCGGTGGGGATCAGCTCCGGGTCGTCGGGAACGATGCCGCCGGTGTCGACCAGGCGAAATCCGCGCCCTGACCACTCGTACTGGCCGTAGATGCGGTCGCGGGTGATGCCGGGTTCGTCGCCCACGATGGAGCGGCGGCTGCGCGTGAGGCGGTTGAAGAGCGTGGATTTGCCCACGTTGGGCCGTCCCACAATGGCTACCAGCGGCAATGCTGCGGCGCCGGGAATGGCCGGCAGAATCGATCTGCGATAGGTTGGCAAAGCTTGTCTCCAATCACCTGCGTGCGCGCCATGGCAGGTGCTAATTCCAGATGCGGTTAACGCCGTACAAATCGAACACCCGGTCGCGGCTGAGCAGGGGAATGCGAGAGTCCAGTGCCTGGGCGACCAATAACCGGTCGAACGGATCGCGGTGGTGCAGGGGCAGCAATCCGGCATGAATTACATGAGAAGCCATGGTTTCCAGAAGTTCATAACCTCCCGTAGAGGTCAGCTGGTCAAATTGTTGCAGAATTTTTCTGGCATCCAGCTTGCCCGAATTTGTCTTGATCGCCAGTTCCCAAGGTGTCGCGATGGAAAGCACCAAAACCGACTTTGGATCCTCGACAATTTTACGGGCGGAGCCGGACAGCTTTTCGGGATTCTGCAAGGTCCAAAGCAAGGTGTGGGTATCGAGAAGATATCTCATTTCGAGGCGGGCGGCGGCGCCAGCTCTCCGTCGAGCATGGATCCGAACCCAGCTTCGACCAACTCCTCATCCGTCATTGGATCGAAGGCGCTATCGTCGGCGTGGACCAGGTCCCTGAAGGCGCCCATGAATCTGAACGGAGGCTTGGATGTTGGCGGCTCGTCGATGGCCACAATTTTGGCAACCGGCTTCTTGCCGCGCAGGACAATGACCTCCTTGCCCGCCTCTGCCTCTTTGAGCAGCCGGGAGAAGTGGGTCTTGGCCTGATGGACGGTATAAGCCATGGACTAAGTATGCTTAGTCCACTTATAGAAGTCAAATGGTTGGGACAACGGTGGGGGCAACCCTTTGCATGAGCCTGCTCTCATTTTTGCGGCGCGCTTGGGGCGCGCCAATTGCCCTGCCAATTATGGGAGAGAGCGATGCACATTCACGGAAACATGATGAACGTCCAGGGCGCGAACCTCAATTCGGTGGCAAGCGGGGAACGGGCTGCTGCCGCGCAGCGTGCCGGCGAGGTGCGCAAACGGCTACTGAAGGGCGCGGCGGGCGTGGAGGGCGGGGCGAGCGATGAAGAGACGCAGCTGATTGGCCAATGGCTCGACTCGCGGCATAGCCAGGTGTTGAGCGGGGACGAGTACCGCACCGCTTCCTCCGGCAATGACTCTGATTTTGAATGACTTGACTTCAGGAGCGCGGGCGCGGATGGGGGAGTCTCTATGATGAAGAGACTGACCGGTCCCGATGGCCCCAAGCGAAACCTCAACCCGCGCACTGCCCAGCCTGCACGAGTTCTTCTCGCCGGGCGGGATTCTGGCGCGCTCTCCGCTGCCTTACGAGTACCGGCCGGGACAGTTGGAGATGGCCAAGGCCGTGGAGCGGGCGCTCAGCGAGCGGCGGCACCTGATAGTGGAGGCCGGAACCGGAACCGGCAAGACACTGGCGTATCTGCTGCCGGCGCTGCGCACCGGCCAGCGCATCATCGTCTCCACAGGCACCAAGGCGCTGCAGGACCAGCTTTACTTCCGCGACATTCCGTTTCTTGAGACGCTGCTCGGCGAATTGCGGGTCTGCTACATGAAGGGCCGCGCCAACTACCTGTGCCGGCACAAGCTGGTGGCTTTGCGCGACCAGCCGGTTTTGTCGGGGCTCGAAGAGATCGATCAATACCAGCAGATTGCCGAGTGGGAGCGGGAAACCGAGACCGGCGACCGGGCCGAGCTTTCCGGAATGCCGGAAAACAGCGCGCTGTGGCAGAAGCTGGACGCCCGGGCCGAAGCCTGCCTGGGGTCGACCTGTCCCGATTACCGCCGCTGTTTCATCACCGAGATGCGGCGCAAGGCGCTCGAGTCAGACATCATCATCGTCAATCACCACCTGTTTTTCGCCGATCTCTCAGTGAAGCGGGAGGCCGCGGGCGCGCCGGACGCGGGCATTTTGCCTGAAGCCGCCGCGGTGATCTTCGACGAGGCGCACGAGCTTGAGGAAGTGGCTTCAAGCTACTTTGGCCTTTCGCTGAGCAATGTGCGCTTTGAAGAACTGGCGCGGGACACCGACGTGCTGCTGCGCGGCAAGCAGGGCGCGGGAAATATGCCCGGCGTGACCCAGCAGCTTCGCGATCGCGCGCGCATGTTTTTTGCCGGGCTGCCGCTGGCCGGCGATGGCCGGCAACCGTTCACCGGACGCCAGGAGTTTCTTGAAACTTCAGGCGATCTGTTTCTGTCGGTCTGCGCCACGCTGAAGCGAATGGAAGCGGAGATGGACCAGCTCACAGAAGTCGAAGAGGCGCCGGGGCTGAAAAGGCGCGTGGAGCGGCTGCGCAGTGAGCTTCAGTTCATGCTCGAATCGAATGACAGCAACATGGTGTATTGGCTGGACCGGCGCATTTCAGGCCCCACGGACAGGTCTCAAGCAGCGGGCAGGCCGGGTGGCTTTCGCACCCAGTCGCGGACTACATTCATGCAGGCCACGCCGATCGATGTCTCCGAATTGCTGCGCGAGCTGGTCTTCGAGCAGATTCCGACGGTGGTGCTGACTTCGGCCACGCTCACCGTCCAGGGTGGCTTCGAGCACCTGCGCCGCCGCCTGGGCTTGCAGGAGACGCGGGAGCTGGTGGTGCCTTCGCATTTTCGGTACGGCGAACAGGCGCTGCTTTATCTGCCGCCCGGGATGCCGGACCCGCGCGAGCCGGAATTTCCCGAGGCCGCGGCGCTGTGTATTCGGCGCGTACTCGAGATCACGCGCGGCCGCGCCTTTTGCCTCTTCACCAGCTACAGCCAGATGCACGATCTCTACGAGCGGCTGATGCCGGTACTGGAATTTCCCATCCTGCTGCACGGCACGGCTCCGCGCAAGGCGCTGCTCGAGGAGTTTCGCACGACGCCCAACGCGGTGCTGTTCGGGACCGCAAGTTTTTGGCAGGGAGTGGACGTGCAGGGCGAGGCGCTGAGCTGCGTAATCATCGATCGATTACCTTTTGCCGTCCCCAGCGACCCGGTGGTGCAGGCGCGCATGAAGGCCATTGAAGAGGCGGGCGGCCGGCCCTTCTTCGACTACCAGGTTCCTGAAGCGGTATTGACGCTGAAGCAGGGATTCGGACGGCTGATCCGGTCGCTCGAAGACCGCGGCGTGCTGGTGCTGCTCGATCCGCGGATCCGCAGGCAGCGGTACGGACAGACATTTCTGGCCAGCCTGCCGCCGTACCGAATGACGGCAACGATTACGGACGTGGAAGCGTTCTTTGAAAAGCAGCCTGGCAAATAAGCGGTTCGACTTAGCGGGAGAAGATTCGAGGGCCGGTAGAATCACCTGTCAGCGCTCGATAAGATTGGA
>Ga0302320_10010135_pt1 | contig 20161 bp, 18 predicted proteins | sample Bog_T0_3_FD_202130 | JGI IMG/M metagenome (GOLD analysis project Ga0302320, IMG submission 202130) | Peat permafrost microbial communities from Stordalen Mire near Abisko, Sweden - Bog_T0_3 | ecosystem: Environmental > Terrestrial > Soil > Wetlands > Peat | place: Sweden: Abisko, Stordalen Mire...
TGCGCCTCCGCGATGGCTTCAGGCGAGATGCGCACGATGTACGACCGGCCGGCGTTCAGCGTAGCTACCTTGTCTGCAGCGATATCAAAACCCGTGACTCGAAAGTGCTCGCCGGAAAACAGCAGGGCAAGCGGCAAGCCGACATAGCCCATGCCGACAATGCCAAGGCGAGCCTCGCGCGTTTCCAGTTTGTGCTTGAGCACGGAGCCTGAATCCGAAATGACAGCCTTCATGCTATCGGTTATACACCTTGACAGGGGAGTGTTCCCAGGCTTGCCTGCAGTCCAGGCATCCGGATGCGAGGCGTGGATTTCCCGAAGTGTAACTCCGTCCGATTATCGGTCACTACATCCGCCGGCTCTTGCCGACGCCTCGTTACGCGAGCTCTTGTGGCCCGGCGGCCGCATTTTGGACATCATCGGGGAAGTGCGGCTAGACATCAGGCCGGCTGGAACGGTGATGGCCTTATAAAGGGACCTACAGCAGGATCATCCCTGGCATTTCAAGGAGAAGTGAAATGAAGGTTCTCCACGGGGGGTGGGGGCGCGGCCGAACTTTATGAAGGCTGCGCCTGTGTATCGAGCATTGGCAAAAGCGTCCACGAGCAAGCGCTCGTGCACACGGGCCAGCATTATGACGCTCTGATGTCGGACGTTTTTTTGAGGCGCTGGAGATTTCCGCTCCCGATGAGAGCCTAAACGTCGGTTCCGGCAGTAACGCGCAGCAGACGAGGCCAGACAACTGGCGGCAAGTGGATTGCCCATTTTGGATCTGAGCAGGCTCGAAAAGGATTCAGCCAGTTAGGACTTCTCTTTCGCAGGTTCCGGCCAGGTTCTAACGTCAGAGGATGTTTATCTCGAGGACTCTGCGATAAGATTTTCGGAAACGGGAACAGGCGATCTCGCATGAATCAGCGCATCGACGGCCTGGTACATCTGCCAAGCCGTTGCCCAGTGGATCTCGATGCCCCTCTGGTCAGCTTCTTCGGCAAGCATGCTGAAAAGATTGGCGAGGCCCGTGTTCAGTAACTGGTCACGGCTTCTGTCCGCCGCGCCATGAGTATGAAGCTTTAGAAAGAGATCTTCCCCGATGACCGGTGCAAGATCAAGCCACCGGCGTACTCGCGATGTTGTTGGCATGTCATTACCAGCAAGTTCGCCGGTCTCCACGCGCGGCATCAACCTACCGCCAAATCGCAGACCCACTGGCCCGGTGATCATCAATAAGTCGCCCTGCCTACCGCCGCCTGCAGTGGCAACAACTCCTTGATCGAATGACTTCGGCCTGTTGTCGCGATTGTTCGTGCACCAATAGATCTGATTGACCACCCGCCCCTGGGTCGGCGATGGAATGGACGGCATGGTGAAATCCGCATAGCAGCCAAGATCGCGAAGCAAGGCGATCTCGCCGTTGAGGCCGCAGAATTTGCCGTCGGGGTGCGAGTTGTCCAGTGCCCAATTGCCATGGATAAAGCCAAAGAGGGTGCGGCCATCCCGATGGCGAAGCAAGCCGTGATCGTTCCTCAGGCGACGGCAGAAATCAGTGATCTTTTCGATAAAGGAATCACGCTGCTCATCCTTGTGATGTAAATGCACCTCGACATCGCCAACTCCAAGGCGCACCATCTCTGCAATGCCATCGACAACACCACGGTCGTATTCCTCTTGCGGGTAGAAAAAAGTGTGCTGAGGGCATTGACCAGCTGCATCCCTGGGGGCGTTATCGGCAACTTTCGGCCATTTTTCCTGCCATTGGGCCACACGTCGAAGCGCTCCTTCAACCGTTCCCTGCTTGCCAATCGGTTCGTAATGGTCGGTGATGGTAACCCAGGCCCGTCTTGGTTTTGCGGGCCGGAGGCTCTTCCGCACCTTATCCTTCAAATAAGGCAATAGCCATATTTCCGCATTGCGAGGGAGGCTCATTGAATTCGGCGGACCTTTGCGCGTCTTGGCCGCCCACGGTGCATGGACATCGCTCATAGCCGCTGATTCTGAGTATCGCGCACATCTATTTCGCCTGTCAAAAGCCGCTGAATTTCGCGCTGCCAATCGCCGTCCGAGAGGGAGGAACACTGTCAAACACCAGTTGAAACACCTTGAAAAACCTCCAATCCTACCGTTGTTCACTCAGCTTCTTTCTCCTCCTAATTGCTGTTTCCAGAGGATTAATCTCGGCTCTTAGGTTATTCTTATGCTGGCTAACACCTTCTGACTGATCGTTCGATATGGGATTTGCTCTCAGTGTTGTCTACGTATTCATTAATTACCTCACGCCGGCCTATCTGTTCGGGTCGCTCGCGGATTTGCACATTGAAGTGATCATTGTTGCTCTTATCGTTATTGTCTCGTTGCCTGCCCTGATGAATTCTTTTCTCCTGAAGATTCCACAGTCTCTGGCAATGATTGGTTTGACGGTTGCGGTCTTTTTGTCAGTGCTTTTCGGGAGTCGTGGATTCGATGGGGCTGTCCAGGCGTTTTTGCTGTTTATCCCGAGCGGCGTTCCATTCTTCTTTGTATGCCTGCATTGCAATACGACGAGGAGATTTAAGATTCTGGTCCTCACGATGCTCCTCGTTTGCTTGTTTGTGATTGCACGCGGCTCCTTCGATCTGTTACGCGGAATCCCCCAAAACACACTACAGCCTGAAGCGGATTCAGGAAATCCGATCCCAACCAGTATGACTGGCAGCAAATATTTTCTTAAACAAGGAAATGGCGAGGGGGGCTGGGTTTACCGGTTACAGTGGCTCGGTGAGATCAACGACCCCAACGACACAGGGCAGCTGATTGTCTGTGTCATGCCGTTGATCTTCATCTTCTGGCGTGAGAAGAAGACGATGACCAACATCTTCTTTGTAATTCTGCCAGTGTGTGCACTGCTGTTCGGAGCCTACCTAACTCACTCGCGTGGCTCGCTCCTTGCCTTGTCCGCGATAGTGATCGTTGCCGCCCGGCGCCGCATTGGAACGCTGCCGGCAGTGTTGTTGGTCAGCGCCCTGATTGCGGCGGCATTCGCGCTTCAATTTACTGGTGGACGAGAAATCTCCGCCAGCGCAGGTGAAGATCGCACGGCCCTCTGGGGCGAGAGCCTGCAATTGCTAAAATCGCATCCGCTCCTGGGCGTAGGCTTTGCGCAATTGGGTGACCAAATGGGCCTTACTGCGCACAACTCGGTTGCGGTCTGCGCTGCGGAACTTGGCCTATTCGGCCTGTTCTTCTGGTCTCTCTTCCTTTTTCCGACAATGAGAAATGCGCTGGCGACCGCTTCGCCGGATGATGTCCATGACGGAGAACCGATCCCTGCTGATGAATCCAGATTTCCGCAAACAATCATGCCCATGGAAGAAATCGATAAGGCGGAGATCAATCGCCTCGGACAGCTTATGTTTTTGTCGCTTACAGGATACTTGGTGGCAGGATGGTTTCTATCTCGCGCCTTTATCATGACGCTGTTTCTGCTTGGCGGTATGACTGAGGCCGTCTACGAGATGGCCCTGCGGCGAGGGATGATTGCTCCTCGCTTGCGGCACGAACGGGTGCTGTCCTATTCGGGCCTTTTAGCAGCCGCCTTAGTACTGATGCTGTACCTTACGGTCCGAGTCCTGCACCTATCGAGTTGATGCAAATCATCAAATCGCATCAGAGACAAGATTAAGGAACTGAAGATAAGGGGACCCTGTTGCAGGTGTTGATCAGGTAAGTCTGATGAAGATTGCGCATGTCGTTGACAGTATGGAGATGGGCGGCGCTGAGACTCTTGTGTCGCAAATGTCCGGTCTGCAGCGGGAGGCCGGCCACAACCCCTGCGTCTACGCGATAGCGGATCTTGGCACGCTTGGCGAGAAGATGCGGGCTGAGGGCTTCAGCGTGCAGTCGAACGTGGGCAGGAAACTAACGGACTCGACCCGGAATTTTTACCATCTCTTTCGCAACTCGCGACCCGATGTAGTTCATCTGCACAACCCAACTCCCACCATCTATGCTGCCGTGGCTGCCAGAACGGCTGGCGTCTGCAGCGTAATTTCAACACGCCACAGCCTCGTGGCACCGCCGCACAATATGAGAGCGGAGTTTAAGTATGCAATTGCGGCCCGCTTTTGTGATTGGATCACCGGAATCTGCGAAGCAACTACAGAGAATCTGAGGAACCTTAACAATGTACCTGCGCGAAAACTCGTGTGCGTTTACAATGGTGCGGCTCCGCTTCGGCGAGCTGTGAAAGGAGGATGGCCTTCAAAGGACGGTTTCACTCTGGTCTACGTGGGCCGCCTTGAGCCTGTAAAGAACCACACTTTGCTGCTTAAAGCGTTTCGAGACGCGCACACGTCAATGCCGCATCTCCGCCTATGGATGGTCGGCGATGGTAGTGAGCGGAAGGGGCTTGAGAAACTTACTACCGAATTGGCTATCGCCGGTCAGGTGACCTTTTGGGGACAACAACACGACGTAGCGCCGTTCCTCTCTGCGGCTGATGCGTTCATCATGTCTTCGAAGTCAGAGGGCTTGCCGATTTCGCTTCTGCAGGCCTTCTCACTGGGACTGCCGGCCATCGTCACGGATGTTGGCGGAATGGCAGAGGTCGTTAAGTTGGCAAAGGCCGGGATAACAGCATCCCTCACAGAACCCGCGGAGATGACGGCAGCAATACTGCGGATGGCGGCCAACCATTTGGAACGCGAGCAGTTTGCGAGGAACGCAGAAGCAACCTTCAACTCACGCTTCAGCCTGCAATCGATGGTCAATTGTTACATGAAACTCTATGAGAATACTTCTCGGGCTCAACGCATGGCGAAAAAGTGAAGCCGGTCCTCCGTCTTGAAGGATTCGCATTCTCCGCTTTGCGAGTCCGGTCCACGTTGACCTGGATCGCAACAACTCTGCGCGATCGGCTTTCTTCTCGATTTCGGAGGAGCGTTCGCACAGCACCCAGGATCACTTATTACGCGCGCAGTCATAGGAGACGCGAATCGGCGTTCCTAAATCCACGACTTCAAAATCGGTCACTTTTAGGTCCCGCAAATCATGCGAGCCAAAATCGACGTCTGCGTACTTTGCGGTTGTATCAAGGTCGCTCTGCGCAGTGAGCGCAATATTACCCCCGTCCGCTAGGTACATCCCGTATTTCTGCAAGGCGCGAGCGACCACTTGGGCCGCAGGTTTCAATTGTGAAACATCATAGGACGCTTTCAATCGAAAATGAACGCCGTAAGGTGGAGCGGGAGGCGGAGACGTCGGACCGCCTGCGTGTGTGGCGGGGTGGACATAAACATCTTCGCGCATGCGCGAGTTTGGAAGAATGAAGCGAATGGCGTGGTTAATTCTCCCTGAAGCGAGCTCGTCGGCGTTGAAGAGCAGGGGCGCGATGGGAAATCCGGCGGCGTCGGCGCTGGTGCACTGCTCTCCACGTCCTGAAGGCGGATAGACGCGGTTGAGATCCCACACTGCCACGAAGCCTGCGAAGAGGGCGTTCTTTTCGTAATTTGCCTGGTAGGCCTCATACAGCTTTGCGTTGCTTCGGTCAACTACGATAAGGTGACAGTCATTTTGACTGACATCGCATTGATAGTCATTCTGCCCTTCTATTCCCCCCCCAGCCGGCAGAGGAAAGACCTTAATCGCATCGGAGTCCGCGGCATAGAAATGATCACCTTTTCGAAATGGAACGTACGGGGTGTTGACGTTCGCCTGCAAGACACGGATGTTAAAGTCAACCTGCAACCTTCCGAGTCCCCATCCGCCCGCATTCGCAAGCCAGCCAATGATGGACGAGGACTGAGGATCGGCTGGCTCCTGGCTCACGTCATGTGTCCAAATGGAGCCGGGAGGGAAATAGGGCACAGGCGGTACGATGCCTTCCAGCTTCGCAGCCCTGACCTTGGCGATGTGGCCTTGTATTGCGGCCCCGGCCAGAATGGCGCTAATTCCCAACACGAAGGTGAAGAGGAAGTTCTTTTTGTGATACATGGCAATCTAGTACTCCCTTGGTTAATGTGAATTAATACGGGAAGAGCACTCGCCCACTTCAATCACCGCGTGAGAATCGACGCTTTCCGGCTTCGCGAAATCCTCTTCATCAATTGTCGAAACCGACGCTGAACTGTTCTTGTTCCAAATTTTCCAAAGTGGGCCACTCGTGAACAGAAACTTGTAGAGCCCTACAACGGCAGCTGCGTTTAGCACCAGCAGCGCGCTGCACGGTGCCAGAACGCGATGCAATACCGGAATCTCATAGCGAAGCCCTATGAGAGCGCCAATCAAACCCAACGACTCAAGAGCCGCGAAGAATCCATAAGCCGGCGATTGACCTGTGAGCGCCGCGGAGGAAACCAGCAACAGAACCAGAAGGTAAGGCACAATGAGCCGGATCACCTTGTGCGAGACAAGCTGGAAGAATACTCGATTGCGCGGCGACAAGGTCCATGGCGCGAGTTGGAAGAGCTGAAAGTTACCCGCAAGCGTACGCACCTTGCGGTGAAATTCGCCCGCCACTTTTTCCGGTAAAATGTCGTAAACGCAAGCCAGAGGATCGAGGACCGACCGATAACCCTGGCGGATAATCGAGAGAGGTTGAAACATGTCGTCCAGAATCAGTCCGTCTGGCTGCTGAACAAAGAGATTGCGACGAATTGCGTAGAGGCATCCAGAAACACCGACCGGAGAATCGAAAGCAGACTCGCATTTCCTGATCCATTTTTCATACCGCCAGTAGAGTCCGCTGACTGCCTCAGAGTTGGCCTCTGAACCCTCTCGGCGGAGAATCAGTTCACCGGCCGCGCAGCCGACTTCCGGGTCGGCGAAATTGCCAACTAGTTGCTGAATCGCGCCCGAAGCTGGTTCAGGACGAAGGTCCTGGAACACGATCACGTCTGCGGTGGCTTCTCTGACACCTGCGTTGAGTGCTGCCGCTTTGCCGCAATGCTCCTTCAGAAAGATGGTCTTCAGAACAGACTGGTGTTGACGGGCCAGCAGTTCTTCGGTGCCGTCCGTTGAGCCATCTGACACAACAATAATCTCTTTAATATTTGAATAATCCAGGCGAAGGAGTCGTCGAATCTTGCCAGGAAGCAGCTTGATCCCGTTGTGCACGGCGAGCACAACGCTCACGCTAGGGTTGATCGGAGCGGTCTTCCAAGGGTTTGGTCGCAACCGCGACAAGATCCAAATGACCGCAGGGTACGCCGCATAGCTGTAGAGAATGGCGATCAGAGAAAGCCAGAAGACCAGCTTCACTGGGCACCTCTCCGCAGAATGATGGTCTTGATTGTCTCAAACATGATGAGCAGGTCGAGGCCTATCGACAGGTGCTTGACATAGTAGAGATCATACTCGAGCTTCTTTCTGGTTTCTTCCAGAGTTGCTCCGTACTGATAGCGCACCTGGGCCCAGCCTGTGATTCCCGGGCGAATGATATGTCGCAGTTCATAGTAAGGGATTTCGCTACTGAGCCACTGCACGAACTCGGGGCGTTCCGGCCGGGGGCCGACAAATCCCATTTCCCCGCGAAGCACGTTCCAAAGTTGAGGAATCTCATCGAGACGAGTCTTCCTCATGAACCGGCCCAACGAAGTTACGCGAGGATCATTTTTTGTGGCCCACACAGCTCCCTTGGCCTCAGCGTCCTGTCTCATTGTTCTGAACTTGAAAACGGTAAATGGACGACCGCGGAGCCCAACCCGGGTCTGCCGAAAGAAGATCGGACCCGGCGACGAGAGCAGCACAGCAACAACAAGAATGGGAATAATCGGCAGGCATAACACCAAACCAGCAAAAGAAACAAGAATTGAGACAAGTCGCCGGATAAATTGCTGCGATGCCTTCACATTAAAACCGTGCGTAAAAATGAGGGCGCTCGGATTGAGTCCGTCCAGAGGAAGCCTGCCAAGAAGCCTCTCCATAAGAAAATTGGCGTCCTCGATGATGACTCCGCGAAGGCGAAGGTCAAGGAGTTCGCGCACCGGCATCGCGCCGCGCCGATTCTCCATCGCAACGATCACGCGGTTAATGGCCGGTTCTTGCGTGCAGAAGCCGCGCAGATCAGCTTCAAAACGTTCGTAGTCGCCGCTGAACTCGCCTTGGCTCGCGCCGGCCACAACCTGCATTCCGGCATCGCGCCGTGCGCGAAGTGTCTCAATAACCGTTTGCGCCCGCCCGCCATTGCCCAATACGTAAACTCGTTCTCGAAATGCCGAAAGGCCGATGATCCACTCATAGGCCCGCCGCCATAGAACCAGCATAATCGCCAGGAAGCAAATTCCGATTGTCAGTACATGTGGGCCTATATAAATACTCGGATAGACAATGACAACGCCACCGAGGATGAAACAAAGAACGCTGAGAACCAGCAGCAGGCGAAAATAAATCTCCCATCCCCCCGAGATACGCTGCGGTTCGTAAAGGTCGAAGTAATAGGACAAAAGCAAAGTGAGGACGGTAAATCCAAGGATCTTTACGATCCCGTGCTCATAAAACAATGCAATGTAAGTATCCAACCCTAGCAGATAGGTAGCTGCCAGCACAAAGGCTCCGCCTACGAGGAGCGCCTCGCATAGCAGCAGCACCAGCGTACGGGTTGGATAGTAGACATTGAAAAGCCTGATCATCCCTGGCTTCCGGTATCCTTTCGACCCTTAGCTTGGCCGACAACTTCTGGCTCGTGTTGGTGGTAATAGTCATAGCTGTAGTTGTACGATCCTGTGCGTGGTGCTTCTTTTACGCCATTGAGCACGTACCCCAGAATGCGTGAGGTGCCGAACGCGGTTTTGGTTTTTTGAGCAACTTCATACGGTGTTCTCGCGGCACGAGCAACAAGCAGCACCGCATCTGCTGCGCGGGCGAGTTCCACCGCGTCGGTAACCGCCAACACCGGAGGAGCATCGATCACGATCCAATCAAACTGCGGAGTCAGCATCGAAATCAACTCTTCGATGCGGTGATTCGCCACTAGTTCTGAAGAATTGTCGCTCGTTTTGCCGGAAGGGATCAACGTTAAGTTGGAAATATTCCGCTCGCCCGCAGTCGCGGCGTCACCACGGCTTTTATCGCGCTGCATAATTTCAGCCAATTCCGCAGTTCCGTCAAGATAGTCCGACAGTCCCTTCGAATTGGGAGTACCCAATAACTTATGGATCGTTGGACGTCGCAGATCGGCGTCGATCAACAGAATGTTTTGAACACTGTTGCGAGCCAGGCTAATGGCCAGATTGGCCGCGACAAAACTCTTACCATCTCCTGGCATGCCGCTGGCAATGAGGATTGTCTTCAGCGGGGTTTCATAGCGAGCCTGATAGACGTGCGAGCGGAGACTGCGAAACTGCTCAACCACTGCGCCGCGCTCAGCCAACGTCGGAAGTGAAAGCATCGACGGATTCCACGGATACTGCGCCACCTCTTCAAGCGCCACATGGACCTTCGGGGATGGGGCCTGCCGTTCCTCAAGGTCGGGAATGACCTCAGCTCGTTCCGCAACGTCTACATCTCCCGAAACAGACATCTTGCCCCGTTCGAGGTAGGCTCTTTGAAGTGCTTCGTGTATGCGGCTCATAGTTCACTGTCCTCAAAGGAATCGGCGGGGTCTGCCACCGGGTTGATACTGCCGGGGAATTCAGATGACAAACTATCCTCGTTAAAACCGGACAGAGCCATCGGCGAAAGAACAAATGGCTGCTGTTCCAGATCCAGTTCGGTGCATACCGAAACAACGATTCGCGGCGGTATTGGTTTGATCTGTTCTACGTATGCGCTGATCATTGCGTGCTCGCAGATGAGATTGATGAGGCGGGGAATTCCCTTCGAATAGCGATGGACGAGTTCGACCGCTTCGGGTGCGAAGATGGCCTGGGTGGCGCCGGCGATCCTGAGCCGCCGTGCGACGTATGCCTTGGTCTCCTCGCCGGTCAGGGACCGTGTTCTGCACCAAAGCGAGATACGCTGGCGAAGCTGGCGCACTGACGGATCGCGTAGCTTTTCCTCAAGTTCCGGCTGGCCCGAAAGGATGATCTGCACAAGCTTCTCCGACGAAGTTTCGAGATTCGTCAGTAGACGGATCTCCTCAAGCAGGTCCCAGGAGAGGTTCTGCGCTTCGTCAACAACAATGGCGCAAAGTTCACCGTTACGGAATCGATCAATCAGCCAACGGTTCAGCTGCATCAGCATGCCGGACTTTGTTACCGGCAAGTCCGGCTTGTTCCGCGGGTTGGTCGGGATGCCGAAGTCCTCAAGGACGAATTCAAGGAAGTCCAGCGTCTCCAGGCGCGGGTTAAAAACGAACGCCGTCGAAATGCGCCTTTCGGTAAAGGAGCTCAGGACCGTCTTGAGCAGCGTCGTCTTTCCTGTTCCAACTTCTCCAGTCATGACTACGAAGCCCTTGCGCGAGGCAATGCCATACTGCAAACAGGCCAGAGCTTCCTGAACATGCGGCATCTTGTAGAGAAACCGCGGGTCGGGGCAGGCGCCGAAGGGAAAGTCGTTAATTCCGTAGAAGTATCTGTACATGGCTTACCCCACCACGCTTTCTATGGGCTTGTCATTCCGTGAGAAAGGGTTCCAGCGCCAGCGATGTTTTTCAGGCTCGGGCAGACCGTCGATATGGGAGATGACGGCCAGGGTCGAAAGCTTTGTGAAAGCCCAGATGTCTCTCTCATTGCGCAGCGATGTGTCACGATACTCAAGCAGCCCGGCAATCAGCAAGCCCAGGAAGAGACCGGCTAACAGGCCTCCGGACGCGAACGAACGGCGATTAGGATAGGTCGGGGACATGGGAAGGTTGGCCGCATCCATCACCCGGAACTGCTCACCCTGCTGGCGCTGCTCGAGGGCCGTCGCCATGGACGAGTCATTCATCTTTTTCAGAAGCGAGTTGTAGAAGTCCACAGCCGTCTGATGATCGCGAGTGATCTCCTTATACTGTTCCTCCACCTGCGGAGTGGACTCAACCTTTGTTTCGTAGCTGCGAATCTGACCCTCGATCCGAGACTGTTCCTGCTTTCCGTCGACGAGGGCTTGTTGCGCCGCGTGTAGTTGAGCCTTGAGCTGTTGAAGTTGCGGCGGGTCAGGGCGGTTGACGACGGGGGCGACAGGGGCCGGAGCCGGCTCGCCGGCAGCACGTGCAATCGCAGCCTGTAAATCGGCAATCTTGCGCGAGACTTCCACCACATCCGGGTGGTCCGGCGTATATTGTGCCTCCAGCGTCTGCCTTTGCAGCATCAGAGCCTTGAGTTCGGTTTTGCGCTCATCTACAAGAGCCCCAGCGGCCGCGGGTTCCGAGTTTTGCAGGTCGTGCGTTTGTTGCGCGACCATTGTCTGCAAGAAGGTTACATCCTGCTGCTGCCGATTCACTGACTGCGTTACTGCGTCAAGCTGGGTTGTCAGTGACTGAAGGGTGTTCGAGTTGGACTGTTCCTGGTCTGGGAGCATCCCGAAGTATTTTTGCTGGAAGGCTGCGAGCTTGGCGTCCTGATCGTCAAGGTTCTTCTTTGAGTCGGCGAGCTGCTGCTTCAAAAAGTCGGTCGTGCCTTCTGCAGATGCCTCGCGCGCACTTTGATTCTCGCTGATGAATAGTGACACGATCTCCCCGCAAACCTCTTGTGCCACATGCGGATCCTGCGCCGTGAACGTAATGTAAAAACCGGGCATTCCACCCGATTGGCCGGAGGGAATCGATTTGATCCCGATTGCCTGCTGCATCATATTGACGCGGTCGTCCATGCTTGCCTTGCCATCGGCAAACAAATTGAATTTCTCGATGATCGGCTCAACCCGCGAACGGCTCAGAATCTGTTCCTTCATCGAAGCCAGGCGAGAGTTGAGATCTTGTTCAACAACCGGCTTGACATAATCCTCCGGAATCTTCTGCTGCTCGATAAGGATCAATGTCTGCGACTGGTATTTGGGGGTAACAAAATGGGCCAGCGCGATCCCTGCCGCCAGTAGAATCACCACGGTTGTCAGAATCAGCCAGATTCGCCGCTTCAGAATCTCGGCATAATCTTCCATTGTTAATTCACGATGCCCAAGCATAGAACTCCTTGAAGGTTTACTGCTTTCCGCGAGGTTCGCGAGGTGAATACCCAACGCCGAAGCCAATTACCTGCAGCAGCTGATTCAGAGCGCTGCTGGGAAGTGGGGAAGTTGTCGTCTGATTTTCTCCAGTGTAGTTGGCGAATACGATGATGCTACGGCCCAGATGCCAGGTAGTCTCTGCTCCCCCAAACGTGCCGTTAGTTGTACCGTTATTATTCAGCCCGGCAGTCCGCCGGAATCCTCCTGACAGCCCGAGTGTGAAATTCATTCCAAAATCGCGCGACAGGCCTCCCGTTAGTGAATCGACCTGGCCCCCGATCAGGTAACCCGCTCCGCCGTTGGCGCCGCGGCTGTAGCCCACACTCGCTGATGCAAAGCGCAACCGATAGGAGACTGCCGCATTTGCGGCAACGTTTGTCGAAGAAGGCACGACTGTAGTAGTCGAACTGGTGATCCACTGCGGCCCTCCGGCAACAGTCGTAGTCAGGTTCCTGGTCCACTTGCGTTCCGCGCCGAAGAGCGCTGCGTTCATCTCGAACGTATCGCTGTATCCCGGGTAACTGAACTGAGAAAACAAATAGCTGCCAGATAAAGCGTTCCGCCCATTCAGTTGCCGCATGAACAGCGCATTCGCTGATAGCGAGTTCGTATTCAATCCGTCATTGTTAGGGAATCGAAGCAATCCAAAGCCCCCGCCAAAGCTTAAGGTTGTGGCGGCGCTCGGGGCATATGACAGCTCGCCCGCCGTGATGTTGCTGAGCGCGTGTGTATTCAGCGTCAGAATCGACTCACTGGAGGAGGGGGGAGCCGGGCTGGTGCCACCGATCGGCTCACCTGTTCCCGGGATGCCCGAGAAGCCCGTGGTTGGAGATTGCGGAAGATAGCTGACGTCGTCGCTCAGAAGCAGCTTCCACTGGCGAGAAGCAATACCCTGCGCGAGAAAGAGGCGATGAAATTGGCCACTCTGGTAATCTGGCCCGGTTAGCGTCCAGGTGTAGCCGCCTGCGTAGTCCAGGGTGAACGGCAGGTGCTCGTTACTACTTTCATAACCGATCGATCCTGAAACTGTGCTCGTCTGCCAGTCAGGGAAGCTCGTGCTGAACTCACCCGTCTCCGCGTAGCGCACGGCGTACTGCAGCTTCTCGCTCGCCTTCAAAGTGCCAGGGCCGGTCGCCTCAGGCACAACCTGCGCATGCCCTGCAATGCACAAGGTAACCAAGAACCCAGCCAGAAATTTCAAAGTTGTTTTCATCTCATTCACCTTACGGAACCACAATCGTATCGCCGGGCTTCAACGGCAGGTTGAGCGTACCGTCGCCTTTCAATGCTTCCTTGTAACGCACCGGAATTCTCTGCTGCGATCCCGATTCGGTCCGCAGAATGTAGATCTTCTTCTTATTCGCAAAATCCGTAAGACCGCCGGCGCTGGAAATCGCTTCTAGCAGCGTCATGCCAGGGGCCATCTCTACTGGCCCTTTCTTTGAGACCTCGCCCAGCATGTAAACAACCTTGCTGTGGATCTGAGAAACAACCACCGAGACATTTGGATCCTGGATGTATTTCTTGAGCTTCGTCGAGATCTGGTCTGCGAGCTGGGTGGGGGACATTCCCGATGCCTGAACGTCACCGAGCAGCGACAGTGAGATCATGCCGTCAGGTCGTACGAGGATTGATCCCGACAGCGTCGGCTCCTTCCAAACGGTGACGGTCAGCACATCGGCTGCGCCGATTACATAACTGTCAGCAGTTAGTCCAGGCGTTGCTGCAGGCGTCTGGGCAGTCTGCGCTGCTGGCGGCGTCTGTGCAGGCTGCGAGGTCTGTGTGGGCGGCACCTCCGCCTGTTTCATCATGCCGTGACCAAAGAAGCTTCCGAGATAAACCGCTAGAATTATCAGATTTGTTGAGTTCATAGTACGGCTCCGTTCTTGACAGGGGCAGGTTGGTATTCTGTTCCAACCTGCTTGAGCTTGTACAAAAGCGCCTTATAGCTAATCCCCAGTTCATCCGCGGCCCGTTTGCGATTACCCCCGGTCGCAACCAGTACCTCGGATATCAATTGGCGCTCAATCTGTGTTGAAGCCGCCCGCGTTGCTTCCTTTAGCGACGGGAGCTTTCGATGTCCATTTGACTTTGCCGTTGAGGCGGCTGCTTTCAGGGCGGCCAGCGATATCGACTGATCGCCAATGGCAACAAACGTCTTAATAGCGGTCTGCAGCTCTGAAAGGTTCTCGGGCCACGTGTGCTCCATCAGGTACCCGATGATCTCCTCTCGTAAAACCGGCTTCGGACGGTCAAATTGCTTCGAATACTGTGCAAGAAGCTCGTCGGCGATAGAAAGGATCTCCAACTTCCTGCAGCGCAAGGGCGAAATGCGGAGTGTGATGGCCGAAACCAGGTAATAAAAATCTTCTCGCATGCGGCCGGATTTTACTTCCCCAAAAAGTTCGCGGCTCGTACCACAAAGGAGGCGGCTTGCCTGCGTCTGATCCGAATGAAAGTAGGAGCTGATAATCAACTCCTGCAAGGCGAGGCTCAAATCTCCAATCTCCCTCAAATATACTGTTCCCTTGAGCGAAAAAGCCGACTGAACGGCCTGTTCATCGGCATCGCCGCTGCAAATCTCGGTGAACAACCCCCGAGAACCGTGCGACTGAGCGTGGATCTGTCTGGCAACTGAGCGCTTGCCCACCCCGTGCTCGCCCTGAATCAAAATCGGGCAGTCGCTATCGCTGACGCGGGCAATCGCGCGCTGAAGATGAACGTCGATTGGCGACAACTGCTTTGTCGACCGTTTAGCGACCTGGATTGGGGTGTTACTCCCCATGGGCGGTTCTTGACTCACGCACCTACCCTAGCAATACCGATTCCAAACCTCAGAAGGCCAGGTGGTATTGGAATTTCATGCTGAATATCCCCACTTTGGCACAGTTCTTGGAGAAGGGGCTGCTAAATAGGGAAATGTTTTTCCCATCAAGTAGCCATCATTGTGACATCGAATTCCCATGGAAGTGGAAAAAGTTTTCCATCTACCAGGGAAAACCTGTCATCGACACCGATCCAGTAATTGGCAATCACCTTGGAGTGAACCTTCCCAACCTTGGCGCCCCAAATTGCTAGGGACGATGTAACCTACGAACGTGCGAAAGGTCTCTTACCGATATCATGGCTCAGACCATTCAGGCTCAGAAGCTTTCCGCTAATCGATGCTCGCTTCGGCGCGTCCATTTTGCATCCAGATTCGTGCTTTTGGGTATGCTGCTGGGGGTAGTTTATTACGGCGCCGTGGTTAGAATGGTGAATATCTGGCCGCAAACCCCCTACGGTTCCTGCGGCTTTTTGATACCGCTTCTTGCTTGCTACCGGGCGTGGTATAAGGATCAAGTTATTCATAATAAAATAGTTGTGCAAGAGGACGTCGGAGTTGCAATCACTGCCTCCGGGTTGCGGCCATTTGTCATCGGAATCCGACAAACGCAACCCCGGCATTCACTTGAACACGGTCACTTCCCTCGGGCGACCTTCTGAGACTGCTTCGCTCTCTAGGACAGCCCTGAAAAGACTGCGCTAGAGTGTAACGAGTGGCATGATGAACCTCTTCACAGTCTGAAAGATTCCCTGGACATAGAAGACCAACACCAGGAGGCCCCCCGGGCCAGAGATGGAATTGTAATGTCGAACACGAAGACGATCGCTAAGAATACAGGATGGTACGGCCTCGAGAGGCTGATCAATGCAATTCTCACGGTTTGTACGTCGATTGCGATCGCCCGGACCCTTGGTCCAGCGAAAATGGGTTACATCATCTACGTTTCTTGGATCGCGTCCATGGTTGGCGAACTGGGCGGACTGGGTATTCCCGCAACCACTCGAAAGTACATGGCGGAGTTCCTCGGGATGGGCGACCGGGGAACAGCACGGTACATTTTTTTCCGCACATTGGGTCTGCAGGCGGCGCTCGCGACTGTTGTCACGGGTGGACTTCTTGTCTGGGTTCTCAGGGATGCCGCCGGCGACTACAAGCTGGCCTCGGCGCTGATTGTTCTCAGCATCTGGCCGGCCATGGTGAACTCCATCCCGGCGCAAGCGAATGTCGCGGCTGAGGAAATGTCGAAAAACCTGCCGGCTTCCTCTATTTCCATCCTCATTTACTTCGCCATGATTATCGCCACAGTGGTCTTCCATTGGGGAGTCGTTGGCGTCGGCGCGTCCATGCTCCTTATGCGTCTTACTGATTTTTTGTTACGTCTTTTCCCCACCTTGACCGGCGTCCTCTTGTGGGAGACTACCCATGTTCAGCCGGTAGGATTGGGCAACAGGATGTTGTCTTTTGCCTGGCAGAGCGTCGCCATCATGATTGTTGAAATGGTCGTTTGGCAGCGGTCGGAGTTTATCCTGCTCAAACATCTCTGCGCCGATATCCGCCAGGTCGCGTTTTACTCCGTTGCCTTCAGCATGGCCGAGTGTCTTTTGATCAGCGCACAGATTTTCGGCTCCGCGGCAGGCGCCACCATCTTTGCCCAATATGGCCGCGACAAGTCCAGACTTCCAAGCATCACGGCATCCACTTTTCGCTACCTTGCCCTCACGTCGATTCCGCTTCATTTTATTGCCGCGGCCCTCGCGGCGCCGGCCTTGCTTGTTGTTTATGGCAAGCAGTACGTGGGCGCTGCAATGGTTGTTACCATTGCCCCCCTCCTCTGCCTGCCCAAGGCCTTTATCGGGCCCATACAGGGCCTTCTGCAGAGCTACGAGCGGCAGACCGTCATTATTTTTGCGATGGTGCTCGCTAGCATCGTCGATATCGGCGTCGCCTGGTACCTCATTCCCGCGCACGGGGCGGTTGGCGCGTGCATCGGCAGCGGCGCGGCGGAGATCACCGCCATCGGCCTGATGTGGGCGATCGCTATACATCTTTACGAGGTGAAGCTCCCCTGGGTCTTCCTGGCAAAGGTCCTATTCATTAGTGTGGCGGCGTCGCTCACCGCCCACTACATCGCCATCCTCCTCGCCCCACTTTTGGGGATTCTGTGCGGCGGAAGCGCCGCAGTGGCTGTCCTCTTTGGGCTGCTCATCCTGATGCGCGCCTTGAATCCAGAGGACCAAGAACGCTTCAACACCCTCACAGCCTCACTGCCGAAGCGAGTCTCCGGGCCGGTCAATAAGGCTTTGGGGCTGCTGTGTCGGCCGGCATTTGCACGATGAACGTCTTTCTTATCCAACATGGAGGCCCGCGGATCCTACATGGCCCATTCAGTGACTCCACGGTTGCGTTAGGGTCGGAGAGCGCATTAAGGTGCGCGCCTAGCTATTCTTCGTCAAGCGTCTTCCCAGGTCCGGGCAATTGCCGACAAGGAGTTCTCGGCCGGCCACGGCAATGGAGAACCGGTCAAATCCTGAGGTCTCCCCGACTCTTCACAGGAAGATAGGATTAAGGCGAGCCAGTCTCTCGTTCAGCAGGCATTCGTTCGGCTGAAGCGGCATGCAGGAATGAGCCAGGGACTCCGGCGCCTTTCAATCAGACATAAAGAGCCGTCGCGCGTTTTTCACAAGATGCTTCCAACCGTAATTCGGTCGATCCTGAAAAAGTCGCGTTTTAGTTGTTTCGCATTTCATCTGCTGGCCGATGGGAACCTGGACGGAGTGAAATTGCCCCAGATGTCCAGCAGGCTGGAGATAAAATTACGACAAATGCTCCGGGGAGCTTGTGAAAGTTCATAGCCGTGGCCGCCAGCACGGCGTTGATCGCATCGCTCGCAACGCCCTTCAGCCAATTGCGCTCCATCTGGTATGCCAACTTCAGATGTCCGACGGAGATTCCTTTTGGAAGAAAGAGTAAATCCGCTTGCAAGTTATTGAAGAGTTGAGAAAGGTGCCTAACAACCCGCGCTGGAAACGGAGGATTCCTCTCGGAAATCAGTTTCTTGGGTTCGCTTTAGAACGACGAGCCGCTTTATGCAGCGATTGCGGTGGTAGAATGGCAGGAAGTTTTGTGTCAAGGTCAGATAATAGTTTAGTTGTGCGACTCCCAACTTCTTGCCACGCGTTTTTACAGGGCACAAATCAATGCCTAAAATGCATTCCTGATCTGCCGTGGCAATCAGCAGGGGACCATTCAGACCAACTCATCCGAGGTACTCTAGATTGAGAGACAGCTTGGGCAATTCAGAGCGGCGGCTGGTCCTCTCCAACCTCTTTTCCGGCTCCATCCATGAACTTTTGCATCCTCCCTCAGGCCAGATACCGTTTCTTGATGGACTGCGGACCATCGCCATACTGCTGGTAGTCAACGCGCACCTTAGCGCCAGGTTTTCCCAGACATTTGGCTCCAACTCATTTTCCAGGCTTCCCTTCGTCACCAACGGTTGGATCGGAGTCGATCTCTTCTTCATCCTTAGCGGGTTTTTCATCGGCGGTCAGCTTTGGAAAGAGATTCAAAGAACCGGTACAGTCGCCGTGGGCAGATTCATTCTCCGCAGAGGATTTAGGATCTGGCCCTTGTACTTCTTCACATTTCTATGTGTCTTTGTCTGGAGCCTTGCCTTCGGAAATGGCCTGGCCGCCAAGGGATTCGGCTGGTCCGACCTGATCTTCGCCACCAACTACGTCAATCATGGCATCGTCATGGGCAGTTGGTCTCTTTGCACGGAAGAGCAGTTTTATATTGTCGTTCCCCTGCTGCTCTTTTATTTCGCGTCCCGCACGCCGAGCCTTCGTAACTACCGTCGGTGGCTCTGGGTTGTCCTACTCTCCGTTCCTCTGCTTCGTGCCGTAATTTGGATCTGCTACACGGGGCACTTCTTCGTCCATGACCCGCAACTGTTCGCTTCTATCTATTACGCGTCCTTAACGCACTGCGATGGCCTCATCATGGGGCTGATCATTTCCAATTTGTGGATCGCGCGAGAGCATCCAAAGGGCAAGTTCGCCTCGCCTTGGCCCTTGATGATCGTCGCCACATTGTTGGCGGCAGCTTTATACGTGATCCAGAAGGAGATTTTCGATTTTACGACTCTTGCGCTTCTTTTCGGTGCGCTCGCATGGCTCGGCCTGCAGCACCGTCTCGCAATCTTCAATGCCAAGCCTTTTTATTGGATATCCCGGCTTTCCTTCGGCATGTATCTCAACCATGAATACATGGGCCCCTGGCTTGTGCAGTCACTACCTCCCAACTTGATTGCCTTACTTCACTCGCCAATATTGGCCAATTTCTTGGTATTTTGCCTGCTTACCTTGATGTCGGCCGCCGTATCTCTTGTTACTTTCTGCCTAGTTGAGCATCCCTTCCTACAGATGCGGAAAGTTGTGCTTGGACACTGAAACCTGCATACGGCGAGCCATATCCAGCCCACCGGGAAACTGAATACACCCACGAACGCTCCAAGGTGTTTGCCAGATCTATTGTCGCCTCACGTCGACGTCGACTTGCGCGCAGCAACGCAGTCCGGATCTGCGCCAGTATGTTTCATCCCGCCCGTTGTCGCTGGCAAGCCATCTGCGCCTTAAACACTGCTGCGCGGCTCCTCTGTGATCGCCTACTCATCGACTCCCCTGACCCACACCGAACGCGACGCCGCGCTGTTGATACTGGCCGAAAAAAACACGCCGTTGCGATAAGCCCAAAGATCCATCAGCTGACCCTAAATTCACTCCCGTTGTCACAGAACAGCATTTTCGGCAAACCGCGCTGCTCCTTCAACCTGTCCAATACCCGCACCATGTCTTCTCCTTCCAGAATCTGGCCGGCTTCGATGGCCAGACTTATCCGGGTATAGATATCCACGATCGTCAACGATCGGGGGTGTCTGTCGTCGCGGAGCTGGTCCTCCACGAAGTCCATCGCTCAGACCTCGTTAGGCCCGGTTGGGCGAAACCGCTCCTCTCGATGAACCATGAATCGCCGTCTTCCACCTTGCCGTTTAAGCCGCCAAGGCCTTCTTCGTTGCACAGCCGATACACAAGATCCTTGTCTACTTACCAGCCCTCGCGATTCAATAGAGCGCGGATCATTCGGTACCCGTACACCACTCTGCTCTGTGAGATCTCCTTCGTCAGCATGCGAAGCTCGATCCGCTGGTCCTGGTGGGTGTCGTGGCCATATTTGGCCCTCGCCAGTTCCAGAACGCAACCTGCCGTTCGCTCAACCA
>Ga0302320_10010138_pt1 | contig 20159 bp, 15 predicted proteins | sample Bog_T0_3_FD_202130 | JGI IMG/M metagenome (GOLD analysis project Ga0302320, IMG submission 202130) | Peat permafrost microbial communities from Stordalen Mire near Abisko, Sweden - Bog_T0_3 | ecosystem: Environmental > Terrestrial > Soil > Wetlands > Peat | place: Sweden: Abisko, Stordalen Mire...
GACTGGGCGCAGCAACTCAAAGCCACCAAGCAGTACTTGGATTCGCGCCGGGTTAAGGACTGCTGGTTTGTTTACTTCGGCGAGGGTGTGATCGATACCAGCTACTACGGCATACCCTGCAAAGCGCTGCCCACTCTTGACGCTCTGTGGGTCAGCGAGAAATTCTATGACGCTTCCGAAGCGATCGACGGCATGGTCCTGATCAGTGCGGGCGATCTTTCCGGATTCGAGTTCGGGCCAGGTGAACTGAATCCCTACGAGCAGTTCAAGACCATCAAGCCGACCGCTGTGATCCAGCATGGCATCTTCGTTTTCGAAGGCCATTTCGAAATCCCGTTAGCCGCCGCCATCGGGCATCGGCAGAAAGCGGCAGACCTGCTGGCGGAGGGAAAGCTGGATGAGGCTCTGATCGAAGCCCGCCGCGCGGTGCAGTTGGCTCCTAATTCGATTGACTCCAATGTCGCGCTGGGCGACGTGCTGGCGGCCCTTAATCGCAAGGGCGAGGCTCGCGCGGCCTATGAACAAGCCCTGAAGTCGGCTCAGACCATCCACCCTGAATTCCAAGTGGGATCGATTCCCGGGTTGCAGAAGAAGCTCGCGGACACGAAGAGCTAGGGGCGTGTCGACGCTGATTTCCGATATTGACGTTCTCTTTCTCGCCGTCTATCGAGCACCAATTAAAATCAGGTCGAATCACGAGTCCTCGATTGGAGAACCGCAAATGACAGGGAAGGAAGCTTGGAATCTGGCCGACCTGTGGGTCGCGGCGTGGAACTCTCACGATTTGGATCTGATAATGGCTCACTATGAGGATGAAGCCGAACTGACTTCTCCAGTTGCCGCTCAGCTATTGGGGATATCTGACGGGAGGGTGGTCGGGAAGGCGAGTTTGAAAGCTTACTTTCAGCGAGGACTCGAAACCTACCCCGACCTCAAGTTTCACCTTTCGGACGTCTTGTGGGGCATAAACAGTGTGGTGCTCTATTACACAAACCACAAGGGGACGCGCACGGCAGAGTTTATGGAGTTGTCAGCGGTCGGGAGGGTGGTAAGAGTTGTGGCGAACTACAGTACGTAGAGGAGCCTGGCCAACATCCCCCGCATTTCTTCGGGACGGCACGCTCGGGATGCACACTTCTCCGCGTTCGAGAAGTGGCCCGTCACCGAACTCACTCAATGAATGCGATGTCTTTTTTCATCACAAATTTCCTGTACCGCCATCACATACATCGCCGTGACTAAATGAAACGATGTTCTCCTGATTGGGGGTAGCGAAGCGTGTGTCCGTCGCCAGCGCGGAACCGCCCCGCTACCCCCAAATCATCCCAGCCGTTCGTTCAAAGGAAGCTTGACACCACCGCCCATTCCCGGAGGTCCGAAAAAGCGACTTGCATGGCGGGAAATGTCATAAGTCCTTATTCCAGAATACTTTGATATAAGTCCTTTGGATTCAAAGACCAAACCATAAAATTCCCGCTAACCTGATGATTCCAGAAGACCACGGGGGGAGGGGGTGGGAGTACTAAACAGTAAACAGCGTCCGATAAGGGCCGACGGGAATCGCCATCGTGCGCTTTGGGAGAGCGGAATTGGAGGAAAGGTAGAGATCCTTCGCTTCGCTCAGGATGACAATAAGATTTGGATGACAGTGGATTTGGATGCTGTACGGGCGCGGAATCTACTTCAGGCGCGGATGGATCTCTTGACGACTTACTGCCCAGTCAAGCTCGAGTCCTTCCAAACCCGCCCGGCAGGTCAGGCGTTTTCAGCAACCTCTGGAACTCGTTCCCTCTCCCAGACCTACGTGAATCTCGGGCTTTCCGAGACTGGCCCTGACACGAATTGGTGCGCTTTTTAGGCCGGTGATTATTGGAGCAATTCCCTTTCGGCTCTCCTGCTACAATCGCTAGCTTTATGATTCTGGGGAACTTCTAGGCATACAGAAACGTATTTCTGTTGTGCTGTTGGGATACTCGCGGCGGCGGGGGAGATTGCGGGGATCTTTCGCTGCGCGCAGGATCACAATAGGATTTGGATGGCGAAGAGCTTTAGCCGAGCGGAGTTGGGGATAAACGGCGGCGTCCGAGGCTGGACGGACGGGACGCCCGTCCCCACACGGCTAATTGTCTCCAGGAGAAGTAGCACGAACCGGGTTTAGCAAGACTTGGAGTGGGTTTTGGATGATGCCCAGGTTGTCGGATTGCTGGTCCGTCGCTGCGTTGGTGGCGATGCGGCGGCTTGGGAAGAGATTGTCCAGAGGTATCACAGGCGGATTTATAACGTCTGCTACCGCTTTGCCGGGGACGCGGAAAACGCGCAGGACCTCACCCAAGAGGTCTTTATCAAGATGTACCGGACGCTGAATACCTACGACTCGGGCAAGGGCGCGTTTATGACCTGGGTAACCACGATTACGCGAAATCTGCTGGTCGATCACTTTCGTAAGTCCAAGGGGGACCGGATTACGGATTCGCTGGATACGGTGCCTTCGGAGCACGAGGACGCACAACCGTTGAGCGAGCAGATTGCGGACCGGGGCGCGCCTCCAGATGCGGCGGTACAGACGCGGGAGACACGGGATATGGTGCATGGGGCGCTGCAGAAGCTGTCTCCGGAGCTGCGGGAGGCGGTGATTTTGAGGGATCTACAGGACATGGACTATCGGGAAATTGCCACGGTTTTGCGGGTTCCAGAAGGAACCGTGAAGTCGCGAATTAACCGGGGACGAGCGGAACTTGCACGCCTCCTACAACGTACATATAAGCAGGTGATGTGATGCCAGAGGACAGAAAACACGGGGTGGACTGCACCGAGTTCGACGCGTGGCTGAGTGCGGCCATGGACGGGGACTTCGGGGGTGGTGTCGGGGCGACGAATCAAGACCGGGAGAGTTTTGAGGCGCACCGGCGCGTTTGCCCGAATTGCGGTCCGATGTTTGCAGAGGTGCAGGCGGGGCGGGAATGGCTGCGGGGGTTAGAGGCGGTCGAACCTCCGGCTTATCTGGTGCACAACATTCTGGCGGCGACCAGTGGGGTGCTGAGCACACGGACGGCGGGACTGCGGGCGGACGGGCGAAGCACTCCGTTCGGGGAGCGGCTGCGCGAGGGATGGGACTCGTTCTTTAGTCCGGTGGCGGCCTTCGTGCGGCAACCGCGGTTTGTGATGTCGTTTGGGATGATCTTCTTTTCCTTCTCGCTAGCCATGAGCGCGGCGGGGGTGAAGGCGAAAGATGTGGCGAAGGTGGATTTGCGTCCTTCGGCCTTACGTCATGCTTACAATGATGCGCAGATCAAGGTGGTGCAGTATTACGACAATATTCGGCTGGTGTATGAGTTTGAATCGAAGGTCCGGGAACTGAAGCGGGCGAACACTCCTGCGGAGCCGGGCGCTTCGGAGCAGAAAGACAATCGCAACAAGAGCAATACGAGTGGGCAACCAGAACAGAGACAGGATCGTAACTATTCCCAGGAGTACAGCCAGCCGATTATGGCCGCGCTGCGGGGAGCCAAACCTGCCGTGCCTGAGACCACAAATCGGAGGTATGTATGAACTGCGCCAATCATGCTGATGCGTCAGCGGTGGCCTATTGCCGCACTTGCGGGAAGGCACTGTGCGCGAATTGTACGCGTCCCGTGCGGGGCGTGATCTATTGCGAAGACTGTCTAGGGGCGAAGATGGAAGGCGCTCCGGCGTCGGTGCCAGCCGCGGGATTTGTGGCGGGGGGATTTCCGTCGTCGACTTACGCAGCGGGACGGATTCCTCCAGTGCCCCTTCCGCCTCCACCGGGAAGCGGTACTGGGCCGAATCCGACGGTGGCGGGGATTCTAGCCGGGTTCTTTCCCTTTGGCGTGGGTGCGGTTTACACGGGGCAATATGCCAAGGGGTTAGCGCATCTGGCGATTGTTACTCTGCTAATCGCGGGATGCAGCGCTTCGGGTCACGGGCATGGCGAAGCGTTAGGCGTGATCTGCGGGCTCGGGCTAGCGTTTTTTTATGTCTACCAGATTATCGATTCCGTGCGCTCGGCGAAGGCGATTCAGATGGCGCAACCGGTGCCGGATCCGTTCGGCTTGGCGGCAACGTTTAGCGGTGGGGCGAAGATCGAAACCAATAAGATTCCGGTGGGAGCAATCGTCCTCATCCTGATCGGTGTGCTGTTTCTGCTGAACACGATGGGATTTCAATTTGGCATCGACCGGCTGTGGCCGCTGATTTTAATTGGTATTGGCGGCTGGCTCTTTGCGCGCAATTGGGGTCTGGCGCCCGGCGGGTGCTCCGGATGCCAATGTGCGCGCTGCCGGGCACGGCGGATTATGGGTCCGGCGATTCTGCTGACGATTGGGTTTCTGTTCCTGCTTGAGAATGTGAATATTGCAGGCTTCGGACGCACATGGCCCGTAATTCTGTTGGTGATTGGAGGAGTGAAGTTGCTGCAGGGGAGCGCATCGATGGAAGGGCATACTGGGGGACCGATCGGCGGCACAATTCCACCGGGAGGACCTATGCCACCGGGAGCTCCGGCGGGCTCGGTGATTGCGACCGATCCAGTGGTCCCGCCGACGAACGAGGTGAACCGTGGCTAGCCCTGTGGGTACACCGATCATGACACCTGTGCCGCCGCCACCGCCTCACCGTTCGATTGCCGGGCCCGTGGTTCTGATTTTGATGGGCGTGCTGTTTCTGTTGGGGACGATGGGGGTGCTGGAGATCCACAGCCTGGGGCGGCTCTTTGCACGATTCTGGCCGGCTTTGCTGATTTTGTGGGGCGTGATCAAACTCGTCGAGTACGAGCAGGCGAAGCGCATGGGACAGCGGGCGCGCGGGATCGGCGTCGGCGGCGTTTTCCTGATGGTGTTCCTGATCGGCGCGGGGCTCATCGCGACGCAGGCTTCGCGCCTGGATTGGAAGAGTCTCGAAGAGCACATCCAACTCGGGGACGATCAGGGGCTGGACGAGATTTTTGGCGGCTCGACGTTCGATTATAGCGATGAACTGAGTGCGGAGACTCCCGCGGGCAGTACGCTGCGGTTGAACGATGAACGCGGGACGATCACGGTCAACGTGGGCGACAGCAAGACGATTCGAGTTTCGGTGCGAAAGAAAGTTCACGCGGAAAAGCAAGCGGAAGCTGACACCTACAACTCGAAAACGAAGCCGCAGCTTTCCGTTGATGGCAAGGTGGTGACGTTGAATGCGAATACACAGGCTGCGGGTGATAAGGGCGTGACCACGGATATGGACGTCTACGTTCCGGCAAATACGGTGCTCATGATCACCTCTGGGCGAGGGGATGTCACGATCGCGGGCATGAGCAGCGACGTCACGGTGAACCATCACAAAGGCGAAGTCAACGTCAACGACGAGACGGGAAACGTGACGCTGAACATCGACGAGAGTTCGGCGCGCCTGGCACACATCAAGGGCGATGTGACAATTCAAGGCAAAGCGAATGAAGTGTCGGTGGAAGACGTGGATGGGGCCGTCCATCTGAACGGCGAGTTTCAGGAGAGTCTGCGACTGGTGCGGGTGAGTAAAGGAGTTACTTTCCATTCGAGCAGGACGGAGATGGAATTTGGGCGGCTGGATGGGCGGCTGGATCTGGATTCCGGCGACCTGCGGGCGGATTCGTTGTCGGGCCCGATGCGATTGACGACGCACTCGAAAGATATTTCTCTGGAGGGCTTGTCGGGCGATCTGCGGCTGGAAGATGCAAACGGTTCGGTGGAAGTCGGACTGTTCAAGCCGGGGAACATTCAGATTGATAACCGCAAGGGCGATGTGCAGGTTACGATTCCTCCAAATACGGCGGTGAAGGTGGAAGCGCGCACGCGGGAGGGCGAGATCGAGAGTGAGTTTGACGAAATAAAAGTTGAGAATCGCGAGAAGGATGCGAGCGCGAGTGGAGCGATTGGAACGAATGGCCCGCGGCTGGCAATCAATTGCGATAAGGGTGGAATTGAGATTCGCAAGGGAACGGTTGCGGTGGTGCCACCGGCTCCGCCCGCGCCACCTGCAGTCCCGGGCAAACCGGGGAAGCCGGCGAAGGCGCTGCCAGCGCCGAAGGCGGCTCCGGTGGAGAGCGAGAATTAGGGGAGACGGCTGTGAGCGATCAGTTTTCGCTTAGCCTCCCTCTGACCTCGGGCGGGCGCCCGCCTTAAAGCGCCAGCATAAGTTCGCATCTGTTGATTCAAGTCCGTTTAGTTGAGATGCCGGGGCACAATCTGGATTTCGAAGATGTTCGGCCATAACTTGCCGGTTACGAAGAGGCGTTTGCGATCGGCGTCGTAGGCGATTCCATTGAGCACGGCCCCGGGATCGAGGCGGTAAATGGGGCTGAGCAGTCCGGTAAGATCGATCCATCCCAGCACGCGACCGGTTTGGGGAGAAATGCGCGCGATGCGATTCGTCTGCCAGACATTCGCGAAAATTTCTCCTTCGACGTACTCCAGTTCGTTGAGCTGATCGACGGAAGTATTTCCGTCGCGGACATGGATGCGTCGCTTTTCAGCCAGTGTCGTGCCATCGAGAACGCGAATGTCGGCGGTGCCGTCGCTCATGAAGAGCTCATTATTCCTGGTGGCGCTGGTGGTGAGCCCCCAGCCTTCGCCAGGATATGTAAATTGGCGCAGGAGATGGAAGTCGGTGAGGTTGTAGACGAATCCGGTATGCGACTGCCAAGTTAACTGGATGATTTCGTCGTGCAGCGGAGTGATGCCCTCGCCGAAGTATTGCGGTGCGAGGTCGATTTGTTGGAGGACCTCTCCAGTTTCGAGGCGTTCTTTGCGGAGCGAGGAACGTCCGCGCAGGCCGGTGCCTTCGTAGAGAAATCCATCGCGATAGGCGAGGCCTTGGGTGAAGGCATTCGGGTCGTGCGGAAAAGTGTGTAGCACTTTGAAGGTGTACTCGGGCGTATGAGGTGCGCCTGTTTTGGCTGCTCGCTGAGCATGGAGAGTGGGCGCGAAAGCGGCCACCAACAGTGCCAGTGTGACGGCTAGATGCTTGCGAAAGGAAGACACCGGGAAAATTCGCCTCTTCTCTTCGGATTGGTTGGCCGCAAGCATGATCGCAATCGATGATCGCAGCTATGATCGCATTCATCGACCAAACCGCAAGTGACTCAAGCGCGAGTCGAAGACTCAGACAGTCTAGCGCGCAGCACGCGGATAAGAGTGTGTCCGCGCCACAACGTGATTCTTCTTAGGCATCCTCCGTGTGCTAACCTGCGGGTACCTGGCCCCGTATGGAAAATACTTCGCGAATCCGCATCGGGACTGCCGGCTGGTCGTATAAGGACTGGGATGGGATTCTCTATCCGCCAGAAGTGACGCGAAAGAAAATTCATCCTGTCGAATTCCTGGCGCGTTTTTTTGACGTCATCGAAATCAACACATCATTTTATGGGCACATACGGCCGGAACTGGGACATTTATGGTCGCGGAAGGCGGCAGCGGTCAATCCTGATTTTCTTTTTACAGCGAAACTGCATCGGTCGTTCACGCATTCTCCGCTGGCAGTGATGGAGCCGACTTCGGCGGCGAGCATACGGCCGAATGATGTGGACGAGCGTTTGGCCCGCGAAGGACTTGACTCGCTGGCGAACGAGGGCAAACTGGGCGCGCTGCTGATCCAGTTCCCGGTTTCATTCAAGAACACGAGCCTCAACCGCGAGTATCTGGAGCAGTTGCTGCGGCAGTTTATTGAGTATCCAAGAGTAGTTGAGGTGCGGCACGAGAGTTGGGATAATCCGGAGACGATCGCAGAATTCATGCGACATAACGTCGGCTTCTGCAATATTGACCAGCCACAGCTGGGACGTTCGCTCGCACCGACCGAGCATGTCACGTCGGGCATCGGATATGTGCGGCTGCACGGGCGCAACTATGAGCAGTGGTTCGACAGCGACAGCCGCGACGATCGATACAACTATCTGTATAAGCCGGCGGAACTGGAAAAGTGGAAAGAAAAGATCGAGGTTGTGGCGCAGCGAGCCGAGTCGACTTATGTGATCGCGAACAACCATTTCCAGGCGAAGGCCGCGGTGAATGCGCTGGAACTGAGGCACCTGCTCGAAGGGAGACAAGTTCGCGCGCCCGAGATTCTGGTGAAGCACTATCCGGGGCTGCGGGAGATGGTCGAAACGGAAGATGCGAGTGGGAACTATTCGTTGCTCGCGTGAGGCCCGGGAAGGCTTCTTACCGTGTGAGTAAGTGTATGCCTATGTACCTAACCTAACTATCGGTAAGCTACTAAAATCAGGAGAGAAACGACTTTGAGTAACTGGTTACAGGCAAATCAGACGCGCTATGCCTATGTAGCGGTCGGACTTTTACTGGCGATGATGGCGCTGCTTGCTGGCGGCGCGGCGCGGCGCGAGTCGGTCACGGTGGACGAGGTCGCTCATATCGGAGCGGGGGTGAGCTACCTCCAAAGGCTCGATATGCGGATGAACGAGGAGCATCCGCCTCTAGCCAAAGTGCTGGCGGCTCTGCCACTCGTTATTCGGGGTGTGCGTGCCGATTACGGGAACGTATCGTGGTCAATAAGTGGCAAGGGCTTTAACGCCTTTCTTGGCGAGTGGGTGTTCGGGCATTGGCTGATCATGCGCTGGAATGATCCGCGCTCGACGGTGTTGTGGGCGCGAGCGCCGATGCTGCTGCTCACTCTGTTTCTCGGGCTGGCGGTTTACCTCTGCGGCTCGCAACTGGGTGGCGTTTGGGGAGGACTGCTTTGCCTCGGCGTGTATGCGAGTATGCCAGCGTTTCTCGCGTTTGGACCGCTCGTGCTCACCGACGTCGCAATCGCTCTATTCTGGCTACTGGCAGTTTGGCGACTTCCCGAGATGTGGCAGTCGCCGCCGCGCGGGACGGTCATTCGGTTTGGATTGATTCTGGGCGGCGCTTTTCTTACTAAATTCTCTTCTGGATTACTATTTTTTGTTTTTATTGCGCTTGTGCTCAGCCTGCGTTGGCGACGGCTTCCAGGGCAACCTGCCGAGAAGATGGCTCTGCGTTCGTGGCGGCGAAGCGCGTGGCGCAACATGGCTAAGGCGACCCTGTGGGCTGCACTGCTCGTCTATATCGTTTACTTGGTGTTGTCGTGGAACGAGCCGACCGCTTCGTTCGATCTGATTCCGCATTTCCCGGCGTCACCGGTGTTGCGGCGTTTGCTCATGCCGTTGTGGAAATATTTACGTGGGTTGATTGGATTCGCCCTGAGCGCCGGAAGCCGGCCGACTTACATTTTGGGACACGCCTACTCGCACGGTGTCTGGTTTTATTTTCCGGCGCTATTCGTTCTCAAATCTCCGTTGGCTTTTCTGCTCTTACTATTGCTTGCGTTTGCCATTGCGATCGTCGTGAGACGGCGTTCGGCGGCGGGTGTTGGTGCGATTCCCGCAGGGATGGAGATGCGATGGCGCGCACTATGGATCTCACTCGTGGTCTTTGTGACTGCCTGCATGTTGAATCGTCTGGATCTGAGCATCCGCCATTTTTTGATCGCGCTCGTGCTGCTGATTCTGCTGCTCGCTCCATTACCTTCGATGTTAGACAACTTGTGGCGCGGGCATTGGCGGGGCGCGCGGGCAGCGCAATGGGTCACCATCGGTCTCGCAATCGCGTGCCTGGGCACAGCCGTGTGGGCTTATCCAAACTATCTGCCTTTTTTGAATGTGCTGAGTCGAGGGCGGCCCGGCTACATGATGGTGAATGACTCGAACCTCGATTGGAATCAGGCTCTCCCCGCAGTCGAGGATTTCGTACAGCGACGCGGGTTGAATCATATTCTTTTGGATGAGTACGGCTTCTCGGATCCCACAGCATATGTAAGTCAAGCGCAGGTGTGGAACTGTCAGCGCCCTTCTCCGGAGGACGGGGGTCAGTGGTCGGTAGTATCTGCCAGTAACATCGCCGACGGAAGTAATTGTGTCTGGCTGATGAGTTATCCGCATGAGGTGTTGGCGGGTGGCAGCATGTACGCGGTTCAGCTTCCTGAGATTATTCCTGCTGCAGGTACGCCCGGCGGACCACCTTTGCCGGAGAACTATCGCTATTTCGGTGGCTTTCCCATGGATACGCGACCCATATTTGTAGGCTGCATTCGTGATCCGGAGCAGATCGAGCCCACCATAGTCAAGATGATGGACGCGTTTAAGGCTGCGCAAAAGAAGAAATAGTGGATCCGTTAAAATTGGGGCGCGGCAGAAGCCTTGACCTTTCAGGGCGCTTCACGGACTAGTCAAGCGTTCGTCAGGCGGCATCACAGCATCCAAGTGCTGGGCGCGAACCACGGTTTTAAACGGAGGTTCGGCCTGCTATAAGAAAAGTAAGGAGAGAAGGTGGCAAACGGAAGCATGCGGCTCGATCTACGGAACTCGTTGAGACAAGAGCCGGTAATACTGACGTTGCTTACGATTTTGGCGGTGCTATTTTTTCTGGCGGTGAGTGGGCTATCGCACATCTATCACACGCAGCAGCAATCTCTCGGCAATCGCTGGTTTGACCGGGGCGTGACTGATCTCAATGCGCAGCGCTTCGAGAGGGCGGTATCGGATTTTCGCACGGCGCTTCTTTATTCTCGCGACGACTACTCTTACGAATTTAATTTGGCCGAAGCGCTCATTGGGCTCAAGCGCACCGACGAAGCCTACGCCTACCTGATCAACCTGTGGGATGAGGAACCTGAAAATGGGTTGGTGAATCTGGAACTGGCGCGCATTGCGGCTCACAAGCACGAAACCGACAAAGCGCTTCGCTACTATCACAATGCGATCTATGCGACGTGGTCCGATAGCGACGAAGAGTTGGAACGACGAACGACGCGATTGGAACTGATCGACTATCTGTTAGGCATCGGTGCACGGACACAAGCGGAGTCGGAGTTGATCGCGTTGGCCGCGAATTTGGGCGACGATGCGGCGCAGCAACTGCGGGTCGCGGATCTTTTTGCCAGGATAAAAGATTACGAGCACGCGCTTGCTGAATACCGGCTGGTGCTGGCATCTGACAGGAATAATCCGGCGGCGTTAGCGGGACTCGGGATGAGTGCGTTCCAACTGAGCCGCTATGATGTGGCGCGGCGTTATCTTGAAGCGGCGGCGGCCGCCAATCCCAACGATTCACAGAGCGCCGAGTTATTGAAGACTACCGAACTCGTGTTGCGACTGGATCCCTATCAGCGGCAGCTTTCGGTGGCCGAGCGCAACCGAATTGTCATTGAAGGTTTTGCGGCCGCCGGGGAGCGAGTCAAGGCTTGCTCCCCGGCGGGAGGCGTGCCGGAGCAAATGCCCAACTCAAGCGCGCCGAATAATCTGGCGGCAAAACGGGCGAAATGGGAGCAGATGAAAAATCAGGTCACCGAACAAGGATTACGTCGAAATCCCGATTTGGTGGATGCGGCGATGGATCTGGTTTTTGATATCGAGCGCCAAAGCAATGCAACCTGCGGGCCGGCGTCTGGAGCCGACCTCGCGCTGCTTTTGATCGCACGATTACACGAGGGGAACTAGATTGGATCTTTCGACGAAATCGCAGGGGGATGCGCTGGTGGAAGAGGCTCCTGCTGCCATCGGTATGCCGGTTGCGTTGCCAAGACGCTCACGCACGGCATTCTTGCGCTCAATCTTCAGCGAAGAGCGCTTCTTTCTCATTTTGTCGGTCTTTATCGGAGTTTTTTCCGGGCTGTCTGTAGTTTGCTTCCGCTTCGCTATCGACTGGTGCCGTATCTATCTTCTGGGATCGGGCTATACCTTGTCGACCAGCCGGCTGTTACTGGCTCCGACACTCGCCGGGCTGGTCATTGCTGTGCTGGTCATACACGTGTTCCCGCTGGCTCGCGGAAGCGGCGTCAATCAAACGAAGGCGGCGCTCTTTATCTATAACGGGTATATTCCGCTGCGCACGGCAGTCGGAAAATTTATTACCGCGGCGCTGGCGATTGGATCAGGACACTCGCTGGGCCCGGAAGATCCTTCTTTACAAATTGGCGCGAGCCTGGCCTCGGCTATCGGGCGGCAATTGCATTTATCCCGAGACCGCATGCGGCTGATTGCGCCTGTTGGAGCGGCTGCTGGATTGGCTGCTGCGTTTAACGCTCCGATTTCGGCCGTGCTCTTTGTGATCGAAGAGGTGATTGGGCGCTGGACAGCAGGGATTCTCGGCTCGGTCGTGTTATCCGCCGTATCGAGCGTCGTCGTCATGCGGTGGTTTCTGGGATCGGAGTCGCTCTTCCGGATTCCGCCGGTAGAGTTGAAACAACCGTCGGAATTAATCGCCTACGCGGTTCTTGGAGTCGTTGGCGGCCTGGCGTCGGTCGTATTTTCCAGCGGCATCGCCACGCTGCGGCCCAGGTTCAAAGCGCTGCCCAACTGGACGCAATATTTTCAGCCCGCTCTGGCCGGCTTACTGATCGGCCTGATTGCGGTGTTGGGCGCTCCGCAGGTGATGGGAGCAGGCTACGAATATATCGACGAGGCGATGCATGGCCAATTCACGTGGCAATTTCTGGCCATCTTAGCCGGGCTCAAGATTGTGGCGACGTTGCTGTCGTTTGTAAGCGGAACTCCCGGGGGCATGTTTGCGCCGACACTTTTTATTGGCGCGATGTTGGGTGCGGCGGTCGGAGGAGCAGAACACGTCTTGCTGCCGCACCTGACGGGGTCGCCTGGCACTTACGCACTGGTGGGAATGGGAGTTCTGTTCGCAGGATTCTTGCGCGTACCGATGACATCCGTCTTCATGGTTTTGGAGGTCAGCGGAAATTATTCGATCATCGTGCCCGTAATTGTCGCGAACACGTTTGCTTATGTAATTTCTCGCAAACTGCAGCCCACTGCGATCTTTGACATACTCACGCGGCAGGATGGCTTGGACTTGCCTTCGATGGAGGAGCAGCGCGAGGAGGGCATCCTGCGAGTCGAGGATGCCATGCGGCCGGTAACCGATCCCGTACTGAAGGCGGAAGAGACACTCGAACAGGCGTGGCAGCGAGCTAATGCAAATGCACCCGAAGTTCCGAAAGTCTTGCTCGTGCAATTGAGTCCTACGGGATGGAGCAGCGTCACGTTAGAAGAACTCAAGACGATGATCAAGGAAGGAAAAAACACACTGACCCTGGCTTCGGTTCTGGCGGGGCGTCAGGTTCCTTTTTTGCATCCCGATCACTCTTTGGATACGGCGCTGCGTTATGTGGATCGTTGGCCGCTTGTGCCCGTGGTGAGCCGAGCCGACTTCCGGCAACTGGAGGGTGTGATCACGCAGCAGGATGTGCTGAAACGTTATCGGGATTTCGGCGAGGGGTGAGGGCTCGGGCGGCGCAGAATCCAAATCGCACCGATCTTCATCTATCCTGCATGAGCCTCGATAGCTTTTATGTAGAACCTGTTTCGTCCCACCCGGAGTTTAATGCAAGTACGGTCGGCAATCTGCCGCAGGAAGGCTTGCCTGAAGAACCGTTGCGCACCTCGGCCGTTGTCGATGCTGCGGATGCTGCGTTGCTCGACTCTTATTCGCGGGCCGTGACTGCGGCGGTGGAAAGAGTGAGTCCGTCGGTGGTGAATGTCGAAGTGCATCAGGCGGTGCCTGCGGCGGCGGGACGGCGTGGTTCCTCTGAACCGCGCGAGCGGCGTGGAGGAGGATCGGGTTTCGTGTTTACGCCCGACGGACTGATCCTCACGAACAGCCACGTGGTGCACGATGCGACTCGAATTGAAGTAACACTGGCCGATGGACGTCGCGCACCGGCCCACACGATCGGCGACGATCCAGCCACGGATCTGGCGGTGATTCGCATCGATGCTACCGGACTGCAGGCTGCGACACTGGGGGATTCGCAACAACTGCGTCCGGGACAGATGGCGATTGCGATCGGCAATCCGTATGGATTTCAGTCAACGGTGACGGCAGGTGTAATCAGCGCGTTGGGGCGCTCTCTGCGGTCGTACTCCGGGCGTTTGATTGAAGACGTGATTCAGACCGACGCGGCTTTGAATCCGGGGAATTCTGGCGGACCGCTGGTTGACTCCCGGGGCCATGTAATCGGAGTGAACACGGCGACGATTCTTCCAGCACAGGGAATCTGTTTCGCGATCGGCATCAACACGGCAAAATTTGTTGCGAGCCGCCTGTTGCGCGATGGAAAAATCCGGCGCAGTTATATAGGAGTTTCGGCGCAGACGGTGCCCATTCATCGGCGCGTGGTGCGCTTCTATGGTTTAGTCCGCGAGACGGGCGTGGTGGTGGTTGGGATCGAGGAGAAGAGTCCGGCGCGGACTGCAGGGTTACGCGAGGGTGACGTGATTGTGGCACTGGATGACAAGCCGGTGGCGGGTGTTGACGACCTGCATCGCTTACTGACCGATGCGCAGGTTGGTACGCGTTGTGCGTTGACAGTGATTCGCCACACGGAACGGTTGACGCTTTCGATCGTTCCGGAGGAAGCGAAGTAAGCGAGGCCCCGTTCCTGGAATGTCGTCATGCGATAGACGGCTGGCGCTCGGCTGAAGAGAGGCGAATGGCGCTATCGCATTGCACGCATAGGATTTCGTGTGGTAGCTTCGATTCGGAGAGTTCCGCTTGCGACACACGGTTCCGGCTGGGCTGGACCGCAAGGAAACGGAAGTTTACCTGCGGCTTGATCCGGCGCGTCTTCCCCAGCACATCGCTATCATCATGGACGGGAACGGCCGTTGGGCCCGGCGCCGGCACATGCCGCGCGTGGCCGGACATCGCGCCGGCGTGGAATCGGTGCGTGCGACGGTGACCACCGCGGCGCATATTGGAATCCCCGCGCTGACGCTGTACGCCTTTTCTGAAGAAAACTGGAAGAAACGTCCTAAGAGTGAAGTCGATTTCTTGATGCGTCTTTTGTGCCGCTTTTTGCGCGCTGAAGTAAAGACGATGGCCGAAAATAATATTCGGCTGCAATTCATCGGACGGCAACACGAATTGCCGGAGTTAGTGCAGCGCGAAATGGAAGATGCGCTCGTAGCGACGTCCCGCAACACAGGGATGAGGCTGACGCTGGCTTTGAATTACAGCGCACGCAGCGAGATTGTGGACGCGTTCCGAGAGCTGGCCGAGGCTGCGTCGCGCAACGGCGGCATCGATCACATGAAAATCGATGAGCAATCAATCAGCGATCATCTTTACACGCGTGGCCTGCCTGATCCCGATTTAGTGATTCGCACCAGCGGCGAAATGCGGCTGAGTAACTTTCTGCTCTGGCAACTGGCCTATGCGGAGATCTACGTGACGCAGACTTTGTGGCCGGATTTTCACGGCGTGCAATTGCTGGAGGGGATCGAAGAATATCAAACGCGCGAACGCCGCTATGGAGGACTGGGCGGGGATGGTCACGCTCCACAGTTGAAGACGCGAGTACACGCCGAGGCGAAGCGTTGATCAAACGTATTGCGACGGCGGTTGTTCTGATTCCCCTGGTTCTCCTGCTGGTGCTAAGGGCGCCTCTTTATATTCTCTCGGTGGTTGCAGCCGCCGTCGCTTTGCTGGCCATCGCCGAATTTCTCAAACTGGTGACCCATTATGCGGTACAACCGATGGCAGTGACGACGTACGCCTTCGTCGGATTGTTTTTTTTGTTCGTAATTGCCGCTTCCACGAATCGCACGCCGCTGGTGGAGACCACGGCCATACTCTTTGGGCTAGCGGTCTCGGCGGCCCTAGCTCCTTTTATCTTTCTAACGGTGGCCATGCGGCGCACGAATCTGGCGACAGGATACCCGGCGGCTGCGGCCTCATCGTTTGGGTTCGCTTACATTGCGATTCCGATGGCGCTGCTGGTGCAAATCCGGCAACAGCCAGCGGGAGCGATCTGGACGATTTATACACTGCTAGCCGTGTGGGCGGGAGACATCTTCGCCTACTTTGTGGGCAAGGCGATCGGAAGGCATCGCATGTCGCCGGAGATCAGTCCGAATAAAACCTGGGAGGGTGCGGTTGCGTCGATTCTGGCGAGCGTCATTATTGGGACGCTCTGGATTGAACATGCATCCGCGATCAGCGCCTTCTTTATGAGACTTGGGCTGATTGACCGCCGCGATGGGATGTGGGGATTGGAGCAACCGCAGTTGTGGCCTCTGATTCTGCTCTCCGCCATTGTCAACATTGCGGCACAGCTCGGCGATTTGGTTGAGTCGCTGATTAAGCGCGGTGCGGGCGTCAAGGATTCGGGCACGATTCTTCCCGGCCACGGGGGGATGCTGGATCGCATCGACGCCATGCTGTTTGCTGTGCCGGTGGTTTGGGCATATGGCGCGTGGCGCTTGATGCAATAAGGTTCTCCGAATTGAAGAGTTGCTTTCCCTCGGGGGCTGAAGCCCCTATCGATTTTTGCAGTGTTACGGCGCGGCTAAAGCTGCACCCCTTCAGCAAGAGCTCACCGCAAGAGCTATAAGCAAGAGCAACATATCGGCTGAGAACAATGAAAAAAGGGCGGGACCGTAGTCCCGCCCCTGGTTGTTTATTTCGTCAGTTACTTGCCGGTTCCGGTCAGACTTACGGTCTGCGGACTGTTCGACGCGTTGTCGGTCAGAGTTACGGTTCCGGTGACGACTCCGGTTTGAGTGGGCGAGAAGTCGACCTTGAATTCACAACTGGCACCTGCCGCCAATGTGCTACCGCAGTTCAGTTTCTTGGAGGCAGCAACAACTGCGAATTCAGAGCTGGCGGTGATGCTGGTGATATCCAGCGTGGCATTGCCGGTGTTGGTAACGGTAACGATCTTCTTGGCACCGGTATTACCGACGAGGACTTTGCCCCAGGTCAACGATGTTGGAGAGAGGCTGACGGCCGGTCCGCCACCCTGTTGCGATCCGGCGAGGGCGTTAATGAGAGCCACCCCGGTCGGACTGCCCCAGCCTGTTGCCAGATCATAGCCTGTGGTTGTTGGTTCGCCGTTGCTGCCGCTGGTGATGTCGTGGAAGTCGGTGGTGTAGCTGGAGCTGACACCGATGTTGTAGATAGCGGGATTCACGAAGCCGAGAGGCGAATTGCCGTTGGCTACTGCTTGCTGGTTAATGAGTGCCATGAAACCAGCCCACATGGGCGCGGCAAAGCTGGTGCCACCCCATCCGTCCTGGCAGGCTTTCTGGTCAGCACAGCTGTAAAAGTCGAAATTCGCCTCGGCCGAGACATCCGGTGAATTCCGCAGAGTGGTAGAACCCTTGTTGCCGGAGGTGATCACGCCGGGCAATTGCTGCCAAGCTGGAATCGGGATTTGGTCCGGAGTATAGACACCACCGCCGCCGTCCGGCCAAGCGGTTTCTGAAGCCCAGGGACCGCCGGCCTTGGTCACCTGTAAATCGGTTCCGCCGACGACTGTGACGTAGGCGTCATCTCCCGGGTAAACGTAAGACGAACTCGGAGTATAGGCGCCGTTATCACCGGCTGCTTGGAAATAGTTCTGGCCTTGGGCTGCGAACTTCTTGAAATAGGGGTCGTCCGTGGAAGGATCCGAGGGCTACCAGGTCCAAGAAGAACCGATGGAACCGACCAGGGGCTTATGCGTGGTCATGGAGCCCAGCATCGCGGTGTCGGTGCCCCCAACAAATACATATAAGCCGGTCAAGCCTGGGGCCATCGAGATGGCCTGAACCATGTCGAGGATCTGCTCACGGTCGTCGCAGTTCGGTTCGGTGCAGTTCAAGCTGCTGCCATCCGTGGAAATGCCGGTGATGGGAACGTTGTTGGTTTGTCCCACGTTCTTGAAGTAAGTGTTCAAGTCGGCGATATCGTAGCCGAGGTATTCGAGCAGGCCGAGGTTTTGGCCGGACCCGTTAAGAGCAGTTCCGCCGTAGTAGGCCGCGCGCATGTCGCTGCCGCAATAATCTCCACCGGGGCAAGATCCCTTAACAACATTCGCGTGGACTTTTAAGTCGCGGTGATGGAGGGACGCGGGACGAGGAATGGAGTAATTGTCCAGACCGGAGACATGCCAGAGCTGGAACGGCAGGTCGACCGAAGGCTCACGATCGGGAGCAAAGAAGGTGCGATTTTCGGTGGGGTGCTGATAAAGGTTGAGATTGACATGGAAGGCTTTCTCGATCGCTCCGACAGTGCCTTTCAGCTGCACGTCAAAGGCGTCGCGAGAGCCGCCCACTACAACGAACCCGTTCGCCTGGGCGAAGCGAATCACGGCGTCGTAGTCTTCCTGGCTGGGACCAAAGCGTTCGGTAAATTCTTCGGGCGTAACAAAGTGACGGTAGGAGGCGCTGGAGGGGTCGTTGACTTCCTGGATAAAATTGTCTAACTCGGGTGCGTGGCGGAGCGCCAGCACGACATCAAAACGCAGGGACTGCGATGCGGGTAGCCGACCCGTGGACTGTGCCTGCCGGTTGGTAACCGCATCCCGCACATGGCGAGTCAAGAGAGACTGCGGCTGAGCCGCCTGGCAGACGATATTCGCGACCGACAGCATCGCGAGGACCGTCAGAAAAAATACGCTGATTCTTCTGATCACGATTTCTCCTTCATTGGTTGGTAATTCCTGTTGGACCTTTGAAATGCGGGAAGAGCTTTAGGGTCGTAGCATGGCACCAGGACCCACGATTGAATCTGGTTTACATGCCTGATTTGATAAGCGCCGGCAGTCTTTGCCGGACCGGGAACGAGCGTCTATGGGGCGGAGTCTACACCGGGTAACGGTGGAAAACAACGGATTTTAGTACGTGCGACGATAGTATGTGCAGGCCGTCGAACGCTTGCGCATAATGGCTATTTCCTTGCATACTCCATTTTTGCTGCGGAGCAGGAGGCGCGGGGATGACCGATCTACTCGGTACGCGATCGGCGAGTAGTTTATCGGCGCTTTGGAGGGGGGTTGATTCGAACTAGTGGTTGACGCCCACGACTTCGTTTTCGGCTTTTTTCGCCTTTGCGGCGTAGTGGGATTCCACATAATCGTCGAGTATCTGGGTGAATTCGGCGACAATTTTATCGCCTTTCAAAGTAGTGAATAAGCGTCCGTCGACGTAGACGGGAGCTTTAGGTTCTTCGAAGGTTCCAGGCAGCGAAATTCCGAGGCTGGCGTGCTTTGACTCTCCCGGACCGTTAACGACACAACCCATGACTGCGACTTTCATCTCTTCGACGCCGGTGTGCGTTTCTTTCCAGACTGGCATTTGTTCGCGCAGGTAGGTCTGAATCTGCTCGGCCATTTCCTGGAAGAAAGTGCTGGTAGTGCGACCGCATCCGGGACACGCGGTAACCTGGGGAGTAAAACTGCGGATGCCGAGCGACTGAAGAATTTGCTGGCCGACTCGGACCTCTTCGGTGCGATCCCCATTGGGTGCGGGGGTGAGCGAAACGCGGATGGTGTCGCCGATTCCCTCTTGCAGCAGGACGGCCATGGCCGCACTCGAAGCGACGATGCCTTTGGCGCCCATGCCCGCTTCGGTCAGTCCCAAATGAAGCGGATACTCGCAACGGGAAGCCAACATACGGTAGACGTCGATCAGATCCTGCACACCACTGACTTTCGCGCTGAGGATGATTTGATCGGATCGCAATCCATGCTGCTCGGCAAGTTTCGCTGAGCTGAGGGCGCTGACGACGATGGCTTCCATGGTCACTTCGCGAGCCTCTTTGGGCTCGGGAAGACGGGAATTCTCGTCCATCATTTTCGTGAGCAGCGCTTGATCGAGGGAGCCCCAGTTGACGCCAATGCGGACTGGCTTCTGGTACTTTACGGCGACCTCGATCATGGTGCGGAAGTTGTCGTCGTTCTTGCGTCCAATGCTGGCGTTGCCGGGATTGATACGGTACTTGGCAAGGCCTTCGGCGCATTCGGAATACCTGGTAAGGAGCTGGTGCCCGTTGTAGTGAAAGTCGCCGATGATGGGAGTACGCAAGCCCTGCTTTTCGAGTCCCTCGACGACGTAGGGGATGGCTTTGGCGGCATCATCGTTGTTGACCGTGACCCGGACAACTTCGCTGCCGGCGCGTGCCAGGGCGGCCACCTGCTTGATGGTGCCGGGGATGTCCGCCGTATCGGTATTGGTCATGGACTGCACCATGACTGGTGCATCGCTGCCGACGCGGACGCCACCGATGGTGGCGGTAAAGGATTTTCTGCGTTTAATCTGGGCCATGCTTGGTATCTATTTTATCATTTAAGTCGGCCATGAGGTTGGAGATGACGGTCGC
>Ga0302320_10010139_pt1 | contig 20158 bp, 11 predicted proteins | sample Bog_T0_3_FD_202130 | JGI IMG/M metagenome (GOLD analysis project Ga0302320, IMG submission 202130) | Peat permafrost microbial communities from Stordalen Mire near Abisko, Sweden - Bog_T0_3 | ecosystem: Environmental > Terrestrial > Soil > Wetlands > Peat | place: Sweden: Abisko, Stordalen Mire...
TTAGCGATCGAACGGCAAACGCGTAGAGGCATCGCTGCAACTCGGCGCCGCCTTTGAGTTGGGGGACGCCGCGCGGGAATTTTCCCGACTTATAGTCGGTAACCCGCGCCGTTCGGTCGTCGCCCGCGAGGTCCAGCCGGTCGATCGAGCCGCCGATCGAAATGTTCGTGCCGGGGATGACGACAGGGGCTCGCGGATCCCAAGGCAGCGTCGTTAGGATGCTGTCGCCCATTTCGAGCGCACGGGAATCGCCGCCGAACGGAATCTCCGCAAAGCTCCGCTGTCCGACGAGAGGAGCTTCATTCGAGGAAAGCGCGGTCAAGGCGAGTCCCGCGGCGTCCTCGCACTTTCGTCGCCAAATGACCGGGGGCGGCACGGGCACGCTCGCTTCCCAACGCGCGGCCACCGTAGCGGTCGCCGCCGCGATGGCATTTTTCAGCGCTTGCTCATTCTGCGCGGCGGCCGCAAATCCTCCCGGTTTCTCTTCAAGCGTCAGGATCGTGGCCTGCAGGATTGCGTGAAGCAGGTTGCCGAAATGCAGGGCGTCGAGAGTGAGCGGTTCGTCGGTTTCGTCCGGGGAAGACCAACCAAAGCCGTAGTGCCAGAGATATCCCAGGGGATCGCGGAGCAGCTTCGCCAGGGAGGATGCTGATTGACGCCGATCGAGCGACTGAAGGATGAGCGGGTGGTTTGAGCGCATCTTGCCATCATGCGCTGTAATGCGGTCGGTGTGCCAATCGATCCAAGCCGAGAGCGCCGAGCGAGCTTCTGGGAGTGCGGAGAACTCGCCGGGTCGGGCGAAGAGCCGATCGGTATCGCTCGCCGCGCGCTCGGGTTCTCGGCTTTGCGCGAGATAGAGTTCCTCGATGTCGCGCGGATAGAGCGGCGAAACGCCATTGACGCGACCGCCGCTATCGCGCCGCGCGCGTGAGCAGACGAGTTCAATGGCCGTCATTGCCTCGATCGTCTCGAAATCACGCGCGTCGGCCTGATGAATCGGCAGGGGATCCAGTCGGGAAGCGGGAACGATATGATTGGGCAGCAGAGGGTCTTCGCTGGCCCGGCGAGGCCAGGACCTCGAGGTCAAGCCCACGAGCCAAGTGTAAGGCCTAGGAACGGCGGCAATGGCGGCCGCAGGGCCCCAAACCAAGGAGACGGTCGGCTCGAGGCCGTCAGCCACGCGTAGGCCGGCGAGGGTGACGTCCAAGGCTTCGGCGGGGGCATCGGTTAGCGCTTTACGCCAGATAGCCAGGGCTTTTCCTTGCAGCAACCGCTCACCGACCTCGCCGGCCTTGGCCAATCCAAGGCCGACTGCGTCGATGATATCGAGAAGGCGCGGTCTTGCGTCGACGCTGTCAGGGAAATCCTCGGGATTGAGCGCGGCGATTTCCAGCTTCCAGCGCCCGGCGTCCAAGAGCGGCGCGTCTTCTGGCAGGTTGCGCCACCATTGGCTCGGCACTTCCGAAAATTTGGTGGTTTGCGAGCGTAGGAGGCCGACAGCGCGTTTTACGCGTGGCTGCGAGAAACCACGCAATAGAACTTCTGCCAGGGCCGCCGCGAGTTGTCCCTCGGGGCTATCAAGCGCGGCGCGACCGTGAACGAAGTGGACCGGGATATTGGCGGTCTCCGCAAGAGCGAGGACGTGATCATCCCAACCGGCCGGAGACGCCGTGGCGATGGCGATATCTTGAGCGCCGATCCCGTTGGCGAGGAGACTGCGCGCCCAGCGAATGGCCTCCAATATCTCATGCCGTGGACTTGAGCAGGAGATGGAAAGGCGCAAAGGCTGTTCAGAGGCCCTCTCCTCCGTCGTGACGCCCAGTGATGCCAGCCATGACGGCACACGTCGCGCCTCGGCGACCCAGGTGACCTCGGTCTCGGTGACGAGCGCAGCCAGAAGCGGGCGCCAGACCGGAGACATCTCCGTTCGACCGTGAATTTCGATCGACCCGAAGAGGACCCTGGCGTAACTCTTTCGCTTAAGGGCCCGCGTGACGAGATCGTTGGGCCTCATCTCGTTCTTGGGCAATCGCGCCAACACCTCTCGCTCCAGAAGAGCGAGCGCTTCTAGCCGGATCTGTGCCGCTTGGTCCCCGGCGACCCTCGATTCGTCGTCTAGACTGAGTCCGGCGCTCCAGGCTTTCGACAAGCTGTTGACCGCGGCGCGCTGAAAGCCGGGCAAGGTTTTGATTGCATCCAGCTCTCCCAAGGGGAGGCTGACCGACTCCCCGACAGCCGTGGCCATGTGGTCGCCGTCAATAGGCTGCAGGAACCCGCCAGCCAGACGCGCCGCAAGTTGATCTATGGTCAGCAGTTTGACGCCGTTCTCGCCCTCAAGGGCGGCTTTTGCCCGGCAGTGGCGCCAGGAATTGCGGTTGGGAACGACAATGGTGCGGAGCACGGAAACTCGCTTCTCGAAGCCAAGGTTAGTCTGTAGAACAATTCATGAACAGTGCCAAGCCGAGAACTGCCGTGCGAGCATTAAATTTCCCGCTATATCGCTTCGGATTGGGCTGCGGGCGCGAAGGAAAGTCGGCAATTGAGTTGAGCGTGCGGGGCGGCTATTTCATGGTTCAAGCTGTGAACCGGCGTCGCTTGTCAAACCGCTGCGGCCTTCTGCCAGCGTCTTATCTGTGTTTCGGCGCTGAATTGTACTCAAAGTTCGGCTGCTAACCGAGCCGCAGCCTCGAAGCGCTCTCGCGCCCCTTCGCGCAGTTTTCCCAAACCGAGTTCTCGACCGATCAACGTCGCCGCCTCAGCAGGCTCGGCTCCCATTATCAGGAACCGACGAGCCAGTGCGGCGAGTTCGACGAGGGGTATATCCGCGTGTCCGCGATCCGCGAGTGGGCCTTTCCTGAAAGAAGGTAGTTCCGACTTGTCCGCGCCTTCGGGTCAAAAGATCTTCCTTCCAGCCTCCAGCGAAACCGGAAACTTCCGCTCGACGACGTCGAGCACGGTCTCGCGAATCCTGCCTGCTGCACGCCCGAATTCGTGGGCGCGCGCAACTCTATGAATGAGCAAATCGTCGAAGATAGGACCTTCCGTCGTGATGACGTGTGCCACCATGCGGCGAAGGGTCGGGCGGTATGCCGAGTCATAGAAGGCATCGCGATCGGGAGTGGAGCCGGCCTTCCCGATGTCGGTCAAGACATAGTCCGCAGTCGCAAGCGAAGCTGGACCTGCGATCGTTGCGGCATCGCTTCCTGCATCCAGGCGGTCCGCGTAGCGCCGTACCGGCTCTGTTTGTGTCTCAACGCTGGTAGGGGACGGCGTATGATCGCCGCGGTCGAGCAGAACCGGCGGGTCGCTGGCAGGGACTTCTGATACGATCGCAGGTTGCGAGAGATCGGGAGCATCCAAGCTCTCGCGTATAGCCCGCTCCAGCACTACCGTACGTTCTGCTTCCATGTCCGCAGTGAGTTTTTGGTGCAAGGTGGCAATCGCGCGATCCTGATCAACCCACCAATCCGTGGACCACACGCGATGAATTCTCCAGCCCAGTCTGCGAAGTATCTGTTCGCGTAACCTGTCTCGATCCCGCGCGGTCGCTGATCGGTGATACGTTGCTCCGTCGCACTCGACTCCAGCTAGATATCGACCCGGGGCGCCATCATGCACAACGCCAAGATCGATCCGAAAGCCCGACACGCCAACCTGCGGATGCACAGTCCATCCGTGTTTCTCAAGGGCGCTGCGGACCGCATCCTCTAACGGCGACTCGGTGTCGAGGTCCAGAGGCGCCGCCGCTTCTGAAAGGGCGCGAGGACCATTTTGTGCGTACTTCAGGAAATGCTTGAAGTCGCGGACGCCCTCCGCCTTCGTGCGGGAAAGATCGATCTGGTCAGGCCTCAGCGTGGCGAAAATGACAAGTTCCGACCGCGCCCGGGTTATGGCGACGTTCAGACGTCTGGAGCCTCCGTCCTTGTTCAGAGGGCCGAAGTTCTGGGACACCCTACCGCCGGCGTCAGGCCCATATCCGACGGAGAACAGGATAACGTCTCGCTCGTCCCCCTGGACACTCTCCAAGTTTTTCACGAAGACGCGTTCGGGCCAATCATTGTCGAAGAAAGGCTCCAGCGCGGGATGCGATTGTCGCTCCTGATCCAACAGGTTCTCGATCAGGCGTTGTTGCTCGGTGTTGAACGTCACAATTCCTATCGAGCTGGCGTCTCTCGCGAACGCCGGATCCGAAAGCCGCCGCACAACGTCCGCGACAACCGCACGGGCCTCGGCGCGATTGACGCGGCCTTTCCCTCTTTCATATTCGCCGCCCGGAACATTCACGTATTTGACGGCCCGATCCTCGGTGAATGGCGACGGGAAAGTGATCAGCCCCCCGTCATAGTAGCGCTGGTTCGAGAAGGCGATCAGGCTTTCGTGGCGGCTACGATAATGCCATGCAAGCCTCTTGTGCGGAATGTTGGCTCCTAGGCATTCGTCGAGAATGCTGTCCAGGTCTTCAAGGTCCGTCGCGTCGTCGTAACCTTCGTCAGAGCGGTCAAAGAACGCCGTCGGCGGCAGTTGCTTCGGGTCGCCGGCGACGACTACTTGCTTGCCGCGAGCGATTGCACCGATGGCGTCCCAGACGGGGATCTGCGAGGCCTCGTCGAAGATGACGACATCGAAAGGCTGCGCGTCGGCAGGTAAAAACTGAGAAATCGAAAGCGGACTCATCATCACGCATGGCGCTAGCTTCGTCAGCGCTGTCGGCATGCTCCCAAAAAGCTGGCGCAGCGGGATGTGCCGAGCCCTCTTTTCAATTTCGCGCGACAGCGTGCCGAATTCAGGATCCCTGCCGAAAGCGGTGCGCGGCGGAATGCTTCCAGACAATCGACCCGCGACAACCCGACGAGCCAGGAGCGCTACTTGCTCGTCGAGTTGAGAGAACCGCGATATCTCGTCTTCATGCTGTTCGACGACGAAAGAACGCAGCGTCTCTTCGCGATCGACGATGTGCTCGATCCACCATCTGGCGTATCCAAGCTCAAACGCGAAACCGATTTCGTTCGGTGATATCTGTCCGGTCGACAAGGCGGAAATTAGCGGCTGGAGGCCCAGATCAGAGGCTCGTCTGGCGGCGGATCGCCAGGTGCACCAACGTTGGGATTGGATCGCGGCGCCCATCCACTTACGCGCGATCGTGGCGGCGACGATGATCCGCTTGTCATCATCGGGCGCTCCGAACCACTCGTCGTCGGCCTCGACGAGCTTGGCCAATCCGTTTCGACAGGTCTCGAACGCCTTATAGTCGTTGGCAAAGTGGACGAACGCAGCCTGAATCCGGCCGCCATCCGACAGTTCAACCCTTCTGTCGCGAACGACGGAAACAAGGGCGTCGATCCAGAACCTAGCCGATCTCTCCTCGGTGCCCAATGCATGTGCGGCAGCACGCACGCCTCGTTCCCAATCGAAGACAGTCTGAATTTGTTCGGGTGAACTATCGTAGCCGCGCCAAATCGGGCCAAGCGCCGTGAGCGCGCAACCTTGTTCATCAGTCTTTTCGCGAGCGGCTTTCAGCTCAATCAGTCGCGCCAGGTCGGCGCCGACGTCGGCCGGCATAGCGTCGTCGGTGAATGCGGCGATCGTATCCCAAACACGTTTCTTGCGTTGGCTCCGGACTAGGAAATTGGCGTTCGCGGCGTTGCGCCATTCTATGAGCAGAGCGACGAGGTCGAGCGAAAAAGCGCCGTCTCGGTACTTCGCCACCAACGAACGGCCAATTTCGTCGCATTTAGCCTTCGCCAGGAGCCAGGCGTCAAAATGCCCTCGAAGCCTCTCCGTTAAAACCGCCATAAGCGGCGCGCCGTCGCTAGCCTCCGGGCGGAACATGAGAAACGAAAACTTGCGAAAATTGCGGATCCAAACTGGATCGCCGCTCCCCGAAGCCCCGAAATGCCTTGCCGCTTCACCGCAACTTCTAGCCAGCGCCAAAGCGGCGGTTTGAAAGTTATCGGTGGCGCCAACCAGTTCATTTTGCCATAGCGGCGACCAACTTTCACGCCCGACGCCTTTGAGCGCATGTCCGCTTGGATCGCCGACGGCATCAAGAGCAATTCGGAGTTGGCGGCAGGTCTCGCGAAGTGCGCGCATCCCTTGTTCGTCGTGGCGGTCCGGGGAGTCGAAAGGTAACACGAGGCCTGGCGCGAACAAGCGCCCCGCGATGACCCGACCAAAGGCCTGGTGCGCCGTCAGTCCGTTTCGGTGACGGCGGTGTAGTGAGACGACAACGGAGTTCAATCTGTCCCGAACCGCCTTCAGGTCGGAGGTCGCTTGCAGCCATTCCTCTGCCGCATCCGCGGACCGCGCTTCCCAGGCGTTCTTGAGCTGGGCCAGCACGACGCTCTTCTGCGCTTTTGCGGAATGAACTTCCAGGCAAAATGACCCGAGCCCGACCTCGTTCAGGCGCTTTCGGACGACCTCCAGCGCGGTGGTCTTCTGCGAAACGAAGAGAACAGTCTTACCGTCGCCGATCAATTGGACGATCATGTTCGCGATCGTCTGGCTTTTGCCGGTTCCCGGCGGGCCGAACAGGACGTAGTCTTTGCCGCGCGCCGCGGCGACGACCGCTGCCGTTTGCGAGGAGTCCGCCAAGAGTGGCATAAATAAGTTTACGGGCTCGACTTCGCTGTCCAGGCCACGTTCGTCGGGCATGTCGGCCCCGTCTGCGTAACTGTCCTTCGGCGAATCGATCAGATGTCGCACGACAGGGTTGCGCTTCAGGACTTCCGTGCGGTCGACCAGGTCCTTCCACATCAAATATTTCACGAACGAGAAATTCGAGAGAACGACCTCCTGGGTCAGCTCGAAGCCTTTAACGTCCTTGAAATGCGAGCGGGCAATCCGCCAAATCTGCGCAACGTCAACGCCCTGACCACGGGCGGGCAGTTCGCGTTCGAACTCAGGCATCGCGAGCTTGAAATCCTGCCTCAGCATTTGCAGAAGGGTCGGATTCACCCGCACTTCGTCGTCGTGCCGGACAAGCCGAAATCCCGACCGTACGGTGCGCCGCTCAAGTGCGACCGGCAGCAGAATTAATGGCGCCTTGTACTTCTGGTCTTTCCCTTGCGGCGTCCAGGACACAAAGCCAATCGCAAGATGCAGGCTGTTGGCCCCACCCTCCTCGAACGAGCTTCTCGCGTTTCTGAAAACCTCGGTAAGCCGGGCGTCTAGTTCGTCGGCCGACACGTCGGCGTGGATTTCTCCACGGGCGGACGCGTCCTGGGCATAACTCTGCGCCGCGTTCTCGCCCTCCCTTTGGAAATGCAGCTCCGGGTTTCTAGGGTCTGGGCCCTTCATGACATTGGCCGCCGGAAGAAGTTTCAACTTTTCGCCGGCGGCGAGCTTGGCCTCAAGCTCCCCCGCATCGTGGCAGAGCAGTGCCACCGCCGTCTTTCCGACCTTGAAGTTTAGAAGCCTGTTACGTAGCGACAAATCGAGGAGCTTACGCTTCCACCGCTCAAGCCTGTCGGCGACTTCTTCGCGATCGGGCTCGATCGGGACCTCCTCGACGAAGGTCGGCGTAGGCTCCAACACCGCGGTTTCGCCGGAGGTTGGTCCGATGGGCAGCGGTCGACTTGCAGGCTCGTTGCCGATCGCTAGAGGTTTTATTTGCCGATGACGGGATCGGCGAACGTCCACCACGAGTTCGAAACGCTTGGGCGCGTCTTCCGCCACCAATACGGCCGCCTGTTCAACTGCGGACCCGAATCGCACGGGCGGTTGGTTCGTCAGCAACGTCGTCTCGACGAGCACGATCTCGTCGAGAGTCATGCGCTTTCGGAGGGTTTGCGCCTCGTCGACGACTCCCAGGGAGAATTCGTCGTTCGTCAGCCACACGCCGCAGAATGCATGGCCGTCGCATAGCCCCACGATAGGATTGAGACCTGCCTGTTCGAGGCACGCAGCAAAAAGCAGCGTGAGATCCAGGCAGGTGCCGATCTTCCGTTCGATCAGGGCGCTCGGCGACCGAACTTTTTGTCCGCTCCGTTCGAAGCTTTGTGGCGGCAAAGCGTAGACGATGTTTTCGTCGACGAGGGCCGCCCATATCGCCGCCGATAGCTCCCACGCACGCGCTTTGGCGTTCGCCTTGTAGCCGTCCAATGCGGGGTTCTTGCCTGCCGCCCGCAACTTTTCGGCGGCGTTGCGAAGGACAGAGTCCACCGCGGGGTCGTTCGGCCGCACAAAGGCGGCGATCAACTCCGGCGCGGTGGATAGGCCTGTCCATTCGCTCGGGGACTGAACGTGGCAAGGGACGCTCAGCCGGGCCACCTCGTCGCCACCGGCTCTAGTCGAGAGCGTGATCTCTCCCAGAATCGCTTCGCTTACGCCGACGAGAAATTTGGCGTCCAGATCGACAGCGACCGGGTTTATCCGCTGCGAGGCGCCCGCCCTTAGCCGATCAAAGCGGAAAATCTTTGGGAGCAAGAACGGTGGAACTGCGTCCACCGAAACGGTTACATCGGTGAGATCGTTATCACTCGAATTGACGACCTCGATCTCGGCGATCGCCGGGATCGAGTTTTGATGGAATGCGACGTTCAACCTTGCGGCGACGCTCGCCTTGACCTCGATCTGTCCGGGCCTCGGGCCTTCAGAAGGGGTCGGTTCCACGGGCTCGGTCATTCGCCACTCGTTCTCGAATGCCGCCTATGTGACCGAAGGCACGGCACGAGGTCAACGCCGCCGCGAAAGGCGATGAAAATATCAAGTGTGTTTCGGCGCCGCAACGGGGACCCCGGATGAGGGCCCACACAGGTCGCCTGAGGTTCGGGGAATGGCGCCTTGGAAGCACAAACGGATGGCTTTCCCTACTTCGCGGGATGATCCCTTCGTGTCCGAAAAATGTTGCATATTTCGGACGATCTTGTTTTTGTCCGAAGAATGTTGCATTCTTCGGACATGGCAGACCCCGGCCCCATCACCGATCTTCGCGGCCAAATCCTCAGTCGCACGGTCGAAGATCCATCCGCGGTTTGGACGCCGGGGGATTTCGTCGATTTCGCCGGTCGCGCGGCCATCGACAAAGCGTTGCAGCGCTTAGCCACGAATGGCGAGCTCCGTCGCATAGACCGTGGGCTCTACGATCGCCCAGGCTTCAACCGACTGACCGGCAAACCTACCGTCCCCGACTACCAGGCCGTGATCCGCGCTGTCGCACGTCGGGACAATGCCCGCTTCGTCGTCGACGGCATGACTGCCGCCAATGACCTTGGCCTAACCACGGCCGTGCCGGCGAAAATTGAAGTGCTTGTCGATGCTCGACTAAAACCAATCAAACTCGGAAAGCAGGAAATCCGTTTCAAACACGCGGCGGTCAGTCGGCTCACTTGGGCTGGGCGGCCTGGAATGCGCGTTGTACAAGCCCTGCACTGGCTACAGGACGTCCTATCGAGAGAAGAGGAGCGGGGCAGGATAGCGACGATACTGCGTCGCTTGTTCACGGATCCGACCCACGGAGAAGCGATTCGGGACGATCTTCGCAAAGGCATCTCCGCATTGCCGATATGGATGCAGGAGTTCCTTCGACCGCTGTTGTTTGAGCGCCAGGAGGCCGCTTCGTGAGCGCCGATGACTACGCCAAGATCATCGCTTCGCCGCCCCGCGATCGAATGGATTTGTTCCTCGCTACCGCAAATAGGCTTGGAGCGCCAGTCGGCAATATCGAAAAAGACTTCTGGGTCTGCTGGACGCTCGATGCCCTCTATCATCGATTGCCTCGCGGCGGCCCACGCCTTCTCTTCAAGGGCGGAACATCGTTGTCGAAGGCATACGGACTGATTGAGCGCTTCTCCGAGGACATCGACGTTACTGTCTTCCGCGATGATCTCGGTCAGGCGGCGTCCGTCGAAGAGTTGGAGGCGTTATCGCACAAGAAACGCCGCGCCAAGCTCGATGCAATCCGCGACGCTTGTCGAGCATACCTCACAGGCCCACTCCGAAATTCGCTCACCATCCTGTTGGCCGACGTTACATCGGGGGTAGGGAGAATCGAAATTGATGAAGCCGAGCGCGATGGCCAAACTCTGCTTCTCCATTACCCCGAAGTCGAACCACGAGATGGTGCCTACGTTCGCCCCGTGGTCCGTATCGAGTCCGGGGCTAAGTCGGCGCTCGATCCCAACCAGGCTGCTATGATTCGCCCTTACGTCGCGGACGACGTCGACGGGCTCGACCTTTCCGTTTCTGGGGTCACCACCATCGAGGCGGCCCGCACTTTCTGGGATAAGGTGGTGATCGCGCACGGGCTGCGTCGTTGGTACGATCGGCGCGGTGAACTCCGACAAGAAGGGGAGCGGATTTCGCGTCACTATTATGATCTGCACTGCTTGGCGGTGTCGGAGCGCGGCAGAAACGCGATGATGAACAAAGAGCTCGGTCGCGATTGTGTCCGCCATGTCCGCATGTTTTTCGATCGGCCGGATTACGATCTCGCCTCCGCCCAGCCGGGATCGTATGTCTTGACCCCACGCGATTCGATGATTGACGCACTTCATCGAGACTATGCAAACACTCAGGCGATGATCTTCGGTGATCCACCGACTTTTGAAACGATCCTGACCTCAATCGTCGAGATAGAGAAACGCATCAATAACGCTTCGTAGAGTTGCGAATACGGGGTCCGAATACCTTTTCGTCGGTCGTGCGGCAGGGGGTACGATTCGCATAAAGTTGTTTCTGTCGCGCGAGGTCGCGGACACCCGTGGTCTTAAGGGTGAAGCCCCATTGCTGCCGGATTTCGCGTGGGTTGGCGCTATGCGGAATCGGTGCGATTCGGCGTCGCGGCGCGTGTGTGTCAAACCGCTTCCAAGCGCGGCCCTGAAACCGAACTGATTTGGCGGTATGACAATGTTAACAATGCCTGCAATTCAGAGGCTCCCGATCACAGCCGATTGAATTAAAATGTTACAAAATCATGGTGATTGCAATTGTAAATGGCGATATTATAACATTGACTATGGTCGCACCAAAACATCGGGAACGCGCTATCGCGGTAGCTCACCAGCTCGGAATCGCGAGGGGTCGCGACTTCGATGCCGTTGGCGTGCCACGAGTCTATCTACAACGCCTGCGTGACGAGGGCATCCTTCAGCAAGTGGGCCGCGGCCTATACAAACTCGCCAGCGCAAAGGTGACTAGCTCGACGAGTCTGGCTGAAGCGGTTCGTATCCAGCCGAAAGGGATTATTGGCCTGCTGTCAGCGCTTCAGTTCCACAATCTGACGACCCAGATGCCTCATGCCGTTTGGATGCTCCTTGGTCCGACGGATTGGGCGCCGACCAATCCGTCGGTAACGCTTAAAATTGTCCGCGCGAGTGGCGATGCTCTAACCGCCGGCGTCGATACTCACGAAATCGACGGGGTCCCCGTGCCGATCACGTCCCCAACGAAAACCGTCGCTGACTGCTTCAAGTATCGTGCCAAGGTCGGACTCGACGTCGCCATCGAGGCGCTGAGGGATCTGCTCAAATCACGCGACGGCCGCGCCGCGCTCAATGAGCTATGGCGGTACGCGGAAATCGATCGGGTTCACAAGGTGATGCGCCCATACATCGAGGCGATCGTCGGATGAAGACGCCGACGAACGTAGGCGTGTCTTTGCGAAATCGCCTGACGGGACTCGCGCGCGAGCGCCGAGAGAACGCGCAATTGCTGATGACCCGATACGCGATCGAACGGGTGTTATACCGGCTGAGCGTCTCTCGGCATAAGGATCGTTTCATTCTAAAGGGCGCGATGCTGTTCGGTCTTTGGGCGCCAACCCCTTATCGCGCGACGGGTGACCTGGATCTCCTGGGACTCGGCGACAATGCTCCCGATTCGATAGCGGCGGTCTTCTCCGAGATCTTGGCGATCCCGGTCGATGATGATGGATTGAAATTTGACCTCGCGACATTGTTGGCCGAGCCCGCCCGCGTGGAGGATGAATACTCCGGTGCCCGCCTCAAATTCGTGGCCGATCTCGCGGGCGCGCGATTGCCGATTTTCGTCGATATCGGCTACGGAGACGCGGTCACGCCGGGACCTCTTCAGATCGACTATCCGTCCCTCCTCGGGTTCGCCGCGCCGCGATTGAAAGCCTATCCGCCCGAAACGGTCGTCGCCGAAAAATTCCAAGCCCTCGTTGCGCTTGGGATGCTCAACACGCGAATGAAAGACTTCTTCGATCTATGGGCGATCGGCGGCGCCTTCAGTTTCGACGGCGCCGTTCTCGCTCGAGCTATGAAGACGACGTTCGATCGCCGCAGTACGCCGATTCCCACCGAGATGCCCACAGCGCTGACGACCGCCTTCGCCGCGACCAAGCAAGGACAGTGGGCTGCATTTCTCGGCCGCACCGAGATCGCGCTGGCGCCTGCTCCGTTGCCGATGGTCCAACTGCGCATCGCGCGGCTGGCCATGCCTCCGTGTTTGGCGATTGCCAGTTCCCGCGAATTCGACGACCGATGGAGCCAAGGTGGGCCCTGGATCGGCGCCAAGAAATGAAGGGGATTTTCGACACCAAGGCGAACTCGGGATACGACGACGAAATCACGCGCCGCTATCATTTCCCTCCGCAATATAGGTCCATCGCGGATAAACTTGTTGGCGAGTGGGTTATTTATCGCGAGCCGCAACGCAATGGCGGTCGCCGCGCCTACGTCGCCGTCGCGAGGTTGATGCGGACAGAATCCGATCCGGCGCGTCGAGGTTACTCCTATGGGGTCGTCGCGGACTATCTTCCGTTTGATAGGCCCGTGCCTTTCGGGGGAAACGGAACCTACGCGGAAGCCGCGCTGCGGGATATCGGCGACCCCAAGCGGATCGGCGCGTATCTGCAGGGCAAGTCGATCCGCACCATCTCCGAGGTCGACTTCGCCGCCATCGTTCGCGCGGGGTTGGATGAGACATTGGATCTCGGCAACGCAATTCGCCTGGAGTTGGACCCGGGCAATGTCGACGCCGAGACCCTACAACTGGTTCGAGCGCCGCCGGATGAACAGGCGCGGCGAATCGAGCAAATCTTGCTCAATCGAAAAATCCGAGACGCCAACTTCCGACGGCAGATTTGCGACGCTTATGACAATCGGTGCGCCGTCACCGGACTTCGCATCGTCAACGGCGGAGGAAAGGCGGAAGTTCAGGCCGCCCACATATGGCCGGTGGCTTCCGGCGGTCCCGACGTCGTTCAGAATGGCTTGGCCTTATCCGGCACCGTGCATTGGCTGTTCGATCGGCATCTCATCTCGCTGACCGACGACTATCGGTTATTGGTATCGCACAACAAGGTTCCGAGCGAGCTTCGAGGCCTCTTCGCCAAGCAGATGGATCGGATCCATTTTCCCGGCGACGCCCGGCTGTGGCCGCATCCGACCTTCATCGCTCGTCATCGGGATGCGTTCAGTCAGAACTAGCAGTCAGGGGCCAAAACCTCGATTGCACATACCAGTCAGTCCGGAACTCCAGTTCCATAAGCGCCTCATCGAGATTTTGATTCGCATAAGGTTGTGTATGGAACGGACTAGGCCGCGATCGAAGTCTGCGGGCCGCTTGGTGTCCACCTCGGCGCATGCGAGCCGCGTCGGCGTGAGAATTCTCGCCACGAGAGGATCAGTTGCGCGCCCTTGTCATCTGCCGCCGCGTCACGTCTATTCGTTGGCGGACCTCGGGCGATAGTTGATCAGTGAAGTTGTGGGGCAACGTAAACGCCGCTGCGACGAGACTTAGAGGTGGTCTGGGACGATCTACTGCATATCAATAATCTGATTGGAACGCTTCTCGGCAAGAGTTGCCAACCATGGACCTTTCGCATCGTAATCTGGCCCAAGGCCAACAATGCTCATATCAGCACGGCGGCGTTTTGAGCCCATATGCTCCTCAGAAATTAAATGGACATTCAACAAAAATATATCTAACTTTCTTGTCTGTGTGTTCGCCTCACGCAAATATCGGGTTTTCGACTCTAGGAGAGGAGGGGCAGTGCAAAAGACCGCTAAGCGTGTACGGGGACGGCCGGTGGGATCGTCCGACCAGGAAGGCAAGCGACAGGAGTTTGTTGCCGCGGTCATGCGATCGATCGCTGAGTTCGGATACAAGGATCTCACGGTCGCGACGATATGCGAAGCGGGAGGGTTTTCGCGCGGGCTTATTGGCCACTATTTTTCTGGCAAGGATGCGTTGCTCCTGCACGCCGTAAGCGAGGTCGCCAAAGACTTTGAGAGCGCCACGCGCGCGGCCGCGGCGCAAGCCGGAGAACATTCGCTGGACCGATTGCACGCCGTCATCACCGCGAGCTTCCGCGAGCCCGTGTTCTCGCCAGAAAGAGTCTTGGTGTGGGTCGCGCTAGCGAGCACGTCGCATTGGTCTCCGGAACTTGGCGAGATCTATCGCAAGCTCTATTCACCCTACCGACGAGGATTGGCGCGCCTGATAAAGAGAGCCGCGGAAGAGCGCGGCGCCACGGTCAACGCCGAGCGGCTCGCCATGACGCTTACTCAGCTCGTCGAAGGATTGTGGTCGGGTTGGGCCGCGGACTCGAAAACGGTGACCGTCCGCGAGTCAGAGGCAGCCTGCCACGATCTGTTGGATGCGTTTCTCTCCGCACGTCGAGCTGCGTCATAGGCGGGAAAACGATCCGCGGACAGGACGACTCGAACGCTGTCAGCGGCGTTTCTTCATGGCGCGCAAATCGATAAGGCCGGGATGGCTGAGCGGATCTTGTCCCGGCGCGAAGATTTGACTCTTGCTGACCTTGTGCGTGGCTGTCATGGGCAGCTCATCCAGGAAGAGAATCCACCCGGGCGCCTTGAAGTAGGCGAGGTTCTGGTTGCAGTAATCGAAGATGCTTCGAGCCAGCTCGATGTCCGTCAGATAGTTCAAAGACGGCACGATGCACGCGAGGACTTCTTCTCCACTCTTGTCATCCGGCGCGCCCAGGATGGCGATCCGCGCGACGGCGGGATGCCGACAAAGCACCGTCTCAATTTCCGCGGCTGCGATGTTCTCCCCAGCGCGTCGGATCATATTCTTTTTGCGGTCGACGAAGTAGAGCATTCCGCTTTCGTCCTGACGTACGACATCGCCGGAATGCCACCACCCACCCCGCCAGCCGGCCTCCGTGGCGTCGTCGTCTTTTAGATAGCCCGCGAAAAACCCGCTCCTTGGATTGTCTCCGGCGAGCCGAACAACTAGTTCGCCCTCGGCATCGCGAGGGAGCTCGCGCCCCTCTTCATCAACGACCATGGCTTCCAAAGGCAGGGCGGGGCGCCCTATTGCCCGCACCCCGACTGGTCGCGGCTCGGAATCGTTCGCGGTGGAACGGCCGACTTCCGTCATGCCCCACACTTCGACATGCGGAATGCCAAACCGGGTTTCGAAGAGAGCATGTATGGCAGGCTCCATGCCCGCGCCGAAGCCGAACCTGACGGCGTGCGCGCGCTCTTCCGACCTTTCGTCCCGGGCCAAAAGCGCCTGCGGCACGACCCCGATGTAGTGAACTATCGTCGCGCGAGTCTCTGTGACTTCGCGCCACCAGCGACTGGCTGAAAAATGTTCGGGCCGGATCAGACAACCTTGCGACAAAAGCATCGGCATGAACCCGGCGACGCCCGCATGAACATGAAAAACAGGCAGGGGGTTGAAAAGCCGATCGCGTCCCACTTCAATTTTGAAGAGACCGCCTAACTTGGACAACGCGAGAAACCATTCGCCGGTCGCAAGCCAATAATCATTAGTCACCACACACCCTTTTGGGCGACCCGTTGTTCCCGATGTGTAGAAGACAGCCGCTTCCGTCGCGCGGCCCAAAGGTCCTGATGTTCCGACCGTCGGCGCGGTCGGCAACGTGTCAAGTGTCTCGAACACTTCAACTATCGCAATGTGTTGATCAAGTTCCTCCACGACCGCCCGCAAGCGTTGCGTATGACGGGGGAGCGCCACCACAAGCGCGGGCGTGCAATGCGCCATGAGATAGCTGAGTTCCGCGCGTCGGTAATCTGGATTGACGGGCACGACGCTGGCCCCGACGGCGTTGAGCGCGAACAGATGCAGGAAATATTCGGGCCTGTTTTCGAGAAGCAGCGCGACGCGATGTCCGGGGCCGTAGCCGGCCTCGTGATATCTCGCCTTCAGAGCCAAAGCGCGTCGCAGAACCTCGGAATATGTCCATTCAAGGCCCTCCGGCGCGTATGACGTGCCGCTGGGAACGCATATCAAAGCGTTGTCGGGCGCGATCGTCGTGCTTGCTCGCAACGCTTCGAAAATTGTGTCGGCCATCGACCGTTTCCTCCCTGACATCTGAATTCTTGTCTGCAAGGCCGGGTAAGCGAGCAGGGTCGCTACGACCGCAGCCGAAGCTATGGCGGAATAGCGCTCTTCGCAACGATTTTTGTTGAACGTTCGACAAATTATTGCCAGTATGGCTCGGCGCGGTAAATGCGGCCATAAAAACCCAGGGAGGAATGCGCGTGGGAAAGAACTTAATCGCAGCTGCCGGCGTCGTCTTTTTTTTGCTTCCCTCAATGGCGCAAGCGGCGCCGAATTCCGCCGTCAAGATTGGCGTCTTGGGCGATCAAACCTCCGTCTACTCCGCTGCCGGGGGTAAAGGCAGCGTCGAGGCGGCCAGGATGGCCGCGGAAGACGCGGGCCCGGTCCTTGGCGAGCCAGTCGAGATTGTATCCGCCGACTTTCAACTAAAAGTGGACGTGGGCGTCGCCATCGCCAAGAAATGGTACGACGAAGACAATGTCGACGCGATCATCGACGTCCCGTTTTCCGGCCTGGCCCTCGCCATCGCCGATATGACGAAGACTAGAAAGAAGCTCGCGCTTTTCAACGCGGCTTCCAGTTCCGACCTGACGGGGTCAAAATGCTCTCCGTATGTCGCGCAGTGGACATATGACAGCTATTCGCTGGGTCACGGACCGGCGACCGGACTGGTGGCCGGCGGCGACAATACGTGGTTCTTCCTGACCACTGACAATGTTTTTGGCGCCACGCTCCAAAGTCAGGCGACCGACGCGGTTCAGGCGGGCGGGGGAACGGTCGTGGGTTCGGTGCGCACGCCAGTGGCCTCCTCCGATTTCTCTTCTTATTTGTTGCAAGCGCAGGCGTCGAACGCGAAAGTGATTGGTTTGGCCGAGGCGGGCGCGGACCTCGGGACCGCGATCAAGCAGGCCGGCGAGTTCGGACTTCAGGCGCACGGGCAGAGACTCGCCGCGTTAATGGCGACCATCGACGCGATAGATTCGATAGGTTTGCAAGCGGCGCAGGGCACGACTGTCGCGGAAGCTTTCTACTGGGATCAGAATGATGAAACGCGCGCTTTCGCCAAGAGATTTTACGAGCGGATGCAACGTATGCCGACCCAGGTTCAGGCGAGCGCCTATAGCGTGGTCAACCACTACCTCAAGGCGGTCAAAGCGACTGGAACCAAGGATCCAGACATCGTCATGGCGAAAATGCGCGAATTGCCGATAAACGATTTCATGTCGCACGGCGCCACGCTTCGAGCCGATGGAAGGGTTCTAAGAGACTTATATCTTTTCGAAGTCAAATCTCCGGATCAATCGAAAGGTCCTTGGGACGACTATAGGCAGATCGCCGTCATTCCAGCCGACAAGGTGACGCGTCCCCTCAATCAAGGCGGATGTCCTCTGGTCGCCAAGTAAATTAGCTTAGAGGAGGCCGCCCATGTCCGCGGATGTCGATCAAGGCGAACTCGATCTCTTTCGTCGAAATGTCCGCCGCTTTCTCTCAGAGGAAGTGGTCCCCCATGCGAGCGCGTGGAGATCGCGGGGTTACATAGATCGCGAGCTCTGGCGCAAGGCGGGTGCGATGGGGCTCCTTTGCGTCAGCGTCCCCGAGGAATATGGCGGCGGCGGCGGGTCCTTCTGGCATGAAGCCGTCATCATCGAAGAACTGGCTCGCATTGCGTTTCCGGACTTCAGCATTCCGTTACAAAACGTCATTCTGGCTCCGTATTTTGTACAATACGGGACAAAAGAGCAGAAGTCGCGATGGTTGCCGAGTCTCGCGACAGGCGACCTGGTCGCCGCGCTGGCCATGAGCGAACCCGGCGCCGGGTCCGACGTGAGGGCGATCCGGACGCATGCACGACGTGATGGAGACGATTATGTCGTCAACGGACAGAAGACATTCATCACGCATGGTCACACCGCTGATTTGATTTGCCTCGCGGTCAAAACCGACCCTGGCGTTATCGACGGCGTTCAGGGCTTCAGCTTGCTTGTCGTCGAAACGGAAAATACACCCGGGTTCACGCGTGGCCGTCGGTTGGAAAAGGTTGGACTGAAAGCGCAGGACACAGCGGAACTGTTCTTCGACGACGCGCGCGTGCCGGCCGCGAACCTGCTCGGCGGCGTCGAGGGCCGGGGCTTCTACCAGTTGATGGAGCAATTGGCGAAAGAGCGACTTAATATCGCCATGCAGGCGCTCGCGCTAAGCGAAGCTGCGGTCACCGAGACTATCGCCTATGTAAAGGACCGTAAGGTTTTCGGTAAGCGCCTCATGGATTTTCAGAACACGCGAATGGTTCTCGCGGAAGCCAAGACGTCAATTACGATCACGCGCGTCTTCGTCGAGAAGTGTATCGCAAAACAAGTCGCCGGCGCTCTCGACCCCGAGACCGCCGCCATGGCGAAATGGTGGGCGACCGACAAACAGTGCGACATCATCGACAATTGCGTTCAACTTCACGGCGGCAACGGCTATATGCTCGACTATCCAATAGCGCGCATGTGGACGGACGGACGAATCCAAAAGATTTGGGGAGGCTCTAACGAGGTCATGAAGGATCTTATCGCGCGGGCGCTGTGAAGACGAATCGGCGGAAGGGCGCGAGCCAGCGTTGGACCAGCGTCAGCCCAAGTTGAGTTTGAAGCCTCGGAGGTAGCCATGCGCACCCGCGTAACCGATATGTTCGGCATCAACGTCCCTATCTTTGCTTTCACTCACAAACCGCAAGTCGCGATCGAGGTCACGAATTGCGGCGGGATGGGCGCTCTCGCGGCGAGCTATTATCAGCCGGACGAGTTGGAGCGAATCCTCACCGACATGGACGAGAAAACGGCGGGCCGGCCCTACTGCATTGATGTGCTGTTCGCCAACAAGGTCGGCTCCGTCGCGCCTATGTCGGAGCGCCTCAAATCCTTACCTAAAGAGCATCTGGACTTCGTCGAAAAGATTCTAGACGACGCGGGGATTCCCCCGCTGGCTCCGGAAGTCGAGGCGGAGATGCTGCGCGAAAAGCCGCCGGGCCGAGGACACACTGAAGAGGGCGTGCTCGAAGTTCTCGAGATTGTGGTGAAACACCCGCAAGCCAAGTTCGTCCTGAGCGCGATGGGAGCGCCTCCCTCTTACGTCGTTGAGAAACTGCACAGTTATGGCATCAAGGTGGGAGCCATGGCGGGCAGCGCGGAACATGCGCGAAAGCACGTCGAAGCGGGGGTTGACTTGGTTGTCGCGCAGGGCAGCGAAGCCGGCGGTCACACGGGGACGATCTCGTCAATGGTGTTGTGGCCCGAAATCGTCGATGCGCTTGGGCCTATTCCAGTGCTCGCCGCTGGCGGCGTGGGCAGTGGACGTCACCTGGCCGCCGCCTTCGCGCTCGGCGCCGAAGGCGTATGGTGCGGAACGATTTGGCTCGGCGCGGTCGAGAGCGAATTGTCGCCTGACATGAGGAAGAGGTTCATCGCCGCCCGATCACAAGATGCGATCCAGCGCAAGTACGACACCGGCAAGCCGCTTCGCGGGCTGCGAAGCAAATGGACCGACGCGTGGGACGCGCCTGGCGCTCCACAACCGTTGCCGCTTGCCCAACAGAAGCTGCTCGTTCTGCCCGCGCTGAAGCGCCTCGAATTGGCGAATGCCGTCGATTATATGGGATATATGTCCGGGCAAATCGTCGGACGGATCAAGAAGGAGCAGACGATCCGCGAAATTATGGGAGACATGATAGCCGAATTCGAAGCGACCACGAGACGGCTGTCAGTAGGCGGTTAGCCCGTCTTCGCGGATTGGGCCATTTTTGGGAGGCGTGCGTCAAGGAAATCAATACGCTGACCGAAGAAGTCGTAAGAGGGGCAAAAGCTCGGGCGGCGGGGCCGTGAAAAATCGAACCGGGTGCGCCATGGGGGATTCCCAAGGACTCGGATTCCGGATT
>Ga0302320_10010142_pt1 | contig 20154 bp, 18 predicted proteins | sample Bog_T0_3_FD_202130 | JGI IMG/M metagenome (GOLD analysis project Ga0302320, IMG submission 202130) | Peat permafrost microbial communities from Stordalen Mire near Abisko, Sweden - Bog_T0_3 | ecosystem: Environmental > Terrestrial > Soil > Wetlands > Peat | place: Sweden: Abisko, Stordalen Mire...
AACAACAGCGACTGGTTCAGGTCGTCGCAGCGAAAACTCTTTCCCATGAACTACATTTTAAAAAAGGCTGGGCATCACCGATATGCCTTTATTGATGCCGGGAATCTATTCCCGACACACTTCTAGCCCCAAGACTATTCTTGATGAGGCCTCGGGACAAGACGCAGAACCGGTGCATTTCATCTCCAACCCTGTGCGAACTGTGGACATTCGGCCTGAATTCCGGGCAGCGAGCCAAAGGCTGTCCTTCCAACCTCGAAAGCAAGCTGGTACGCTGGTCGTGTGCCCCCAATAAGCACAGATTTATTCGGATGGACGCCGGCCGCAGTGCCGTCTGCTGTCACTCTCCGTGGCCGCTACGTCACCGTTGAGCCGCTGGATGGCCCTCGCCATGGCGCCGCGCTCTGGACCGCCGTGGAGGGCCGTAACGACCTCTGGACATGGTTGGCCAATGGTCCTTTCGCCAGCCAGTCGGAGTTGATCGACTTCATCGAGCAGTGGCGCCAGGCCGAGCCTGCCGTTCTGCTGGCCATCGTCCCCGCCGATTCCGGCCAGGCGCAGGCTACGCCGTTCCTGATGGGCGGGAGAGCCTCCGGCTGGGCCAGCTTCATGCGCGCCAATCCCGCCCATGGCGTCATCGAGGTCGGCAACATCCTCTTTTCGCCCGCGCTGCAGCGCACCCGCGCCGCCACCGAGGCCATGTACCTGATGGCCGGCCACGTCTTCGAACATCTTGGCTACCGCCGCTACGAGTGGAAGTGCAACGCGGAAAACCAGCCCAGCCGCCGCGCCGCCCTCCGCCTCGGATTCACCTTTGAAGGCGTCTTCCGCCAGCACATGGTGATCAAAGGGCGCAACCGCGACACCGCCTGGTTCTCCATGCTCGACAAGGAATGGCCGGCCAGAAAGCGCGCATTTGAGGCCTGGTTGAACCCTGCCAATTTCACCCCCGACGGCCAGCAGCGAACCAGCCTGGCCCGGTCGCTGCCCTGAATCCCGCCGGGTGACCGATGCCGGCCTACGCCTCTTCAGTACAGACTCGGCACTCCCCTGATGCGACCTTTTCCGAGGATCCACTTATCGCGATAAAACTGCGATGAACGGGCACAGATTCTCGTGACTCAGGGCATCCGTCAGACCGGATGAGCGGGCCGTCTGCTGCCCCCGATCCCCAAAGGCGAGGGATCGGGGGCACCCTCAAATGGGGTTGCGGAGCTCTCATCCCCGGTCCCCAAAGGCGAGGGACCGGGGCCACCCGCCCTTCACTGTTCCCGTTTTCACGCGGTCACGGCGAGGGCCAGGTTTTTGGAAAGTTGCAGGGTGGGCTCGGCTTGATTGATGGTGTAGAAATGCAGGCCGGGCGCGCCGTTGCGCAGCAGCGTCTCGCAGAGGCGCGTGACTACGCTCAGCCCGAACTCCACCAGCGCCGCTTTGTCATGCTGCAACTCTTCGAGGCGCAGACGCACCCAGCGCGGCAAGTCCGCTCCGCAGCCATTGCAGAAGCGCACCGTATTGGCGTGGCTGGTAATCGGCATGATTCCGGGCGTAATGGGAATGCGGATCGCGGCCTTCTCGCAGCGCTCCAGGAAGTCGAAGTAGGCGTCGGCGTTATAGAAGAGCTGGGTCAACGCCGCGTCCGCGCCTGCGTCTACCTTGCGCCGGAAGTGATCGAAGTCGGCGGCCGGCGTCGCCGCCTGGGGATGCATCTCAGGGTAAGCCGCGACCTCGATCTTGAACGCGTCTCCATGGGTCTGGCGAATGAAGCTCACCAGCTCGCTGGCATAGTGAAACTCGCCGGGCGCCGATGGGCTCATTGCCGTTGCCGGCAGGTCGCCGCGCAGGGCGACAATGCGCTTCACGCCGGCGGCGCGATATCGGTCGAGATGCGCGGCGATGTTGGCCCGCGTCGAACCTACGCACGTGAGGTGCGGCGCCACCTCCGCGCCGGTGTGTTCGACCACCGAAAGCAGGGTCTCGTAGGTGCCGTCCTGGTCGGAGCCGCCGGCGCCGTGGGTAACGGAAAAATAATCCGGCCGAGCCGAAGCAAGCTGCTTGATCACAGCGGGCAGCTTGGCCAGGCCCTCGGGGGTGCGGGGGGGAAAGAGCTCGAACGAAAATGTGAGAGGAGAAGACATCGGCTAAACGTTAGCCTCCATTCCATGATCACTGCTCATTGTCGGCCGCTTGCGGAATTAATCAGGCGCCTGGAATTCCCTCGTCCAACGTAGCCAGGATCGCCCCATTGGCGCTTGCCAGTTGCAGCAGATGCCCGTCAGTCGTCTGCCTTGGGTGCCTTACCCACGACGGGAGGAAGGAAATATCATTCCCGTCTGCGAGGAAGGTCAGCGGCTGCGCAGCGTTTTCCTTCATTTCAAGAAGGTTTCTCTTGGCCTGCAAGACGTCAAGATCATACCTGGCCACGCTTGCAATCATGCGAACAAAGCCGATCCCGGTTACTGAATATGTGAGGAACGTTGCACCGCGCTGCGACCGCACCCAATCGACGACACGGCGATGAAAGCTCGTGCTGAGTGACCGCGAAAGCAATGAATGCATTCACGTCCGGAAGATACTTCATGGAAAGTCAGAGAGCAGATATCTCACCATCTCGCTGGTCAGAGGGGGCGCATCTGGCCCAGGGTCAATGGCGTTGAAACCGGTGACCGGGTCCACAACCATACGTGGTTCGTACTTAGGCTTCCGGGTTTGCGTAAGCACAATCCGATCCTCCTCGACTGCAATATCGAGCGCATCCCCGGCGCGAATGCCCAGCTTGCGGCGAATCGGTCCCGGCAGTACAACCTGACCTTTAGTGGAGACCTTGGTCCGCATGGTAAGACAATCTTACTTCGAATGGAGATCCGCAACAATTCTGTCGGTGGACAGTGGACAGTCGTCAGAGATCAGAGATCAGTGGTCCGATGCGGTCCGATGCGGTCCGATTGAATTTTCAGACCACTGGTCACTGATTGCTGGCAACTGTCTTTTAGTACCGGTAGTTCTCTGCCTTGTAGGGCCCGTCAACCGACACGCCGAGGTAGTCGGCCTGGCGCTTTGTCAGCGTGGTCAGCTTGACGCCGATCTTTTCGAGATGAAGCCGGGCTACCTCTTCATCCAGCTTCTTCGGCAACACATACACGCCCACTTTGTAGATGTCCTTGTTGGCCCACAGATCGAGCTGCGCAAGGGTCTGGTTGGCGAAGCTGTTGGACATGACAAAGCTCGGATGCCCGGTGGCGCAGCCAAGGTTCACAAGACGGCCCTCGGCCAGAATGAAGATGCCATGCCCGTCGGGGAAGGTGTAGAAATCTACCTGCGGCTTGATGTTCAGCTTCTCAACGCCCTTTTCCGTATTGAGCCGGTCCATCTGGATTTCATTATCGAAGTGGCCGATGTTGCAGACGATCGCCTGATCCTTCATCTTTTTCATGTGCTCGAGGGTGATGATGTCCACGTTGCCGGTGGTGGTGACATAGATGTCGCCGCGGCCCAGCGTGTCTTCGATGGTGGTAACCTCGAAGCCTTCCATGGCGGCCTGCAGCGCATTGATGGGATCGATCTCGGTGATGACGCAGCGCGCGCCCATGCCGCGCAGAGAGTGCGCGCATCCCTTGCCCACGTCGCCATAGCCGCAGATGACGGCCACTTTGCCGGCCACCATCACGTCCGTTGCGCGCTTGATGCCGTCGGCAAGCGACTCGCGGCAGCCATAGAGATTGTCAAACTTCGACTTGGTGACCGAGTCGTTCACGTTGATGGCAGGGACCAGCAGCTTGCCCTGCTCCATCATCTTGTAGAGCCGGTGCACTCCGGTGGTGGTCTCCTCTGAAACGCCGCGCCACTTGGCCGCCACCTGATGCCAGTGCTTCGGATCGTCGGCGTAAACCTTCTTCAGCAGATCCTTGATGACCGACTCTTCGTGGCTCTCCGAAGGCGAATCGACCCACCTGTCGCCCTCTTCCAGCTCATAGCCCTTGTGAATGAGCAGCGTCACATCGCCGCCATCGTCCACTACCAGCTCGGGGCCCTTACCGCCCTTGTGATTGAGCGCCTGATAGGTGCACCACCAGTACTCTTCCAGGCTCTCGCCCTTCCACGCAAACACTGGCACGCCTGTGGCCGCAATGGCCGCCGCCGCGTGGTCCTGCGTCGAGAAGATATTGCAGCTCGCCCAGCGCACCTCGGCGCCCAGGCTTACCAGGGTCTCAATCAGCACCGCGGTCTGAATGGTCATGTGCAGCGAACCGGTCACCCGCACACCTTTGAGCGGCTTCTCCGCGGCGTACTTGTTGCGAATCGACATCAGCCCCGGCATCTCGTGCTCGGCGATCGTGATCTCCTTGCGCCCCCAGTCGGCCAGCCCCATATCCGCCACTTTGAATCCCAACTCCGTCACTTCCAACGTCGAACTCGCCATACGCATTCTCCTTGGTAAATTTCCTAACAGATTGACAGCCTGAAGACTTCCGCTTGCCTCAGCCAGCGCCTTTTCCCCGCCAGCTTCATTATTGCATCGTCCTATCGTGATATATTGATATGTATCAGAATCGGCAGGCCGAGTCAATGCCCTCCATCGTAAAAATTCTCCGCGTCGTTGCCGACCCCAGCCGGCTGCGCATTCTGCTGCTGCTTCAGAATGAGGAGTTGTCGGTCGCGGAGCTTCAGGAAATACTGACCATGGGGCAGAGCACCATCTCCACCCATCTCTCCCAGCTCAAGCTGGCAGGGTTGGTCGAAGACCGCCGCACCGGGAAAAGCAGCCTCTACCGCCCCACCGCTGTGTGGGGCGGACCCCTGGAGGAGATTCTTGCGCAAGCAAAGGCCGAAATCCCCGAGTCCGCCGTCGACCAGGCGGCTATGCGTACCGTGCTGCGCAAGCGCCAAGACAAGATGCGCGCCTTCTTCGACTCGGTTGCCGGCCGGCTGGGCCGCGATTACGTCCCCGGCAAATCCTGGAAGTCGCTTGCCGAAGCCCTGCTGCGCCTGATGCCCCGGGTGAAAGTCGCCGACCTTGGAGCCGGCGAAGGAAGCTTCGCGCTTCTGCTTGCCCAGAGAGCCGTGCACGTGATCGCAGTGGACAGCAGCGCCAAGATGATCGAGTTCGGCCGCGAAGAAGCCCGCCGCAACAACGTCAGGAATGTCGAATTCCGACTCGGCGACATGGAAGAGCCGCCGCTGGCCGACGCTGAAGTCGACCTCGTCTTCTTCTCCCAGTCTCTTCATCACGCGCTGCACGCCGAGCGTGCAGTCAGGGAAGCGAACCGCATCCTGACGCCCGGGGGCCGGGTCGTCATCCTCGACCTGGCCAAGCATCGCTTTGAAGAGGCTCGCGAACTCTACGCGGATGAGCGGCTGGGCTTCACCGAATCCGAACTGGAGGCGATGCTCCAGGCGGCGGGATTCACAAGCGTTCAAACATCAGTTGTGGATAAAGAGCAGGAATCGCCTCAGTTTCAGACGCTGCTGGCCGTGGCCGACAAGGCGCCCGCTCAAAACGAGACCTTCGAGGGCCAGGATCGATCTCAGGCATAGCAGTCCCAAATGGAAAGGCCGGCGGCAGGGTTACCTGTAGGCCTGTTCATCGGCCCACGCCCCGATGATCGGCAGCTTGAAGCGCTTGCCATTCAGCGCGCTGACTACGCACCACAGCCATGAGAGGAAAACCACCAGGGCAACGACACACCATAAACCCAGAACAGGCCGAGGCCCGAGGAACTTGAAAAACGGCAGCACAAATGTGAGAGCAGAAACAAAAAGATACACAAAGGCATTGAAGACGATGGACTGCCAGGCGTGAAATCGCACATAAGGTCTTTTGTTGTAGCGCCTGACGGCAAGAAAAAAGAATGCCGGAACAGGGCTGAGGTAGGCGATTGCGCCGATGGAGTTGTCAGAGAGACCGGACTTCCGGGGCTGGGGCACGGTCTTTCCATTCTCGGCGCTTGGGCGGGCAATCGGCAACGGTTTTCTTTGACCCGCGTTCCGCAAACTCGCTTCGGCGACCTGGGTCTACGGTCTCACCGGGCCGATTCGCGCCGCTCCTCGTCCAGCAGTTGGCGCTTGCGCTCGACTCCCCATCGGTATCCGGTCAGCGATCCGTCCGCGCCGACTACGCGGTGGCAAGGCACCACCAGGGCGACCCGATTCAGCGCACAGGCGTGGGCAACCGCTCGTGTGGCCTTGGGATCGCCCAGGTCCCGGGCCAACTGGCTGTAGCTCCTGGTCTGGCCGCGCGGAATGTCGCGAAGCGCTTGCCAGACGCGGAGCTGAAAGACGGTCCCACGCAGGTCGAGAGGGTCAGGCTGCCTTCGGCTGGCGGCCAGATCGTCGCCCTCGCGCACACTCTGGAGCGCTGCTACCATCCACTTAGCGAGAGATGGGTCACGCCGCAATGCTGCCGCGGGAAATTCGGCCTGGAGCGTGGCTTTCGCCTCCGCCTCGGTCGCTGCCAGCGACAGCCAGCACAGTCCCCGTTGCGTGGCTCCAACCACCATCCACCCAAATGGGGAAGGCGCGGCTGTGTAGCCGATGCTTTCGCCTTTCCCGCCCTGCGCAAATCGCGCCGGCGTCATACCCAGTTGCGAGCCCTCATAAGCGCGGCTCGATGAGCCAAATCCGGCGTTGTAGATCGCCTCAGTCACTGTCTTGCCTTTCTTCAATGAGCCCCGCAGAGCGCCCGCTCGCAGGGCACGCTGATACTTGAGCGGGCTCACGCCCATCCCCTGCTTGAAAATACGCTGCACTGTGAAGGGGCTCAAGCCAACCAATCGCGCCAGCTCAGCCAAGGGGAGTGCACGATCGGCGTTGGCTTCAATGTGAGCGCGGATTCTGTCGATGGGAGAAGATGCAATAGCCAGCGGGCGGCAGCGCTTGCAGGGTCGAAACCCCGCTGCCTGGGCCTCGGCGACTGTCGAAAAAAACTGCACGTTGGCCCGAAGCGGCCGCCGGCTGGCGCAGTTTGGGCGGCAAAACACGCCGGTTGTGCTCACGGCGTAAACGAACTTGGCCCGGGCATCGCGGGACACCAGTTGTTGCCAGAGAGTTTCGGCCCCTGCAAATTCCTGCGCGGGTTGAATCCTGCCGTTCATGAATTCATCTTCGCCGATGGCGTTTCAACGCGCTATCCGGTTCTTGCTTCTCATTCCGATTCTGCCCGGCAGGGGACTTGGCCGGAAAGATCGGCCTCTCGCCAGGGGTTTGTCGCGGAGTATGACCTGGTTTCCAAAGCCCATTGGCACCTCCGCTGTCTGAACGATGGCAAGATGGTAACTGACGAGTTGGCGGCGACACGACCAGAGCGCACCAAGCTCAAAATCGGGATCTTACAATTCCGGTTCAACGAACAACGTGCAAGGTGCGTTTCCAGCGGGTGTCTGGGAAGAAATGCACCAGACCGTGGCCGATCCACGCGAGTTTGTGACCGAATCCTGTTTGTTCGAGTTGTCCATCTGCGGCCTTGAACGACCAATAGTTGAAGAGAGGCCGGCCAATTATGTTGGCGCGTGGCACGAAGCCCCAGTAGCGCGAGTCCAGGCTGTTGTGCCGGTTATCGCCCATCATGAAGTACATGCCGGGTGGAACCACCAGGTCGCCATCCTGGATATAGCTTGAGAAGTTCACGGCCCACGACTCTGTCGACCCAGATGCTGCTGCCGGGGGTACTGCGGGAAAATCATCGAGGAACTCGTTGAAGTTATCCGTCGTCGTCGGCTGCGCAAATCCCACCGGCTGTGCGACTCCATTGACAATCACAATACCGTTGCGTAGATGAATATGATCGCCCGGCATGCCAATCAATCTCTTCACCAGGGGAGTGTACTGCGGCGTCCCATCGGCGTCAGTCTGATCGATCCCAGGCTGATTGACGGGCTTGAAGAACACAACTATATCGCCGCGTCTCGGCTCGCGATACCTAATGAGCGGCATCCACCGAGCGGGCGGCGTTAATGTGATCCGGTCGACGACCAGGTGATCGCCTACAAGCAACGTGTTCTCCATCGAACCGGACGGAATGACGTAGTTCTGAACTAAGAAGGTCAGAATAAATAGGCCCACCACCAGAACTGAGCAGATGCTGGCCAGCGCCTCGAATGGGGTCTCTTCCCGATTGATGTCGGCGGCAGCTGCGGGCTTCGTTGAAACAGGAGAAATCTTCGTCGCTGGACTCATCCAAAGGCTCCTCAGGAAGGCTGGCGAGCCCCAGGGTGTTCGCAGCGGTCACTTCAAAAGCGATGATTTCATGCACGTTCGATTGTCGTCGAGTTTGCGTCTTGACCAGAGTCTATCAAATCCCTGTGCAACGTAGAATTCTCTGGATGATTTGGCGTTGCGAGCGAGTCGTGGACTAACCGGGAGTAATGCCGGTTTGAGGTCCGAAGAGCAGCCGCAGATCCTTCACTTCGTTCAGCATGACAGCGCGGGGGAGATTAGGGGGCGTCATCTCCGGGATCGTGGGCGGTTGGTGGCCAACCATCTGTTACTTCCCAGATCATGTGCTATCGATGGTAGAGAACGAGGGGAAAATACCATAAATGCTAGAAGCCTGAATCCAAAAGCGGCCTTTCTGCCCTCGCGAGATCCTCTTCCGTATCGACTCCAATCGTATCCCGCGGCGCTTCCGCCACATAGATCGCGATGCCGTTCTCCAGCAACCGCAACTGTTCGAGCCGCTCGAGCCGCTCGAGGCGTCCGGGCGGGAGCGCCGCGAAGCGCTCCAGAGCGGCCTTTCGGTAGGCGTAGATTCCCAGGTGCTTGCGGTAGCCCACGAATCCCTCGCGGTCGCGATCGAAGGGAATCGTGGCACGCGAAAAATAGAGCGCCCGGCCATCCAGCGCCGTGACCACCTTTACTGCGTTTGGATTGTCAATCTCCTCGGCCGGGCATGGCACGGCCAGCGTCGCCACCTCGACCTCAGGCCGCTCGAACAGCTTCAGCAGCGGAGGGAAAAAGTCCGCTGTCAGGGTCGGTTCGTCGCCTTGGATATTGACGTAGATGTCGGCGTCGATCTGTCGCGCCACTTCCCTCACCCGATCGGACCCGCTGGCGCAATCCACTGGAGTCATCGCTACCGGAATCGACCGCTCCCGGCACACTTCGGCCACTTCCTCGGCATCCGTGGCCACGACCACCGGATCCATCAGTCCGCTGGCCTCAGCCGCCCGCCAGACCCACTCCACCATGGGCCGCCCCGCGAGGATCCGCAAGACCTTCCGGTTGAGACGAGTCGAGCCCAGACGCGCCGGAATCACTCCCACTATCCGCATCGCACTCATGCAGCCGAGTTTACAAGACAGGCCGCCAACCGGCATTCGACCCCCTCGCGGAAGCCAAAATCAATGCGAACTCAAATCCAGCCATCGACAATCCCCGCTGCGGCAAGGCATAGTCATATTCATGCTGAAGATCATTAGCCGCCTCTGTCTCTTCGCCGGTGCACTTGCCGCCTGTCACTTGCTCCCCGCAAGCAAAGCCACGGCCCAGCAGCCTTCCGCCCCGATCGTCCTCCACGCCGCGCGCCTGCTCGATGTTGCGACCGGCAATGTTGCCCAGCCCGGTGAAATCCTCGTTGAAGGCGAACGCATCAAGGCGGTGGGGACCGCCGTCGACCACCCACAGGGCGCGCAGATTATTGACCTGGGCGACGTGACCTTTCTGCCCGGACTGATTGACGCGCACGTCCATCTCTTCCTGCACCCCGGCGTCGAGGATCTGCAGACCGTGCAGGAGTCCGTGCCCTCCCGCGTCATTGTCGCCGAACAGTCCGCGAAGGCCGACCTGCTCGCCGGCTACACCGCCGAGCGCGATATGGGCACCGAAGGCGCCGGCTCGGCGGACACCGCCATCCGCGACGCAATCAACCACGGCATCATCCCAGGCCCCCGCCTGCGGCTCAGCGGCAATGCCATCGACATCCTGGGAGGCCACGAAGACGCCATTGGCTACAATCCCGCGCAGCACGTGCTCTCCAACGCCGACTACGCCAACACCGCCGATCAGCTTGTCGCCGTCATGCGCCAGCAGCACAAGGACGGCTCCGACTTCGCCAAGATCTACGAGACCGGCCCGGACCAGATGATCGACGGCGTCCTTCACACTTCATACCAATACACCGAAGCCCAGCTTGCCGCAGCGGTTGAAGAAGCGCATCGTCTCGGCACCGGCGTCGCCGTCCATGCGATGGGCGAACCGGGCACTCTCTACGCCGCCCAGGCCGGCGTCGCCTCCATCGACCACGCAACCCAGCTCAGCGACGAGACCATGCGCCTCATGCGCGAGAAGCACATCCCCGCCGTCCCCACCTTCACTATCTTCGACTTCTTCGCTCACGGCCAGACCGAGGCCGCTGAGGCCGCCACCGAGGGCGCCATCCTCGACTACAAAATTGCCGAATTCAAGAAGCAGCTCGCCGCCGGCATTCCCTTCGCCGTCGGCTCCGATGTGGGGCCCTTTCCTCACGGAACCCAGGCCCGTGAACTCGTCCTCCTGGTCCGCTATGGCATGAAGCCGCTCGCTGCGCTCCAGGCTGACATGATCGAGGGCGCGCGCCTGCTCGGCTGGCAGGGCCAGATTGGCGAACTGAAGCCGGGATATTACGCCGACATTGTGGCCGTGCCCGGCAATCCGCTCACCGACATCTCGGTCGTGGAGCATGTGAGTTTTGTGATGAAGAACGGCGAGGTGGTGCGGCAGTAGGCGTACGGTAGGAACAATCTTGCTTAACATCTTTAACTACCGCGTTCCAAGTAATCTAATGGAGTTTGTTACATGAAAGCTAAGCATAAGCGCCTGATCGTTGGGGTCGCTTCGATAGCCACCCTCGATTTAGCTGGGATCTTTACGATGTTTGCCAACCCCGAACTTACCGAAAGGGTTATACCAGCGCTTGGCGGTGTGCAGATTTTCGGGTTTGTTGCGATCGCTGTTTCCGTCGGGACAAGCAAACGGGAATACATCTCAGCAGAGGAAGCGGATAGAGACCTTGAAGGAACAGGGAGACAATGGGTGCCGTGGCTGTTCGGTTTTCTGGCGCTTCTGAGCTTCGTGAGAGTCATTCTTGCTCTTCTTTATATAGCTGGCGACGAAGGGCATAAACACTCTTGGTTCAGTCCCATTGCCGGGGCCGGCCTGGGGTGTTTTTTCCTCTGGCTGGCCATTAAGGCAGGACCTTTGGCATCGAAGGGAAAACCAAGAGAGAAGGCCAGTGGCCCCAACCTCGGGCTGTGATCCTCGGTTGAACGAGGAGAGCCCTATACCGCAACCGTAAAGCTGTCCTCGGTCCGCGTCACCGCGTGGTAGAGCGTATCCCGCTCCACCGGAATGCGGCCTGCCTCGGAGATCAGGCGGCACAAGTCCTTTCGCGTCATACCCTGGGGCGTGGTTGCCCCGGCGTCGTGGTAAATCTTCTCTTCGATCACCGTTCCGTCGAGGTCGTCGGCCCCGAAACGCAGCGCGATTTGCGCGATCTTGGGCGTCATCATCTGCCAATAGGCCTTGATGTGCGGGAAATTATCGAGTAGCAGCCGGCTCACCGCAATCTGCCGGATGTCGGTCAGGCCGGTCGTCACCGGCAGATGGTCCAGCGCCGTATTCTCCGGGTGAAACGCAAGCGGAATGAAGGTCTGGAAGCCGCCCGTCTCATCCTGCAGTGCGCGCAGCTTCAGCAGGTGGTCGACGCGGTCCTCATCGTTTTCAATGTGCCCGTAGAGCATGGTCGCGTTGGACTTGAAGCCCATCCGGTGTGCCAGGCGGGCCGTATCCAGCCACTCCTGACCATCAATCTTGTGATCGCAGATGATCGACCGCACTCGCGCGGCAAAAATCTCCGCTCCGCCCCCGGGCATGGAGTCCACTCCAGCGTCGCGGAGCTTCTCGAGCGTCTGCTCGATGGTCAGCTTGGCGCGACGGGCCAGAAAGGCAATCTCCACCATGGTGAAGGCCTTGATATGAACCTTTGGGAACCGCACCTTGAGGCCCTGCACCAGGTCCAGAAAGAACTCCAGGGGCAGATCGGGATGCAAGCCGCCAACGATGTGGAACTCCGTCACCGCCTCCGAGTACCCCGAGGCTGCCGTCTCCCAGGCTTCTTCCAGGCCCATGGTGTAGCCGGCCGGATCGCCCTTTTTCCGTCCAAACGCGCACAACTTGCAGGCCGCGACGCAAACATTGGTCGGGTTGATGTGCCGGTTCACGTTGAAATAGGTCAAGTCCCCGTGCATCCGCTCTCGCACGTGGTTGGCCAGCCAGCCCGCCGCCAGCACGTCAGAAGACCCATAAAGCGCCAAGCCGTCCTCGGCGTCCAGCCGTTCCCGGGCAAACACCTTGTCGGCCACCGGTTCCAGCCGTGGATCGTAGGTCCTGAATGGGCTCACCTGCCTCAAATTGGGGGTCGCAGTCTGCATATAAAGATGATACAGAAATTCCCGTCCCGACTCATTTTCAACCGCCTGGCCGGAGAAGCTCACCTTTGGCCCGACTCCGCTGCCGCCGCAGCCGGCGCCACCAGCACGCCATCATCCATCGACGCTGCAACCATCCCTGTTCCCGCCCAGCGGATCAGGGCGATCTTGTATCCGGCCTGCCACCACTGCCAGGTCATGGTTTTGGGATCGATCGAGAACACCTGGTCGCTGCTCCGCGAGCTCACCAGCACCCGGTTGCGCGCCCGATCGTAGTTCAAATCGTCCACATCGCGAAACGGCAGCCGCTGAATCCACATCCATGTTTTGCCCAGGTCGCGGGTAAAGTACACGCCCTCGCGCGCCCCCAGCCAGAGCGCGCCGTCGGGCGCGAACGCCACCCGGTGAATGCGCGTCAACATCGTCGGCAGGCCGAGAGGCGACCAGGTTTGTCCGCTGTCTTTCGACAGCACGACTCCATCGGCCCTCGCCGCCGCGATTGACTCCCCTTGGACCGTCGCCGAGAGGTATTCGCCGCCGCCCAACACCGGGCCGCCCTGCCAGCTTGCGCCCTTGTCCTTGCTGGTCAGCACTCCGATCACCGTCGCAGCCGCCCAGACATCTCCCGAGGTATCGAGCGCGTTGACCCGCCCGTTCAGTTTTGTGTCCGGAACCTTAACCTGCTTTTCCACGTTTACGCGGGTTCGATAGTGAGTCTCCGCAAAGGTCTTCATCGCGGTATTCGCAATCAGGTTTCTGGGCTCCCACGTCAGAGCTGAAGCTGACGCGCCCGACCCGGCTGGCGACCCTGACGCCGGAGAATCCAGTATGAAAATGCCATCATTGGTTCCGGCGACGACCGTTCCGTCGCTAGTCTCCGACAGAGAGTAAACATCGCGCCCATCCAGTCCCGTGCCGCTCTGCTCCCACGACTTCCCAGAATTCCGCGAGACAAACACGCCGCCGTAGGACTTGTCGTTCACGACGCCTGCATACATCTGCTCAGGATTGCGTTCGTCCACCAGCAGCGCAGCGACTTTGCGCTCCGAGATTCCCACATTCGATTCGGTAAAGTTTTCTCCGCCGTCGGCGCTGGCCAGCACTCCGCCGCGATCGGTCGCCAGCAGCACCTTTTTCGAATCTCCGGGGTTGACAAACACATCGTTGATCACGACCTCAGGCCCGGTCATGCGCCGAAAGGTTTTGCCGCCGTTTTCGGTTTTGTAAAGGCCCTCGGTTGTGCCTGCGTAGACGACCTCACGATTCTCCGGATCCTGCATCAGCACCCGCGTCCTTCTCGCTTCCGTCGGGATGCCCTGGATCTTGCGGAACAGCGCGCCGCCGCTCTCGCTCTTGTAGATCCCGCTGCATGCGCTCAGGTAAACCGTGTTTCTCCGCACCGGGTCGATGATGATCGAAAACACGTCGGAGTCCACGATCAACCCCTTCTTGATGCTGTTCCAAGTCTTGCCCCCGTCCGTGGTCTTCCACGGCAGATGCCAGGTGCCCGCGTAGACAATCTCCGGGCGCGCAGGGTCAATGGCCAACGATTCGATCTCGTGAATCTCCTTGCTCCCCGCCGGGCTGATCCGTCCCCAGGTTCCTCCGCCGTCGCTCGACCGGAAAACCCCATCCAGCGTTCCCGCGAACAGAATGCGCGGATTCGACGGCGCCTGGGCCAGCGCATAAACAGGCTGCCCCTTCAAAGCCGCGGGCTCGCTCCAGCTCCGCCCCGCATCGCGGCTTATCCAAACTCCGCCGTCGGAGGTGTCCTTCCACGCACCGACATAGAGCGTGGAAACATCGGCCGCATCGACCACTATGCTATCCAATACGAACCCATCCACCTTGTTTAGCTTGGCAAGCCGCTGCCAGGTGGCGCCTTCGTCGTTCGACTCGTAGAGCCAGCTATTGGTGGTGCCCAGGTAGAGACGCCGGGGCTCGCCAGGAACCGGAGTGATGGCGCGCGCATCGCCGCCTGGCGGGCCCACCACTTTCCAAGCTTCCTGCGTGAGCGCGCGCCCCACAAAAATACCAAACATGAGAACCAGCAAGATCGAGGCCAGAATCCCCCGACGCCCCCCCATGCCAGTAAAAATCCGCACATCGTTCATTCGGACAGAAAACTCCCTCGCTCTTCAAAAAGAATATCCAATTGCGGCGCATAAAAGGAAAGAGGCCGACCGGCTTCCCGGTCAGCCTCAAACGATCCTTGCGGAAGATCTAATCAGGATTCGCCGGTCAAGCCCTTCCTGCTACATGAAGGGCTCGACCAGTTATTTCGCCCCGGCCTACTTGGCAGCCGCAGCCTTCTTGTGGTGATGCTTCTCGCCCAGCGGCTTGCGAACCTCAGGCTTGACCATCGATTCGTCCACCGGGGTGGTTCCGGTTATGTCGGTCGAGAAGTTTGCGCCCGCGGGCACAACGTAGTCCTCAACCGTCGCTCCGGTAGTTGAGCCGGTCGCCGCCGAAATCCGCGATGCGTCGATGCCCTGATCGGTCACCAGGTACTCCTTCGCATTCACAGCACGCTGCGCGGCATAGTCCTCGACTTTGAGGTGCTTGTGCTTGGCTGCCAACTTCGCTTGCTTGGCTGTTTTGGCCTTTTCAGCATCGGTCGACTCACCCACCACGACGGCCTTGGCGTCGGCCTGCTGTTTTAGGTCGAGTGCAACCTGATCGAGGCAAGCCTTGGCTTCGTTGTCCACGCGGGTCGGGCGCATCTTGTCGGTGGTGAAGCTGATCGAGCACATCGCCTGGGTCTTGGGAGCCGGCGGAACGTACGGCGCAGTGATCGTCACCGTGGTGCTCGCACTGGCCGAATGGCTCTTGTCATCCGATACGTTGCAGGTTATACCGACCGCACCCGTGGGCGCGCCGGTTGAGGAGAACTCAGCCGTGGTGCCGCTGCCGGTCACCGCGCCGGCCGTAGCCGAGTAGCTATAGGTCAGGGGGCGGTTCTGCGGGCTCACAGCGGCCGAGGTAATGGTGCTGGTCTCACCCGGCTTGATGGTACTGGGGCTCGCCGAGCAGCTGATCGTCGGCGGCTCGTAATCCTTCACCGTAAAGCTGGCCGAGCAATTCGCTGTCTCCCAGGGCTTCAAACCTTCCTTGCCGGTCTTGCCTTCCTTGACTACGCCCTGCACAGAATAGGTGCCCGCCGAGAGCGATCCGGTGGCTACTGTCGCCGTGGTTCCATTGCCGGTCACGCCGGTGCCGGTCCAGGAATATACCACATTGTCCTTGGGGTTCAGATTCCCTGCCACCGCCGTTACCGTAACCGGGTCGCCGGGATAGATCGAAGATGGGCTCGCCGTGCAGGCCAACGAGACTGGTGTAGGCGGAGCAATCTCGCCTACGTGAAACACAACGCCGCCGCTCAAACGAGCTGCGTCGATATTGGCGCGGCCACCGAACACGCCCGGACCGAAGTCCGCGTGCATGTACTCGTAGTCGGCCTGGAAGAGGCGAATCGCCAGATGATGATTCAACCAAGGCGTCTCGAAGTCCAGGCCGCCGCCTGCGGTCAGCGCGACGCCCAGAGTGTTGGGCTGATAGTAGGGGCCGCCCACAACGGCTCCGCCCGCCAGGGCATGAACGAAGGGCGTGATGTTTCCCGCCGGGAAGCGGAAGATCAGGCCGCCCTGGAAGGTCTGGAAGCCGTCGTCGTTACCATGTGTGCCGATATTGCTCCCGGCCTTTTGTGTGCCCCACTCGTGGATGCCGTATTCGCCCTGTATGCCCACATTCTTGTTGAAGAAGTAGGCGCCGCTGAATAAACCGCCTACGTTCACGGCATCATAGTCCGCGCTGATGGGGGCTCCACCGGTGAAGTGCGTGTTCACCGTCCCGTGAGGCGCCAGGTAGCTGTAACCCAGAAAGATATCCCATCTGGATGGCGAGTAATCGGTTGATCCCTTTGCAGCGGGCGCCGCCTGGGCCACCGTAAGTAAAGGCATCGCCGCGACACAGGCCAAGACTAGAACCCCGCTCAATTTTTTAAAAGCACAAACATGCATGCGTTTTTCCTCCGCAATTTAGCTGAATTACCAGATGAAGTGTGTTGCTGCGAGTGAAAACCTACTCGGGTTCAATCGACTCCACACCGACGGCGAAGCCCTCTAACCAACCCTACAGCACTCTTAAAAGTACCATAGGAAAAACGTCAAATACCACATTTTTTACAACCAGTTCCCTTATTTGGAACGCTCGGCGGAGTTACATGTTCCGCCCCTTTGTCTTTCCCCGTCCGTGATTGCCAATCCCGAAAATCGCGCTTAATCCTCTTCAGCCCACGTTCAGGGTTTTGAGCAAACTGCGAGGCTCACGCTGAATTTTCTCCTGCAAAAGCGTGATGGCGTATAAGAGCTGTTCCGGCCGCGGTGGGCATCCAGGCACGTAAACGTCTACCGGAATCACCTGGTTGACACCCTGCACCAGCGCATAGTTGTTGAACACTCCGCCCGAAGTGGCGCAAGCGCCCATGGAGATGACCCACTTCGGTTCCGGCATCTGGTCATAAAGCCGCCTGATGACCGGAGCCATCTTCTGCGACACCCGTCCCGCGATCACCATCAGATCGCTCTGCCGCGGCGAGGGCCTGAACACCTCGGCGCCAAAACGCGCTACGTCGAAGCGCGACGCGCCCATCGACATCATCTCGATCGCGCAGCAAGCGAGGCCGAAGGTCATCGGCCACACGGAGTTTTTTCTGATCCAATTCACCGCAAAATCAAGCGAGGTCAGAAAAACACCCTCCGGCTCTTCGTAACCGTAGGTCACTTCCTTCAGCTTGACGCGGTTCTTCGCACTGCTGTCCAGCGCGCCAAATAAATAATGATCACGCTCTGCCGTAACCGCCATATGTCTACTATAACTCATACTGTACGGAGAGTTGGTCAAGATTGACCATCGCAAACGACCTCCTGCCATAAGCCGAAAGCTGCCGTTTCTTGCAGGCGCTCCCCCACCATCCGGCGCCGAACTGCGGGCGCTGTGATTCCAACCGTGAAAAAGCAACGGGCTTGAGTACAAAGTCGTCCTTTCACGACATTTCTTTGCGAAAATGGAGTGAACGCACATTACTTTTTGACCTAAATCTCACTGGTGTCCGCCGAAAATGCGGTCTCCGATCTGCTTTCGTTGCGAGCTTGTCTTCTGACCGCCTGCACCAGCCCCGATGAACGAGTTGTGATTTTCCTGACGCCCAGGGCGTGAGTCCTCTCTAACTTGAACGGATAACGACATGTGCCGACGCTCCACACATATTGTGATTCTCGTGGCTCTCATCGCATCTCCCCTTGTGGCCGCGGCCCAGTCCGCTCATGGCGCCGGGAATGCGCCCGTCACCCAGGCCCAGATCGCGGCTCTCCAGCAGGCCGTCGAAAAGGCCCAGTCTGCCGGCGACAACGCCTGGATGCTGATGTCGGCCGCGCTTGTGCTACTCATGACCGGCCCGGGCCTGGCGCTCTTCTACGGCGGCCTGGTCCGGAGAAAAAACATCCTAGGCACTATGATGCAGAGTTTCGCCATGATGGGCCTGGTCACGATTCTCTGGGCCACGTGCGGCTACTCGCTCGCCTTTGGTCATGGCAACTTCTTCATCGGAAGCTTCGAGCACGCATTCCTGCGCGGCGTCTCCCTGGCGCCCAATCCCGACTACGCCGCCACGATTCCCGGACAGACCTACATGATCTACCAACTGATGTTCGCCATCATCACCCCGGCGCTGATCACCGGCGCCTTCGCAGAGCGCATGAAGTTCAGCGCCATGGCGGTCTTTCTTTCCCTCTGGTCCCTGCTCGTCTACAGCCCCATGGCGCACATGGTGTGGGGCGTCGGAGGACTGCTTAACGCCTCCGGCGGCCGTATTCCGTCGCTCGATTTCGCCGGGGGCACGGTGGTCCACGTCACCTCCGGCGTCTCCGCCCTGGTTACCTGCATCTACCTCGGAAAGCGTGCCGGCTACCCGCAGACCCCCATGCCGCCCCACTCCATGGTTCTCAGCTTCATCGGCGCCTGCTTTCTGTGGGTGGGATGGTTCGGCTTCAATGCGGGCAGCGCCCTTGCCGCCAGCCCGCTCGCCACCAGCGCCTTCATCAACACCCACTTTGCCGCAGCCGCAGCCGCTCTCGGCTGGACTGTCGCCGAGTGGATTCACAATGGCAAACCCACCGCCTTGGGCGCCATCTCGGGCGCGGTCGCCGGCCTGGTCGCCATCACCCCCGCTTCAGGATTCGTGCAGCCCTTCTCAGCCCTGGCCATCGGCGCGGCCGCGGGGGTCTTCTGCTCCTTCATGGTATTTCAGGTCAAGAGCCGACTCCGCTATGACGACTCGCTGGATGCCTTCGGCGTCCACGGCGCCGGGGGCACGCTGGGCGCAATCCTTACGGGGCTCTTCGCTGCCTCGGCCATCAATCCCATCTTCGGAAAGGACGCCTCGGGGCACTCCATCGCCACCGGGGCCATCGATGGCCACTGGGGCCAGGTCCTTAACCAACTGACTGGCGTTGGCATCGCCTGGAGCATTTCCATCGCCGGCACTCTTATTCTGCTCTTCCTCGTGGACAAGGTGATGGGCCTGCGACTCAGCCCCGAACAGGAATCCACCGGGCTCGACCTTTCCCAGCACGGCGAAGAGGGCTACGACCTCAACAGCTAGCTGGAAGTCGAGAGCTGAAAGCTCAAAAAACTTCGGCTCCTTGCGGCCAACCTGGCCCCCCGCCTGATACGCTAACGGACGAGGCATTTTTTCTATGCTCAAGATCGAAGCTGTTCTTCAGCCCTCCAAGCTGGATGCTGTAAAAGACGCCCTGCTTGAAGCGGGCATTGAAGGCATGACCATTCTGGAAGCCCGGGGCCACGGCCGCCAAAAGGGCCACACCGAGTTCTACCGCGGGCGCGAATACACCGTCGACCTACTCCCCAAGGTCAAGATCGAAATGGTCATTCACGACGAGCTCAAGGAAAAAGCCATCGCCGCCATCGTCGGAGCCGCCCGCACCGGCCGCATCGGCGACGGAAAGATTTTTATCAGCCACGTGGATGAAGCCATTCGAATCCGCAACGACGAGCGCGGCGAAACCGCTCTCTAGGAATCCGCAATCCCAGAGGCGTCTCCCACTCGTGTGGAAAGCAAGATTCGTGGCTTTCCGCATCCGGCATCTCAATGAATTTCTTTCCGGGAACGTTTCGCGCCCTGAAAGACGCAGTTATGGCGTGAGTTCGACACATCTTTGCTCCGGCTGGGTACCGGTCGGGCTTTGTGCGCATTTTTGGGCAGATTATTCAAGCGTGTAGACCTATCCGTTGGGCGCTCTTTGCGTTTCCCCGGGGAGCGTGGGTTTCTTTCTCCCCACGTGAATGTACCGTAATTATGTAGTGGTTCGAATCCCTTCGGGCTCGCCACAGGGCAATCGCATTTGAAAATCAATTGAACCATGGTTGGTCCTTACAGTCGCCATTGAAAAAGCTTCAGGTTTCTTGCGGGAGGATTTCATGTCCAGCAAAGAAACCCTGGAGCAGTTTGGTAGCTGTTGGGAAGGGCTTGAGGACCGGCGCCGCGGCAGTGCCGCCCTGCATGACTTTCTCGAACTACTGCTGATCGCTCTTTGCTGCACCCTCAAAGGCACGATCGTGACCGCCGATGCGCTCAACTGCCAGCGCGCCATCGCCGAGCAGATCGTCGGACAGAAGGGGGACTACGCGCTGGCGCTGAAGTTCAATCGAGGCACGCTGTTTGACGATGTGGTTTTGCTGC
>Ga0302320_10010143_pt1 | contig 20153 bp, 17 predicted proteins | sample Bog_T0_3_FD_202130 | JGI IMG/M metagenome (GOLD analysis project Ga0302320, IMG submission 202130) | Peat permafrost microbial communities from Stordalen Mire near Abisko, Sweden - Bog_T0_3 | ecosystem: Environmental > Terrestrial > Soil > Wetlands > Peat | place: Sweden: Abisko, Stordalen Mire...
GGGTGCGGTTATTTAAGCTGGTAGGCGGGGCGGCGCAGGGTTTATCTTTCCATCTGTGCGCCGGGGAGAGCAGAAGATGCCTGATCACGACATACATCGCAATCACTTTAAGCAGGCTTTGGCAAAGGGCGAGCGCCAGGTTGGCCTGTGGTGCAGCCTGGCCAGCCCGCTGGCAGCGGAGATCCTGGCCGGGGCGGGGTTCGACTGGCTGGTGATCGACGGAGAACACGCGCCCAACGACATTCCATTGCTGGTGGCGCAGTTGCAGGCCATGCGCGGCGGCACGGCGGAGCCGGTGTTTCGCGTGCCATGGAATGACATGGTGATTATCAAGCGCTCGCTCGATGCAGGCGCGCGGACGATCATCGTTCCATTCGTCCAGAGCGTTGAAGAGGCGCGGCGAGCGGTGGCCGCGGCGCGCTATCCTCCGCGGGGCGTGCGCGGCGTTGCCGGGGGCGTGAGGGCCGCGGATTTCGGCCGCAACAAGAGCTATCTGCAGACCGCGCACCTGGAGACCTGCGTGATTGTGCAGCTGGAGACCAAGGCGGGGCTGGCGGCGATTGAGGGCATTGGGGCGATTGATGGCATTGACGGCATGTTTATTGGCCCCAACGACCTGGCTGCGGACTTTGGACAACTGGGCAATACCCGGCACCCGGAGGTTGAAGCGGCCATCAAGGATGCGGCGCAGCGGATTCGTGCCACGGGAAAGGCGGCCGGCACGCTCTCCTTCGACCTGGACGATGTGGAGCGTCAGTTTGAGATGGGATTCAACTTTACGGCACTAGGAACCGATGTGGCGATCCTGGCTCGGAATGTGGAGAAAGCGGCGGCGCGGTTCAAGAAGAGCTAACGAAACCAGAGTAGTGTGCCATAAACAGGAGGTTGTCATGCGCACAGGAAAACCTTGGGTGCTGATTGCGGCCATTGGAATCGTTCTATGCTGCGCGCTGTGGGCTGGCGCGGGGCAGGCGGGTTCCGGGAGGGCCGAGCTCACGCCCGTAGCGGAGATGTTGAAGTTTGACCGGCTGGATCCGGGACTGGATCGTATTATTCCGGCGGGCGCGCAACTGGAGCGGGTGGCGACGGGATATGGCTGGCTGGAAGGTCCGGTGTGGGATAAGGACACCTTATTTTTTGCCGACATCACCGGCAACAGTATTCGCCGCTTGACGCCGGGAACGGGTGTGACCACATTCCTGTCTCCCAGCGGATACAAGGGCTCTGCTCCGTACGGGGGGCCGGAGCCGGGAACGAACGGGATGACCTTGGATGCGCGCGGGCGGCTCACCGTGGCCGGCCACGCGGGGCGCACAGTATTTCGCTTTGAGTCGCAGGACGGCAAGGGGCCGATGACGATTTTGGCCGACAGCTACCAGGGCAAGAAATTGAACAGTCCCAACGATGTGGTCTACCGGTCGGATGGTTCGCTGTACTTTACCGATCCCCCCTACGGGCTGCGCACGCAGGGCGACAACGATCCCGAGAAAGTATTGAAGGTGAATGGCGTCTACCGCATTCCCAATGCCACCGCGCAAAAGCCGGGAGCCGAGCCGGCGCGCGATAAGCTGCAACTGCTGGTGACCGACCTGCCCAGGCCCAACGGGATTGCCTTTTCGCCGGACGAAAAGTATCTCTACGTAAACAACAGCTCACCGCAGAAGGTGTGGATGCGCTATACCGTCAAGCCGGACGGCACGCTTGCGGACGGGAAACTGCTGTATGACGCGACGGCTGACAAGCGGCCGGGAGCTCCGGACGGCATGAAGGTGGACGGGGAAGGAAACATCTACAGCGCGGGCCCAGGCGGGGTATCGATCATCAGCCCCGAGGGCAAGCTGCTGGGAACATTACTGATCCCAATGCGGGTATCGAATGTTGCGTGGGGAGGAGCGGACCGCAAGACGCTCTACATTACTGGGGGTGGGAGTATCTACCGGGTGCGGCTGAGTATTGCGGGAGAGCCGCTGGTAAGAGCTCACAACTGAAGGTTGAACAAAGGAGAACAAGAATGGCAGTCATAGGATTTATCGGTCTCGGCATCATGGGCCGGCCCATGCTCAGGAATCTTCTGAAATCCGGTTACACGGTCATCGCCTACGACAGTTTCACCCAGGCTCTCGATAGCTCGGTGGCAGACGGAGCCCAGCGCGGGGCATCGAGTAAAGATGTCGCCTCGCGCGTGGACATTGTCATCACCATGGTGCCGGATGGGCCACAGGTGGAAGAAGTTGTGCTGGGGCCAAATGGAGTGCTGGAGGGCGCAAAGGCAGGCACTCTGGTCATCGATATGAGCTCCATCAATCCGGCGATTTCTCAAAAAGTGGGCGCGGCTTGCGCGGCCAAGGGCGTCGAATTTATCGATGCGCCGGTAAGCGGCGGCGAGCCCAAGGCCATCGACGGCACGCTGGCCATCATGGTTGGAGGCGATGCGAAAGCATTCAGCAAGGCCGAGGCTCTGCTGAAGTGCATGGGCTCAAGCGTCCTGCTTACCGGGCCGGTGGGCGCGGGCAACATCACAAAACTCGCAAATCAAATCATGGTGGCCTGCAACATTGCAGCCATGGGCGAGGCACTGGTGCTGGCCACGCGCTGCGGCCTCGATCCCGAGGTAGTGTTCAACGCGGTCAAAGGTGGCCTGGCCGGCAGCACTGTGCTTAACGCCAAGGCCCCCATGCTCATCGCGCGCAACTTCAAGCCCGGGTTCAAGGTCAAGCTTCATCAGAAAGACCTGCGCAATGCCCTGCAAACCGCGGAGGCGAACAACGTGTTCCTCCCGCTCACCGCGCTGGTCCAGCAAATGTTGTCGTCCCTGATGGCGGACGGCAAAGGCGATCTGGATCACTCCGCAATCGCCCAGATCTCCGAGAGCCTTTCGCGCGTGGAGGTCAAACGGCCGTAGGAAAAGTGAATATTAGGATTGGCGGGGTTGCATTACTTTGCACTACTTGGTAATATAACTGTATGCAGCGGACAACTCGCCAATTCACAATCTCACTGCCGCCTGAATTAGCCGAACAGGTTTCTGCGGTCGCCCAGGCGGAGAGCCGCACGATCAGTGAGCTCTTTCGCGAAGCGTTCCGGACCTATCGCGCTGCGCGTGTGCGCACGCTGTTGAATCAGGCGCACGAGATGGGGCGCCGGAGAAATCACATGGGTTATACGCCTGACGATGTAGAGCGCCTGATCCATGAATCTCGTCGTGACGAAGAAGCAGAGAGCCGGGAGTAAGTGATAGTTGTCCTGGATACGAGTGTTTGGGTTTCGGGTCTGGAATTCGGAGGCACACCGGATCGCGCAATCGATCAAGCACTGACAAGCGACCAACTCGCGATTTCAGATTTTATTCATGATGAAATTGTGCGCATAGGCGTCCAGAAATTTGGTTAGGATCAAATTGAGTTGACAATGCTGGACGAGCTGCTGGCGCAGGCGCTCTTTGTTGGAATTACGGGCGAGATCGCAGGCGTTTGCCGCGATCCTAAAGATGACGCGGTTCTTGAGACCGCGTGGAGAGCGAACGCCGAGATTCTGGTCGCTGGCGATAAAGATCTCCTCAGCCTGGGCTCCTTCAGAGGTACGTCGATCATTACTCCTGCTCAATATGTCGACAGCAGGTAAGGCTATCTACTTGTCCTGCACCGAGGCGCGATCTGGCCCATCCACGGGCCCGCGCACCGTGCGTCCCGAAATATACATCCATTTGCCGCTGCGCTTGGCGTAGACGCGCTCATACCACAGGGCGAACCAATTTCTGCCTTCCTGCCCCACAACGTGGCCGTGAGTGATGGCGATATCGCCGTGCATCTCCACTTTGACTGAATCCAGGTCGCGCACCTGGAAGTGCTTTTTGGCGACGTTGGCCAGATAGCTTTCCTTGTTATCTGACACGCGCGGATTGCCGCCGTGGGTCCATTCATCGGAGTGAACCATCACAAAATCGTCCGGAATACAGCCGCTCACGTAAGCCACATCGCCGGTCACCACGGCGGCTTCCAGCTTTTTTTCAAACTCCATCACTTCCATGGCCGCGGGCGAGGTGTCACCGGCCGTAATTGCAGCCGATCTGGCCGCAGCCGCCGGGTCTCCGCCGCCTGCCGGGGGTGGTGCTGCCTGCTGTGCGATTGCCGGGGTCATCAAGAGCATGGCAAGAGACAGGAGCGCTCCTGCGCTGAGACCTGTTTGCGTGTGCCTCATATCGTTTCCTCCATAGTGGATTCAATCAACCTGCGAAAAACTCGGCAATCGCCGTTACCACCGTTTGCTGCTCGTCCTCGCGCAACTCCGGGAAGATGGGCAGCGCAAGCACTTCGCGCGCGGCGCGCTCGGCCTCTGGGAAGTCGCCATCATTGTAGCCCAGCCCCTTGAGGGCCTGCTGCATGTGCAGCGGAACCGGGTAGTAAATCTCTGAGCCGATCTTGCGCGCAGTAAGAAACTCCCGCAGCTCATTCCGCCGCGCGGTGCGGATGACGTACTGGTGCCAGACGTGCTTCGTGCCCGGCACTTCGTGCGGAAGCACAATGCCGTGGCTGGGATAAGGCCCGGTCTCAGCCAGCCCAGCCAAGTGAAACAGCGCGTGGTAACGCCTGGCCACCGCGTGCCGCGCCTGGTTCCAGCCCTCGATGTACCTGAGCTTCACGCCGAGAACCGCGCCCTGGAAGCCGTCCATGCGGGCGTTCCAGCCAAGCTCGTCGTGATAGTAACGCCGGCGCATGCCGTGCTGGCGCAACATGCGCGCACGCTCGGCAATCTCATCGGAGTTCGTCGTCACCATGCCGGCATCGCCCGCGGCGCTCAGATTTTTCGTCGGATAGAAGCTGAATGCGGCGGCATCGCCCAGTCCACCGGCCTTCACCCCATTCGATTCCGCTCCCCAGGCCTGTGCGGCGTCTTCAATCACCTTCAGCCCGCGCTCCCGGCACAAAAGAGAAAAAGCATGGAATGCCTGGCCATAGAGATGCACGGGCAGAATCGCTTTGACCGCTCCGCGGCTTTGATCCTTCAGACGTTGTTCTACAGCCTCGGGCGAAAGATTAAACGTCGCCGGGTCGATGTCCGCCAACACCGGCGTGGCCCCGGCGCGGAGAATCGCACTGACCGAGGCAAAGAAGCTGAAGGGCGTGGTCACAACGGCATCGCCTTGGCCGATGCCAGCCGCCGCCAGCGCTATCCACAGCGCATCCGTCCCCGAGGAGCAGCCAATGGCGTGCTTTACTCCCAGTTGCGCCGCTGCGGCGCGCTCAAATTCCGCCACCGGCTCGCCCAAAATGAATTGCTGCGTTTCGAGTACCCGGCCGACTGCATCCAACAATTCAGCATGAAGCGGTTGATATTGGCGCTTCAGGTCGAGCATGGGAACGGCCATTTGCGCAGGTGCCTGGGCTGGTTGTCGCACGCATCCATGCTAACAGTGGGGCTATCAGTGGGGCTATCAGCCGGTGGATGAACCGGAGACAGGAGGGGCAATGCGGGCCATCCGAGCATCCCCAAAACCCCGGCCAAATGAGGCCGGAGTTGAAAATAGAAGGCAAACCGTTCTATTGTTGACACATTGCGGGAATTGACGGTTCCGGGGTTGCCGGAGCCGTGCCCGCGTTTTTTCTGACAGGCAAGTGAAGTGGTACCCCCAACCCAACAAGAGGCAAGGAGATCGGCACATGGAGAACAAGCCGGCACAAAATATTCAAGACACCTTTCTGAATACGGTTCGCAAAGACAAGACACCGATAACGATTTATCTGGTCAGCGGCGTAAAGCTCACCGGAAAGATCCGGTCTTTCGATAAGTACTCCGTACTGCTCGAAAACAATAGCCAGGAACAGTTGATCTTCAAACACGCAATATCCACCGTAGTGAGCAACCGGAGCGTGATGCACACACCCGAGCATCGTCCGGTTGGCGTGGCCACCGGCGCAGGACCCACGCCGGTATCAGCCGTGCCGTCCGCAGCTCCGGCAGCTGTAGAGCGATAGCCCGCCGGGAGCAGCCGCGATTGGCAGGCCAGAAGCTCAGGGCTGGCGACGCCTCCGGGCGGATGGCAATCCAGTCTGTCCGCTGGGGACAGGAGCTGGAAAAAGCCGTCCTGGTTGGCCTGGAGACCTCTTCTTCTGGCTCTGCCGGCAACCGCGCAGGCGCGCGGCGGTCCCTCGTGTATCCGGATCCCGACTCGGCCGGTGATAGCTCCGGCGATGCGCAACCCTCTCAATCTGGTTCGCGTGGCGGCGTCGGCGCGCGCGGTGCATCCGCCGGTCTTGACGCGGAAGAATCTCTCGCCGAGTTTCGCGAGCTGGTGGCCAGCGCTGGCGGCCAAGTGGTTGCGGAAATTCTGCAACGGCGCACTAAGCCCGACCCGGCTACGTTGGTTGGCTCCGGCAAAGTGGAAGAGATTGCCGCAGTGGCCGCCTCCACACAAGCTGACCTGGTCCTCTTCGATCACGATCTGACCGCTACGCAACTGCGTAATCTTCAGGCTGCACTGCCCTGCCGCGTACTCGACCGCACGCAGTTGATCCTCGACATCTTTGCCCGCCATGCCCGCACCCGCGAAGGCCAGTTGCAGGTGGAGCGGGCGCAGCTTGAGTACATGCTGCCCCGGCTCACCGGCCGCGGCAAGGCCATGTCGCAACTGGGCGGCGGCATCGGTACGCGCGGCCCCGGCGAAACCCAGCTTGAAACCGACCGGCGCAGGATTCAACGGCGCATTGACCAGGTGAAGGCCGATCTCGAAGCCGTGCGGCGCACACGCAAGCAGCAGCGGACGCGGCGCGAGGCCACGCCAGTGCCGACCGTCGCGCTGGTGGGCTATACCAATGCCGGCAAGAGCACGCTCTTCAACGCGATCACGGGAGCGGGGGTGCTTTCATCGGCAAAAATGTTTGCCACGCTCGATCCCAAGCTGCGGGCAATTGAGTTGCCTAGCCGGCGAAAAATATTGCTTTCCGACACGGTGGGATTTATTCGCAATCTGCCGCATACGCTGGTAACCAGCTTTCGCGCCACGCTGGAAGAAGTGGCGCAGGCCGAGGTGCTGGTGCATGTCCGCGATGCTGCGGCCGTCTACGCGGAGGAACAGAAGTTCCAGGTGGAAAAGGTGCTGGGCGAGCTTGAAGTGCTCTCCAAGCCGAGGATCGAGGTACTGAACAAGATCGATCTTTTTGCCCCGCAAGAACGCCGGATCGTGCGGGAGCGGGCGAAATCAGCCGGGGAGGTCGCTGTTTCAGCAATGACGCGCGAAGGGCTCGACGATCTGCTCCGCGCCATCGACGAAGCGCTCTTCTCCGATCCGGTAATTGAAGCGGAGTTTCGCATTCCGCAGCAGGAGGGCGCGGCCCTGGCGGCCATTGAGGCTGGCATGGTCATTCACTCGCGTGTCTACGAGGGCAATCTGGTAAGGCTCAGCGCCAGCGGCCCGGCGTCGCTTGTGGGCCGCATGCGCAAGTTTCGCGTGCGGGAAGCGTAACTTGTCGATTCGCCTGCCCCCTGTGCAACCGCCCCCGCAAACGCCTACAATTCTCTTGTTATGGCGAAAGCGAAAGACAAAATATTTGAGGTAGCCTGTCCCGACTGCGGGGCGATGCTCAAAATCGACGGCGCAACCGGCGTGCTGGTGAGCCACACCTCTGCGCCCCGCAAGCGCATGTTTGAGGATCTTGAAACCGCAGCCAAGGCCATGCGCGAGCAGGATGAGCGCAAGGAGTCCATCTTCCGGCAGAGCGTGGACGCGGAAAAGAACAAAGAGGATTTGTTCGAGAAAAAGTTTGCCGAGGCGCTGCGCAAGGCCAAGGACGCGCCAGAGGGCAAGCCGCTGCGCGATTTCGACCTCGACTAACCGCGCCGCATCTAAGAATTGAGAGACGGGTTTTGAGTGCGGGAACCACGGCATGCAACAGGCGAGAACGCTTTGGGCCAATGTTCCTTAAGAACGCGCGATGCGAGTGATACTCTAGAGACCGTTCCCGCTTCGCGTCTTGGAACGGGAGGAGAGACCATGGTGATAGTCCCGCTTTCGAAGTCATCGGATGAGCTCGGAACTCCCAGGCCCGGAGCGCCAGAGGCCGGAGAGCGCGCCGTGGATGCCGGTCATATCAACTGGGTGCGAGTGGCCGCAGCGGGCTCGCTGGCCCTGAGTGGAGTGCTGCTGATGAGCGGCCGCAAGCGTGCCGGCTTGGCTGTAGCGGTGTCGGGCACGGCGCTGGCCATGCTCGACCAGCAGGATTCGCTGAAGGCCTGGTGGGAGACGCTGCCCATCTACCTCGACGATGTGCAGATGATGCTGGGCCGCGCGCAGGGCGCTGTGGACAATCTCTCCGCGCAGCGCGAAAAGCTGCACAACATCATCACCGGATAAATTTTCTTTAGACTGTGCGCCGGATAAACCTTCCCGATAGCCTTGGGTCAGGGCACGACGTTAGCAGTCCCCTCTCCGCCAACTTCAAATGCTCCGTGCCCCATCCTTTCGACTTTTTCCTGTCGAATGGATGGGAAGGCACTCGCCCCCTGAGAACAATTTTCAGATTCCCAACTGCTTGCGCCCTGCCTCGCTGATGCGATGCGGCGTCCATTTGGGCTCCCAAACCAGATCCACTTCCACTTTGCTGATATCGGCGATCCCCGCCAGCCGGTTATTCACCTGTTCAAAGATCAGCCCTGAAGCCGGGCACTGCGGCGTGGTCAGCGTCATGGTTACCTTGACCCACTGCCGCGGCCACTTCGGCGTGGACTCCGGATCGGGCCCCGTCTCAATTTTGTAAATCAGCCCCAGATCGACGAGGTTCAGCTTCACCTCAGGGTCGAAGCAGTCACGCAGCGCGGTCATGATTTCGGATTCGGTCAGCATGAACGAAGCTCTCAGCCTTCAGCTCTCAGCTTGTGGCAGGTTGAAATTCAGGATCTCAAAGTCTTACGAGGCTCGTGGAGTTTTCAAAGCGTGTGCACGGTTTAGCTGAAAGCTGAGAGCTGTGAGCTGAAAGCTGGTCCTCAGTTTTTCCGGTCCACCAGGTACCGCGCCACCGATTTCAGCCCATCGGCCTGCGAGCCATAAGGCTCCAGCGCCGCGAAGGCTTCGTCAATCAACTGCGCGGCGTCGCGCCGGCTCTGCTCGATGCCGAAGACGGCTGGCCACGTGGCCTTTTCCGTCGCCTGATCCTTGCCCGCGGTCTTGCCCAGTTGCGCGGAGCTGACCGTCATGTCCAGCACATCATCCACAATCTGAAACGCGAGGCCGGCCTTGCGGCCAAAGCTGTCGAGTCGGGCTACGTCTTCCGCGGTTGCGCCGCCATACACGCCGCCAGCCACCACGCTCACGCGAATCAGCGCTCCGGTCTTGGCGCGATGAATTTGATCGACCAACTCCGCCGTCGGTTTTAGATGCTCGCTCTCAAGGTCCAGTACCTGGCCGCCGATCATGCCTTCTACCGTGCCCACAGCGTTGGCGATGAGCCCGATAATCTGCACCGTCGCGACTGGAGGGCAGGCGAGGCCTGCGAGCACTTCAAAGGCCCGCGTCTGCAGCGCGTCTCCGGCCAGAATCGCAATGGCCTCGCCGAAGACCACGTGGCAGGTAGGCTTGCCGCGGCGCAGGTCGTCGTTGTCCAGCGCAGGCAGATCGTCGTGGATAAGCGAGTAGGTGTGCAGCATCTCAATCGCTGCGCCCAGGCGTTCGATACCCTCCGGAATCTTTCCGGCAATCGTCGCACCCGCTTGCATGGCCAGCACCGGCCGCAGTCGCTTGCCGCCGGCAAAAACCGAGTGGCGCATGGCCCCGTGAATCGAGGCGGGAACGGTGTCAGCGGAGGGAATGAGGGCTTCGAGCGCCCGGTCCGTGAGCTCCGCGCCCGATTGAATCAGCGATTTAACATCAACAGCCATTGCTCTTATTCTAGTCGAGTGCGACAGAGTCTTCGCTCGGTCCACAAAAGAGCGGCGAGCAACAGCGCGCAGACGGCACCAAGCAACCGCCCGACAGCCACATCGGCGGTGAGATGCCAATCCACTGCCACATCCACCGGCCCGGCGTTTACCGGTATAGCCATCAGTCCATCGCTACGCTCCGGCAAATCTTCGATCACTGCCCCATTCACCCGCACCTTCCACGCCGGAAAACTGAGCAGCCGCAACACCAAAAATCCTGCCCGGTCCATCGTCCCGTGAAAGCTCAGATGCTCAGGGACTGAAAACGGATCGAACTCAGGAAACGCTGCCAGGCAGCCGGGCTGCTCCGAGCTCCATACCGGATTGCTGATCGGATCGTCGGGATTCGGTTTGCCTAAAACAATCGACGGATCGGCGACCAGGCACGCCGCCGGCAGGCCAGTTGCAATCAGGGTGATGTCGGAGCCGGGAGGCGCGTACTCATACATGCCTTCAAAGCCCGCGCCGGAGTGATACGCAGTCAGCGTGGAGGCGACCGTGTCTTCGGTGTAGCAGGACTGGAAGAACGCTGTAGCCGCGTAAACCGTCATTGCCAGAAATGCAGCGACGCATAGACCGGCGACTGCGAAGCGCGCTCGGCGTGCAGCAGGCCATATCGCCGCGGCGAAGAAAATTCCCATCGGCGCTTCCAGCGCCTCAAGCCAGCGCCACGGATATTGCAGGAACGCCATCTCCGGCAGCAGATGCCACACCGGCCGCGAAATGGGAAACAGCATGAACAAAATCACAAAAGGAAAAATGGCCAGCGGAATCCACCAGCGGCGCGAGCCATTTTGCGCTGCCAGCGTTCCGCGTCGCCACGCAACTGCAAGGCAAATCAACGTCACCACAATCATCGTGACCGCAATCCACGATACCTGGCGCAAAATGGCGTCGTGGAGCGCCAGCACCGGGTTCGTGCTCCGCGCGAAGAGCCAATTGTTTTCAAAGTTGTAGCCTGGGTCGTCCGTGGCCTGCTTGATGTCGACCCAGTTTCGCTCCAGAGCTGCGGGCAGCCAGTAGAGTGCGGCCAGGCCCAAGCCGAGAACGGTTGCAAGCGCGGCGCGCAACACGGGAGCCCAGCTTCTGTTTGTAACTGCCGCAATCAGCGCCACGCCCGCCAGCAGGTATCCGGCCATGACACCGAGGGGAAGATTCGAGAGCCACGCGCCTGCGAACACGAGGGCCAGCGGAACAGTCGATCCGTCAAACACGCGGCGCAGCAGACTGACCTCTGAAATTCCGTGCCCCATCCTTTCGGTTTTTTCCTGCCGAAAGGGTGGGAAACCGAAGCCGCCAGACAAGCTCCGGTCGCGCAGCGCGAACAGCAGAATCAGTGGCAACCAGAATCCGCCGGTGAATTCGGGGAATGCTGCTCGCTCATACGCAGTAAAGAGCGCGAACCCCGAAAAAATCGCAGCGCAGCCGGCAAGCGTGGCGGGAGCCTCGTCGAGCGTTTCGAGCGCCAGCGCGCGCGTAGCCAATCCCGTGGCGGCAAGGCATAAAAATGTGAAAACGATCGGCGCGAAGGACCACGGAAAAATCGCGCCCAGCGCCGCGCCCGCCATCCAAGTCAACGGCGGATAAAAAACAAAACGCGGCTCACCCGCGCCGTAATTCGTACTCGGAGTCCAGTGCGGATAAAAGAGCCCATGCTTCCACGCGTTGAGACAATCGATCCAGGAGACCAAATGCACGTTGAAGTCGTGCCCGCACGAGTTCCCGCGAATCAACTCCGGCACCACTGCGACCAACGCCGCAATCAGAATCAGCGCCACGCCCAATCGTGCTGATCTCTGATCTCTGTTCTCTGATCTCTGGTCTTTCATGGCGTCAACCGCAAAGTATGCGTAGTCTGCGCGGCCACAGCCGCCGGCGTGTAGGGCAGCGCGAAGGTGGTTCCGCCGTACCAGGCATTCCACTGGTCGCGGAAGTACGGGCTGAGCGGATCGCTGCTCTCGCCGAGGACAATGTCTTCCGTCGAGCCGTCGATGTTGCTCCAGTCCATGGTGAAGCGTTGCGAGGGTCCGATGAAGGGGCTGATCTGTTTCACGGTCAGCGTGTCGCCGCTGATGGGCTGCGGACCCGTGCCTGCGATGCGAGCCAGGAAGGGAAGGAACTGCACCAGCGGGTGCTCGATCGAAATCACGTGCCAGCTTCCGTAGTTCCATTGCGCCACATCGGCGGGAGCTTTGCCGCGCTCCATGCCTCTGCGCACGGCTTCGGTGAGCAGCGCGTCCCAATTCTTGTAGCCTTTTGGCAGCCACGCAGGCTTGGCATGCATCACGATCTCTTCCAGGGCGAAGTCTTTCTCAGCCCAGTGGTAGTCTGCAGCCTCTTCGCCGAGCTTCGGCTCCAAGATCAGCGGCCAGATCGCGGCGCGCGTCTGCGTCACGATGGAAGCTGCGGCGGAATCCAGGGTGAGCCGCCCATCCCAACTGCGCATCTGGTCGGCGGCTTTGCGCAGGCGGTCGTCGACTCCGTCAGTATGGTCGATCGCGTAGGCAAAGCGCTGCCCCAGCTCCTGATCCACTTCGCTGTAAATGTCAGTTTGCACGGCAACCATGTCGTTAGGAATGAGGTTGTCTCGCCCGTCGAGCGATTTGTAGATGCGCTCGATGCGGTATGGATCGATCCACTCGTCGGTGAGGGGAATATTCGTCATGTCATTCGACGAAGGATCGTGGCGTACCGAGTAGTTCGTAACGCGTGAATTGGCTGTGGCCAAGAAGCCTGAAGGCGGGTCAAAGGCGTTCGGCATGGCATCGAAGGGGATGAAGGTCTGGAAGTGCTCAGGATGCCCGAAGTCTCCCCACTCATAGCGAAAGTTCTGCGTGTCGTGCGGCACTGGTGTGTCGAAAATTCCCATCCCACCCCAGCGTATCGGCACCTTGCCAATCGCGTGATACGCAACATGCCCCTGGTCGTCGGCGTAGACCAGATTCTGCGTGGGCCACGCCCAATCCTTGAGCGCCGCTGAAAATTCCGACCAGTTCGATGCCGCATCCATCGCGTAAAGCGGAATGGTGTTCAGCGTGGGATCGTAGATCGTCCACTTCAGCGCAATCGGCTGCTTGTAGTCATGCCCCGACACCGAACTCACCAGCGGTCCATGCTCGGTGGACTGCACATTCACCACCTCATCCTCGCCGCCGCGCACATGAATCACTTCACGATCGACGCTGAGCGGATGCCATTGTCCGTCATTGCCTTCGTAATTTCCTTTGCCGTCCAGCTTCTCTTCGTAGAGGTCCTGCACGTCGGCCATCAGCGCTGTGAATCCCCAGGCCACATGGTCGTTGTGTCCGGCAACCATGTAAGGCACTCCCGGCAAGGTGACTCCGGCAGCGTGGAAGCCCGGCGCCTTCATGTCCGCCATGTACCAGATGTTGGGCTCCGTCAGCCGGATGTGCATGTCATTCGAGAGCAACGGCTTGCCGCTCGCGGTGTGCTTGCCCGCAATGACCCATTCGTTCGAGCCCCAGACGCATCCGTCGCAAGGGGGCTGGGCGTTGAGCAAATCAATGGCCGCGCGCAAGCTGGCAGCGTCTGCGGGATTTGCCTCAGGGGCTAAAGCCCCGTCTTTCTTGGCGGCAGATTCGGCACGACTAAAGTCGTGCCCTTTCAAAACCGTTGGCCTTTCGAGGGTCCGTAATGCCTGCTCGGTTCGAGCCGGAGATGCACGCGCCTCCGTGTTCTCATCGTCGTCATCGCCGGAGGGCGGCGGCTCGGGATGTGGCTTGGTCAAATCCACATCCACGCCGGTCGGCGGATGATCGCGCCAAGAGCCTACGGGATATAGATCGGCTTCGAGCTGCAGGTCATTCAACTTGGCCGCGACCAGCGCCCTCGTGAGCTTGGTCTCGGCGTGCATGTCCAGCTCCTGCACCTCCATCAATCCCACACTCACTGAGTCGGTGCCGGTCCATGGCTCGGGCCGATACATCAGCAGCTTGAATTCGACAGGAAGGGAATTCGACGCCTCCGCCTGCGCGATGTATGCGTTCACGCCGCGCGCGTAAGTATCGAATCGGGCGTGTTCGTCGGCCGGCAGATGGCTGTAGATGCGTTGAGCCACAATGCGGATCTGAAGAACCCGCTGCAGCTTGTCGTGAGCGAGCAGCGCGGGGCCGAGGATTTGCGCCAGGTCGCCGTTCGCATTGCGGCGGAAGGTATCCATCTGCCACAGCCGCTCTTCGGCAGTGAGATAGCCCTGGGCGAGAAAAAGGTCGGATTGCGTGGCGGCCTCAATGTGTGGCACGCCGTGGGCGTCGCGGCGAACAGCCACTGGAGCGGAAAGGCCAGCCAGATGAAGCGTCCCATCAAGCTGCGGCAGCGCGGCCTTGGCCGCCGAGCGCAGCCAAATCGCTCCCGCAGTCAGCGACGCGATCAGGAGCACGAGCAGCCCGCCAACACACCAAAGCAAAATACGGAGACGGCTTCGCTTGCGCAAATTGGGCGGATTGCGATTGGGTTTTTCAGGATTGGTATGAGTCTCAGGCATTCGGCAATTTCAGAATAACGCCGCGTACCTGCCCCACTATTAAACTTGCGTGCGCTTTCATGGCTTCTGCATGAGCAGCTTGTTGCGATGCCTTGCCATTCCGATCAAGATGCAAAGGCATGCCACTCAGTCCGCAGCCTGCTCCAGTGCCGGCGCGGGCGCGTGTACGGCATTGCGCCGGTAGATTAGCAGCAAAGCCGCGAGCAGCACTGCAATCACAGCGATCACCAGAGCGCTGCCTTCTGGGCCGTCGCTGCCGCCGCTCCAGAAGGGTTTGCCCGCCGGGCTGGTAATGAGGTAGTGGCCTTGCGCGGTGGTCCCACTGTCGGCAGTGCCATAGAAATAAGTTTCGGCCCAATCCCAGCCGGCATGGCATCCGATGGCCCACCATGCGGAGCCGGTGAGACGGATGCTGACGCAGAAGACAAATCCGATGGCCGCGGCGGAGAAGATGCCGACCCAGTTCTCTCCGTTGTTGGCGGTGTGGAGAAAGCCGAAGAAAGTGGATGTGACCCAGGCTGCATACCAGAAGGCAGCACTGCGTGCAGCAGACTTCAGGTGGAGAATGAGGCAGGGCAGCAAGCCTAGCAGAGCCATGGCATATACGCCCCATACGCCGTTGCCTCTGGTTCGCAGAAACAGGTCAAGGCACATCGCCACAACAAGAGCCAGAGCCCACCAGAAGTTGAGGGTGCGGGTGAGCGTGAACTGCAGATAACAGCGCATCATGCCTTCTTCAGCACAGCCCACGAGCAGAAACACGCAAGCCCACTCCAGGGCATAGCTGAATTTGGCGCTTCCAGAAAGAGCGACGCCGCCAAAATGAAGCCATCCGCCCCAGGCCAGCAGCCCGATGAGCAGCGACAGAGCCGCAAAACCAATGGCAAGACCGGAAAAGAAGTGCGGCACACGCCGCGGACCGGTCAGGCTGTAGTCCAGCAGGCTGCGACGCTCAATGCGTGCAACAATCGCCGCCGCTCCCACGAGGGCCAGCAGGGTGAGCGCCTCTCCGACGAATGCGATGAATGGTGTAAATGCGCCGCCCTGAGGTCTCGGATGATGAATCTTCGACAAGGCAAAACTCAAACTAATGAGGAAGAGCAGGAACAGGGCCGCAAAGACCAGGATCGACCAGCCTCCGCGCAGCCCCTGGTCGCCGATGAAGATCCAGCGCAGTCCGCGGTACGGCTCGACGGGCGGCAGGTCAGGGGAGCCGGATGAAATGGCCGCCTCAGGGGTGAGAACCAGCTCAGGGACTTCGCTTGACGGCCCTCCTTCAAAGGGGGGTGGTGTCTCAGGATCCATACGGCCATCCTTCCATTGCCGATTGCCATTTTAGCTTTGACACTTCACTCTACGATAAAAGGGGGGCGCTGAGTTCCGGGCAGTGAAAGAGATTTGCGGTTTTGGTGCGCAAAAAATCACGGCCCTGGTGTCTGAATAGACTCCGGAGCCGTGGTTGCTGTCAGACTGCGCGCAGCGTTATTTCTGCTTCTCTGTGGACTCGTTGGCCACTCGCAGATAGTTCTTGACGCTGAAGACGCCGGGCACACCGTTGGCCCGGATGTTGGCCACATCTTTGTCGGCCTGCGAGTCGACCACGCCGTAAAGCTCCACGTTGCCGTTCTGCACCGAGATGCGGATGGGCTTGGCCGGATCTATGGCGTACCTATTCAGGCTGGGGGACCCATAGACGGCCTGCGCCACCTGCATACGTATGCGGTCGTCGAAGGGGCTCACCGGATCGACCTCAACCTCGTCCACCACGTCCTTGATGCCGGGGGTGGTGGAAACCAGCGCCAGGGCCGAGTCCTTATCCGGATCCCAGCGGGCATGGCCGCTGAGCGTGGCCACGCCGTTGTGAACGGTTACGCCGATGGCCACGAAGGCGTTGCCGTACCCCACGCGATCGTAGGTCAGCCTCTCAGAGAGCTGCTTTTGCAACTGCTCGTCGGGGATGACAGGTCCGCCAACCTGAATGTCGTTACGAACGGCCACCACTCCTTTCACCTTGTGCGCTGTCTTGTCGGCGTTCATCTTGTACTCATAGAGATCGACAGTGCCGGTTAGGGTGGCGATGCCGTTAGCGTCGACGCTTACCTGAACATCTTTGAACTGCGATTTGCCCAGCTTCGATTTCACCGCTGTTGCTGTGTCGCCCTGCTGCCCAAGCCCGGCAGCGTGTGAAGTCTGGGGAAGGGCCAGAATGGCGCAGGCCAACAACGCTGCGTAAAATTTATCTCTGGTGAAACTGCGTGTTGTTTTCATACCCGATTCCTCCGTTGGGTATTGATCTTGTTCGGCCGGCAGCACAGGGTTCAACTCCTGCATCTGCCGTACCGACACATTAGACATGGGAGAAAGCGAAATGGTTGCGAGAAAATGCGGAGAATGGCGAATCGTTTACCGGAAGCGGCGGGTGGCTTTGATGACCATGGAAAAGACGCCGGACTCGTCGCGCGCAACCACCAGCGAATACTGACGGTTGATGGCCACATCCGCCTGCAGCAACTGTTGGCCGGTCGTGTTGACGTCAGTGGCGTAGGTGAGGGTGAGGTTGCGGCCCAGCTGCTCCTCAACGGTGATACGCGATGTGGAGTTGCCGAATGCGCCCAGGTAGTTGGGGTCCACTTTAACGGAACCTGCGCCGAAGAGTCTTTGCACGCGGCTGCTGACGGTGGCGTTGAGCGCGCCGCCGAGCAGCACATCGGTGGTGGGATTGGTGAGCTGCTGCTGCTGTTGCTGAGTGTAGAGCCGCTCCTGATCCTCCGTCGTATGGCCCAGGGCCAGCAGTGCCACGACGTCGGCCTCGGGGAGCGGAGGATCGCTGCGGTAGGTGACGATCAGCTTCTCGGGGGGGCCGTGCAAGTCCAGGGTGATGTCGTGGTCCTGCACATGCGCCGTTGCGGTGAGGTCGATGGCCGGTTCGATGCGGATGGGATTGTTGAAGGTGACGTCGCCGCGCTGCAGATCATAGCGGGTTCCGGCGATCATGGCGCTGCCGTCGGTAATGGAGACGCGGCCCAGCAGGGAGGGCGAAGCGACCGTGCCGCGCACGCGCAGGTCCACGTCTCCTGACAGCTTGGCAAAGGCGTTTTGGAAGTTCAACTGAGGCGATGAGACCAGGTGTACGTCGAGGCGGACGTGGTTGGATGGCGCGTCAGGCGGCGCAATGGCCTGCACGGATGCAACGGCCTGGGCGGCGATGGCGCCCAGATCGAGATCCGGGCCGGCGCTGAAGCGGGTGATGAGTACATCGCCGCTGAGCAGCAAATTGGTCTCGGTCCCCTGCAAATGCAGCGTAGCGTCAGCCAGCGAAGTGACGCCTTCAGGGTAGCGAATGCGAAACTGCTGTCCGGTGACCGAGAGATCGGCATAGATGCCGTGCTGATAGGCGAGGGAACCGCCGAGGGTGAGTTGTCCGCCGCCGGTCATCGCCGTCAGGGTTCTCACTTCCAGCCGGTTCTGGTTGAACTCCAGCGTGCCCTGCAACTGGCTTAGGCCGTTCGGCAGATCCTCCAATGACAGCGATCCGTTTTGAATCTGGATGCGGCCCGTCAATCCCGGATTCTGCAAAGGCCCGTGAGCCTCAACCTGGAAGGTGGTCACTCCGCTGGCGGTTAAGTCTGGATCGAGTGTCTCGGCCAGCTTCAGGTTGATGGAGCCGCTGGTGGCCAGATCGAGCCGGTTATCGCCGTCGAGTGCCAGTGTGGCTTCCATTCCCAGGTCGGTATTTTCTCCGGTGATGTGCAGCGAGTCGAGGTGCATGCGGTCTCCGGTCAGCGTGGCGTGGGCTCCGCCGATGCTATCAAGATGAACGCCGGCGACGGTAAGTGAGATCTCCTTGAGATTGGCTTCGCCGTGGAGCTGGTCGATTCTCGCCAGGGGGCCTGCCAGCGTGACCGTGCCGGCCAGCGCGGATTCGCCGCTTACCGCGTCGAAGTGGACCAGCCGGAGCAGAGCCCCGATATCGACTCGCGAAAAATCGACGTGATTGTCGGTGATGTAATCGCCGCTGAGTTGCGTTTGCCCATGAAGCGCGAATTGCGCGCCTTCGAGACGCGTGGTGAGGTCATAGACGAGGGCGTGGTCTGCTGTGTGGGCCGTAGCATCGAGCCCGCCCATCGACTGGCCCGCCAGCACCAGGCTGCTCAGTTCCGCGTGCCCCTCAATGCGCGGGTCGTTCGCTGTGCCCGAAGCGGAGACCGAGATATAAAGTTTGCCGGTGGCCGGCGTGTGATGGTGCTGGAGCCAGCTCACCCGTGAGATTTCAATGTCTGCCCCGCTGGCGCTGGCCTTAAGCTGCCCGGCCGCGAAGTCGTAACTCCCCGTGCCCGATATGGTGCCGCCATCCACACTGGCGGTGCTGGCGGTAATGTTCAACACCTCATTGGAAAATGTTCCCTGCGCCCGCGCGCTCGGAACCGGCTCTGAATAAATGGTTCCATTCTGAAGCTCGATCCAGCCCGAGCCTTCCGGAGCGTGCAGGGGTCCATCAGCCCGAACCTGCGCTGCGAGTGTGCCGGTAAATGGCGTCTTGCCTTTGAAGAGCGGATCAAGAGCCGGCCCCAATAGGTCGGCGCCGACTTTAGCAGCTTCCATGCGCGCGTGGACAATGGAGTCGCGATCGAATACAGGCAGTGCGCCGGTGCGGCCGGAGAGCGTGGGAGCGGGCGTTGCGTCAAGGGTTCCGCTGACGTTGATGCTGGCCGCGCCGCGGGTAAAGATGCCGCGGTCAATCACTATGCGCGATGGCGAGTAGCTGCCGGTAGCTTCGACGGAGTCGAGAGTGATGAATTGAGGGGTTGCGGAGCCGCTGCTTGCGGAGCTTGGTACCTGAAGCGCGAGTTGCGTGGCTTTCAGATCGCCGGCAAGACGGGGCCGCGCAAGCGAGCCGGTCCATGTGCCATGAAAATTAGCCTCGCCGGCGAGCTTCACCGGCAAAGCGGCAGCTCCGGTTTTCTCATTGTGCCTGACGCCCAGGTCGCGGAGAACGGTGTCGAATTCCGCCAGGTTGCGGGATTGAAAGTCAAGATTCAGTGAAGTGGGGCCGGAGATGGGGAAAGCGCCCAGCCTTCCGCTGGCCTGCAACTGGCTCCCGGGAAGATGGAGGTCGAGCCTGTGCAGGTCTACCGAGCCGTCCGCCTGCCTGTAGACCGCGTCGGCAGAGCCGCTGGTGGGCGCTTCGCTGGCAGCAGCTCCAGCCGAGGGGCTCATATTCAGCGTGGCGTTGACGACAACAGTCTTGTAGTCGCCTTTTGTCCAGGTTGCATTGGCCGGGCCGTTGATGCGCGCATCCAGTCCCAGCCGCAGAAAGGGAGGATGGCTGACCATATCGAGAATGGTGTCGAGCGCAACATTGTTTAACTGCGCGGTAACCTTGCCATCGACGGGAATCGTTGTGTCGGCTCGATTGGCGGCCGGGTTGGCGGCTTGACGGGGTGGAAGCGCAGGACGCGCCAGTGGGGCACCACGCCGGGCGGGCTCAAAGGCCGCTGCGCCGGCCACAGTTTCCAGCCAATGAGCCAGGTCAACCGAGCCCTCCATTTGCCCACCCTGGCGGAAGCGGGCAACGATCTTTGTAATAAGCAGTTCCTGCGGGTCGGCATGCACATGTGCATCGAAGGTGACGTTGCGGGCTACGACGCCGGTGCCGACATAGGCGCCGTCAGCGATGTGAACTGCGCCGTAACGCGAAACTCCCCGGCATCTCCGGCGGCGGCCAAATCGAGATGGGCGA
>Ga0302320_10010144_pt1 | contig 20151 bp, 18 predicted proteins | sample Bog_T0_3_FD_202130 | JGI IMG/M metagenome (GOLD analysis project Ga0302320, IMG submission 202130) | Peat permafrost microbial communities from Stordalen Mire near Abisko, Sweden - Bog_T0_3 | ecosystem: Environmental > Terrestrial > Soil > Wetlands > Peat | place: Sweden: Abisko, Stordalen Mire...
CACGCCACTGATGTTTCCGAACAACTCGCTCATATTGCAGGAATAACCGCGATCGGGATGGGCCGATGCGTACTGCGTCTCCGTGGACGCGATGACACTGACACGGGCAGACGCCATGTTTTCGTTCATTTGATCTTGTTCTTTTCGTACTCCTTTTAGGTAATCGGGATCGGTGAGCGGTACATGCGCGGCCAATACTACTTCGGTCAGTTTCCAAATTTCTTTCTCCTGTGTCATCGAGAAGATCAACCGCGGTATAACGGGAAGAAATTCCAGCTCCCCATCGCGATAGACGTGAATCGAAACCTCGATCTCTTCGCTCTCGCCCATCACATTGTCGCCTTCGACCGTTACTTCTGTTTTGATCTTGTCTTTGCCTTCGTCGTGCTCCGATAACAGCAGGTTCGGCCCAACGTCGAACGTTTCCACGTGGCCTTGCGCCGACAATTGCTGACCGAGCGTGGAGATTCGTTGCACGATCGAAGTGCTCGTGTCGTCGCCTTTATGGATAAGAGCCTTACTGGCCACGGCCGGCAAATGCTTGGTGAACGCATCCGGGTTCTTGCTCAGGAACATCTCAATCAAAGCCTGGCGCGCGGTTTGAGGCGGGGGAGCCTGCGTCTGGGCCAGAGACGAGATGGTTGAAAGTCGACTGAAGAAAATAATTACAACATAGACGAAGCAGGCGTTTCGCATGGCGTCCTCCGCAGGCGCGGGGCATAACTTCTCAGACTCCGCAGACCTGACCGAAGTTCCAGGTACCTTAATTTTGATGCAGCAGGGAACTACCCCGATTTAAATCTTGCGATTTAACTCCTGCGGATAGCGAAAGAATCCAAGTTCGACCGCGTCCGTTCTTCTTATGAGGCTTTTCGATTTGTCCAAGCCGGCGGGGTTGCGGATGCTTCTTCGCGGAAGCTCTTCACTGCCAGTATCCCCAGGCCAATAAATATCACCATGATAAGAAGTTGCGACACCAGGAAAGGCGGTTCTTTCTGCGTGGGAGCGAGCGCGTGAGCCGCCGGCACCTTCATGAAAATCTGCGCCACCAGAACAAACACATTGAACCACAGCGCAACCACAGCACTGATCACATAGGTGGATCGCCAGGCGCCCGAGAGATGGCGAGTGTAACGCGCGAACATGGCAATGGCCAGCGCTATCAAAGAGAGAACGCCGAGCACATGCGACGGTAGAAGGTGTTCGAAGGGAAACAGAAATCCGGTCACGCTGGTAAGGATGGTAGTCGCCAGAAAAATTACGGTCGCCCCGTCAAAGCGCTTTCCGCGAAGCAATCCGTAGACAACCAGCAATCCGGAAGCGATGCCGACCAGACTGATCAATACATGCAAGATGGTGAAGGTCGAAAGCGGCATGCCTAAAACCATGCGGGTCCATCCTTTCTGAGCGGGCGTTATTTTGAAGTCCGAATGGTACGTCCCCTTCGGACAAATCGCAAGCGCATCATTCGGGCGCATCATTCGGGGCAGCACTGGGCAACGTGCTACAGTTTTCTGGCGGGCCTTTTATGCATACCTCCATGGACGCGCAGACCATTCTCATCCACTTGGCGTTGAAGCTGGGTGTGGCCGCGGCTGTTTCCAGCAGCCTGGTGCGATCCAAGGAATTCAAACTTCTGTTGTTTCGCGAAGAGAGAAATTTCCGCCAGAAGGTCTATCTGGTTTTGTGCATGGCCCTGCCGATAATGGCGGGCGTGTGGATTCGTCTTTCCGTCCCCAGCTTTCTTGCCGGGGATCTGAGTTTCGAGACCGCGCTGCTGCTGGGCGTGATCGGCGGACGTTGGGCGGGTTCGCTTGGCGGACTGCTAATGGGCCTGCCCGCTTTGCTGCATGGGGAATGGGCGGCGATGCCTTTCGATGTGCTCTGCGGTTTTATCTCCGGCCAACTGCGCACCATGGCGCTGGATAAGGACGACATCTGGTCGTTCTCGCCGTTCATCGATCAGAGTATTTTTCGCCTGATCCGCCGGAACCTGCCGACGCCGCGACTTTTCGACTGGCAGATCATGTTCTTCACAACCGTCGTGGCTCTGCGCTTCGTGCAGACGGAACTGTCGCGCTATTTTGCGCATTCGATCTACAGCTTGGAAAGTCCAGGCAACTGGTGGGTGTGGGGCGCGATCTACGCCACCTCTGTGACCGCCATTGGAATCGAGCTGAAGATTTTCAACAGCGTGCGCATTCAAATCAAGCTGGAGGAGCAAGAAAGATTGCTTTTGCACGCTCGCATGGAAGCATTGCAAAACCAGATCAATCCTCATTTTCTGTTCAACACTTTGAATTCAATTTCTTCTCTGGTGCGCTTCGATCCCGAGATGGCCCGCGAAGTGATCACAAAGTTGGCCACGATTCTGCGGCGATTGCTGAATAGCGCGGATGCTTTCGTGCCGTTGCGCGAAGAAGTGGAATTCATCGATAACTATCTGGATATCGAAGTGGTCCGCTTTGGCAACGACAAGCTGCGCGTGGTCAAGGAACTCGATCCGGCATCGCTCGATGTGATGGTTCCGAGCATGCTCTTGCAGCCTCTCGTGGAAAATTCGATCAAGCATGGATTGGCTTCCATGGTGGAAGGTGGCAGCATTCATCTGCGCAGCCGGTTGGCTGAGTCGGGCCTGATTATCGAAGTGGAAGATGACGGTGTTGGCATGGCCGCGACGCGCGTGCTGGAATCGACAAACTCGCGGGGCACAGGCATTGGGATGGCGAATATTTCCGAGCGGCTCGAAGTTTTGTACGGCGATGCCGCGCGCATGACCATCGACAGCCGGGAAGGGAAGGGAACGCTGGTGCGAATCCGCTTGCCGCTGTTGCAGGCCATGGGCGCGGTTCCGGAAGGGTTCTACGAAGAACGCTCCACCACGCGGCGGTAAAACTCTTCGTACTGTGGAACAATCTTGCTGGCGCAAAAACGCGAGCGCGCCACGCCTCGAGCCGCCGCTCCCATGGCTCGCAGCGCGCTGTCATCGCCGAGAAGATCGAGCGCATAGCGTGCCATGGTATCGACGTCCCCCACGTCGGCCAAATAACCGCTGACACCATGCTCGATCACTTCCGGCACGCCGCCGGTGCGAGTGGCGATAGGGACCACTTCGCAAGCCATGGCTTCGAGCGCCGCCAACCCGAACGATTCCAGTTCGCTGGGCATGAGCAAAATGTCCGCGATGCCGAGCTTTTCCTGCACCTGATCCTGCTTCCCCAAAAACAATACGTCCTCATGGATCCCTTTTTGCACGGCCAGCCACTCGGCGATGGAGCGATCTGGTCCATCCCCGATCAGCAGAAGCTTCGAGGGAATTTTCTTGTGCACGCGGTCAAAAATTTCAACCACATCAGAAACGCGCTTCACCGGCCGGAAGTTCGAAAGATGCACCAGCAGCTTCTCGCCCTTCGGGGCATATTCCGCGCGAAGCGCCTCGGGATGCGGATTTCTCACATAGACATCGCAGTTCACCGAGTTGTAAATCACTTCAATCTCTTTTTTTACGTCGAGCACACGCATGGTCCGCTCGCGCAAATAATTTGAGATGGCTGTCACTCCATCGCTTTGATCGATGGAATAACGAGTGATTGGCAGGTAGGAGCGATCGAGTCCGACCAGCGTAATATCTGTGCCATGCAGAGTTGTGACAAATGGCAGGCGGCGTCCTCGGGGGCCGTCACCCAGCATCTGCCGCGCCAGCAAAGCGCTTACTGAATGCGGAATCGCATAGTGCACATGCAGCAAATCCAGATCGTACAACTGCGCGACTTCCGCCATACGCGTCGCCAGCGCCAGGTCGTACGGGGGATAGTCGAATAACGGATAACGCGAGACTTCCACTTCGTGATAGTGAATGTTCGGTTCTTCTCCGCGCAGGCGAATAGGCTGAGCATAGGAGATGAAGTGAATTTCGTGGCCGCGCTGCGCCAGTTCCAACCCCAATTCCGTGGCCACGACGCCACTACCGCCGTACGTGGGATAACACGTGATCCCGATCTTCATTCCGCGAAAGCCTTTCCCGACGTCATGGTCGTGCCGGTTTCTGTAATCAGGTTCTGTCATTCGATGGTTGGAATCAACCGAGGATGCAGATTGTACAGGCAGGGAAGCGCTTTGTGAAAAGCGTGAGGCGTTGCGCTACTCGGCGGCCTTCGCAGCAGGCTTGGCCAGACCGGGATCCAACTTTTCGAGGTGGGCCTGAAAGCGCTCTTTGGTATCTTGCGGAAGTCCGGTAAATTCAATGCCCATGCCAACACCGGGGTCGCGCGTGCGCACCGTGGCGGAACAGTTTACGTGTTCCTGGTCGATCCAGAAATCCACTTTCAGTAAAGAAGTTTGGGTCAACGGCATCGCGGTCTCAACATAACATCCGTTACCGCTGATGTCAGTTGCGTTCACGCGCATGGGTGTATTCACGCGCTCATCGCGAAATTCCAAAGGAAAAGAAATCTTGTGGCGTTGAAACCGTCTGCGATTGTCGGAGCCCACAACCTGCAGGTTCGAGCGCATTTCGATCGGCAGTTCCGAAATCCACGGACAGTCTTGATCGACTACGAGCTGAACTCCCACCTGCAGTTTCTTGGCGCCGCCGGCCTCCATCACCCAAACCACCTTGCAGCGCGCTTTCTTGCTTTCGTATTGCACCCCGATAACGTCGCCCACCTTCAGCCCCTGCTCAATGCCAGTGATGCAGGCGCCGGTGGCGCTGACGTTTTGGGCAATCGCATTCTGATGAAACGGCTGGTTGTTGGCGCCCATTCCCCACACACGTATGCGCAGGTCCAAGGTGGCTCGCGGGGCTGCCCCAGAGGCAGTCGTCATTTAAGGCCTCCCAGCCTGAATGGTCTGAGCTGGTTCTAACGCATCATAGCCTGAGAATAAGGCTTGCTTAACGTTACCGAAGTACTCGGAACTTGCCGCAGGTGAAGTAAATTGCATCCGGGAAACACTACGGGCACGGCTATGGGGAAGTCAAATCGGGGAAGTCAAATCGCGGTAAGAAATTAATTCAATTTCGTGCTGCGCAAAAATTTCGCGCGACTCTGGCATGGTGAGAACGCGCAATTCCGTTTCTCGAGATTCACGCAGCCGTGTTTTGGATGATTTCAGATCTTCGTCGTTGTAGCCAGGGTGGCAGACAAATTCCCATGTGCCCTGGGGAATGATTTCCGCGATGCTGCGGAAGAGTTTTTCATCCAGAGTTCCCGTCACTTCAACCCCGAGTGTGCCGTCCGGAGTGGCCATGCCTTCTCGCGTCACGGCTTCGCGGAACTTGTTCGCCAATGTGCGGAAAATTCTGACCTCGGCATGACGCGTCCATAAATTCGGACGAGCCAGAAGTTCGCCGGACTTCAACGGCTGGCGTGGGCCGAAAGGATTTCGCACCGCGTGCACTCCGCACTCTCGAGCCGCTCGCAACAGAGGCCGCAGCACGGACGGAAACAAGTGCGTGTGTTTGTGAGTGTCGACGTGAGAGACGTAGATTCCTGCTGATTGCAGTTTTTGGATCTGAGCCCTTACTTCCGATTCGATCTCCGCGGAACGGAGTCGGCCCGAGAGTGCGCGGACCGCGAACCATTTTAATCCATCGCGAAAGCGGGGAACTTCTGCTCGGGCTGCTGTGAGCGAAGCAATCCTGCCCGCCGCAAGCACCGGCGTGCCATCGATTAAGACGATATGACATCCCACACTGAGTTGGGGAACAGTCCTTGATTTCTGGACAGCATCTGCGAATGCCCGCCCATTCGCCATCAGGGTTGAAGAAGTAACGACTCCGCGAGTGTGAGCTTCGACGATGGCGCGATTTACTCCCACTGTGTAGCCGAAGTCGTCAGCATTAATAATGAGGCGGCGCACCGCGTCAGTCTAGCAGGACGAGAAGGCTGGTCGAGAGTCCGTCAGCACAACGAGGAGTGAGAGCAAGAATACATCATGGTAGCGAGATCGACGATCGCGTTTGACCGATTTTTCTCGGCTCGCGTATACTCGCTACAGCGCGGTTCGCGCGGATGCCCCTCATGGATTTCCAATCGGTGCGCCGCCTGTCCTACGAAGGTGCAATAAGGATGCAATAAGAAGGTGCAAAGGGATCTGGTCGCGCCGTGCGAAGGTACGAGGGGCGGTTAGCTCAGCTGGTTAGAGCGCCTGCCTTACAAGCAGGAGGTCGCAGGTTCGAGTCCTGCACTGCCCACCAGTCCGGCACCGTTTTCGAAGTGGGGACGTAGTTCAGTTGGTTAGAACGCTGCCCTCGCATCCCATCTAAGTAATATCTTCATCTACTTCAGTTAGTTAAGCGGATAGTGCCTCCGTCGCACTGTCACCAAGCCGAAATTGCAAGACCACCTCTATGCCCGGGCTGTCACGGGGCAGAGTCTCGTCTATTTCAAGAACTGACGGAGCAGTCTCGTCGTGGAAAGCAGTTTGTGGATCACGAATGGATTCTGCGTGCTGAACTCCAAAACGCGCGTACTTTTCGAATCAATTACAAATCTCTTGCGGGACCAGCCCCAGCGGTTGCAAATTGCTGATCTTGTTCTGGCCGTTGTTTTTTCGTTTTAGCTGGTGCGAAGTCGAGGACCACGCGTGAAGGCACATCGCCGTGCTCAAGGCGGTCGAAGATCTGGTTGATCGAAGATAGCGGCTGCAGCTCGATGTCGGCTTTGACCTTGCCTCCGACGGCGAAGGCTAGGGCTTCGGCCATATCCTGGCGTGTGCCGACGAACGAACCGCGGATAGTTACGCAGTTTGCCACAACGTCGAAAAGCGGAACCGGGAATTCGCCGGGAGGCAGTCCGACCAAGACGCAAGTACCACGCTTCCGGGTCATGCCAACGCCTTGCTTGAATGCGATGAGCGAAGGTGCAGTAATTAGAACGCCGTGGGCTCCGCCTCCGGTGGCCTTCTTGACGGCAGTTGCCGGATCTCCAGTCTTGGCGTTGATCACGAAATCGGCGCCAAGGTGCGTGGCATGGGCTAGCTTGCCGTCATCGATGTCGATGGCGCAGACGAGGAGTCCCATGGCCTTGGCATATTGGATGGCCAAGTGACCCAGTCCTCCAGCGCCAGAGATAGCGATCCATTCTCCGGGCCGCGCCTCGGTCTGTTTGATCCCTTTGTAGGTCGTGATTCCCGCGCAGATCAACGGCGCGGCTTCCGTAGCTGTCAGGCCCGCGGGCACGTGGGCAACGTAATCTGGGTCGGCGATGATGAATTCGGCAAAACCACCGTTAACGCTGTAGCCGCCGAACTGGGCCTGAGCGCAAACCGTTTCCCACCCAGTCAAACAGTACTCGCAGTGACCACAAGCTGAGAAGAGCCAAGGCACTCCGACGCGGTCGCCCTCCTTCACAATTTTCACCCCTGAACCAACTGCAGCAACCAGACCGATGGCCTCGTGGCCAGGAATGAACGGGAGTGTCGGCTTCACCGGCCAGTCGCCGTGGGCCGCATGGAGATCGGTGTGGCATACGCCGCACGCCTCGGTCTTCACCAGGATTTCGCCGGCTCCGGGAGAGGGAATGTCCAATTCCAGAAGTTTCAAGGGTTGTCTGAATTGCTCGACAACCGCTGCGTGCATCTTGGGCGCCATGTGTTCCTCCGCTTTAATTCTTTGCCCGATAGGAAATTCGAGCTTATCAACGGAGTACTCGTTTTTCTGAGCAAGACTGATCAGTCCGGCCCGGATTGTAGAGATGCAGGTGAAGGCCAGTCATAAACAAGTTCAATATCCTGAGTCAAACCGAAATTAACAACGAGGATCCATCGTGGTTTCCCGAACTGTGCAATAGCGACCAGTTTTTCAATCACAGGACTGTCATATTTGAGCATCGGACTTCTTTTGACGGTCCAACAATAGCGGCGAAGCGCCGAGGAGAATAGACATGTCTGTAGAAAATTCAGTTGTCGCGATTTATCACACTCATACGGAAGCGGATCGAGCGGTGCAGGAACTTCAGCGTGGCGGAGTCGACATGCACAAATTGTCGATCGTCGGAAAGGGATATCACACAGATGAGCAAGTGGTCGGCTACTACAACACCGGCGACCGCATGAAATATTGGGGCAAGGTTGGTGCGTTCTGGGGAGGCTTTTGGGCCCTCTTGTTCGGATCCGCGATGTTCGTGATTCCGGGGCTCGGCCCGATTTTAGTGGCTGGACCTCTGGTGGCGTGGATCGTAGCAGGGCTGGAAGGAGCCGTAGAGGTAGGAGCTTTGGGCGCTTTGGGAGCCGGTCTCTTCAGCATAGGCATCCCTAAGGACAGCATTGTGAAGTACCAGACGGCGCTCACGACAGATCAGTTTCTGCTGATCGCTCATGGCACAGCTGCAGAAGTGGCCAAGGCGAAGGAGATCATCGAAAGCACGAATCCTGCCCACTCCGCACTGCATACCGCGGAAGCTGTGGCCGCGTAGCGCCCATAGCTGCAGAAATGCGGTAGCTCATATCAAACGAGGCAAGAACCATGATTGCAGATAATCGGCGCGACAACGAGCGCGACGAAGAGGAACGTGAAACGAACTCGGCCGGGCAGTCCGGCGACATTCAGGGCATATCGCGCCCGGCCGAAGCGGATTCCGAGAGCGTCGAGGAATTAGTGGAAGAGGGAAACGCCTTTGAAGCCTCGATTGTCGACGGTGTAGAGAACTCCAAGGATCCGGATGTCTCAGAGGTCACGACCCGCCAAGTATCGGAAGACGACGTTCCCGAAGAGTATCGAAATGCCGACGAGCGCGTTGCATAAGGCCAATCGCTTCCGAAGCGTCGAGGGTTGGAACGGCCTGAAAGACAACACGCGCGCCCAGCACATGCACCGTGACCAGGAGACCATCATGTCACAAAGAGCACACGAGCGAGCTGCAGAACTCCATAACCTCGCGGCCCACGCGCACTCAGTTGCGGCTGTCGCCCATGGCAAAGAAGATCACCTCACTGCTCACGAGCTCAGCAAACAGGCGCACGAACATTCCATGAATGTTCACAAGCTCACCCAAGAGTTAGGCCAGAAAACAGGACCAATTCAAGGTGCGGAAGCCCCGACTCAGAAACCGTGACTTGTCACTCTTGCTCTGAGCGAAGGCGTCACCTGACTTAAGGTTTGGAGGGTTGAAGACAAGGCAACAGGAGGACTACCGATGTTAACGAATGTGAACCAAGTGAAAGGTCTTGTGATCCGGGCCACGGATGGCGAGATTGGAACTGTAGATCAATTGTATTTCGACGACGAGACATGGGCGATTCGCTACCTGACGGCGGCAACCGGAGGCTGGCTCAGCGACCGGGAAGTTTTGATATCACCATTTTCTGTGACGCACGTGGATTGGCAATCCAAGCGACTGGATGTGGCGCTGACGAAAAAGCAAATCGAGAATAGCCCTAACCGAGACACGCAGCGGCCCGTTTCGCGGCAGTATGAGAGCGAATATCTCGGTTATTACAATTATCCGAACTACTGGAGCGGTCCCTTCCTATGGGGTCCGGGGGCCTATCCGTCGAGCTTGTCGAATCGAATCGCGACTCCTAAGGATGTGCTGGCGGAAAGGATCCGGAGAGAGTCGATGGATTCGCATCTTCGCAGCACTGGAGCTGTCACGGGCTATCACATTGAGGCTGAGGACGGCGAGATCGGCCATGTGGCGGGCTTCTTGGTAGACGACGAAACGTGGGCCATCCGCTACATTGAGGTGCTAACAAGAAATTGGTGGCCGGGTAAGAAGGTGTTGGTTTCGCCCGCGTGGATTCAGAAGGTGAGTTGGACGGAGTCGAAAGTGTACGTCGGTCTCTGGCGGGATGCCATCAAAAGCGCGCCGGCGTTCGTTGAGTCTGCGCCGATCACTCGTGAATACGAACACCGTCTCCATACTCACTACGGCCGGCCGCCCTATTGGCTGCAGGACGCGGAACACAAGGCCGCCCTTTCGTTGAGCGGCGTCTAGATGGGGACAGTCGCCTCCGCGAAAATCGCAACCCGTAATTTTCGCCTACAGGATGGCGACTCACCCTCGATTTGATTCGGAGAACAGCATGACCATGCACAATACAGAGCATTTGCATCCGAACGGCGAGAGTCACCATATCCATGGCCAGACTCCGTACTGGCGGCGCGCACATCATGATTGGAAGTTCTGGTTCGGACTACTTGCCATGCTCGTTGCTATCGGTATTTACGTCGGAACCAACGACTTGTCGATGGTGCCTTCTGGCCGCCAGAAGCAAATGCCGGCCGGTAGCCGGGTTCCATGAACTTCGCACGCCAATGTATGAGCGTAGAAACATCCTCAATTTAAACAATCAGGCAGGAGATCAGCATGCAGATCCAAGTCAATACAGACCACACAATCGAAGGTCACGAGGCTCTAGCCGATCAAATCAGGGGCGTGGTGGAGAATGCTCTGAGCCGAATGAGCGGTCGCATCACGCGGGTGGAAGTCCACCTGACCGACGAGAGCGGCCCTAAGAACCGCGCGAATAACAAACGTTGCATGATGGAGGCGCGCCTCGAAGGCCGCCAGCCCATCGCGGTCACCGACGAAGCGGCGACTGTGGACGTGGCCGTCAACGGCGCCGCAGATAAGTTAGCCAGATTGATCGAGCATACCCTCGGCAAATTGCATGATGAACGAACTCACCGAACTGATCCACCTGCTGCCGAGACGACACTCTCAGACCAGTCATGATCGACACCACTCCGAGCCTGGCTGTCGACGACAGAGAAGGAGCATTGAATCAGGCCCTTCTGTATCCTCTGCGATTCGAACCGATCTATCAGTATCGGCTGTGGGGCGGCCGGCATTTGGCCAACTTGCTCACCGCACCCCTGCCCGGCGGTCCTGTCGGAGAAGCGTGGTTACTCAGTGATCGCGACGACCATCAGAGCCGCGTCACGGATGGACCTCTAAAGGGGCAAAGCATCGGTCAATTGCTACAGCAGTTCCCGAAGCAAATAATGGGAAAGCTGGCCGGGCGATTCCCCCGATTCCCCCTTTTGCTGAAGTTCCTCGACGTTCACGAAATGCTTTCGGTCCAGGTACATCCCACGAAAGCGAACACGAACCTGCTGCCAGCGGGCGAGACCCCGAAGACCGAAGCTTGGGTCGTGCTGGAAGCTGGGACACAAAGCCGTATCTATGCGGGCCTGAAGACAGATACAACTGAAACCGATCTGCGGCGCGCGCTCACGAACGGGACGGTGGCGGACCATCTCGCATGTTTAACTCCGAAGCCCGGTGACGCCATTTTCCTGCGCGCAGGCACAGTTCACTCTCTGGGCGGCGACCTTGTGGTGTTTGAGATTCAGCAGAATAGCGACGTGACGTTTCGTCTGTATGACTGGGAGCATATCGATCCGAAAACTGGAAAGCCGCGGGCACTCCAAGTCGATAAGGCGATAGCCTGCATTGATTTTTCGGAAGGGCCGGTCAGTCTCGTAGCGCCGGTGTTAGAGACCACAACCCCGGTGGAACGCGAGAAACTATTTCACTGCGAACATTTCTGGTTGTGGCGCCTGCGCGGACGGTCTCCGTTCACTGTGGGCGCGGCGGATTTGCCGCGCGTGCTGGTATGCGTCGAGGGGGCGGGAGATGTTGAACATGGCGGCGCCACCTACGCCGTCGGAAAAGGCGACGTATTCCTGTTACCTGCGGCGATCGGCACGTGTGTTTTTCGGCCGCGGGGCGCAGTGAACTTGCTTGAAATCGCGATACCAGATTGAGAGGTCGAGAATTTAGAAGGTGGAGGCCTAGTGAAAAAGCTGATTGTGTTTGATCTCGATGGCACACTTGCCGACAGTAAATCGGCCGTTGATCCGGAAATGTCCGGACTTCTGCATGACCTTCTCGGTATTGTGAAAGTGGCGGTGATTTCCGGCGGCGGTTGGCCACAGTTTGAAAAACAACTCGTTTCGAATCTGCCCCACGACAAACTCCTGGCGAATCTATCTCTCCTTCCTACCTGCGGCACAAAGTTCTACCGATACGAGTCAGCAGATTGGAAAAAGATCTATTCGGAGGATTTCACTACAGATCAAAGAGAAAAGATCCTCGATTCCCTCAAGAAGGCGATCGGAGTTGCAGACTTCAAGATCGAAAAACTCTGGGGCGAGCAAGTTGAAGACCGGGGAAGCCAGATAACATTTTCTGCCTTAGGTCAGCAAGCTCCCTTGGAGGAAAAGGAAAAATGGGACCCCGATTTCGCCAAGCGGAAGAAGATCAAAGCGATTCTTGACACTTTCATTCCCGAGTTTTCTGTCCGAATCGGGGGCTCGACATCCGTTGACATTACCAAGCCTGGGATTGACAAGGCTTACGGCATCAGAAAACTGCGAGACCTGCTCGGTATTTCGATAAAAGAAATGATCTATATCGGCGACGCCTTGTACGTGGGCGGCAATGACTACCCCGCCGAAACAGCGGGAGTCGATTGCATCCCAGTTAAGGATCCCAGCGAGACCAAGCGGGTCATTCAAACCATCATCGCCTTTTTGGCAGGCGTTAATCAGGCAGCGTGAAGTTATGGCAATCGCCGAAAGAAATTTGATGAACGGACTTACGTTGCAACGGCTAGGAATGTTAATGGAGCCGGAGCCGGGGAACGCGCAGGAGATCGAAGGGGTCCTTAATCCGGCTGCCGCTCGTGGCCCGGACGGTGACCTTTATCTGTTCCCGCGGCTGGTTGCGCGAGGGAATTATTCGCGTATCGGCATCGCGCGAGTGCGGTTCAATAAAGCCGGCGATCCGGCGGGCGTCGAGCGGCTCGGGATCGCGCTGGAGCCAGAGGCTGACTATGAGCGGCGGCCCGGCGGAGGAGGGGGCTGCGAAGATCCTCGCATTACCTTCGTGGAACCGCTGCACAGCTACATGATGACCTACACGGCTTTTTCGCCTGAAGGCCCGCGAATTGCTCTAGCTTTATCGAAGGATCTGTTCCACTGGAAACGTCTCGGGCTCGCGACCTTTGGTCCTTACCATGGCGTCGACTGCGGCGACGTGGATGACAAGGACGCCAGCCTCTTTCCGGTTGCGATACCTAATCCATCCGGGAACCCGGAGCTAGCCATCCTGCACCGGCCACTTTTTCCTGGCACTCGTCCAGAGGAAATCGTTCGTCATCCCGCGGCTCGTAAGGTTGATCTCGATCGGGAAAGCATCTGGATTTCCTATTGCGTAATGTCCTTGGAGTCGCGCGAATCAAATCGCCTCGGTCGGTTCATGTCTCATCATCGGCTAGCGACTCCAGTGTCACCCTGGGAGCGTCTCAAGATCGGCGGTGGTACTCCGCCCATCCTGACTCGGCACGGCTGGCTGATCGTTTACCACGGTGTCAGCGAACTGGAGAATCCGCGCAAGGACAAACATAACCTGTGCTACTCGGCCGGCGTGATGGTCCTCTCGAAAGAGCATCCACAAGTGATCCGCTATCGTTCGGTCGAGCCGGTGCTGACGCCAACACTGCCACAGGAATGCAGCGGGACCGTCGCCCACGTCGTTTTTCCGACCGGGATCGACCGGCGCGACGATCTAGGCCTACCCAATCGCTTCGACGTCTATTACGGGATGGCCGATAGCCGGATTGGTGTCGCACGTCTCGACCTTCCGGATTTCTTACCGCCAGAAGGAGTCGCGGACTCCCCGGAAGCAAAGGTGTAGTGCGGATGAATTTGTGAATTCAAGATGCTTGCAGCGCTAATTAAGAAGTGTTTGACAGCAATCCGTCTGTGATCACGAGATGCCAAGCCGGGCAAAAACAGGGATCTTCACTCCGTCTAAGATCAATCCGAAAATGATGGCCGCTCCAAACTCACACGCCAGGACGGGAGCGGGCAGTGGTGCCATCGCAATTCCACGAATCGCCAAGGTCGAGATAATGAGAATGTCGGCAACGGAGGAAGCCAGGAGCCATACCGTGGGACGCAATCCCCAGAGGTGGCGACGCCCTCGCAGGGCGTAAATGGTGGCTTGGCCGCCGTATACGATGGCAACGACAGAAAGCGTTCTCAGGGCTTCGATTCCGAATTGCATTTCAAACTTACCAACCGCTAGGACAGCTACACAGAACGCTAAAAAGCAGCCTCCCAGACTGACCCCGGCCATCGTAATCCTGCCGACTTGCCAGGAATTTGGCATGGGCGATGGCCGTACTCTGTCGGTGGTCAACGCCATGGCCAAGAAGTCGCCGGTGATCATCACAATGACCATCAGCATGGGCGTCAAAACCGCGTGTCCGGTCATGACCAGCCCAATTGCCAGCAAGAGCACCTGCACAATCTTCTTGAGTATGGAGTTCAGCGTGTAGGTAAGAATGCGCTGAAAGGTAATCCTTCCTTCTTTTACGGCGGCGACGATGCCGCTCAGTCCGGCCTCCGTCAGCACAATACCAGCTGCCGACTTAGCAACATCGGTTGCGGTCGATACGGCAATTCCCATCTGCGCCTGACGAAGCGCCGGTGCGTCGTTGGCGCCATCGCCGCACATTCCGACCGTATGCCCGTTCTTCTGGAAGGCCTTGACGAGATCAAATTTTCCTTCGGGAAGAATACTTGCGAACACCGCAAAATCCTCAGGTTTTACACCTTCGGGGATTGCTCCGGGGGGACATACCGCCCCATCCAATCCGACCGCGTGGGCAACGATTGCCGCCGTAGCCGGAGCGTCACCTGTAACCATGACCGTGCGCACGCCCAGGGTCTTGAGCTCCGAGATCAGAGAGACTGAGTCCTTACGGGGCGGGTCGCTGAGCGCAAGCAGGCCCATCAGCTTCAGAGCTGTTGATGGGCCCGCAGCTACTGCCAAAACTCTGAAGCCTCGCTTTTCCAGTTCGTCGGCTAAACCAGCGGCGGTAGGTGGTGCGGCGGTGAGGCTCGCGACTACCGTGAAGGCCCCCTTGACGATGCGCTCTACGCTCCCCGTTGCATCGGTTGCCGTTGCTTCGGAAGTTTTCTTGGCGGGGTCGAATGGCACAAACGCGATTAGCTTTGGAAGATCCGATGCGGGCTTTTGGGTGGAGGCAGAGCGAATCGCCGCATCCACAGCGTCATCTCCGCCCTCAGAACTTGCGAGGGCTGCCATGCCGAGAACGTGGGCTTCATCAAAGCCTGGCATCGGCTTAACGCTGGTGACCGAAAGTTCATTGCGAGTGAGCGTTCCCGTTTTGTCCGAGCACAACACATCAATTGTCGCTGCCTCATCTACAGCCGATAGTCGCGTCGGCAACACGCCGAGCTTCGCCAGAGATCGCGCTCCAAGCGCCGCCGCGAGCGTGAATGTTGCCGGCAATGCCACGGGTATTGCAGCAAGAACCGACGTGAGCAGCAGAGGGATAATCGCGCTCCACGGCATCGCGTGAAAGTAGGCGTACGCTCCGATAATAAGGATGACGACGCCGTTGAAAATAGCCAGATTACGCACGATGCGCAATACAGCGTTCTGCTGCGAACTTGCAGCGTGCGCCGTGCGCACGAGTTCTGCGGTACGACCAAACTTGGTATGAACGCCGGTGGCTGTAACTTCTGCGGTTGCTTCACCGCGTCGGACCAATGCTCCGGCATAGGTATCAACGCCCGGACCAGCCTCAATGGGCAGAGATTCCCCAGTAAGCATGGATTGATCGAGCAAGATCGATCCCCCGATCAAATGCACATCCGCGGGCACGACTCCGCCAAGTGACAACTTCACGAGATCGCCGCGCACCAACTCCGCGGCCGGCACCGTCTTCCAGACATCATCACGCTCAACGGAGGCGTTCAAGGCGAGACGCGAATTCAAAGCCTTCAAGGTAGCCTGGGCGCGACCCTCCTGAAAATAGGCCAGTGCTGCGTTGAAGACTAGCAGGCCCGCAATAATCGAGGCCTCGAAGTATTTGTGCAGCACGACCTCAAGCACAATCGACGCTTCGAGCAACCATGGGACAGGTGCCCAGAACTTGGCCAATGCATTGCGAAGTGGATGGGCGGACACATCGGGCATGGCATTGGGCCCGTCTTTTTGCAGACGGCTATGTGCTTCGCCGCTCGTGAGTCCGGACGAGGCTATGTTCTTGCCGGGCTTTGTGGGCGAATTCGATGATGCGGCTTCGACAATTGCAGCCATATTCGTTATGGAGATCGGGTTATAGCGAGGCCGAGAACCTGGCAGACCGTCTTGGCTATCACCTGCTCTTCGTTCGTACGAATGACGCGGACCACAACCCGGCTGGACAACGCAGAAATCACGCCCTCGTTCGCCGCGTTGTGCTTCTCTTCAAGTTCGATTCCGAGGAATTCCAACCCATCGCATATCCGAGCGCGAACTGCGGGTGCATTCTCTCCGATGCCACCGGCGAACACGAGTGTCTCGATTCCGCCCAACGCCGCCGCGAATGAACCAATCCACTTCTTGACCTGGTAACAGAACAGTGCGACCGCTTCAGCCGCCCGCACGTCCTGCGTCTCGTGCTTTAGTAAGTCACGCATGTCGGAAGTGGTTTCGGATATGCCGAGCAGCCCGGACTGGAAATTGACCATGTCGTTGAATTCCTTGGAGCTCATTTTTTCAGTGCGCGCCAGATACCAAACCAGTCCGGGATCGAGATCACCGGTGCGGGTGCTCATCGGCACACCGGCGGTCGGAGTGAAGCTCATGCTTGTGTCGACGGATTTGCCGTCATGCACCGCCGCCAAACTCGCCCCATTGCCCAGGTGCGCGAGGATTACTCGGCCTTGCGCCGCATCTGGTCCGGCCAAGCGGGCCAATTCTTCCATCAGAAACTCGTATGACAGCCCGTGAAAGCCGTACCGTCGTACGCCCTGCGCCTCGTAGCGACGAGGGATTGGCAGCATTTGCGCCACGCGCGGAAGGTCATGGTGAAAAGCTGTGTCGAAACACGCAACTTGAGGCAGATGCGGAAATCGGCGATGAAATGCCTCGGTCAAGAGGATCTCTTCCGGCATATGGTCAGGATCAAATGGACTGAGCTGCTTCAGCTCGGTTACCATTTCCGCCGTAATTCGCTGCGGTTTGTAGTACTTCGGCCCGCCATGCACCACGCGATGCCCGACCGCGGTTAATGGGTCGCGCCCACTGCGCTCCTCGATCCAGTCCATCAGAACGCCCACCGCTATCGTGTGGTCAGGGGCCTTGATTGAGCGCGAAAAGTTGTCTGCCTCGTCAGAGCCCTTCACACGAAAGGTAGCCTCCGGCAGTCCAATCCGCTCAATTCCGCCGTCCAGAATTCGTCGGAGCGTGTCGCCGGCCTCGAACAGGGCAAATTTGATGCTCGACGAGCCACCGTTGATTGTCAGAATGCGTGGGTTCTTCGGTTTCACCGACCACTCGCCTCCGTCAACACCCATATGTCCGCTTCGCTTCATTTAGCTGTCGCTGAACAAACCTGCGCGAGGATGTCCCTTAGCCAGTGGCGGAGGAGCGCTCGGCTCGCTGAAGTCAGCTGTCCAGTGCCAGTTTCTGATTTCCGGCATGTCTTCCAGGTGTTGCCGAATGTAGTCGTGGTGTTCGTACAGCTTCCGGTTGAACGTGTCGACTATGTCCGAAGCCTCTGAGCGCAACCTTGAGACATACTTCAGTGCATCGATCGCCAGATGAAAACGGCTCATCTTATTGAGCACTACCATGTCGAACGGGGTAGTGGTCGTGCCCTGATCCATATAGCCGCGCACATGGAAGCGGCTTTCATTGGAGCGCCCGTGAACCATGGTGTGAATGAGCCAGCGATTATTGTGGAAGGCGAAGATGACAGGTGCGTCTGTTGTGAATAGAGCGTTGAAGGACATGTTGTCCATGCCATGCGGATGATCATCGGGGCTCATCAATACGGTCAAGTCCACTACATTCACAACTCGCACCTTGATGCCCGGAACATACTTCTGCAGAAGCCATGAGGCCGCGCAGATTTCGATGGTTGGTACGTCGCCTGCGCAGGCCAATACGACGTCCGGCTCTTTACCTCCGTCGTTGGTCGCAAACTTCCAAATCGATGCTCCTCGTGAGCAATGTTCGAGAGCTTCACCCATATTCAACCACTGCAACTGAGGTTGCTTTCCGCAGGTAACGATATTGACGTAGTTGCGGCTCCGTAAACAATGGTCGAAGACGCTTAGGAGGCAGTTGCTGTCCGGCGGATAGTAGACCCTGATAGTTTCACTCCGGCGCGCTAATGCGTTATCTACAAATCCAGTCGCCTGATGGCTGAAACCGTTGTGATCGTTTCGCCAGGCATGACTTGTGAGTAGAACATTTAAGGATGCGAGCGGTCTGCGCCAGGGAAAATCGCGGCATTGCTCCAGCCACTTGGCATGTTGCGTCAACATTGAATCCACGACTTGCGCAAAGGCTTCGTACGAAGACCACATTCCGTGCCGCCCGGTCAGCAAATACCCTTCGAGCCATCCCTGGCAGCAATGTTCGCTCAATACCTCCATGACACGGCCATCGGGGCTCAGTTCGTCATCGATGGAAACAGTCTCCGCCATAAAACAACGCTTGGTTGCTTCGAGGACGGAATTCAGGCGATTGGAGTCAGTTTCATCGGGACAGAACATGCGAAAGTTGGTCGGATTGAGCTTGAAGATGTCTCTGAAAAAATCCCCGAGCTTTCGTGGAGCTTCCGCGACCACTTGACCCGGTCCTGGGATCTCCAGCGCATAACTTGTAAAGTCTGGTATATCGAGGGCGGTCAGCAGTCGCCCGCCGTTCACGTGAGGATTCCCTCCCATGCGATGGTCGCCAGCCGGCGCGACTTCCGCTAGCTCTGCAATGAATTTGCCCTTTGCATCGAAGAGTTCCTCCGGCTTGTAGCTTCTCATCCAGGCCTCAAGGATCTTGAGATGTTCCGGGTTTTCGCGGACCGTCGCGAGAGGGACCTGATGAGCACGGAAGGTACCTTCAATCGGGATTCCATCCACTTCTTTCGGACAGGTCCATCCCTTGGGCGTGCGGAGGACAATCATCGGCCAAATCGGCTGCTTCTTGAATCCGCTCTGACGCGCCTCTTGCTGGATGGCTTGAATCTCGGCATAGCAATAGTCCAGCGTTTTAGCCAGAAGTTGATGCACGACTTCAGGGTCGTCGCCTTCCACAAAATAGGGCTTGTAGCCGCGTCCTATATATAGAGCTCTTAAGTCTTCGTCGCTCGTCCGTCCCTGAACGGTCGGTCCGGAAATCTTGTAGCCGTTGAGGTGCAGAATCGGAAGGACAGCTCCGTCCCGCACCGGATTTAGAAAGTTGACAGACTTCCAGCTTCCTTCAAGCGGACAGGTCTCGGATTCTCCGTCGCCGATGATGCAGGCAACGATCAGATCTGGATTGTCGAAAGCGGCTCCGAATGCGTGAACCATCGAATAGCCGAGTTCCCCGCCCTCGTGCATGGAATTTGGGACGTGAGGTCCGCAATGGCTGGGCACACCGCCTGGCGTCGAGAACTTCCGGAAGAGAAGCCGCAGGCCGTTCTCATCTGGCGTGATCTCCGGATGGACTTCTGTATAAGTACCCTCCAGATAAGAGCACGCATTCAGCGAAGGACCGCCATGTCCCGGACCGGCAATGTAAATGATATTTGCATCATGCGCTTTGATGAGCCGATTCAGATGAATGTAAATGAGATTCTGTCCCGGGGAGGTTCCCCAGTGCCCGAGCAGCCTTGGTTTGATCTGCTCTGCCTTAAGAGGCTCTCGCAAAAGGGGATTCTCGAAGAGATAGATCTGACCGATGCACAGGTAATTCGCGGCGCGCCAGTAGCGGTTCATCTTGCCGAGCATTTCAGGGGTTAGCGGACCGTCGGGCTGCGGCGTTTTGGTCGGCCGTCGGCCATTGGCGGCGACAGCAGTAGACAAAGCCGCATCGAAGATAAACTTAGAGCGCTCAGGAGTCCGATCTAAATTCTTTGGCCGCGATTTCGAGCTGCTAGACTGGTGAACCTCTATCGCTTCTTCTTTCGTAGGCATACAAATTATTCCTCTCGACTACTTTGTCGTTATTTCGCCAGCTCCTTGGCGATCGCCTGCAATTCAAGCCGACGCTTCTCCGTGGTCTTCGGATATGCCATCTTGAGATCCTGGAGGGTGTCGAGGACAATACGGGACACAATCAGCCGCGCGTTGTCTTTATCATCTGCTGGAACGGCGTACCAAGGCGCGTGACGTGTGCTGGTCGCGTTCAAGCAATC
>Ga0302320_10010145_pt1 | contig 20150 bp, 21 predicted proteins | sample Bog_T0_3_FD_202130 | JGI IMG/M metagenome (GOLD analysis project Ga0302320, IMG submission 202130) | Peat permafrost microbial communities from Stordalen Mire near Abisko, Sweden - Bog_T0_3 | ecosystem: Environmental > Terrestrial > Soil > Wetlands > Peat | place: Sweden: Abisko, Stordalen Mire...
TACTTCCACCCAGGCCATAGATTTCTATAATTGGCAATCCCCAAACAAGAGGAACATTTTTGATAAAAGGCACGGATTTTAAAAAAGGAAAATAATAACTGAATTTCTTTTGAATAAATAATAAACCTCGGTCTGTTAGGTGACCAGTTTGTATCAATACGGCCGTCGTCTCAAAAATCCATCCTAAAAATGCACAGATTATAAAGCAAGAAAATATACTATATACATCTATTTTTTTATAATCAGACGCCAAATTTTTTCCCCCTTACGCCAAAACATTTTTCCACTTTTGTTTTCTTATATTGTTGCCGCCGATGGCAGGTCCTTCATCATTCCCTTCTAAATATTAATCCAACACATGGGCGGCTTTCTTCTCACCCACGCCCGCAGGGTCTTTCTAACGATAAAGATCACCGGCGCGATTTCTCCTCGTCCGTTGGATACGATTGTTAGCCGCGCTGGCGCTACTTCATCTTTGATTTTAACTTGATCCTATCGCCGGCAACCATAAAGTTGCCGTTTCCCATATGATGAATCGTCCGCGGATTTTTCACTGCGGGGTCAATCCAGGCTTTTACGACTTCAAGCACAAAAAAACAATACTTGTTTAACATACTCGTGTCAACTACCCGGCACTCAAGATTTGCATAACATTCTTCAATGAGAGGAGCTCCGACTTGCGCAGCAGGCTTTGGCGTTAGACCAAATTTCTTGAATTTATCTATCTTTGCACCCGATATATTGCCGCAACCCACGACCTTTTCCGCTATCTCCACTGTAGGAATGTTTATCACACATTCTTTGGTTGCCTTCAACAAGTCGAAGGAATAGTTGCGATTGCTGATGACGCAACCCACCAGCGGCGGCTCAAACTCCATCATCGTGTGCCATGACATAGTCATGATGTTTGGATTACCATCCCGGGCAGTCGTGACCATGATAACCGGCCCCGGCTCAAGCAAGCCATAGACCTTGGAAAGAGGAAAGGATTTCTTTGCCATATTGATACTATCTTTCAACTTTGATTTATATTGAGTTGCGTTTTTTATTTTCTAATTAAAATAGAATAGTTCCTATTTTCTTCTGCACCCTACGGTTATCAGTCAATTCTTTTATAGATGATGTCAGCTTTGTCATGCGGTCGATACCCATAATGATAGCGTATTATCTCTTCGGCCAATTCCGGAAAGATGGCATCATTCGAAACATCTTTGCCTTCGATGTGAGCTTCGGCCTCCACAAATTTCTGCAATGTTTCTTTCTTCTTAGTCATGAACTCATCAATTCCTTCAGTTATGTCGCAGTCATCTTTGTCTCGCCAGCTACCATATTCAGAGACTTTCTTTATGTAGATCAGCATATCCAGATCTCTCTGCAGCTTTTCAAATACGGCAAGAAGACATACACCTTCAATAATGATCGGATTCTTTTTTTCGTCATTAAGCTGACGTCGGATTGCATCATAGTGAACATGGTTGACATATTGACCATGATTTTTGTCGATGTAATCATCTATGTTAAGGTGAGTATAGCCCAGCTCCTGTGACAGTTTTGTGGCAAGCATGCTCTTTCCAACGCCGTCTATACCATCAATGCCAATTAGCCGTATTCTGGTTTCTTTAAGGATCGTCACGATTTCAGAAATACTAGAAGTTTCATACATCCCAATTCTCTGCTGATAACAATGTTTATATGAGTCCGCTTTTCTGAAAACTTTACAAGGATTATGATATAAAAACATGATTCGTCATGGTTTGTCAATATGCGTTGTCAAACATTCCGATTTTAGATATATAGTTGCGACATAACGGCGAGTTTATGAGGAGTCATTATGAACGCTGAAAACGCAGTCAGCCAGCACAGTTTCTGGGGAGAGACAACCGCTTTTCTCGCTCTGTTTCTTGATAACGTCGGGGTTCTCATATTTTTCAGCGCGATTCTTGTCTTCACTTTCAATTATCCGGCAGATATTATTTTGACTCGCATGATTCCCGGCACGGCCGTCGGAATTTGTGTGGGCGACTTAGTCTATACGTGGCTCGCCATACGGTTGAGACAGAGAACAGGACGCGCCGATGTCACGGCGATGCCTCTGGGCATAGATACACCATCAACCATTGGCATTGCCTATGCTGTCATGGGCCCTGCATATGTCGCCACTCATGACGCGCAACTAACCTGGCACATCGGCATGGCCACTCTCTTCATGATCGGCGCTGTTAAAATCGTTACTTCTTTTTTCGGCGGCTGGGTTCAGCGCATAATTCCTACCGCGGGACTTTTGGGACCGCTGGCCGGAATCGGGCTCTTACTGCTCGGATTTCTGCCCATACTCGAAATATTCAACGAGGCTGTTGTCGGCATGGTCGCCCTGGGGCTGATATTTACGGCGCTGATGAGCAGGATGCAGCTGCCGGGCCGTCTGCCCGGTGTCCTTATGGCCGTGCTTTTGGGCACGGGCATTCATTTTGCTCTGGGTTATGGCGGATACCTGTCGGAATTTACCGCGCCGTCTTTGCAAATGACTTTTTCACTGCCGGCGTTCTCTGTCGAATTTCTCAAATCACTGCCGCAGAGCGTTAAGTATCTGACCATCGCCATACCCTTCGGCATTTTGACGATCATCGGCGGCATCAATAATACGGAAAGCGCGCGTCTGGCGGGCGACGATTACCGCACAAGAGACATCCTGCTGACGGAGGCCTTTTCATCACTGATCGCGGCTTTCTTCGGCGGTGTGGCGCAAACCACGCCCTACATCGGCCATCCGGCATACAAAAAGATGGGCGCGACCTGGTGGTACACTCTGCTGACCGGAGTGCTGATCGGCGTCTGTTCCGTGGTCGGGCTGCTTTCCCTTTTTGTCAGCCTCATCCCGCGGGCGGTCATCGCGCCGATTTTCATTTTCATCGGGTTTGAGATCATGCGTCAGGCATATAATAATTCGCCGCCAAAACATTCCCCAGCGGTCAGTTTAAGCATCCTGCCGGTTATTGCCAGTCTGGTGCTTATAATTCTTAGCCAGTTCATGGGCGCAATGAATATCACGCCGGACAAACTGCCGCTGCGTTTGCAAACCATGTTTCAGACGCTGACGATGCTCAGCAATGGATTCATCATTACGGGGCTTCTCTGGGGTAGTATGCTGGCCTTTTTGATTGACCATAAAGCACGGCTTGCGGCCCTCTGCGCTTCTGTCTGCGCCGTTTTTACGCTTTTCGGCATTATCCATTCGGTGATGCCCACCGGTGAACTTTACCTGCCTTGGCTTATCCCATCGCATGCCCACTACATGCTCGCTGTGGCCTATCTCGCGCTATCGGGCATCCTATTGCTGTTGATCGGAAAAACGGATAAACCACGGGTATAAATATGGACAAATATTCTCCGAAGGTGTAATAAGAAAGACGTTATATTGTGGCAAAACTCTTAAGTGAAAATGAAAGGACTTTTGCTTTGGAAGATACAATTTATGAAGAACTGAATGTGGGTGAGATCACCAGAGACAAAAATGGTTGTCACGTTTCTGACATCACCAAAAAAGTGATTGCTGAAATATCCCTGAAAGTGATTGTCAACGGAGCGGAACTTGTCTCAGTGCTTTGTCTGAACCAGTATCAGGAAGAACTGGCGCTGGGTTTCCTTTATAACGAGGGAGTTATTAATTCCTGGTCGGACATCAAAAATATTTCTTTCAATGACAAGATGCTGGCGGTTATCATCAACTTCAAAGCGGGAGTAATAATTGATCGGCAGGAAAGTTTAAGAAGCCTCACCTCCGGCTGCGGCAAATGTTATACCTATATCAATCCCCTCAAACAAAGCCAATACAAAGCAGTTGAGAGCAGCGCAACCTATTCCATTAACACCATCCTGAATTTGATGAATGATTTTATCACCAGATCGGAAATATATATCGACGTCGGCGGTGTGCACAGTGTGCTGCTGCATACCGCTAATTATGAAATACTGATTGAAGATATCGGCAGGCATAATTGCTTTGACAAGATAACCGGGCTGATGCTGAAGGAAAACAAGCTGGATATTTTCAGTCAGGCAATTGTCTTTGTATCGGGAAGAATATCTTCCGAAATCATGACGAAGATTATCCGGATGGGCGTTCCGGTTCTGGTTTCCAAATCAACACCTACAACCGCCGCTGTAAAGCTCGCCCAGCAGCACAACGTGACATTGCTGGGATACGTTCACGCCAGCGGCGGATATATTTACAGCTGCCCGGAAAGATTAGTTCCCTGACTACCCCTTATTTTTCCTCCCGAGAAATAGCCGGCCACAATTTTACTTTGATTTTATCACCGTCGTCAGCATTAATTTTGTGAAGTTCTTCCTGTAACGTTGTTTTTTAAAATTTCATTCTTGATGCAACCTTTCGATCCGTAATAAACACTATTCACGCCCGACAAACATTATATCTCAAATTTTCAGATCTATATTTCATTGACATACAAACCCGTTCTTCTTATACTCCCATCCATTAGAAGCGATGTCTTATCAAATAGACAGTGGAATGACAAAGTTGAATCATTCAAATATTGTATGAGCTGAAAGAAAAGTATGCGATAATAACCGGATGATAAAAACAAATATCAGGGCTTTTAATAAAAATAAGGACATGGAAGGAGCAGTACGGTGTTTTAACGAAGGCTTTGAACATATCTTGTGGCCATCTATACGACATGCAAAGCCGAGCTTCCATGAGGACCTTGTAAAGTTTTTTTATAAAATGTCAACGGACTGTTTTGTTGCGGAGGTGGACGGGGAGATCTGCGGTATTATCTTTGGCGCAGCTCCTCTTAAGATAAAAGGCTTGATCAATGCCATACTGTTTTATTTATTATATATTATTCCCAAGGGACTGGTCAACGGTTATGGGATGAATTGGTTGGCCTATAGACATTTTTTTCAGTTGATCTATGGATATCTCCCCTTTTTCTTTCTCCATCCCAATCGATGGCCCATGTGCGAGGTGGAGCTATTTACCTCGATAAATAAGTATCGGAGTCGTGGCTTGGGCAGGAGTCTTATGGATAAATTTGTAGATACCGTTCACGCTCGAGGCTATGAAGGGACATCCGTATGCACTGATACAGCGCTTTCCTACCGGTTCTACGAAGCTTACGGCTTTGAATTAGAAAAGAGCTTCGTCCAAAGATCTTATAAATATTCCATCCCGGACAAATCCTTCACTGCGCTGATTTATTATCTCAAAATCCATCAATAAATGGCTAAGTGTTTTTAGTGTATGGAGATCTTGAAAATTTTTAAAGGGTTTTTTTATTGACAACTTTCTGTGAGTGTTAATTGACGAATTCTGAGAGTTATGCAACATTACAAACGTTAACTATCAAGGAAAGCTGAAATTTAACTTAACATAAGGACACTATGCAGCTGATTATCATCAGACACGGTGAAACGCTTTGGAATAAAGAGGGACGGGTTCAAGGAATAAGTGATGTTGAGTTAAGCTCTGTCGGAATCGAACAGGCACGGCTTCTGGCATTATCCCTGAAGGATCACCCCATCAGAGTGATCCATACCAGCCCGCTGAAAAGGGCGCTGAAAACAGCGGAGGTTATCAACGAGTTCCATCGAAAGGAAATTCACATTCATAATGAACTAATGGAAATAGACCCGGGAGACTTTGAAGGTGTTTACTATAAGAAACTTGTAACCTGCGAAAAAGATTTTCTGAACAAATGGATTGCTGACCCGGCTTCCGTCAAAATGCCCAACGGAGAATCATTGACTCAACTTCAGGAGCGTGCATGGCGCGCTATGGAAAGAATTATTAACAAAGAAGAAAATGCATTGGTAGTTGCCCACAACTTCACCATTGCGGCTATTATCTGCCGTATAAGAAGCATCAGCCTCAACGAATTCCAAAGTTCCTGTGTAGGCAATGCTTCCAAGACGATCGTCAACTTTCAAAAGGATGGTATGTTCATCGAAACGTTTGATGATCGCAGTCATCTTCAGCAAGACATAAAATCATTGGGATGATTTAGTGCTTGGAGTCAAGTCTTTGTTTGACTCATTAGCGATATAGGATACCACAATTCAAATGGTAATCTTCAATCTTGCTGACTCAAACAGGTTGAGCCTTTGTATGTGAAAGATGCAATTTGATAAATATGGACAGCACCTTATATTATTAATTACCTAACTATCAAATTCACAAAGCGCAGATAAGGACGCAGGGTGGGCGTTCCGCGATCTTGATCAGGTGATTCGACTGGGGGAAGTAAATTTATCGATTCCTGAAGATGATTCCTATCCATTTTAAGGATAATCAGGCTTATACAAAAAAATATACCCCTTTTCAGAGGCATATTTTTTTATTATGTATGGTTACCGTAGTGATGCTGATGATGGTTATGCGGCTTCCAGTTTGACCGCGCAAACTTTATATTCGGGAATTTTCCCTATGGGGTCCAAAACTGGATTGGTCAGCAGATTAACCGCTGCTTCTGCAAAATGGAAGTTCATAAATATTGTTCCTTGCGGACTCTTTTGAGTTATTTGGGCTTTGGCTTCCACTGTGCCGCGTCTTGATGTTACTTTAACCATTTGACCGTCGTTTACGCCGAATTTGACGGCATCATCCGGATGTATTTCAATAAGGCTTTCCGGACAACGCTCGCTCGGTCCCACTGCGCGGCGTGTCATCGTGCCTGTATGATAGTGATAAAGTACACGGCCTGTAGAAAGTATTAAAGGATATTCTTTATCAGGAAGTTCCGCCGGCGGTATATATTCAATCGCGTGGAACAGACCGAGGCCTCGTGAAAATTTTTCTTTATGTAAAAATTTGGTTCCCTGATGTTCCGGCGTGGGACAAGGCCATTGGATGCCTTCTTTTTCAATTCGTTCATAACTAATTCCCGCGTAACTGGGAGTGACTTTCGCAATTTCTTCGAAAATTTCCTTCGCCGAAGAATAATTCATCGGATATCCCATTTTTGTGGAGATTCCCGCAATGATTTCCCAATCAGGCTTGGCTTCTCCCGGAGCGTTTACAACTTTCCTAATTCGCTGAACACGCCGTTCCGTATTGGTGAAGGTGCCGTCCTTTTCCGCGAAACTGGCGGAAGGCAGAACAACATCGGCAAACTCAGCCGTTTCTGTCAGGAAAATATCCTGCACAACAAGTAGATCCAGCTTTTGGAGTTCTTTTTTTATATGGTGAAGATCAGGATCGGAAATAAGCGGATTTTCACCCATAATGTAGATAGCTTTAATATCTCCGCGACCGGCGGCGTTCATAATCTCGACTATTGTCAGGCCGTGTTTGCCTGATAAAGTTGCCCCCCAGGCCGTTTCAAATTTTTTGCGGGCGTCTTCATTGGCCACCTGCTGATAAGCGGGGAAGACATCGGGCAGACCGCCCATATCGCAGGCGCCCTGCACATTATTCTGACCGCGCAACGGATTTACACCTCCGCCTTCGATGCCAATGTTACCGCAGAGCATCGCCAGATTGGCGGTACTCTTCACATTATCCGTGCCACTGATATGCTGGGTTATGCCCATAGCATAAATAATGCTGGCTTTATTTGCCTTTGCATATAGCCGCGCCGCTTTCTTTAAATCTTCCGCGGACACGCCGGAAATTTTTTCCACGTATTCCGGTGTGTATTTGGTAACTGCTGTTTTGAGAGCGTCGAACCCTTCGGTGCGTTCCGCTATATATCCTTTGGCATGAAGGCCTTCCGCAATGATCACGTTCATCAAACCATTGAAAACCGCAACATCAGTTCCCGGTTTCTGGCGCAGCCAGATGTCGGCGTATTTGACCAAATCAATTCCCCGCGGATCGATGACGATCAGCTTGGTACCATGCTGTTTGACAGCCCGCTTGACTTTCATGCCGATAACGGGATGGTTTTCCGTAGTATTAGTTCCTGCTGCTAAAATTAAATCGGTATATTCCAACTCATCGATAGAATTTGTCATTGCTCCACTGCCGAATGATGCGGCCAGACCGGCCACAGTTACTGAGTGTCAGAGACGGGCGCAGTGATCAACATTGTTGGTACCAATTACCGCCCGTATAAATTTCTGAAAAAGATAATTTTCTTCGTTGGTGCAACGAGCAGAAGATAACCCGGCAATACTGTCCGAACCGGTTTTTTTCTTGATAGAAGAGAGCTTATCGACAATAAAAGTGAATGCTTCATCCCAACTGGCTTCTTTCAAGTCTTCATTTTTCTCATAACGGATAAGAGGTTTTTTCAGGCGGTCGGGGTGCTGGATAAAATCCATGCCGAAGCGGCCTTTTACGCAAAGACTCCCGCCATTGGGTTGACCATAATCGGGGTTTCCCGATACTTTGACAATTTGTCCATCTTTAGCAAAAACATCCATTTGGCAGCCAACGCCGCAATAGGTGCAGGTGGTGCGGACTTTATTCAATTCCCAGGGGCGGCCGGCAAACTTCGCCTGTTTGCAAGTGATCGCTCCGGTAGGGCATACCTGAAGACATTCGCCGCAGAATACGCAGGAAGAATTAATGTAATCTTCATCAAACGCCGGACCAACCTTAACGTAAGAGCCGCGCATGGAGAAATCCAGCACTTCATTGACTTGGATTTCGTTGCAGGCACGAATGCAGCGTCCGCAAAGAATACACTTGTTCAGATCGCGCTGGATCATGGTGTTGCTATTATCCGGCGCGTAACCCGGAGGTTCGATATTGAAACGGGGTTTATCTATTTTCAGCCAGTAAACAAGATTTTGTAATTCACATTGACCGTTTTGTTCGCAGGTTAGACAGTTATGATCGCCGGACGACCATAATAATTCGACGATCAGTTTCTGGGCGTCGCGAACTGCCGGAGTATTAGTGCGAACAACCATATTCGGACTCACCGGCATGCAGCAGGAGGCGACCAAACTTCGTGCGTTTTCCACTTCCACAACACAAACCCGGCAAGCCCCAACGTTGGTCGTGTTTTTATAGTGGCAAAGGGTCGGTATGAAAATGCCGATGCTTCTGGCACAATCCAGAATGGTTTGTCCCGGATTTGCCGAAACTTCTTGTCCATCAATTGTAATCATAATCTTTTTTCCCATTTTCTTTTTCAGTCTTAAAAACTCAATATCCGATGTTTTTGCTAAAAATTAACAAGAGTTATATTATTTTAAATCTGGATTTTATAGTGTTAACCGGTTCTTTTGTCAATTATTTCATTTGTGGCTTGTGTCAAAAGTGGCATGCAATGGAGCCCCCTCCGTCAGGAGCCAGAGGCTCCCTATAATAATGAGACCCAAGCTTCAGAAATAAAGTGCATAACCTAAATAACCTGAAGGTCACTATAGGGTCATCTACGACTGAAGCTTGCCGGTCGTAATGAGACTCAAACTTTAAAAGCAAAGCGCATTAAAGTTTGTTAGTCGAATTATCCAATAGCCAAAGGTTATTGGAAATTATCCTACGAAGCAGAGGGTAACGCGACCTCCCGCGGGTTACACCGCATTCCTCCCCCGGCTGAAGCCGGGGGATTCCAAACCGAGGGATTGACTGAACATCAGAAAAAACCAATATGTTATATAAAAAACATCTATGAGAAATTTTATTGACATTTTATGATTATCTTCCCTATAAACAAATTCACGCAAGCGTTTAGAGGGGGATCCCGATGGAAATCAAGTATAAAATCTGGATTGAAAAAAATGGCAAAGTGGTTTTCGGCAAGGGACGCGACAACATTCTCAAGGCCATTGATGAGCGGCACAGCCTCAATGCCGCAGCCAAAAAACTGGAGATGTCCTATCGGGCGGCATGGGGAAGGCTCAAGGCATCCGAAGAGCGTATGGAAATGAAGCTCGTTGAGATTGGCGCCGAGGACAAATCTATGCAACTGACACAAAAAGCACGGGCCATTATTGACCGGTTTGAAAAGCTGGAAAAAGACGTGGAAGAACTCTTACACAAGGCTGATCGGGACTTTCATAAATTGATTCGAAATAGCGGGAAGTAAATCTGCAGTACAACAACCGTAACCCGAAGAGAAATCTCTGTGCGCTTTTAAAATGTTTAAAAAGCTACCAAATTATGCTTTCAAACCCTCTATAAAAACATTCAAACTATCTCGAACAGTAGAATGGATTCTCTCCGTACGTTTCGTTGGATTACCAGTGAAGACATAAAGGGAAATAACGCCATTTAACATCCCCCAAATTGCATTTTGCATCTGCCGGATGTTGCCAATTGGAGCGAATTCACCAGAATCAATGCCCTTTTTAATGATTTCGGAAATAATCTTAATATTTTCATTGGTCGACCGAATGAGTTCAGTGTTTTGTTTTTCAGTTAGATTCATCTGGCCTGTTTGCATCATGAAAGTCATAAGTATTCTAAAAAGTTCATTATCATTTAAAAAATAATCAACATAAATCCTGGCAAATTCCAGCAAGAGTTGCGAAGCTGATGCTTCTGTGGCTGAAAAATTCTTTATTCTTTCATAAAGCGCGATATTATCAGAAATCAGGATTTGGGCATATATTTCTTCTTTACTTTCAAAGCAAAGGTAAATTGATCCTTTGCTAACTTCAGATTTGGCAGCAATATTATCGACCGTTACGGATTTGAAGCCTCGATCAAAAAAAAGTCTTCGCGCTGCTCTCAAAATTGTATTTTTTCGATTTTCTTTTTCTTTTTTTCTTTTTTCTTCGAAGATCAAATCAGTTATCCTTATTTGTTATGAATATTTATTTCCGATACAAACAAATGCTAAATTTAAACCTCATCCCTAACTGTAATTGCATAGATTAATATCAGTATTGTGTCAAGAAAAATCAAAAATTTTTTACTTCCTTACCCTCTCTATTAAAAAATATTATTCATCCTCTTATCATTTTCACCACCAGGCATGTGTGATTTTCATGTTATGCGCCGGGCAAACCGTATTCACTAAGGCAAACTCCGAAGAAAATTCCGCGTTGATTACATTTCTTTCCTTTGAATATATCTTGACAAAAACAAAAGATTTGAGTTACTGCTTTTCAGTTTTTGTTCACAGGTATTCTTAATTATTCCGAACAATAACATTAGGAGGGTTAATTGTGTATTTCTCGAAAGAAATGCAGGAAGCGTCTTTGAAACTCAACAAAAAATGGGCGGATAAAGTTCAAAAATCGTTAAAAACTAATCCTGACCAAAAAGAACGCTTTACCACTGTCTCGGATACGGAAATTAAGAGACTCTATACTCCGGAAGATATTAAAGATATTAATTTTGCCGAAGACATCAGTGTCCCCGGTGAATTTCCTTATCTGCGCGGTAATCAAGTCACCGGCTACCGGGGACGCCATTGGACGTTCCGCATGTTTTCCGGTATGGGCAGCGCGCAAGACACCAATCACCGCTGGCACATGCTCTTGCGCGAAGGCCAAACGGGCTTAAGCACAGCTTTTGATTTTCCGACGCTTATGGGCTACGACAGCGACTCGTCCAAAGCGCTGGGCGAAGTGGGCAAGTGCGGCGTTGCCATAGATACACTAGAAGATTTTCTGGCTCTTATGGAAGGCATTCCTCTGGATGAGGTTACCACTTCCATGACCATCAATCCTCCGGCAACAGTTTTATTCGCGATGTATTGCGCAGTTGCGGATATCAAGGGCGTACCGCTTACCAAAATAGGCGGCACCATTCAAAATGATATGCTCAAGGAATTCATAGCGCAAAAAACTTTCATGTGCCCGCCGGAACCTTCGGTAAAGCTAATCAGCGACACAGTCGAATTCGGCACAAAATTTGTTCCGCGCTGGAACACTATCAGCATCAGCGGTTATCATATTCGCGAAGCAGGTTCGACCGCTGTGCAGGAGTTGGCTTTCACTATCCGCGATGGCATAGAATATGTGGAAGACGTTATTCGCCACAAGGGTTTAAATGTTGATGATTTTGCTCCGCGTCTATCTTTCTTTTTCAATTCGCACATAGATTTCTTTGAGGAGATCTGCAAATTGCGGGCGGCGCGCCGCATATGGGCGAAGATTATGCGCGACCGCTTCCATGCCCAGAATCCCCGTTCCATGTGGCTGCGCTTCCATACGCAAACGGCCGGATGTTCTCTGGCCGCTCAACAGCCGTATAATAATGTCGTCCGTACAACAGTGGAAGGATTGGCCGCTGTTTTGGGCGGTACTCAGTCTCTGCATACCAATTCTCTGGATGAAGTTTTCTGCCTGCCTTCCGAACACGCCGCGGAACTTGCTTTACGTACGCAGCAAATTCTGGCCGAAGAAACCGGAGTGGCCAATACCATTGATCCTCTGGCGGGTTCTTATTTTATTGAAACCCTGACTAATGAAATCGAAGAAGCCACCTGGGACTATATTCATAAAATTGACGATATGGGCGGAATGATTGCCGCCATAGAAAAAGGTTTTCCGCAGATGGAAATTGCCGACGCCTCCTACAAATTTCAGAGGCAGTTGGAGAATAGTGAAAAAATCATGGTAGGCGTAAATAAATATTCAACCAATAAGCAACATCCCATTCCGCTGGTGGAGATTAGCGAAGAAATCGGCGATCAACAGATTAAAAGGCTTCAGGATGTACGCCGTAAACGCGATAGCCGCGCCGCCATGAAATCGTTGGATAATATAAAAAATGCCTGCAAAAAAGGTGAAAACGTAATGCCGCACTGCATAGAAGCGGTAAAAAATCTGGCTACCCTGCAGGAAATCTGCGACGTATACCGGGAAGTTTATGGAGAATATCGCGACCCGGGATTATACTAATAATGAGGCTCAGGTATTGTAAGCGAAGCACGGCAAGATCTGTTAGTCGAATTATCCCGCAGCGAAACTGTCGGGATAAGATTCGATAGCCTTAATATTCTAAAACTGTTATTGCATTTTAAGGAGATTTATATGCCGGAAAGAAAAATTCGTGTGATGGTTGCCAAACCGGGGCTGGATGGCCATGACCGCGGCGCTCGTATTCTCGCCCGTTGTTTCCGCGATGCCGGATTTGAAGTTGTTTACACGGGCTGTCATCAAACACCGGAGCAAATCGCGGCGGCAGCTATTCAGGAAGATGTTGATTTAGTGGGTTTGAGCTGTCTTTCCGGCGCTCACCGTGTTCTTTTCCCGCGGGTTGTGGAAATTTTACGCGAAAAAGACGCTCAGGATATTACCGTTATCGGCGGCGGAATAATTCCCGAGCAGGATTTTCCTGCGCTTTACTCCTCCGGCATTAAAGCGATTTTCACTCCCGGAGCATCGCTTGATTCCATTGTGGAATGGATTAGAACAAACATAAAACCGCATTAGAAGCTTTTTTAAAACGGCAAAAAAACTATGGATTCTATTATAAAAAAAATCTGCGCGGGCGATGTCCGCTCGGCCTCCCGCCTCATCAGGGATATTGAAGATAAGATTCCCGAAGCCAGGGCAAAAATCAAAAAACTTTACGCCCACACCGGCAAATCATTCATCATCGGGATAACCGGAGCGCCCGGCGCAGGCAAGAGCACTTTGACTGATGCTCTGATCACCGAGCTGCGAAAACAAAATAAAACCATCGGTGTGCTGGCCGTTGATCCGACCAGCCCTTTTACCGGCGGCGCGATTTTGGGTGATAGAATCCGCATGCAGCGCCATGCCGAAGACACCGGAGTTTTTGTCCGGTCGCTGGCCACTCGCGGCGCGCTGGGAGGCCTGTCCCATGCCGCAGGCAACGCCATTCACGTTATGGAAGCAATGGGTAAAGATATTATTATTGTCGAAACCGTAGGCATCGGCCAGCAGGAAATTGACATCATCAATCACGCGCACAGCGTTGCAGTTGTTCTTGTTCCCGGAATGGGCGATGAAATTCAAACGATGAAGGCCGGATTAATGGAAATAGCCGATATTTTCGTCATCAACAAAGCCAATCGCGCCGGCGCCAAACAATTGCAAACGGAATTGACCTCCATGCTTAATTTGTCGCCTAAAACCGCTGACGGCTGGAAGCCGCCTATTGTGATTATCGGCGATGCTTTTAAGCCGGACTCTTTTGCCGAAGATATCGCCCAACTCGCGCAAAAAATCGAAGAGCATCATATATATCTGCAGCAAAGCGGCAAACTCACCGAGAGGATGCACCGCAAAGCGATGGCGGAAATAAAAGACGCGCTCGCCGCCTGCCTTCTGGAGCCGGTTTTGGAATCTCTTACCGTCAGCGGTGAACTTGAGCATTTCGCTGAAAAGATAAAAAGCAGAAAGGCCGATCCGTATTCCGTGGCGGAAGAAATCACTCAACGGTTTTTTAAAAATCAGGATAAAAAATGAAAACCATAAAAAGCAAAAAAACATCCGCACTCAAAGCAGTCAAAAAAAAGAAAACTGCAGCAGTGAAAAAGACTACCGTCAAAACAGCCATGGGACTGGTGATAGTAATTACAGGCAACGGCAAAGGAAAAACAACTGCCGCTTTTGGCCAGGCTCTGCGCGCTATCGGTCAGGGTTATAAGGTTTTTGTTCTGCAATTTATGAAGGGAAGAAAGTACGGCGAATTTATTGCCGCGGAGAAATATCTTCCCCATTTAACCATTCGCATGTCCGGTCTGGATAGCTTTGTCATGCGTGACAATCCAGCAGCCATTGATATTGAGTTGGCGCAAAAAGGATTGGATGCGGCCCAAAAAGAGATCAACAGCGGCAAATATGACATGGTCATCCTTGATGAAATCAACGTGGCGCTGGATTTTAAACTCATTGCTCTAACAGAGGTCATTGAATTGATTAAGAACAAACCAGCAAATCTTGACCTAATCTTAACCGGCCGCTACGCGCCACCGGAAATAATTGAGCTTGCCGATACAGTCAGCGAAGTTAAGGAAGTGAGACATCATTATAAGGCGGGAATCAAAGATCGCGCGGGCATTGAGTATTAAAGCTACCTGGCTTTGATATTTTACGGAGTGATTAATAATAACTAAGGAGAATTTTAATATGTTCGAACTAGTATCTGTAGAAAAGATGAAACAAATGATCGGCCAGGACAATGGCACCAGCGATTGGGTGCTGATTGACCAGGAGAGAATCAACCGTTTTGCCGATGCCACTGACGACCATCAGTGGATTCACGTGGATGTTGAGCAAGCGAAAAATGGTCCTTTCGGCAGCACAATAGCGCACGGATTTTTAACCCTGTCATTGATCCCCCTGTTCAGTAGTTCGGGAAAATATCTGCCGGAAGGCATGAAGATGGCCGTAAATTATGGTTTGAACAAAGTCCGGTTTATCGATCCTGTTCTTGTAGGATCAAGGGTACGCTCCCGAATGGTTATCTCCGCGGTTGAGGAAAAAGAACCTGGACGACTTCTTATAACAACCACCCACACAATAGAAATTGAAGGACAGGATAAACCGGCTTGTGTTGCTGAATCATTGGCAATGTTTATAATTTGATACTATTTCTAAATCAAAGCGCTATTTTTGTTGGCGTCGTTGTCGGCTTCCTCAACGTATTATTAATACGCCTCGTCGCCTCCGCCTAGCCGCCTCAATATCATCTTTGATTTAGAAATAGTATAAGTGATCTGAACTATATTATTTTACATAACGGATAGTGAAAAACTTAAGTCTAGCTTGCAATAGATAAAACCTACAAAGTCACACCTTGTACCATAACTGAGAATCAATGATAACCATTTGAAAGTCAGCATGATGCTAGCCGAAATGATTCGCTCTCTTGCTATACAATCTCATGGCTTGATGATACGGAATCGGCTGATCATCAGTGAACCCGAAAGAGCAAACATGAGAACAAGTGGATGAAGTTTGAAGCCGCTAAGTGTGATCTCGCCGAACCATAGGTTTCGGTTTATTGCACCAAACCATGCCGCTAGTGAGAGGATAAAGACTAGGAGTATAGAAGTCGGTATTGGTGTTCCCTCGAAGTACTTCACTTTGTCAGTTCCCTGGGAGAGTGTTTCTGCCGTGACATTGTACCGAGCAAGTCGTGAGACCCCGCAGGCAACGAAGAAAACCAAGACTATGCGATCGTATAGACCTTGCATACCGCAACCGTACCCGATGATTGCCGGAGCTACTCCGAATGAAATAATATCAGCGAGGGAGTCGAGTTCTTGACCTAGTATCGAAGTCTTTTTCCGCCACCTGGCGATGCGGCCGTCTAAGAAGTCAAATATCAGTGCAGCTAAGACGAGACTGCATGAAAAATAGATGTGCCTAACATCATGCAATTCGAGATATGTTATGATGGAGAAAAGTGAACCCATTCCGCAGATAGCGTTTGTAAGAGTAAACCAGTCTGCCATGTGGAACTCTCGAATCATCGAAAACGGTTTTTTCGGGGTACTTGTATTCATTGGATGTACCTCCCCCTTGACAGTGTCAAAATATTTCAACTTTAGTTCAAATGCCTATTATTTCCAAAATCACTTGGTCAGGACTTTTATCATTTCCCCTGCTTGATTTACTGTAGCAATGGGATGAGACGAAAAATAGACGAATGGGGTGTACCATCGGATTGCTTTGATAACTTCTACCTAAGTCCCCTGAACGACTGAATATCCGTGACTTTCGCCAACAAATAATCCCCAGTCTTTGAGTATACCTTTTTTAATATCTTGCTTAATCACCTTCATTAGCATATTAAATTCAATCCCACGCTCTTTTGGATCCACCGGTATTTTTGTCTGGTCAAATTCCCAAAGCAATGGATATTTTCCCATAGTTTGTCATCCTCTGTTCAAATTATTGTGAATTTATGAGCCAAAATAATGCGAGAAATGACGCCTCCCCGCGTCTGCTCCACCCGTAAACATCACCACCGCCGAACACTAGGAATAACACAACGATTACAATGATGACTTCTAATGCTGTGGGATACGAAAAAAAAACCAGGAGAGCAATGCCGCCATCGAAAGAATGAATCCCGCCACAGCGAACCATATGGGATGAATGACACGTGTTCCCTTTGACTCTTCCAACTCTCGAGTCTTATCGCTTTTCTTCTTATCCTTGTTATCCCGCTTTCTTTCTGTCTTCTTCTGTAGGTCCTTTTTTTGTTTATGGTCCACGGATTCACCCCAGGAACGTTCTAAGTTTAGTAAATTGTGACATCGGTCCTTATAAGAAATATGTTCATCATTCTTATTTGTCAGCCTTAAGCCAATTTAGTGCTGCATCCTTTTCAGCGTAATCAAAATGCCTTACTTCGGCCTTGACAAAATGATTGGCAACCTGCGGCATGATCGATAGAAAGGTGCCGTCTGTTACGGCCGCAATTTTCTTAATTTTTTGATGATGGTTCTTGACAAATTTTATATGGGAAAGGAAGGCCGCAAAATTATCCCATCCCGGGAAGGATTTGGCGTAAATCATCAAGCCCTTCAGTTTACCCTTTTCTCTGATATAGGGATCAACTTCTTGTATTAATTTTTCAAAATCTGCTGATTCCAAGGGTCCACTAGGCATAATAATCAATATACTCTCCGCGCGATTTAATTCGTATTTAAGCATTGACACTCTCCAGTCTTTAATCGGTCTAATACTGTTTTAGATAATTTATGGCAGACCCCTTCAACCTTCCAGTTCTATTTTTTTGCCAGTTGTCTTGCCCAAAGTGTCAGCCAGACGACAACAAATAGTATTACTCCGAAGCAGAGCTTATAGGCCACCATTGCCCACAGCCAGATAGTCCGAATTTCCACCCAGGTAAAGCCTTTACCCCAGATACAAAGCATTGCCTCCGGTTGTCTGCTCATGATCACCCAATAAGCAAACCATTGGATTAGCAGAATACAATAGAAGATTAACACAGTCCACCATCCAGCTACTGCCGCAGCCCGCACTTTTTTTATAAATATTTCATCCATAAGTTTCTCCTATATTTTTTTGTAATGTATTTATACATATAGTTAAAAGGACCATATAAATAGTAACAGCAATTAGTAGGCCAATAGCTAAAGGAAAATCATAAGTTTGGATTCATCCTTTAATAGTAGGTGGTTAGATTAATAAGAGAGAGCAACGGAGATGAATGAAATGACTTATTTGGCCTCAATATGCGGTGGAACCTCAGCATATTGAGGGACATCTTAATGGGATGTGGATAGTTCGGCAGGCGTGAATTATGTTTATTACCGTTTGAAAGAAAGCATCTCCGTAAAAAATACTCAACGCTCACTTACAGAAGAAGTGATACTTGCTACTTGTTAGATCAAATCCTGTCTATTAATATAATCCCATTCCGCTCCGCTTCAGGGATAATTCCACTTACGCTTCGAGCACCACTTCATTCGCTCTCAACGAGTTTCACTATCAGCGAGTGTCAAATCCCACCCCGCTACGCTTCGGGGATAATTCGACTAACGCTTCAAACTTCATCCCGACTCGTCGGGATTCGTTTTCAGCAAGTCTCATTAAAAACCTCCGTTCCTTCATTAAAAAGGGAACGGAGGTGAAAAAACTTAACTCATTAAACCAACCGGCTGGAGTTATTCTCCCTTGAAATTCGGTTGGCGTTTTTCAAAGAATGCTGTCATTCCCTCTACTGCGTCAGCGCTCGTCTTTAGCTTTTCTATCCATTTCTTGTCAGAGGCAAGGCCTGCATCCATACCTTTTTCCAAACCAATAGCTATTCCCTCAAGAACCGCGCTTACAGCCAACGGTGGTCTCTTGGAAATCGCAATCGCGTAATCCGTGGCTTCTTTCATTAAATCGGCGGCCGGGCAAACTTTATCAACAAGGCCAAGGGCCAGAGCTTCCGCTCCGTTGACTTTCTTGCTGAAAAAAATAAAATCCAACGCTTTGGATTTGCCAATTATTTTCGGCATTCTCTGTACACCGCCCCAACCGGGAATAATTCCGAGATTAAGTTCCGGACATCCTATAGCTGCTTTGGGGTTATCTGTCATGTAACGAAAATGGCAGGCCATAGCCAGTTCACATCCACCACCGAGAGCGTGTCCGTTTATAGCCGCAATGAAAGGTTTTGTGGAACGTTCGATCCGGTTGTAAACATCAATGCCGTTAGGGCCTTTGTCAATGTTCGCTATGTCAGAAACATCCATGCCCGCGCAAAAAGCCTTTTCTCCGGAACCGGTAATAATGACAACTCTGGTATCCTTGTTTTTCTCTATCTCGGTTACGAGCTGATCCAGTTCTTCGCGTATGCCAATGTTTACAGAGTTCATTGGCGGACGATTCAGTGTGACGGTAGTTACGAAATCCTTCGTTGAAACGGTAATGTTATTATAAGCCATATATATCCTCCTGTTTTTTTTGCAACAATGATAGTGAAATCATCTTCGCGTTTCTTTCTTTAACAAAAATACAAAACATGTCAAGTATAATAAGTTAGAATATTATGCGAAAAACATTTAGAGCGACCTCTATCAATCCAATTTCCTGATGAGTGATATCCCAGTAATGAACCGCTGGCGGAATATTTCTATATAAATTAATATTACTTGGCTTTTTCTGGTTTCACCGCGCATTCATTTCTATCAGTATTCTGTTCAAAGTACTCTTTGATCTTCAGCCGGACAGTTTCGGGGATCTTGATGCCGATGTCTTTTATCCGGTTTTCATATTTCTTGAATGAACGGGTGTGCTGCGACGTATTGATGAATATTTGGAAATAGGAACGAATGCTTCCCTCAATTTCCGTCCTGAATTCCATATCCTGGTTTAAAAGATCCTCCAGCGGAGCGATGAAGCGATAGTTGATAGGCCGGCAGATGGAGCGGTAAGCAACAAAGCGCATCATCATCTCATTTTCATAATTTTTTTCCCTGATGGCTTTCTCCACAATATTGAGATCAATAGTGTCCAAAATCTGAAAAGCATACCGGGGTTCTAAAATCTTCTCTATAATCTTCTCAGCATTCTTGTATTGCTTACAGGTATTGATGTCTCCTTCAAAATTAGGATCACACCGAACATAGATCACAAAATCGATATCGGAAGTGTTTTCGCAAAGTCCCATATTTGTGGAACCCATTATATCCATTGCTATATCGGAGCCACGGTTGAACTGCCGGCCGCAGGCGGTTGAGCAAGCGACTTTCAGACGCGGCTCCGTTCGTGCGACCCCGGATGGGGGCGGACGAACAATTTTTATAACTTAATTTAGTAGATTTAACACCACATGGAGGTGGGTT
>Ga0302320_10010147_pt1 | contig 20148 bp, 20 predicted proteins | sample Bog_T0_3_FD_202130 | JGI IMG/M metagenome (GOLD analysis project Ga0302320, IMG submission 202130) | Peat permafrost microbial communities from Stordalen Mire near Abisko, Sweden - Bog_T0_3 | ecosystem: Environmental > Terrestrial > Soil > Wetlands > Peat | place: Sweden: Abisko, Stordalen Mire...
CTTGTGATGCGGACCAGCACTTCGTCCGCGCATCGGGAGCGCGTTTTCATCGAGCAACGTTTGCAAAAGGTTCAAGCGGACCTGGAACAAGCGCAGCTTCAACTGGGCGAGTTCTCAAGCAAAAACATCACTATCGACATCAAGGAGCAGACCCGGGCGATGGTGGACGCCGGCGCCAGAGTGCAGGCGGAACTCCTCATTGAGCAATCCGGGTTGGAGTCGTTGCGTCAGATCTATGGCGACGGCAACGTGAGAGTTCGCGAGACAGAAGCCCGCATTGCGAGCTTAAAAGCAGAGCTTGCCAAAATGACTGGTACCTCGGCTCCTCTGCCTACTGAAGAGATTCATCCAAGCGAGACGGACTCCAAGGGAGACAACAAAGACCGGGAACTCTATCCCCCATTGCGCCAGCTTCCACGACTTGCTGTTCCATATGCCGATCTCTACAGGCGAGTGCGAGTCGAGGAAACTCTGTATGAGCTCCTCACGCAGCAGTACGAAATGGCCCGAATCGATGAAGTGAAGGACATTCCGGCAGTCAGCGTAATCGATGCTCCGGGAATCGCGGAAAAGAAGTCGTTTCCGCCGCGCTTGCTGGTTACGCTGCTTCTGACGTTTTTCTCCTTTGCGTTTGCTTCGGCTTTGATCATCGTACGCGACCGTTGGTCGACGATCGCTATGAATGACCCACGCAAAGAGCTTGCCGCGGAAGTTGTCCCGGTGTTGCGAAGTCGCATCAATTCGATCTTTGCTTTAAAGCGAGGCGCCGCATGAGGAAGCACCTGACGAATGCGGCATTTGGCGTTCTGGACTACGCCTCCTATCCGATTGGAATGCTCCTCGTAGCGCCCATCGTTCTGCACAGGCTCGGTGCGTCGGAATATGGCCTTTGGATGATTTCCACGGCTCTGATTAGTGGGGGAGGAATCATCGCTTCGGGGTTCGGCGACGCCAATATTCAACGGGTTGCTTATTTGCGCGGAACCGGTCGGCTCGCATTGATTCCAGATACTGTTCGCAGCATGCTGGGCATCAACTTATTGCTCGGCTGCACCCTCGTGGTCGGAGCCTGGATTGCGGCCCCATACGCCGCTCCCCATATCGCCGTTGCGCACCAGACGTCGGCTCGCGAATGCCTGATTTCGCTCCGTATCGCGAGCGTGTTGATTCTCCTTCGATCGATTGAAACCGTCACCGTTAGCGCTCAGCGCGCCTTTGAACAGTATCGCGGCACAGTGCAGATCAGCACAGCGGTCCGGCTTCTCACCCTTGCGGCCGCTTCGGTTCTCGCATTTGTGGGAGAGGGAACAATCGGAATCTTGCTGGCCACCGCCGTCGTTATGGCTTGGGGCACGTATATGCAGTTTCGCCAGCTTCACACGCGTCTTGGCCTTGGTCCCCTATGGCCGCTCTTCCGGATCGGAGAAACGCGCGTCTTGCTTGGACTCGGCCTCTTCGTCTGGCTGCAGGCGCTGTTTGCCGTCGCATTTGGGCAGTTTGATCGAATCCTTCTGGGTGTTTCCATGGGCGCACTCGCAGTGGCTCCGTACGCCTTGTGCGTGCAGTTTGCGCATCCGATCTTTGGTCTCACTGCATCTGGTCTGAATTTTATTTTTCCCTACCTCGCCGGGAATGCTTCCACAATGTCAAGTGCCGCGTTGAGGCGAACTTTGTTGAAAGCCTTCTCCTGCAACCTGCTGCTGGTTGGTTGCGGTGCGTTGATGTTGCTTCTGGTGGGGAACCGGCTCCTCCGGCTCTGGGCCGGACCTGCGGTTGCACAAAGCGCGGGAAAGATCCTGGCCCCAATCGTTTTGAGTTCAGCCTTGTTGGGGCTTGGCGTTACAGGAACGTATGCCTTGCAGGCACTTGGCCTTTTCCGCACGGTCGCCATCATCAGTGTGGTCTCCAGAGCGGCGATGTTGCTGCTGATGATCCAACTGATGCGCCACATGGGACTGCAGGGGCTGGCTTTGTCCCGGTTGTGTTACGGCGCCACGGGGTTGCTGGTCTACTTGCCGCTGCTCGGACAACTTAACATCGCAAAACGAACGAGAAGTCGCGTTTCACCCCTATCGAAATCCTACGAAATTCAGGAGGAGGCAAAGCTATGAAGATTCTGCTTGCTGCCGCTTCATTTGCATCAAAGATGTCTGGATTGCAGAGACACGCATTGAATCTTGCGCGGTGCCTTCTGCTGGAGCCCGAAGTCTCAACCTTGCACCTCGTCATCGCACCATGGCAGCGCCACTTTGTGCAAGCTGCGGGCCTTCACTCGGATTCACGCGTTGTGACCCACATTGCCAAGATGGACAAAAGCTCCCTAAGCCGAAACCTTTGGTACTATCGCGACCTTCCGGAATTGGCTGCTCGACTGGAAGTCGATCTCGTCCATCTCTCGTACCCCATGCCCGTGAATGCAGCGGCGTTCAGGAGTCCGACGGTTGTGACTTTGCATGACTTGTACCCCTACGAGATTCCTACGAACTTCGGTTTTCCGAAGTTCATATTCAATCGCATCGTCCTTCGCCAATGTCTTCGCAACGTCGATGCGGTCGCCTGTGTGTCCGACACGACGCTTCTCCGTTTAAAACGGTACGCGCCATCTGCGGTATGGCAAAAGGCTGTACGGATATTCAACTGTGTCGAGGCAGCACCAGTTTACGATGTTAAGACGCCAATTCAGGGATGGGAGGGAGAACGTTTCCTGCTGAGCGTCGCACAGCATCGCCGCAACAAGAATATTCCACTGCTGATCCAAACTTTCCATCGTTTGTCGAGTACCGGACAGATCGATGCAGATATGAAGCTTTTGGTCATTGGAATTGAAGGGCCGGAAACCGACAAGATCCGCCGCTTGGTGTCAACTCTCGGCCTTGCCGGGAATATATCCTTCCGTGAAGGAGTATCTGAGTCAGAACTCCAATGGTGTTACGCAAGATGCGAAGCCGTTGTGTGTCCGTCCCTGAAAGAAGGATTCGGATTGCCGATCGCGGAAGCGTTGCTTGCTGGCTGCCGAGTCGTCTGCTCTGACATCCCGGTTTTTCGCGAAGTGGGGGATGGGCATTGCCGGTTCGTGCCCTTGGGCAAACAAGCGGAAGAGGTTCTCGCAGCAGCGATTGTCGCCACCCTCCAATATCCGAAGGGTCCACAGATGACGCTCGAGCAGTTTTCTCCTCCGGTTCTGGCGAAGCAATACTCGAGTCTGTATCGGAAGCTCATAAGTTGTCCCGCTCCCTCGCGGAACACATGGGTCGCCGCTTCAGTCAACACAGCGACGTCCGAACGGTTGCCACTGTGAGTGATTCGAAGAGCCGGTCGCCCGTGCACAGCAACGAAGATGAACATGAGCGCGTCTGAATCCGCAACACCGCGCCTCTATGCCGAAGCTCTCGCAGTTTCGCACCGAGAAGCCCGTGCTATCAATGCACAGATCTTCAGGAGCGTGCTGACTTGCGTTGAAGCTACGGCAGACTCTCTCACTTGCGCTGCCGGGATGTTTGCCGCTTACTATATCGAACTTTCGTTGCATCTCGGAAAACAGACCCACTACCCAACGCGAGAATTAATTGCGTGAGTGCCATTCTCGGTCTACTTGCAGTGCTATTCCTTCGATGGAATGGAGCCTATCGCGGGGGCGGAAGCCTGCTCCAGATTCGCCATCCGCGCGCATTCGGTGCAGAACGCCGCGGTGATGGATCTGCTCCATCGAAACGGACACCCTACGTCGCTCACACCTAATCGGCGTAACGCAGATCGATTTGAGTTGATCTGGAGCGATATCGGCCGAAACCTTGCGACCACCTTCGAGGGGTTCTGTTTCGGAGCGCGACGCTGCTCTCTTTGCTCCGATTGATACCTGGACCTTCGACCCCGCCGATCGCGAAGAGCTCTTTCTCTATGCGTACCGTGCAGTAGCACCTAAACTGCATCAGTGAATGGAAGCCTCCGTCCGTACCCAGTCCATGTACCAGCAGCGCACCGAATGATGGCCGTCGAGCACATGATGACCGCTCACTCCACCTTCGTGTATAAGACTTGGCTTGATCAGGTGCTCCTGGATCGAGATTTCAAGATCGTGAATCACGAGATCGTCCTGTGTCAGGGTTCAGAGATCAGGGAGCAGTAATCAGCGTCGCAAAATTCATACTTGACATCGATAGAAAATCCACTACCATATGGTTGTGGATAGATTGGGTACAACATTTGCGGCTTTGTCTGATCCAACCCGGCGGGCGATGATCGAACGACTCAGCCATGGGCCTGCCTCTGTGCATGGGTTGACGGAGCCGTTTGCACTTTCGCAGCAGATGATTTCAAAACATATTGCCTACTTGGTGCGGGCGCGGATTGTGATCAAGACGAAGCGTGGACGAGAGAGTATGTGCACGCTTAGGCCGGAGGCGATCAAGACAGTCAGCGACTGGGCGATTAGCTATCGGCGATTCTGGGAAGAGAGCTTCGACAAACTGGAAGTGGTTATCAATGAAATGAAGAAAACGGCAAATGAAGAAAGAGGAGGTCAGAGATGACAGAAAACACGGTAAGCGAAATTGAGCGGATGGTTGTGACAAGAGTTTTTGATGCCCCACGCGAGTTGGTTTGGAAGGCGTGGACAGACCCGAAATACATCATGCAGTGGTGGGGGCCGAAAGGCTTTACTGCGCCGGCTTGTCAGATGGATTTTCGCGTTGGAGGAAAACTTCTCTGCTGCATGAAGGCGCCGGATGGGCAGGAGTTCTGGAATGCGGTTGAATACCACGAGATCGTTCCGTACGAGAAAGTCGTTTCCTTGATGTACTTTTCGGACTCGAAGGGAAACAAGGTCGACCCTGCGCAATTAGGAATAGAACATGAGGCCATCGACGGTGCGTTCGACGTGACCATCTTTGAGGATCTCGGGAACGGCCAGACGAAACTCACCTTCATTGGAAATGAACCCATGGAGAGCGCGAAAAATAGCGGTCAAATGGAAGGCTGGATCCAGATACTTGATAAGGTTGCCGCAGTTGTTGCGGAGCTGGCGCAGACGAAATAAGAAGTTGAAGTTTTGACTGTCGTCATGCGCGAGATACAGCTAAGGGTGACGGGAGGCTGCTCGGTTCGGGCTTCTCGTCGCTCGACAGAATGGCCCCCCGTTCGGATAAGTAACGAGAAACGCGTATTTGCGCCGGGTATCGGCGGTTTCGTTCGCGAGATTTCAGTCGCCATGCCGACATCAGGGTACTAATCTGTGAATTGGAACCACAGGACGCTCATGACTTTGATCGGGGGGAATAGCTGTTCCGGCTGCGCCCGCCCTCTTCATCTCCTCACTTACACGCTCGGCGGCGGCACGCTGCGATTCTTCGACGATGCCGCGTAACCATCAAATCCATCCGCTCGGCTCGTTTGAGAACTCAGCTTGCTTTTCAAGGCTGGTTTTTGAATAAATCCAAGTCTTGATCTGCGGGTCGGCGGACGCCGCGAAGAACCACTGTAGGTCTGCCTTGTCCTCCTCGCTCAGTTCTCGGTACTTCTTCGACTTCTCCATTTCAAGGCGAGCTTCGTGGACCACTGGACTGGCTGGAGGACCATGAACGCAAGCTATTCTGGGCCATCTGGTTTCCCTTGAAATCTCACTGCCCCATTCCGGTGAGCAACAATCCCGCTTCGAAGCGAACAATCTCGTTCCACAAAGCCTGACCGAAACAACCCCAGCTTCCACGCCGACGAGAGCGACGTCGGACTTTCTCTGGACCCGATTCCGGCACTCTGCCGAGCTTTTCTTTATGCCGCTTCGATGTCCATTCCTGCGGGTCGGACGCTGCTGGATTTCTCGGTGGTCTCGTCGAAGGTTGTGTATGCTGGTTTGGTAGCAATCCTGTAGACAGACACCCAACAGAGAGGGATAGAAACATGTTCAAAAGGGGGTTTGCCTCAACGTTCTTATTTGATCGCTGGCGAGTCTGTTGCGTCTCACTCTTGGTGATTGCAACTTTGACGTCAATCGGATGCCACACGCCAACGACATCCAACAGTCACCGTACCAAGGTGACCATAGGGATTCAGGTCTCACCGGCGATGGCGCTCCTAATGGTAGCCAAAGACAAGAATTTCTTCGCTCAGCAAGGACTCGATGTAGACCTCAAACAGTTCACGGCCGGTAAATTTGCATTGCAGGCGTTTTTTGCCGGATCGGTCGATTTCGCCGTCTCTGGAGAGGTGCCGGTTTGCCTCGCTGTGCTTAGCGGCAATCAGGTTCGAGTGGTTTCGCAAGTTGTCGAGAAGACAACTGATGAGGTCAGAATTGTCGCGCGCAGAGACAGTTCTTCGAATGCGTCCGATCCTTCAACCTATTTCAAAATCAAGAAGCGAAAGCTGGCGACTTCATTCGGCGGAGGGCCGGAATTCTTCACGTACAATTTCTTGCAGCATTATGGAGTCCAGCCGAACCAGGTAGAGCTCTTAAGCCAACGTCCGGAGGACATGCCAACTGCGCTCGCTACCAGAAGCGTCGACGCAATCTCGATCTTTGATCCATTTGCGTATATCGCAGAGAAGCAGTTGAATCAGGATGCAGTCACGTTTCGCGGTTCTGACCTCTATTCCGAGCTCTATGTATTGTCCGCGCACCCCCATCAAGGAGACGACGCGACGATTCAAGCTCTTCTGCGGGCCATGAAACAGGCAGAGGCCTTTACAGCCGCCAATCCAGACGAGGCAAAACGGATTCTTCAGAGCTACACTAAGCTGGATCGAAGCGTGATCGATGGAATTTGGGGTGATTTTTCTTTCAAAATCGCTCTAACGCCTGAACTGCTTTCGGACCTGAATGCCGAAGCCCAATGGGCAAAGGCAACTGGCAAGGTGACTCCTCAGACGCCGGTTCCCGATTTCTCTGGGATTATCGACTCGCATCTTCTTCGATCTGTGGATCAAGGCGCTCTCGAAATTCAAAGAAAAGAGCCCTGACACATGAAACGAAGCACAAAGATGGCAATCTCGATCACTGCGTTCTTTGTGGCGTGGGAAACCGTTTCGCGATCTGGCATTGTGAACCCAGCGCTCTTCCCACCCCCGTCTAATGTGTTTCGCGCGCTTGTCGAGATGGCACGGAGCGGCGAGTTAGTTCGGGATATCGAAGCAAGCCTGTGGCGCGCGATTGCCGGATTCGTCATCGGAAGCCTTGCAGGGATTCTGGTGGGGCTGTTGACGGGCAGGCTTCCCTCGCTGGATGCATACATCTCGCCGATCTTGCAAATGTTCCGCCCACTGCCTCCGGTGGCCATCATTCCGCTTATTATCGTATGGTTCGGTATCGGCGAGGTGTCGAAGGTCTTCGCCATCGCGTTCGCGGTTTTCTTCCCTGCCTGGGTCAATTCCGATCTCGGCGCGCGGAGGGTGCCTCGATACTTCCTGTGGAGCGCGCGCACACTGGGCTGTCGGTTTCCGAACGTTATTTGGCAAGTTGTTCTACCTTCTTCTTTGCCATTCATTGTCGGAGGGTTGCGCGTGGGCATCTCCATGGCGTTCGTCATGGTCTTTGTCTCGGAGCTTTCGGGGGCCTCTTCGGGAATCGGCTATCAGATCTCGATATCCTATCTCGCCTATCGGGTGGACCGCATGATGGCAGCGTTGGCGGTGCTCGGATTGCTCGGCCTTGTCTGCGACTTTGTTCTTGTTCGGACTCTACAATGGGCGTTGCCCTGGATCCGGTTGGACGCGGCTGCCGCATGAATCATCCAGATGCCATGATAGAGGTCCGAAACCTCAATGTACGGTTCGGGAGCCGCGAGGTTCTGCGTGACGTGAGTTTTTCCGTCGACAAGGGTGAGTTCGTCGCGATTGTCGGACGCTCAGGGTGCGGCAAATCCACAATGTTGAACGCACTCGCGAATTTTATTGACCGGAAAGGATATATCAGGATTCCGGATAACATCGGGTTCATTTTTCAGAGCTATGCCGTGTTCCCTTGGCTCACAGTCGAAGGCAACATCCGATTTGGAATGCGGTCTCAAAAGGGACCGTTCGACTCGGCGAAGATGGGGTCGTTGCTGCAGATGACCGAACTGGCCGACGTGGCGGCGAAGTATCCTGCGGAGTTATCGGGAGGCCAGGTACAGCGAGTTGCCGTTGCCCGCGCCCTTGCGCGCAGCCCTGAAGTGCTTTTGATGGACGAGCCATTTGGTGCGCTGGACGCTTATACGCGCGAAAAGATGCAGGGATGGCTGCTCAAGCTCTGCGAGGACAACAAACACACCATCGTCTTCGTCACTCACAGCATTGAGGAGGCAATTCTTCTTTCCGAGCGAATCCTTGTGATGACCCAAGGCCGGATTCTGAAGACAGTTCAAATTCCGTTCACACGTCCACGAGCGAAGGCCATACAATACGAACCAGAGTTCGTCGAGCTGACCCGGGAGATATCGAACCTTCTCGAGGAGAATTCATCCGAGTGACTAATCAAGACCGATACGGCAGCATCCAAAGCGCTGAAGGACGAAGGACGCGAGACTCGAAGTGTGGACGAAGCGGATCGCGGCAGTGCGCGCCCATGGTCCTGATTCCCGCAGGGACTTTCCGAATGGGATCTGAGCGGGGAAGCCCTGCCGAACATCCGGAGCATATCGTCGATCTATCCGAATTCTGGATGGATATGACGCCGGTGACGAACCGGGCGTTTGCGGAGTTTGCGGCAGAGACCGGTTACAAGACCGACGTGGAACTTGCCGGATCGGCGTGGGGCTTCTGCGAAGGCAGGTTTCAAAACGTCGCCGGCTTGAGCTGGCGAGTCTTTGCCGCTCCGGATCGAGAGGAGCACCCTGTTGTGCTCGTCACATGGAACGATGCTGTCGCGTACTGCGATTGGGCCGGTGTGAGGCTTCCAACCGAAGCGGAATGGGAAAGGGCAGCCCGTGGAGGGGTGGACTCAGCGGAATTTCCTTGGGGTGACGGTGTTGCAAACGGCGACCAATCGAACTTTGCCGGAAACCCACTTGGCACTCCCGCTACTCTGCCGGTCGGCCGGTACGCGCCTAATGGCTTCGGGCTTTTTGACATCGTAGGAAATGTCTGGCAATGGTGCTCGGACTGGTTTTCTGAAACGTACTATGCAGAGAGCCCGTTTTCCGATCCGGCGGGTCCACCAATTGGGATCACGAGAGTGCGGCGCGGCGGAGCGTGGAATGTGATACAACCTTTCCGGCTTCGCTGCTCGAACCGCGGCGCCATGCTTCCATCGCAAACGGCAACAAATATGGGGTTTCGCTGCGCCCGATCGAGGTGACACTACATGGGCAGTCCGTGGTTGGGAAGAGGACTATTTTCGAGGGTCAAGCGATCCGTCCAGCAGCCGCCATTTCCAACGCTGGCAATTGCCTGCATTTTCATTGTTGCCCTGACCGTTGTTTCAGCCATTCTCTCCATGGACCCCCCGTCCCAGATTCTACCGGCCACCAAATGGCCGCATTGGGAGTCCCTGATTGCGGGTGGCCTGGCGTTCCTGCTGGGGGGACTCTCTGGAGTTTTCCTCTCGGGAGTTGGCCAGGTCGGCTGGAAGGAGTCAGTCAGTTGCTTTTCGGGATCTATTCTCCGGACCGGTTACCTTTTTGTTGTCCTCGTTGTCGTGTTCGTGTCGGGGATGATCTGGTTTTTTTCCGCATGGGTGAATACCGAGACCAAGAAGTACTTCCTCAACTTTCATGACCCTGGCGGCGTTTTTGCGGCATGGATGGGCCTTATCACCATCGTGGGATTCGCCTTCACGCTTCATGACTTGCGTGAAATGCGACGCAGAATCACGACTTTCCCTGACCTAATTGATCGTCTCACGGCAATGCTTCTAAGGGCCAGAAGGGGCAAAGATTCTGTCCACTTCCTGGCTTATACACCTGCTCTCGGCTACATCGCGCTGGAGGACGAGGAGTTTCGGAGCTTCGACAATGCGCTCCATGACCGTGGCTCAGGACTCTTGCCGCCGGTGGATATGGTTTGCCTGTCAAAGGAAGGGTTGGAAGAGTGGCATAATCTATTCATCGGGCGACGGACCCGCCGCAAGAATTTTGGAGGCGCCTCCGGCGGAGCGGCCGCACCGACCCTAAAGCCGGCGAAGCGCGGCGTCGTCGATCCGTCTCTGGCGCAGGCCGCTACGGATGAGGGCGAAGCGATTGTTAGGAACTTAGTCAATGAGTCGCGAAGAGCGAAGGAGGAACCGAGGGTCAAGCGGTTGCCATTTGAGTTCCTTCCAGGGTATTACTTTTTTGTAAGCTCTGACCGTGCCATCGTCGTTGCCCCCTTGCAATTGCCATTCCCGAAGGGCGCACCAAGGAAAGACGACAAGGAACGCGGCGAAGTACAGATGCTTGGATTCGAAACCAACGACCGGTCAATCATTCGCGATCTCAAGCGTACGTATGAGAGTTATAAGGACTTGCCCTCGTCATATATCGCCGAGAAGAGCAAATCAATTTCCCCGGCGGAGTTTGAAGGATGGTGTAACGGCACGGATAGCGATTTCTGCCGAGGCCAGATTCAGGAACTGTTTGAGCAGTACAAGGTGGCCAAAGGACCCGATGCGCCGACAGTATCGGACGAAAAGATGAAAACGCTCTACGAGGATTACAAGGATTATCTATCCCCCCAAAAACTCGCGAGAACCACACTGGAGCTGACCTTTCGTCTCTCGCTCAAGGAGGAAGCCCATGAGCCCTGATACGAGTGAGATCGAGAATGCGCTGAATAGGTTGCGGCCCGCGATGCAGGTAGATGGAGGCGACGTCGATCTCGTCAGCGTGGAAGCTGGGGTTGTTTCGGTCAGGCTTTCTGGAACGTGTATCCACTGCCCGAGTGCAGGCCTTACTCTGAAGGCTGGAATTGAACAGAGATTGAAGGCAGATTTCCCATGGATCATGGAAGTGAAGAGGGTCACATAGGCATTCACATTAAACCGCGCCTTCTCTTCTCCGCTTCCTGCGTGACCCGGACGGTATGCTTATCTGCTGCAGATTTGTGTATAGTTTGCAGATTTTGGAGAGCGTGTAGCGCATGTACAGCTGACCGCGGTTGACAACATATATAAGGATTTAAGTAGAAATCTCAAATCATGACATTACGTAACTTTTCAGTGGAGGTTATTAGCCGGATTTCTGCCCGAATAGAGCCAGAGGAGTTGGCCGTCCTTCCGGACACAAAACCCCTCTCGCGCGCGCGCTTCAGACAGGAACCGATTCCATGACCAGGCCCCATCCAACACTACCTTGCTTCAGCACGCGACAAGTTTGAATGCTTCTTCTTCATGCTGTAGATAAAAATTTCTATGTATCTGCACTGCTTCCAGGCAGGCTCTCGAATCCTGCTTAAATGATTCAGTACCCAATGACGAGCTTGGGGGCGGCGAGCATGCCGGAGGGCAGGGGCTCAAGGTGGTCCATGCCTTGCGGGATGAACTCAACGCCGTGTTTTGCGCGGAGCAGACGGTAGGTGGGCAGGGATTCCCCAGCCAGTTCGTTGATGGCGGTATTGAAGATGACGATGCGTAGCTCATTCTTGCCGGGCTGTACATACGGTGTCAGGTCGACGCGAAAGGGTGGGTGCCAGATATAGCCCGCAAGTTTGCTATTAACGTAGACTTCAGCGGCTTCGCGTATGGGGCTGTCCAAGTAGGCGCGCATGTTGGCTAGAGGCAGCGGGTCGGGGATCCGGACCGGCGAGCCCGGGCCGAAGTCGAGCATGATGCTATGCCCGGGATCGGCATCGGCCACGGAGAGATCGATTGTGCGAGTATAAGTGGCTTTGCCGGAGTAAAAGCGGTGCGCCGCATCGTCAGACCATGAGGTCAATGAGGAAAGTGGGGTGTTCGAGCCATCTGGGTACGCTAGAGTCCATCCGGTGCCGAGCTCAACGATGGCGGACGTGGACGCGGGATGCTGCGCGGGCAGCGTGAGGGCCTCGTTCGAGAAAAACACAAGCCGCGATTCGTAGGGTGCGAGGTCCAACGGGATGTTGTTGCTGGAACCGAGACCCACGGTTCTGCCGGTGAAGGGATCCCAGAGTTCCGCGTGCGAGCCGGTCGAACGAAAGCTCGCCTTAACGCTGCGCGGCTCATTACTTGTGTTGGCAAGAAAGTAGAGATCGCCGTTATCGAGGTGCCGATGGATGAATCCGATAGCTGACGTTTGCGGCGTGAACGTCACGTCAGGCTTCATCGAGGATGCGAGTTGAGCGCCCAGCTTGTGTTCTTCCGAGACAACGTGTGCGGTAGATACCGAGCCGTGGAAGAGCTTCTGCGAGAGCTCGTGGATGCGGGACGAATCTTGGGCTTCGTTGAGGAAACCAGGCGCGGTTGCAGGCAGGCGGCGCGTTGCAATGACGATGCCCCCGTGCTGCGCGAACGCCAAGATCTTTTCGTACGTTCCAGGAGCGATGCGGTCGACTCCAGGGAGCACAAGAGCCTTGTAAGGGATGCCGACGGTGTCGATGGCATCGGCGTCGATGAAGTCAACATTGAAGCCGGCATCGAGAATTTGCGCGATCACGTCATTGCCCAGGAATTTCGGCATCGATTCATCAATCGTTACGTTCGAACCGGTTTCGTCGAAACCGCCAATCGATGTGGTCGAGGCCTTCTGGTCAACGCGGGCCCTGAAGCTGGCCCATACGTCGTCATTCGGCAGCAGCAAGGCGACGTCGTTGGCCGGCTTCCCGAGGCGCAGCGCATAGCTGACGCGCTGCAGATAAGCCGTCACGGCGGGCATCACGGGGAACCAGGGGTTATGTGCGTCGAAAGCTCCGGCGGCGTACATGGTCCACCCGGGTTCACCGGCTTCCGGAGGCGAGTAAGGCCATCCGTGCCCGACAAGCTGATTAATACCTTGCAAAAAGTGCAAGTCGGCCTCGGCTTTCATGTCGAGCGGCGTGGCCCTGAACGCGGGAGAGTGCAGCCAGGTCCAGGTTTCGGACGAGATGACGTTATGGCCGAAAAGATGGCCGGCGGATGCCGCCCAGCGTGTGTCGGAGAACTCGCGCGCCATCTGGATCGTTGCCTTGCCTTCACCCTCCGGCAAGTCGGCGTAACGATTACTCGATAGCGTGACGGGCGGGAAGCCATAGGTCTGCGAGCGGAAGAGCGTGTGATGCAGATGCGCCCATGTGTCAATGGGTTCGAGATAACGCTCATTGGCGAGCTCGGTAAGGGTTTGCCCCCAATCGTGACGGAAGGCGGCGGTGTCCGCGCCGGCTTCGCCGATGAGCGCGGGCAGATGCGGCGTGAGGTCGTATCCGCGGCGTCGCTCGAACTCCGCGAGCAGATCGGGCGTCCAATCGGAGCCGTAGTCCTCCAGGCTGTCACTGAAGACGGCGTAAGGCGGGTGCTCGCCGAATGCGGAGAGCAGGCGGTCGCCAACGGCGTGCAGGTGGTTTTCGATGGCCGCGCGATCGTAGTGATCAAGCACGAAACCGGCGGCGCCATCGGCAGCGCGCTTCACTTTCATTCCCGCGCGACTGGAGATAAAGAACAGAACTTGCTGAGGCGATTTGGATTGGGGAATCTCGATGTGGTCACGGTCTGAAAGGGGAAGCAGGCGGGCCTGATTCAGATGCAGGTTGGTCCTGTTGGTTCCCGGGGCGAGAAACATTGCGGCGAGGGTCTCACCAGCTTCAAGCGAAGGCAAAACAATGGAGCTGGACCCTGACAGTGAGGAAACGATCTCGACGCGCAGTTGGCCTGCTGCCTGAGTGATGGGGACGTTCGGTCCGCCGAAGGGCCAGCCACTGCCGAGTGTGAGGTCCACGCGGAGGCCGAGACGACGGGCCTCGGCGGCGGCGAAACGAATCATTGCCAGGTGTTCGTCCGAAACGAATGAGTAGTTGTGAAAGCCGGTGGAAGGATTGTCGAGCGCGAGAGGGTAGAGCGTTGCAATTTCGACTCCGCCAATCCCGGCCGACTCCATCTGCTCCAACTCGCGCTGAGTTTCTTCTTTAGTTTGCGACGGCCCGAACCACCACCATCGCATCATGATGCGGCAATCGTCTGGAGGGCGAGCGAAGGACTGATGCAGTGAAGCGATTTCTGGCGTGGGTTGGGCGATGACATGGAGCGCGGTAGCCGAACAAAAAACCAAAGCGGCTGCGGCTGAGTACCAATGCCGGTTGCCTTGGGAAGTGCGATGGGACATGGTAACGATCACGCTTGCAAGAGTAACGCAAACAGGAGTTCACTCAAAATGACAATGAATTCCATTGGGGTCACCTTCGAAGGCAATCTTCCCGGAAACCAGAAAGCTTCCTCTCAGGAATCTTTCGAAGACCGATTCTGATACGTCCTGGCCCCGAGAAACATTGCCTTATCACGGCTCAGAACCGCACACTAACTGCCCAGGCCCGACGCCGCGTTCGACGGGGACATCTCGCCCATCCTTATATAGGCCCCCAGAACCTCCCGCGACTTGTGACTGGTCTGCTTCATGTCACGTACTCCGGCACGTGGTTCTTGACCGCTTGGCTGAAGTGACCCGCCTGCAAACTGTGATCGCTCAGATTTTCTACATGCATCCCCGCCCGCCGTGCGCCCTGCTTGAGAATGTCGGCAACCGAGTTCCGGCCGAGATCGCAAGATCCTATCCTTATTCCTGATCCGGAGTTCCATGGGCCAGTTGCTCAATCCACGCCTTCATCGATTTCTTCGGCTCGCCCATCGCCGCATTCGACACGTCCTCCCACGCTTCCCATGTCTCCAGCCGCTCTGCATATGCGGCGCGGGCCCTGGGCAGAATCGAAGTGCCCAGGCCAAGTCGCAGCGGCGGATTTTCCGCGTCCACAAGCTTCAGGATGGCTTCTGCCGTCGCGTCCGGATCACCGCGTTCAACATTCGCAAGATGCGTCAGGAACTGCTTCCGGAATTCCACGTATGGCTCCAGCGCATCCGCGACCTGTGAGGATTTTCCGAAGTCGGTTGCATAGGCCCCGGGTTCAACAAGTGTCACCTTCAACCCGAACGCTCTCACCTCCTGCGCCAGGGATTCGTGGAGCGCTTCGACAGCCCATTTCGTAGCGCAATAGAAGCCGATGAGCGGCAATGCCGCTATCCCCAGCCCGCTCGAGACACCGAGAATGTGACCGCTCCCCTGTTTCCGCAACAGAGGCAGAGTGGCTCGGAGCACTCTGACCATGCCGAAGTAGTTCGCATCGAAGAGGGCGCGGATCTGCTCATCGCTCGCTTCCTCGGTAGCCGCGAACAGGCTTCCGCCGGCATTGTTGACAAGGACGTCCAGCCGGCCGAAGTGCGCGTATGCCTGATGAACTGCCTGCTCCACCTGCGCGGAGTCGGTGACGTCGAGGGTAAGGGGCAGCACCGCGTCGCCAAAACGTTCCGCGAGATCGGTTACGTCTGCCAGTTTGCGGGCGGTCGCTGTAACCCGATCACCGCGTTTAAGTGCAGCCTCCGCCCAGATGCGGCCAAACCCGCGCGAGGCGCCGGTGATGAACCATGTCTTTTGCATTTCGATTCCTCCGTGATTGTGGGGTTAAGTTCAGGCCTCGGAATAGCGCATGTTCCCGAGATCGGTGAGAAGCGAGGGGCCTGTGGGGTTCCATCCAAGCTTTGCGCGGGTCTGCGCGCTTGAGGTCAGAGGGTCCCTGCCCGCGAAGAACCCGAGGAAGCCGAAATGTTCCTGGGCTTGTTCCTGCGAAACGGAGATGACGGGCACATTCAGCCCACGGCCAATAGCGGTGGCTATGTCTCTGAGCGCCACTCCCTCTTCGGTGACGGCATGGTAACGGGCTCCCGCTGTGCCCTTCTCCAGTGCAAGCAGGTAGAGGTGCGCAACATCCGAAACATGTGCTGCAGGCCAGCGGTTTTGACCATCGCCTATGTACGCCGAGACTCCCTTTGCGCGTGCAATCGTAATCAGTGGTGTGACCAGGCCCTGCTTTACGGTGTCGTGGACCTGCGGCAAGCGCATCACAATTGCGTGGATTCCGCGCTCCATCAGTGCGACAGCCGTCACCTCGGACACCCGAGGAAGGGCAAGGGAAGAAGGAAACGGGGGATCATCCTCCGTGGCGGCGCGGCCTTGAGCCACTCCTACACCGGAGCTGACAAGGAAAGGACGGCTTGAGCCCTCGAGCACGCCGCCGATCGTCTCGATGGCGCGCTTGTCCAACTCGCAGCTTTCCGCAAACCTCGACCAGTCATGCCGAAAGGCGGTGTGGATCACGGCATCGTTTACTGTTGCTCCGCTGCGGAGGCTTTCAAAGTCCTCCAGATCGCCTCGATGCGCCCGTGCGCCGGCTGCTTCAAGCCACGCCACGCCCGCGTCCGACCGCGTCATTCCAAGTACGTTGTGGCCCGCGCCGACGAGTTCTTTCACAACAGCGGAACCGATAAATCCGGTAGCGCCGGTAACAAATACACGCATATGTGCCTCCCTGATCTAATTCGAGCCAAGATTGACGAAAGGCTGCCCCCTCGATTAAAACGGACACAGCCTCCGAATAAGTAGATTAACGGAGGTAGCCTCCGGTTGCAAGAATTTTGGATATGACGAAGAACCGTTCGACGACCGCCCGGAAACCTCGCACGGACGCGCTGCGTAACCGCGAGCGCATTCTTGAAGTCGCGAAGGCCGCCTTCACCCGGCAAGGCGCTAATGCCAGCCTGGAGGAGATCGCGAAGCAGGCGGGCGTTGGAACCGGTACTCTCTATCGTCATTTCCCTACGCGCGATGAGCTGATCGAAGGTGTTTACCGGAACGAAGTGGAGAAACTCGCGGCGGCCGCGGCCCGTTTCGCAGAGGTCATGTCCCCTCTAGAAGCGCTTCGAGCCTGGATGCTGCTGCTGGTCGATTACATCGCGGCAAAGCACATCATTGCTCCTGCTCTCAATACCATTGCCGGAGGCCCTTCCAGGCTTCATGAAGGTTCACGCACCGCGATCCATGACGCTATCGATCAGTTGGCGAAGCGCGCGAAGAAGAGTGGAGATCTGCGCAAAGATCTGGATGCATCCGACCTGCTTCGAGCGCTTATCGGCGTCTCGCATGTGGGCTCCGGCGCTGACTGGCAGCAAAGCGCCAGGAGACTGGTAGACATACTCATCGCAGGCTCACGCCAACTCAAATAAACCGCTCCTCGCGGCACACGATCTCTGGTGCATTCCCATAAGCTGCGCCGAACCGGGAATCAGGACAGGTCCGCTCGATCCGAAATCGAGATCGTCACAAGCCAGCATCGACTGGGTTTGAGGCGTGAAGGAGTCGGCTACCGTTATCAGGGGTTGGTTAAGGCTTTGAGGCGTCAAGCGAAGGAGCGAATCGCCAAAGTCCTGATTGCTGTCGGCTACTCCGTTGCCAGTCGTCGCAAAAATACCGGTCGGATCGGCGGCGGGGCCAGCACCAGACATCCAAAAGAGCCGCCCGCAGGAAGCCAGCCGGCCCAGCCCGGACATCCCTGAGTATCTGGCACCGAGCTTGCATTGGGCGTTGTATTGTAAATCCCGCTCTGAAGCGAAAGATTCGCCGCTTTGTATTCGAAAAGCCAGCCATGATAAGGCGGTGCATCGCCGTTCGAGCCGAACCCTACATAGACCGAGCCGCGTTGCAAAAGCAATGCCGGCCGCTGTAACAGACTGTTCTGCGGAAAGGGCCCGCTCGCCGGATTACTTGTTGCGAACGCGATGGTTCCGGAATTGGAATTATCGCCTGTCCCCGTACGGATCCGCTGATGGTCACAGGAGAATTGAAGTTGAATTTGTCGTTGCCCGTTTCCAAGTCAAGTGCATGCAGCACCGCCGACGTTCCGTTGGAATGGGAGACGAGGTAAAGCGTGCGTGTTCGTCGTCGAGTAGATCACCGGCGTGCTGTACACCTCAAACCCCTTGTTCCAATCGGACCGAAGTTCCTGTTCCACAGAGGCTGGCCAACTTGCGCAGCACCCAATCTGCTTCTGCAGCCAACGGGGACGACCACGGCGCCATTCGCCGGCCCGGTTGAGTGGCTCCCCGGCGTGCAAGTCTGGCCAGCCATCTGAGGAACTCTCTATCAAGAAGTACGTCCGCGGTTTGCTTGCGATTTGTGCAGCGGCAGTCTTGCTGCTTATCCCTATTCGAAGCAACGCCCAAAAATGCCAGGTGAAACCTGGGAACGGCACCCTTTGTCTAATCCCCGGAGCAACTTGTGATGGGGCAGCGGTCAATACGGAACGTGTCGGCAACTATCCGACGAATGCGAATGCCACTTCTCAGGTAAGCCCGTCAGTGATTACGCCGTTAATGTGGCTGTTTCCGGGCTCAGCGGTGGGGTGATGATGCTCCAGGACAACGGGAACGACTCTACGAGTCTCGGCAAACGGGTCATTTACATTTAGCAAGCGGATTGCCGCCGGACATTCCTTTTCTGGTGCAAAAGATGGCCGCAAGACTGCCCCGGAAAAGTGCAAAACTCTTGGCCATGAAGGAGCCTTCCACTCGACTCCGCAAGAGAGGTTTGAGGCCCAGACAGTCCGAGAAGATCGCGCATCCACTGCCAGTTTCCGGCAGTGTCCACCGGGTTCATCTTTGTGTGAAGTTCCTCGTCTCAGGCCTCTCACTTGTGAACGGTTCCGGGCAGTGATTTTTCTATCGGTTGGTTTGCTTAGACGCCGGAGAAAATGACCTTATAGCTCAGGCTCCCAAGTGAGCATCAGGCAAATACCTGATGCTGGACAACGCCAGCAACATTGGTGAGCCGGAAGTCGCGCCCTTCGTATCGATAAGTCAGCTGTTCGTGGTCGATACCCATAAGTGCCAGCAACGTGGCATGGAGATCGTTGATATGCATGCGGCCTTCGACGGCGGTCATGCCTAACTCGTCGGTTCCTCCGTAGCTGAAGCCTTTCTTCACGCCTGCGCCGGTCATGAACATGGCGTAGCCGGTGATGTTATGGTCGCGGCCGTCGGCGCCCTGCGCAGTGGGAAGGCGGCCAAACTCGGAGCCAAACAGCACAAGAGTATCTTCAAGCAAGCCGCGCTGCGCAAGGTCCGTGAGCAACGCTGAGGTTGGTTGATCGATCATGCGCGACTGATCAATCAGCCCCTGGTGAAGGTTGGTATGGTGGTCCCAGCCGCCCTGCCTGATCTCGACAAAACGAACGCCGGCTTCACTGAGTCTGCGGGCCATTAGGCATTGGCGGGCGAAAGAGCCTTCGAGCCCGGGCTTTACGCCATAGGCATCTAGAACATGCTGCGGCTCTTTCGAGATATCGAGCAATTCAGGAACGGAATCCTGCATGCGGAAGCCTAACTCGTAAGACTTGATCACTCCGTCGGCGGCATCGGGTGCGCCGGGCGCGGATGCGGCTTCGCGGTTGAAGTCCTGAATGAGGTCAAGCTGCTGGCGTTCAAGGTTTTTCTCGGTTGCTGGCTTGATATTCGGCATGAAACCCTGATCAGTTATTGCAGTGCCCTGGTAGTAGGCGGGAAGAAATGCGCTGCCATAGTTCGCCGCCCCACCAAAAGATATGGGTGGGTTGATGGTTATATAACCGGGTAAATTTTGATTGTCGGTGCCAAGTCCATAGAGCAACCACGATCCCCAACTGGGACGGGTTAGTGCGGCGTTAGCGCTGCCGGTGTGTAACTGTACAACGGCTTGAGGGTGAGCGGGGGTATCGGTGTAAAGACCGCGCAAAAAGCATAGCTCGTCGGCATGCGTGGAGATGTTAGGAAGTAACTCAGAAAAGTGAGCGCCTGAGTTACCGTATTGTTTGAATTTGAATCTCGAAGCAGTGATGGTGCCACCGCCCGGGCCAGCCTTGCCGTTGCTTTTCTCCAACTCCTGCTTGTATTCGAAGGTATCGACACTCGATATGGCGCCTTCCATGAACAGGAAGATGATGCGCTTGGCTTTCGCGGGAAGAGGCGGCCGCTTGGGAGCAAGCGGATTGTTAGCATTCAATTCCTGGGCAGCAGCTTTGTTCGCGATCGAGCCGAGGAGTGCGGCCAGGGCGACCTGACCAAAGCCAGCACCGGCGGCACGCAATAAGCTGCGGCGAGAGACGACGAAAGGATTCTGTTCAGACATATTCTGTGTTCTCCATTTTCTTGGTGCTGGATCTTGGTTTTAGCGGACGAATTGAAACTCCGCGGAGCCATAGAGCGATTGCACAAATGCCGCCCACGCTGCCTTCTTTGCAGTCTCC
>Ga0302320_10010148_pt1 | contig 20148 bp, 15 predicted proteins | sample Bog_T0_3_FD_202130 | JGI IMG/M metagenome (GOLD analysis project Ga0302320, IMG submission 202130) | Peat permafrost microbial communities from Stordalen Mire near Abisko, Sweden - Bog_T0_3 | ecosystem: Environmental > Terrestrial > Soil > Wetlands > Peat | place: Sweden: Abisko, Stordalen Mire...
GATTGTGCGGCATCACCGTGGCGCCCAGGATGCCGATGGCGATGTAGAGCATGGCGGGATTGGTGACGATGTGCGGCGACGGGATGAACAGATCGTGCAGGGCGGGCCAGTAGTCGGGCCGGGAGAGGAACATCTGCACGCCGAACATCCCGATGATGGTGCCGATGAGCGCAATCACCAGCGCTTCAATGTAGCGGAATCCCCAGCGCTGCAAGAGCAGAATCAGCAGCACGTCGAGGCCGGTGATAAGCACGCCGTAAAAGAGCGGAATGTGGAAGAGAAGGTTGAGCGCGATGGCCGAGCCAACGACTTCAGCCAGGTCGCAGGCGGCAATGGCGATCTCGGCCATCAGCCAGAGCGCAAAGCTCATCTTCGCGCCGTAGTTCTCGCGGCAAAGCTGCGCCAGATCGCGTTCGGTGGCGATGCCGAGCTTGAGCGAAAGGCTCTGCAGCAGGACCGCGATCAGGTTCGACAGCATGATGACGAAGAGCAGCGTGTAGCCGAACTGCGATCCGCCGGCGATGTCGGTGGCCCAGTTGCCGGGATCCATATAACCGACAGAAATGAGGAAGCCCGGGCCGACAAAGCCAAGCAGGCGACGCCAGAAGATGGGCGAGCGCGAGATGCGCACGCTGGAATGCACTTCGGGCAGCGAGGGCTCGGCGAGAGCGGTTCGAGTTACGGCTTCAGTGGACACGGATCTGGGGTGGGAGACCGATTCGATCTCTCAACCTCAGTATGCCACAGAATATTAATCATGGTTAATAAATATTCTTATATTGGATTATGAAGGTTGACCGCAAGGAGCGCCGCCTGGGAGACGCCGCGGTGGAATTTAACATCGTATATGATGTTATATCACTTGTTACGTAGTATCATTTTCGGAGTGAGGCTTGTGCTCGACACCGATGTCGTGATTGCCGCAATGCGGAGCCCGACCGGTGGCTCAGCAGAGCTCTTGCGGAGGATTCGTTTGGGCAACGCAACGATGCTTGTGACCGTGGCTCTCGCGTTGGAGTACGAGGCCCTGTGCAGGACGGCAGAACATCGGCTGGCGTCCGGGCTCAGCGCAGCCGAGGTCGACATTTTCGTCGATCGATTGATCTCAATGGCTGAACCTGTCGAGCTCTACTTTCGTTGGCGTCCGCAACTTCGCGATCCCGGCGACGAACTGGTTCTGGAGGCGGCTGTGAACGGGCGCGCATCGGCAATTGTCACCTTCAACGAGAAACATCTGCGCGAGGCGCGGACGAGTTTCGACATCGAGGTGTTGCGCCCCGGTGAAGTTCTGAGGAGGTTAGGAGCATGACTACGCGCGTTGCCACATTTCCGCTGCGCCTGCCTGTTTCGATGAAAGCCGCTCTCGAAAAAATCGCCAAGCGCGACGGAACAAGCTTGAATCAGTTCCTGGTGATCGCGGCGGCCGAGAAGATTTCCGCCATGGAGACGGAGAGCTTCTTTGCCGAGCGGCGTGTACGCGCTGACGATGAGGCCTTCCTGCGCATCCTGAACCGTAAAGGCGGCGAACCGCCGCGACCCGAGGATGCCATTGAGTGAGGAATTGAGGCGGGATCCGTGCCGTGGTTCGTGATTCGTGAACGCGCCGGTAGATTGTGGTTTTTTGCGGTCCGATTCAGCTCATGAAACCTGCGGTAGTGAGTTTTCATTTTGAGACGGGCGAATGCCGGCGTCTGTGTTTCCCGGCAAAGTATGCGATGCGATCGTATATTTTGCAACGGAGCCTGCAATTACGCTGACCGGTCGAGCTTGAGCCAGACCGCATCCGCAGCCGGACGGCCGAGTATGGAGCTTCCCGTGGGCAACTCGATCAGGACGGTTTGATCGTAGTTCTGGCGGACGACTTTCAGAGATTTTCCGGGCCCGATGCCGGAGGCGTAGAGGAATTCAAGCAGTTTGGGATCGCGCTCCTGGAGGCTGACGACGGCGTAGCGCTTGCCCTCGGCGGCGCTCGAGAGCTGAATTTCGCCCTTGCGCTTACGCTCAGCGGGACTGACGGGGAGCACGGCGTTGCCATGGGGACAGGCCCCGCCCTCGCCGAGTTTTTCCTTGAGCTTGGCCTCAAAGGCAGGCGAGACCGCGTGCTCCAGGCGCTCGGCCTCCTCGTGAATCTCGTGCCAGCCCATGCCGAAGACCTCGCTCAACATGCGCTCGATGAGGTGATGGCGCAGGGCGGTGCGATAGGCCGTTTCGCGCCCGGCCTTAGTGAGACGCACGATGCCGTCGTCTCCCACTTCCACCAGGCCGTCGCGCTTGAGGCGCTTGAGCGCCATAGTCACGGCCGGCGCGGAGACCTCGAGCCAGTGTGCCAGCGTGGCAGGAATCACCTGGCGGCCCTCGGCCTCGGCTTCAAGGACGGCCTTCAGGTAGTTTTCTTTGGAAACGTGGATGGAATCGCGCATGACGTGCTCAGATTCAATCTAAATGGTGGACGGCAATTTTTGCGGCGATTCTTGGCGAGATTGAGTTGAAGTTCGTGCCATCCCACCCATTTCCGCAAGAAACGCGGAAATGGGTGGGGCACGGTCGAGGTGAAGGAAGCAAAGGCTTTTCCGTTGCGCGTCCCCATGCGTGTCTGCAAGAATACTTGCACCCCATTTTGCCTGCCTGCAGTTCCCCGCTGCATCCAGGCTAAGCTCGGACATCCGATGAAAATCTGTCCCCATTGCACGACCGGATTCCACGACAGCCTCACGACCTGTCCCACGCACGGCGGCCTGCTGAGCGAGATTCGCGATCTCAAGCCGGGCATGATGATCCGCGGCACCTACCTGATCCAGAAGAAGCTGGGCAAGGGCGGCATGGGCTCGGTGTATCTGGCCACGCAAACGCTTCTCGACGAGCCGCGCGCGCTGAAATTCCTCTCGCAGGATTTGAGCGAGGACGAGGCATTCACGGGCCGCTTCCTGCGCGAAGTGCGCACGCTGCGCTCGCTGCGCAACCGCAACGTGGTGGATTGCGGCGACCCGGAACGCGCCGAAGACGGCTCGCTCTTCTTTTCGATGGAGTTTGTGGACGGCCCCACGCTGCGCGACTTTATGAAAACCGCCCCGAAGCCGTTCGACGTGCGGCTGGCGCTCGAAATCATGCGCGGCATCGCGGAGGGGCTGGGCGCGGCACACTCCAAAGGAGTGGTGCATCGCGACATCAAGCCGGAAAACATTTTGATGGGGCGTGACGGCGCTGTTTGGGTTCCGAAGATCGTGGACTTCGGCATCGTTGCGACAAAAGAGGTCAGCAATCAGACACGAACCGGCAGCATGCTGCTGACCATGGCGTATGCCGCGCCGGAACAGTGGCGGGGGACGCGCGCCGCAGAACTCGACGGCCGCACCGATCTCTACGCGCTGGGCGGCGTGCTGTTTGAGATGCTGACGGGACGCTCGGCCTTCGATGCGGAGAACTATCACGAGTGGGCGCAGAAGCACATGAACGCACAGCCGCCCGCGCCCAGTTCGCTGCGGCCGGATCTCGCGAGATGGAAGGGACTGGACACGCTGGTGCTGCGCCTGCTGGCCAAGGATGTGAATGAGCGCCCGCGCGATGTGACGGAATTGCTCACGCTGCTTTCGGCGATTACGTACGATGCCTCGGCTGGACCGGCGCGGACTGCTCCAGAAGCGGCCACAGTGTTCTACGAGCCGCCGAAGACGGCCACGCAGCGCCCGGCGACCGGACAATCGACGAGCCAGTCTTTTGCTGCGCCCCCAACTCCTGCGCAGCCGCCGACAAGCGTTCCGCGACCCACAACGCCGGCCCAAACTACGGGCGGCAGCGACACCCCGACAGTGGCGGTCACCTCCGCGCGCATTCCCGCGAACGCAAGCACGTCGGGCCAATTTGCCACGACGAGTGGACGGCGGACGGCGACGAGCCAGACCAGCGGCCAGTATCAGACCATGACGCGGGCAACGCGCACGACGACGGGGCGCACAGCAACAGGGCGCACCACGGCAGGCGCGGCCGCGGAGAAACAACCTGCGAAGGGCAGCAAGCTGTGGATCTGGATTGTCCTCCTGATCTTGCTGGGCGGCGGCGCGTATGCGGGCATCAAGTTCTACCAGCCCAAGGAAAAGGCTGTCACGCTCAGGTCCCAGTCGGAGGCGATTCTTTCCGTCGCGTTCAGTTCCGACGGCCAGACCCTGGCCACGGCGAGTCATGACAACACCATCCAGCTTTGGAAGCTGTCGACGGACCGGGCGCTGAATACGTTTCAGGATCACGTGAGCGCCATCGCGTTTTCTCCAGACGGACGTAGCCTGGCCGCTGCCGACTGGGACAAGAACGTGCAGCTATGGGGCATGACCAACGGTCAGATTCTGGATACCATGGACGGCCACACGGGACCGGTGCTCGCCGTGGCGTTCTCGCCCGACGGGCGCATCGTGGCCTCGGGCAGCGGCGACAAGACCGTGCGCCTTTGGAATGTGGCGACGGGCAAGAGCGCCAACATTCTGGCGGGCCACACAGGCGACGTGCGCAGCGTGGCCTTCAGCCCCGACGGCCGAATGATTGCCTCGGGCAGCGCCGATAACACGATCAATCTGTGGGACGCGGCGACGGGGAAATTGGTCCGCACGCTCAAGGGGCATACGCGGCCGGTGAACGCGGTGGCCTTCAGCCCCGATGGGCACACGCTGGCATCGGCGAGCGACGACACGTCGATCATCCTGTGGGATCCGAGTACGGGAGCGGTGCAACACACGCTCCATGGACATACGGATGCGGTGCGTTCCGTGGCGTTCACGCCGGATGGGCGCACGTTGGCCTCGGGCAGCGACGATTCGACGGTGAGACTGTGGAGCGTGGCAACAGGCGCGGCATTGACCACGCTGCAGGGCCATTCGGGCGCGGTCAATTCCGTTGCCTTCAGCCAGGATGGCGCGACCCTGGCGTCGGGCAGCGCCGACACGACGATCCGCCTGTGGGATCTGACGACCGTGCATTATTAGGAGCAAGCGGTGTTGGCGGAGCTAACGGAGCCCGTGGCGCGTCTCTGAAGTTCGAGGTCCGTTTGTTGCCAGTTTCAAATCATGAGCGATAGAAGCGTTCTTATCGCTCATTTGCAAGTCTTGACGATCATAGGCGAGCGCGGGCGAGTACGCCCGCACTACAGCCGGCCAGGAGGCCGGCGCTACTTCCGCGTCGTTACTTCACCGTCACCTTGGGTTCGACGGAAAGACCGGGGCGCAGCTCGTGCTTCGCGTCTTCGCTTTGGAGATCGGTGAAATCGATGCGCACCGGTATGCGCTGCACGACCTTTACGTAATTCCCGGTAGCATTTTCCGGCGGGAACAGCGACAGCACCGAACCGGTGGCGCCGCCAATCTGCGTGACGCGGCCTTTGTAGTTTTTGCCCGTCGCATCCACGTGAATTTCGACGGATTGATTGTTGCTCATATGCTTGAGCTGCGTCTCCTTGAAGTTCGCAATCACCCAAAGATCCTGAAGCGAAACCAGGGTGAGCAGATTCTGCCCGGCGGAAACGTTCTGATCGACCTCAACGCTCTTGCGGGTGATGATGCCGTCAGAGGGAGCAACAATTTTGGTGTAGCTCAGGTTGAGTTTGGCCTGATCGAGCTGGGCCTGCGCCTGCTCGACCTGCGCCTCGGCCTGTTTGGCGCGGGCACTCTGCGCTTTCACCTGTTGCGGACCGGTTTGCGCGGATGTCTGCTGAGCCTGCGCCTGTTTTTCCTTGTCGAGCGCCACGCTCACTGCGTCATTGGCTGCCTGCTCGTTGGCGACGGCGTCGGCCAGCGCGGCTTTGTTGGCGTCGGCCGCGGCCACGGCGGCGTCAAATTGCTGCTTGCTGATGACGTCTTTTTCGACCAGCGGCCTGTAGCGTTCCAGGTCGGCCTGCGCTTTGGTGTAGTTTGCCTGGGCCTGGGCCACGCGGGCGTGCGCAGCCTCCAGTTGCTTTTCCGCCTGCGCCACGCCGGCCTGGGAGCCGCTGACGTCAGCTTTTGCGGAGCTCAGATTACTGTTGGTATTGATGTCGACAATCGGCACGTTCACATTGGCCGCGTCGGCGTTGGCCATGGCGCTGGCCAGCGCGGCTTCAGCGTTTTCTACTGCGACCTGGTAATCGCGCGGGTCCAGCTCGGCGATCGGGTCGCCCGCATGCACGAACTGGTTCTCTGCCACATCCACCTTGAGCACTTGACCGCTGATGCGCGCGCTCACCTGGATAAGATGGCCGTTCACCTGCGCGTCGTCGGTGTCCTCGCTGTAGGTGGAGTGCCACCAGACGCCAAGCGCAATCAACACCACCACGATTGCGGCGACGATGAGAATGCCCCTGCGTCGGGACGGCGGCGCTTCAATTTCTGTCTCCGCGGCCGCATCGTTTTGTTCTAGGTTTGGGGTTGGGTCCGCCACTTTACTTCCCTCCTACGTATTTCTTGTAGTCCGCGCCAGCGCCCAGCGCGCGCGCCAGGCTCAGCTTGGCCACGTTGTGCCGGTAAAGGCTGGCGACATATTGGCTGTCGGCCTGGGCCACGGACTGTTGTGCCTGGCTCACGGCCAGGTTGTCGCTTACGCCGTTGGCGTAACGCTGCTGTGCTTCTTTCAGAGCTTCATTGGCCAAGTCCACGCTCGACTGCGCTACCTGAACTTCTTGTTGCGCCGCGGCGATATCGAGCAAAGCGTCGCGCACATCGGCTTCAACCTGCGCCTGCTTGTCACTTAGCTGCGCCTGCGCGGTATCGAGCTGCGCCTGTGCGAGCTCGGCCTGGCCGCGTAACGCAAATTCCGCAAAAATCGGGACGCTGAAGGTGGCTGTGCCGTCCACAGTGCCGTGCGAGTGGCCGAGCGTGGGGCCGATATCACCGTAATCGGCGGCGGCATCCACAGTGGGGAATCGCGCCGCCGTCGCCGCTTTGCGCTGCTCGGATGCGGCCGCTGCGGCTTCTACCAGCGCGGCGAGGTCTTTACGCTTCTCTTTCGCCTGCTTGATCAGCGCGTCGGCGTCGAGGGCGTCAAAGGGCGCGTAGGGGGCCTGATCCGTCAGATGGAAACTCTGGTCGAGTGGTAATCCGATGGCGCGCGCCAACGCCAGCTTATCTTTTTCGAGAGCGTTCTCAGCCGCGATCAACTGCTGCTGCAATGATTGATAATCCACGCGGGCGCGCAGCTCGTCGAGCAGCGGCGCGGTGCCGGCCTGGTGATTATCCACGGCCTGATCGAGCGAAACCTTGGCCGTGGAAACCTGCGCTTCCACACTGCTCACTTCAGTCTCGTCGGCCACAACCAGCAGATAGGCGTTGCCCACGGTGAGCACGACGAGATCGCGCGCGTCTTCTGCGGACAACTGCGCGGCAGCAAAATTGTGGCGCGCGGCCAGATAATTGTGCAGCGAATTCAGGTTGACCAGCGACCACGTCATGTTGGCGCGCACATCGATGTAGGCGTAGGGTCCGATGATCTTGGGAAAGCCGGGAATGCGCAAGCCTTCGGCGGGCAGATCGGTCTGCATCTCCGCTTCCCTGGCGTTGAAATCCACCGAGGGCAGCAGGGTTTGCAACTGGCTCAAGCGCTGCGCGCGCGCGCCGGCGGTTTGCGTGCCGCTCAAAATGATGCCGAGATTCGTCTGCAAGCCGCGCTTCATGGCGTCATCGAGCGAGAGGCCGACGGGTTGCGCCGTTGCCGTGCCCCTGGGAACGCTGCCCTGAAAGCTCGTGGCCGAAGGCGGCCCCGGCGCGGGCGAAGGCGGAATGGTCGCCGTTTGCGCAGCAATGCCGGTGGGCGCGGAGACAAGAACGCTCAACAGCAGGCCGGCGGCCCAGGGTCGAATTCTGCATGGCATGGAATGCGTTGGCAATTTGAACCTTACTCAGGAACGACAATCGCGAGCGCCAAAAAATGGCGCTATACCCAATAGATGCTTCACGGTCGCCGTTTGTTTCTTGAATCTAGTGTATCGAATGGGTGTTTCGTTTGGCTTGCGGCCCGGAGGAGAGTCACTTCGGGCCGGATTTCGATTCTCAAATCGGCTTCAATACGTTCCCGGCTGGCGGTAGGGCGAGCCGGCGGCATAACGGCGTTCATCGCCGCGCGGATCGCTGACGGTGTGCGGCGTGCTCTCCCAGAACATCGTGTTGCGCCCTTTCAGATCGTACGTGGGCCACGTTGGCAGACCCGGATGGTTGGGATTTCCAGTTGCGGCGTAGTGGATCAACATGCTCGACATGGTGTCGGCGAGCGGCTGCGCTGAAGCCAGTTCCTCAGGCGTGGAGCCGACCTGGCCGGGCGCGGCAGCCAGATTGTCGAACATAAATGGAATATCGATGGTGTGCATGGTGCGCGCGCCGGACGCGTTACGGTGCCAGTTCATCTGATAGACCCATGTGTGCCGCTGGCTCTTTGGATTGCTGGCGCGCCGCTCGGCTTCCATCACCTGCCCCGGCCAGGCGCGAAAGGCAGTGGCCGCCGCGGTCACAATGTCGATGGGCGATTTGTCGGGATAAATCGTGCGATACTTGGCGACCACTTCTTCGGGAGTGTATGGCCCGAGATAGATGGCGACGGCATTTTTTAGAGCGGCGGGCGCGTCTTCCCAGGTGAGCGTGCCGCGCACGGCCACGGCGGTTTCGTCGTGCACGTTGCCGAGAATCATGGGCACGTTTTCTGAGAGCGGCGGCGCATCGGGCGTGAAGGGATCGCGCGAAAGCGTCACGTTGTCGACGACCGGCAGCCAGTCGGAACTGATGGCGATGGCCGCGGCCTGAATCTTTTCCCACGGCATGGTCTTCAGGTCCGCGAGATTGAATTGCGTGATGCCGAGCTTGCCCAGCATGACTTCGGTCCGCCTGGATGCGATTTCGATGGACGCGCCTTTCACCTGCTGGCCGCTCATGGACATCACGCGATGAAACAGTCCGTGAGCGGCGGGGATGGCCATCAGTGCGGCGCATTTGGCTCCGCCTCCCGATTGTCCGAAGATTAAAACCCGGGAAGGGTCGCCGCCGAATTCGGCGATGTTTTCGCGCACCCATTTGAGCGCCAGCACCAGGTCCAGCATGCCGACGTTGCCCGATTCGGCATATTCCTTCGGTGCAATCGCGCCGAGATAGAGAAACCCGAACGCATTGAGCCGGTGATTGACCGTGACCAAGACCACGTCGCCGCGATGACAGAGGCGCTTGCCGTCGTAGAGCGGACTGTTGACCGAGCCGTTGTTGTACGCGCCGCCGTGAAAATAAACCAGCACCGGGCGCTTGCGATGATCGCGCAGCCCGGGCGTGTAGACGTTGAGATGCAGGCAATCCTCGCTCTGCGCGCCGGCTTCGGGCGCTACGCGCGGAGCGACTCCCGCCGGGGGCATACCCACCGAGCCAAGACTGGGCGCGGAATTCGTGCCCTGCGGTCCGTGCAACGCCATCAGTTGCGGCGCGCGCGTGGTGAACGTGTCGCAGACTTTCAAGCCGCTCCACGGCGTGGGCGCGAGCGGCGCCTGGAAGCGCCCCGGGGCGGTATCGGCGCCGTAGGGAATGCTGCGGAAGACATTGATGCCGTCTTCGAGGGTGCCGCTGATCTGGCCGTAGCGCGTTTTGGCCTGCGGAGCCGATGTGGAAGAATCGGCTGGGGCGGCGAGGCTCCCCGGAAACGCAAACAGGCTGCGGCGAAGCGCGAGGGCGGCAGCAGCCGCTCCGGTAGAACGCAAAATGGCGCGGCGATTCATAGGGTTCATCGCAAAGTCTCCTGGACTTTCCTGGAACTCGGTGCCAGTCCATCTTACTCCGCGGTTTTTATTGCTTCCTGGGGCGGCGATAGGCCCAGGTATTCTGCTTCTCGCTCTGTTTACTTCTTGAAGAGTTCGCTGTGAGAGCCAAGACGAACGAGGTGCAACGTGCCGTCGCCGATCTTGCGATAAATCAGAACCAAATCAGGTCTTACGTGACAATCCCGGTGGTCCTTCCACTCGCTCCCGAGAGGATGGTCGCGATGCCGCTCTTTAAGCGGCTCATCGTTGGAAAGCGTCCGGATCAGCGTTTCAAAATTCTCAGACAGGAAGTTGCGATGCGGGCCTTTGGCTTCGCGTTTGAAATCCCGTTTGAAAGCGGCAGTCTGCTTAATCTTTCTCATTGAACGCCGCTCGCAGATCATCCAACGTCACGTCTTCCACCCGCCCAGCGCGAGAATCCTCCATCGCCGCCGCGCTTTCGCGGTTGGGGACGCGGATTTCGAACGGCATGGCCTTCTCCACCGCGACGCGGGTCAAAAGAAGCCGCACGGCATCGGAAACGGACAGCCCCATTGCGGCAAGCGCTTTTTGAGCTTTGGCCTTAACTTTTGCGTCCACGCGAATGTGTACCAGGCTGGCAGCCATGAACCCTCCGCTTTCATGAGTATACAACGTATACCTACGAAAATGATACCGCTTCCAAGGACTCAATCCCACAATCGAGAATTTGCGGGCATTTCACACTTTTTTGGACCTCTTCCTGTATTGGTTCCTATAAGTTTATGTGCGGAGCGTAGATCAGCCCCCTCCTGTTCACATGCTCATGGAACGCGATAGACTTTCCAACACGGCTCCTGAGACGGGCATATGGCCAGAAGCACCAAGAAAACAGAGCTATTTAACGGCCGGGACTACTCCTGGATGCAGTTCAACCGGCGTGTGCTTGAAGAGGCTGAAGACGCGACGAATCCGCTGCTCGAGCGCGTCAAATACCTGGCCATTACCGGTTCCAACCTTGATGAATACGTGGAAATCCGCCAGGCCGGCCTGCTGCAGCGCATGGAAGATGGCTACCGCGAGCCCGGCTACGACGGCCTACGCCCCGACCAGTCCCTCCCCATCCTCACCGCCGAGATTCACCGCTTTGTGAAAGCGCAATACCACTGCTGGAACAAGCAACTTTCGCCGGAGCTGCGCAAGCAGGGGATTCGGCTGCTCACGTGGAACGAGTTGAGCAAGGATGCCACCGAATTTGCCCGCAGCTACTTTCAGCGCGAAGTCGATCCGCTGCTGACGCCCATCTCTATCGACCCCGCGCATCCCTTTCCGCGCGTGCTCAACAAAGCGCTCTGCCTGGCGATATTACTGCGCGCCAAGCGACGCAGTTCCGGACCGCAGGTACTGGGCGTGGTCACGGTGCCGCGCGCACTGCCACGATTCGTTCACCTGCCCTCGAATCACGGCCACCACGACTACTTGCTGCTGCAGGATCTGATCGAACAGCATCTGAGCGGCATGTATCGCGGTTACGAGGTGCTGGCAGCTGCCGCATTCCGCGTGACGCGTAATTCGAACCTCTACTTTGAGGAAGAGGAAGCGCGCTCGCTGCTCGAGACCATTCGCGTGGAGTTGCACAACCGCCGCAAGGGCGACGCGGTGCGCCTGGAGATCGAGAGCGATGCCGATCCGGAAATTGTGGAGCGGCTGCGGGTGAACTTCGAGCTCGACGAGGACCAGGTATTCCGTGGCGAGGGACCCCTGAATCTCTCGCGTCTCATGTTCCTCTACGGCGACATCCAGCGGCCCGACCTGAAGTTTCAGCCCTTCACGCCCAAGCCGCTCGTATTGAGCCGCAAGTCCACGGGCATCTTCGACGAGTTGCGCCACCGCGACATTCTGCTGCATCACCCGTACGACTCCTACGATCCGGTGGTCGAGTTCGTGCAGCAGGGCGCGCAGGACCCAGCCGTAGTGACCATGAAGCAGACGCTCTACCGCACCAGCCAGGACTCGCCGATGTTCCAGGCGCTGACTGAGGCCGGCGCAACCAAGGAGGCCACGGTTGTCGTGGAGCTGATGGCGCGCTTCGATGAGGCCTCGAATATTCGCTGGGCGCGCAGCATGGAGGACGCCGGCGTGCAGGTCTTCCACGGCGTGGTGGGCCTGAAGACGCACTGCAAGTTGGCCATGCTGGTGCGCCACGACGAAGATGGCGTCATCCGCCGTTACTGCCACTTGGGCACCGGCAACTACAACCCCGACACCGCGCGCTTCTACACCGACCTGAGCCTGCTTACCAGCGATCCGCAGATCGCCGAACGCGTGCATATGGTGTTCAACTACCTCACCGCGCACGCCGAGCTCGACGACTACTCGCCGCTGCTGGTAGCGCCGCTGACTATGGCGGAAAGTTTTCTGCGCCTCATTCGCCGCGAACAGGAACACGCGGAGGCGGGGCGTCCCGCGCACATCGTGGCCAAGATGAATGCGCTGCTCGAACCCTCGATCATCCAGGCGCTTTACCAGGCCTCGCAGGCCGGCGTCGAGATCGACCTCATCATTCGCGGCCTCTCGATCCTGCGCCCCGGCGTGAAAGGCCTGTCAGAGCGCATCCGCGTGCGGTCGATTGTCGGACGTTTTCTGGAGCACTCGCGCATCTTCCACTTCGATAACGGCGGTAACAGCGAAATCTATCTCGGCTCGGCCGACTGGATGCCGCGCAATTTGTTCGAGCGCTGCGAGGTCGTCTTCCCGGTGCGCGACCCGGCGGCGATCGCGCGCATTCATAACGAAATTTTGCCCGCCTATATGGCCGACACGGTGAAAGCGCGCATCCAGCAGCCGGATGGCAACTTTCTGCGCGCCAGCAAGCTGAACGACGGCGCGCCGGTATTTTCAGCACAGGATTTCCTTCTCTCCCTGGCTGAAGGGAAAGCGGATCTGGACGCGATTCCCGCGTCAGCAGAAGGCGAGCGCGACTCCCCCTCCAGGAAAAACGCGACGGCTGCGGATTAGCGCGATTGCCAAGTCCGATGAGTACGGCAAAATAACTATTAAAAATGTTGGGCTGCGGATTTGTATTTTTAAGCAAAATTGTTTAATATAAGCAGGCTGAAAGCGAAAGACTTAAGGCGGAAGCTGGCCCAGTTGGGAGCGACGTTCGAGTGGGGCAAGGGCTCCCATCTCCACGTGATCTTGAACGGCTACAAATCCGTGATTCCGATGCACTCATCCAAGGAAATCGGCGCCGGCCTGCTTCGGGCTATCGAACGGGACCTTGGGGTCAAGTTGAAGCAGGGGACAAAATGTTAAGTTATCCCGCCAAAATTCGACGCGACGGCGAAACCTTTATGGTTAGCTTTCCCGATCTACCCGGCGTCTACTCTATGGGCGACGACCGCGAGGATGCGGCTCGCCACGCCGTGGATGCCCTGGAATCCGGCCTCTACTTTCTGGTAAAAAACAGTGAGGCTCTTCCTGTTCCATCTCGTGCCAGCCGCGGCCTTGTTTCCATCGAAGTAACTTTCGGCTTCGAATCCAAGCTCTTGCTGGTTCAGGAAATGGTGGCTCAGGGGGTACGCCCGACTGAGCTGGCGCGACGCCTCGGCATCACTCCGCAGGAAGTAAACCGCTTGATCGATCTGCGGCATCGCACCAAGATCGACGCCATCGCCGTCGCCATCCGCGCACTCGGCAAGCGGTTGGAACTCTCCCTAGCTGCATGACCGCGTAGCTCAGCACCGGAGCCACGCGGAACCCCCGGAAGGTTACAATTCCAGCCATCCCCTGTGCGAGGAGGAAAACCCCATGCAGAAACTTTGGTTGAAACAGAAACCCTGGGTGAAAGCTGTCTTTGCGGCTGTGGTCCTGGTCGTTCTTGTGCTCGCCCTGGTTCCGCTCTTTGTGAACGCCGACACCTTCCGCCCCACGATTCAGGATGAGCTCACGAGCGGGCTGGGCCGCAAAGTCACACTCGGCCACATCAGCCTTTCGATCCTGACAGGCAGCCTGGTGACCGAAAACATCTCCATTGCCGACGATCCCGCATTCTCTTCAGCGCCTTTCCTCGAAGCCAGGGAGCTTCGCATCGGCGTCGAACTCGGGCCGCTCATCTTCCATCGTTCGGTGCGAATCACCACCTTCACCGTCGACTCGCCATCGATCCAACTCATCCACTCAGCCAGCGGCACGTGGAATTTTTCTTCGCTGGGCAGCAGTGCGCAACCCGCATCGCAACAGACGTCGGCCCCTCCCTCGCTCACGGTTGAAGAGCTGAAGATTGAGAACGGCAGTGCCGCACTTTCTTCCGTGCCCACTGCGGGCAATCCCTTCAAGTGCACGGATGTGAACCTGACGGTCAAGAACCTATCGTTCACGCAGTCGTTCCCGTTCGAGCTTTCGCTTAAAGTTGCGGGCGATGGCTCCATCGGCCTGAAGGGCACTGCGGGACCGGTAACGCAGAGCGACACGTCCCTTACGCCATTCGACGCAACGGTCGACATCAAGCACTTCGATCCGCTTGCGGCCGGCGCGGTGCAGCCCAGCGACGGCATCTCCATGGTTGCCGACTTCAACGCGCAACTTACTTCAAAGGGCGGCAACCTCACCAGCAAAGGCACGGCCGCGGCCTCACAACTCAAGTTGGCGCGCAACGGAACCGCTGCTCCCAAGCCGGTCGATATCAGCTTCAACATCTTTGACAACCTCTCGTCGCGCACCGGCCGCGTGGATGAGCTCGCGATCCATACTGGCTCGGTTGCAGCCAATATCACAGGCACATTCCGGCACGACGGCACCGAGGCCGTCCTCGATCTGCACCTTTCCGCGCCCAACCTTCCTGTGGATCAGGTGGAGCAACTGCTGCCTGCCGCAGGCGTCACGCTGCCCAGCGGTTCACGCTTGAGCGGGGGCACGATCACCGCCAATCTCACGATCACCGGCCCGGCGAATGCAACCACGATTGCCGGGCCCATCGAACTCGATAACAGCCAGCTCGCCGGTTTCGACCTGGGCTCGAAGATTCAGGGCATCAATCCCATTGGCGGGACCTCGAGCGGTACCGAGATTCAGAAGCTGAGCGCGGTCGTCAATAATTCGCCGCAGGGCACACGCTTCACCAATATCGATGCGGAGGTTCCCAAGATCGGATCCGCGACGGGCGAAGGCACCGTTTCGCCATCAGAGGAGTTGAACTTTCAACTGAACGCGAAGATCGCCGCTTTGTCCGCGGTAGGCGGTGTGGTCAACAGCACGGTCAGTGGATTGTTCGGCAATGGTTCCAAGTCCGGATCGAACGGCGGCATTCCGCTCACTATCACGGGAACCGCATCAAATCCGTCCATCCACGCCGACATGGGAAAGATGCTGAAGAGTGCGGCCAACGGGATCGTGAGTAAATCCCCGGTGCAAAATCCAGCGAAATCACTTAAGGGATTATTCGGAAGGTAAGCGGAGTTAGCGGCGCTAGCCTTTCCGGCATCGCACTTTGGCGAGCACTTCCACAGCGCCACCAAAGCCGCGTTCATCCGCGGCGCGCGAACCGAATCGCGCGCGCGGATGGACAAATCTTGTGCTCACCCGAGAATGCCTGTCCTCTTCCAGTTCGCGATGCGCGAAAAGTGGTACTGAAAATAGAGAATGTTAAAGAAGAACGTCATGATTCCACTGAGCTGCAGTCCGATCGGCTCGACGGAGTTGTAGTAGGTCACCATCGATTTGCGCATTCCGAAGATCAAGACCATTTCCACCACGAAGAGGGCAATAGACAGAATCAGCACCGCCGTGGAGATCTGCTGCATCACATTCGCCGAAGCCCCCACTGACGCGTACACCAGCCCCACCTGAGCAACCACCCCCAACACTGTCAAAGCCAGGAGCGAGGCAGCTTTGCTGGCAGGGTCGATCTTCTTGACGAATGAGGCCTGCCGGAATGCCCAGAAAAGAATGAACAATCCGAAGGTGATGACGGTGAGGACGATTACCAGAAACCAATGCATATCGGGCGGCGTGGGGCTGCCGGCAAAACCACCAGGCAAAACGCCAGGCATTCCGTAAGGGATCTGTGCGGGATAGCCGGGCTGCGGATAGCCGGGATATGTCGCCACCGAACTGCCGGCGACGGGTGCGTATGCCGGCGGTGCGTAAGGCGAAGCTGAATAGCCGAACGGCGGCGCGGGCGCAGCCCTCCGCAGACCTGCTTGCTCCGGTGCTTGCCACGACGGGAGAGACGGATTCCACACCGTCACATCAGCAGGAAGACTGGGCAACAGAGCGCGCAATGCCGATTCGGTCAATGGGCCTTTTGTGACGCCCCCGGTCGCGTAGTGCCATTCGGTCTCAGGCTGCGCAGAGGTCGCAGAAGCGGGAGGCGGCGTTTGTGAAGGCGGCACGGGCGCCGCGATTGGGGCTGCAGGTTGCGCAGGAACTGGTATTGCTGCCTGGGGCGCATTGGCGACGGCGGCTGCTCCACAGCTCGGACAAAATTTCACCCCCGGCGCCATCGCCGCTCCACATTGACCGCAAAACTCACTCATTGCCTCTCCTCGTTCAGTGTGCCGCTCAAGCCTCGATGGCGCACAATGTTCTCTCCTTTTTATAGCGCGTCTCAGGGCTTTTACCTGGGAAAGTATTCGTTGATGGCGTGCGCGAGCCGTCAAATCGGCAACGTCTGAAGCCATTCCATTCTGGTCCAGCCGGCGAAGCCCACCAAGAACCGTCTCCGTCGAACAGCATGTTCCTGACTCGCGGCACCATTCCTGTAAGCCAAACCCCGGTGCGCCAATTGTTACAAATCTGTTAAAATCAGCCTTCAAGGAGCACGGCAAGTCCGCAAGTCCCCGCCGCACCGATCCCCATGATTCTCTATCTCATGCGCCATGCGAATGCCGGAACCATTCGCGAAAATCCCCTCCTCGACGCCAAGCGCGGCCTTATCAAGGAGGGCAAGGAGCAGTGCATGCTGATGGCGCGAGTGCTGGGCGCACTGAAAGCGCCCATTGACGTCATTGTTTCCAGCCCATTGAAGCGCGCCATGCAGACTGCGCAACTGGTGGGCACCGAACTGGGATACGACGCCAAAGTGGAGATCAGTCCGGCGCTGGGATTGAATGGAAATTATGCGGATTTCCAGAAGCTTCTTGCAAAATATGGCGACCGCGAGGGGGTTCTCGTGGTGGGGCACAATCCCAGCCTTTTTCAGCATCTCGGCCGCCTGATCACGGGCAACGGCGGGGCCGCAGTGCGCATGAGAAAGGCGTCGATTGCGCGCGTGGATATGAATCACCACCCGCCGCGCCTGCAGTTGCTGATGGACCCGCGCACGGCGCGCGCAATTTATGCGAGCGTGACGAAGAGCTCGCGGCCGAAGACCTCGCGGAAGTAGCCGGCCTCTTTGCGCAGCGACCAGAGCTCCAACTCCGCGCCGGTGCGCCCCGCGCGCAATTCCAAGTGAATGCGCTTGGGATAAATGCGCACAGCCACGCGCACAACGTCACTCGCCCGGTCCTGATTTAACGCCACGGCAAGGCGCAGCAGCACCACAGCGCGATACACGTTCTTGTGCTCTTCCGCGGGGATGTTGCGCAGGGCACGATCCCCGGGCTGGGGACGGCTCTTGCCAAGATAGCGCGCAATGGCCGAGACCAGCGTGCGCTGCAATTGCGTGTAGCCGTAAATCTCAGAACTGGAGATGATGTACTGCGTGTGGCGATGGTGCCCCTGGTGATTGATGAACTTGCCGGTGTCGCGCAGCATGGCGGCGGCGGCCAGCCAACTCTCGTACTCGGGCGGCAGCCCGTGCATGGCTTTCAACTCGCGGAAGATCTGCACGGCGTGGCCGCGCACCGGATCGGCCTGGCGAGGATCGACGCCGTAGCGCCTTGCCGTGGCAAGCACGCTTTCCCAGCGCTCGTGTTCGAATTCGCGATGGGCTTTGGCGCGCGCGTCCTGCTCGGCCAGCATCTGCGCCAGAATGCCATCGCGCAGGCCCAGCGGCGAATAGCGGAAACCGGGAAGGCCAAAGCTCTCGAGCACTTCGGCGTAGACTTCTGCGCCGGCGACGATAATCTCGGCGCGCCGCGGCCCGATGCCGGGCACAGCCTCGCGCTGGGGAAGCGGCATTTTGGCAAGTTTCGTGGCCAGTTTGCGTACCGCGCGCGCCGGCACCATGCCGGCGAGAAGAGCGGAGCGATGCTCGGAGCGGCGGAAGGCGAGCGCGGCTTTGGTGACGGTCTTTCCCGCCTTCTTGCCGCCAGATTTGCCGTTCTTGGATGCGGCTGCGTAAGCATCGGAGAGCGCTGCCGCCGTGCCGGATGTGGCGATGACCAACGGCGCGCGACCGGGCTGAATGCGGCGGTGGGCGCGGCGTAGCTCGCGCGCGATCAATTGCTTCATGCGCGCCAGGCCGTCGGCGGGCGCAGGGTCGTCGCCGAGGAACTGCTCTGACAAGCGCACCGCACCCAGCGGAAGGCTGACGGTCTCCTTGATGCGCTTGTGTTCGGAGAGCGTGATCTCGCAGCTTCCGCCGCCGAGATCGAGAAGCAGCACGCGGCCGCCGGCTCCCGGCTCCGCGCCGGTGACGCCGAGATGGATGAGCCGCCCTTCCTCAAGGCCCGAGATGATTTCCATGTGCCAGCCGGTTTCAGCCTTCACCCATGCCTGAAAGGCCGCCGCGTTCCGCGCGTCGCGCATAGCCGATGTGGCCACCACGCGAATGCGGTCTACGCCGCGCGATTGCACCGCGCGTTGAAAGCGCTTGAGCGCGCGCAGCGTGGCCGCCATGGCTTCTGGCGAGATGAGGCCTGTATCGAAGACGCTGCCGCCGAGCCGCGTGACCTCGCGGTCTTCAGCCAGTGTCTTGAGCCGGTGCGCCTGAACCTTGGCGATCTTCAACCTGCAGGAATTGGAACCGATATCGATAGCTGCAAATGTCGGCATTGTTTTTGAGTGGCGCTCCGCAAAAAGATCGACCCATCGCAAAGATACACGATGGCGGCGCGCAAGGACAGGGCTCAGGTTTCAGAAGTAAGAGATAAACAGCGAGGCCGGCGTGTCAGTCTTTCAGCGCCGGCTGCAGTTGATTCAAGGCATCGGCAGCGCCCTTGCTGTCGCCCTTTTGCAGGCTGGCGAAGAGCTTGTCCCAGGCATCGCTCGCAGCCCGGAAATGACTGGACGTCTGAATATAATGGCGCGTACCGGAGAAATCCCACGTCTGCCCAGCCAACAGGCTCAAACGTCCGGTGAGCGAGGCGGACGTCGCGCGAGCATCCGATTTCTTGCCGCCTCCGTACTGGCAAGCAAGCAGAATCGTATCGCGAATCACGAGTTGCGGCGAGCTGAGCTCGGAATCCTTGATCGATGCGGCCTCCGTCACGCATGCATCGAATTGATCCGCCGTCAGCGCGGCCTCTTCCTGGTCCAGGCGATTGGCCGCCGTCGGGTCCAGTGCCACCAATTGCCGATCAAGCGCAAAGGAGCGCGCGAAATCGAAGGCGACTTCGTGAGAAATCTCCGCAAGATCGTGAATGGCGGAAAGGCTGTAAGCCTTGCCGCTGGCGTCGAGGCAGGCCGAAAGCGTGTGATTGAAGTTCTGATCGTAGCCCCAGAGGAAGCCATAACAGCCCTGATACACATCCAGGGCGACATCCGAATGCGCAGCGGGATCGCCATTTTGAAAGATCTTGACGAATGCATCCTTACCGAGAGTCATCCCGTTCGCGGCCGGTTTGCCGTCGCGATCGTAATACAGGTTTCCGATGGTGCGTCCCGACGAATCGTATAGAAAAGCGACCTTTTGGTACCCGGTATCCAGTTGATTCATCGGCGCGCCCTGCGCATCCAGGCAGCCCTTCGCCGTGCCGTTGCCGTCCTGATCGCGCTCATAGACGTAGCCATAGCAGCCTGTATCGGACTCGGCGACCGGCTTCCCATCCAATCCGAAGTATTGCTCCTCCTTGATGGAGCCGTGATCGTCCAACGTTTCAACGGCTTTTTGATAGCCATCGGATTGCCAGACGATGGGCTTGCCGGCAGCGTCGAAATAGCTCATCTCGATGCGATTCCCCCACTTGTCGTTTTGCCAGCGGAAAATCGGCGGCTCTCCATCCGAGCTCGGCACAGGATTGCCCTTCGCATCGTGGAATACGGTCTGCATCAACTCGCCTTGCGCATCGCGGGTATAGGTCTTGCCGACAAATCCCTTGTATTGCGGGATGGGATCGCTGTTCTTATCGAGGAATTCCTGCTCGGCGATGCCCGTTTTGGTGTTCTTTTGATCGATGACGGTGGCGCCAAAGTTCATCGACGTCCAGTTCGTGGACGCGCTCCAGAGGTTTTCAGACTTGAGAAATTGCTGATTCAGGTATGTAAATCGAATCTCACTTACGTATCCCTCCGGATCGTACTGAATGTTGAAGCTGGAGATCACCGTGGTGCCATCAGCCGCGACGACT
>Ga0302320_10010151_pt1 | contig 20147 bp, 10 predicted proteins | sample Bog_T0_3_FD_202130 | JGI IMG/M metagenome (GOLD analysis project Ga0302320, IMG submission 202130) | Peat permafrost microbial communities from Stordalen Mire near Abisko, Sweden - Bog_T0_3 | ecosystem: Environmental > Terrestrial > Soil > Wetlands > Peat | place: Sweden: Abisko, Stordalen Mire...
GTGATTGCGGAAGCGGGCTTCGGTGGTGCACCAGTGGGCGACGGTGTAGCGCTGGGTCTCGCCGGTAACCTTGTTTTTGGTCTCGTACCAATCCAAATCAATGGAGGGATTGCCCTTGAGGTCGAGGGCTTCGGCGTAGGTTTCTCCGAGGCGGGGGTTGAAGACAAACTCCGGCGCTCCGCGGCTGTCGCGCACGCGCTGGGCCTGGAAGAGGGCCATGTCGTCGGCGACGCCGTGCTCGGGCTGGCAGGTGGTGAAGGCCTGGAGGAACATGGTGCCGCGATATTCAAGGCCGTCCAAAATAGCCCGGTAAAGCTTGGGCGCGTTGGCCATCGAAACCTGGGCGACGAAGGGCGAACCGTGGCCGGCGAGGAAGGTCTCGGCTACGGTCTTCTTCTCGGTGTTCTTGCCCTGGGTGGCTGCGCCGAAGACGTTCATGTCGTTGCCGCCGAGCATGGGAGTGGAGTCGGAGTTCTGGCCGCCGGTGTTGGAATAAACCTGCGTATCGAGCATCAGGACTTTTACGTTGGGCCGGTTTTGCAACATCACTTTGGAGGTGTTCTGATAGCCGATGTCGCCGATGCCGCCGTCGCCGCCGACGACCCAGACCTTGGGGAGTTCGACGATCTCCTGGTCGGTCATGAGGGCGTCGGTGAAGTGGGTGAGGTTGTAATACTGCTGGGCGTCGATGACGTCTGAACTGCCTCCATCGGAGGAAGCACCGTCGCCTTCGGCGCCGGCGTCACACGTAAGGAGGATGTCGGCGAGGCGCTCGGGGATGACGGAGCGGCGTGCGTGATCGACGATGAAGCTCTCGCCCATGAGCCAGCCCACGGTGACGCCGTCCTGGAAGAGTGAGTTCATCCACGGGTATGGGTGGGGGTTGTTGGGCGCGGTGGAGCCGTAGACGGTGTTGCAGCCGGTGTGCGCGGCCATGGCCATTACGGACATGCCGTTGGCAAGGCGGCCGTCGACGGGTTGCAGGTTCTTGTGGTTGAAGGCCTCGGTGAGCAGGACGGCTGCGATGGCCTCGACCAATTGGGCGTCGGTGAGGAGGCCGTTGGCTGCTTCATAGGCGGCGATGCGGGCGTGGGTGTCGGCTTCGTCTTCGCCGCCAAGGCCGAGAACGAGATGCGCGATGGCCTTGCGGAGGAGGGCGTATTCTGCGGGGCTGGTGGCCTGGAGCTTGGCCAGGCGGGCTACGCCGAGCTTTTCGAGGTCGGATGCTTTGGAAAGAAGACGATCACTCTTGGCATGGAAGACGGGGCGCATATATGCTTCGGTGACGGCGGCGATGGAGCGGAGGACGGACTTTTCTCCGCAGCCGGCGCAGGCTCCGTCGCCGGAGACCAAGGCATCATAGGTGGAGCGGACCATCAACATATTTCTCAAAGTCGCGGTCTTGGAGTCGGCCGGATTGGCGGAGTTGAAGAGGCCAAGATACTTCTGTGAGGTGTCGGGCAGCAGGTCGAGGAAGTTGGTGCCGGTCATGTGTTCGGCATTGACGTCTTCGGTTTCGGCAACCATGCGGAGGGCATTGTGATCGCCGCAAGCCGTGACACAGGCGGCGCAGCCCTTGCAGAGGTCCGAAACAAAAATTGAGAAGATGCCGCCGGAGCCGGGAGCCTTGCGCTCGGGCGAGGAGAAGATGGCGTTCACCTTTTGATAAGCCATCGGCACCTTAGCGATGATCTCGAAGAACTGCTGCTTGGCGGCGGCAGAGAAACCATCGACTGTATCGGTGACTTCGCGCAGAATGGTGGGCAGCGGGGTGCCTGTTTTGCCTTCTGCCACCATGCGCTGGCGGGTCTGGCGCTCGATCTCCGGCAATGCGCTGATGAGCTTGGAACGGTCTGCGGGGTCGGCAATGTAGTGGTTCACGGCGGTGCGGAGCAGAGTGCTGAGATCCTGCGCGGTGTTGGGGAGGGCTGTGTCGGGGCAGACGGAGATGCACTCCATGCACTGGGTGCAGTTCTCAGGGATGAAGAGCGGGGTCTCGCGGCGGGCTACGTACTTTGAGGCCGTGTCGCCGGTGGCGGCGGCGATCATGCCCATGGCGGAGAGCGGCGAGGCGGGCTGGTTATAGCCGAAGTGGGCGCGGAACTCGGCGTCGAAGGTTGCGACTCTAGCGATGGGCGGGCGCTCGGCCTGGCCAGCGGGCAGGGGTGTGGAACGGCAGCCTGAGCCGCAGGATTCGCCGGCCGGAACCGCCTCAAGAATTGGCATGAGTGCATGGCCGCGCAGGGTGGAGTGGTCGGCCGCCGTGAGGACGCCGATCTTGATTTCCTTCACCTGATCGAAGCCCTGCATCATGACTTCCATGTTGGACTGGACGACGGCTTCGCCGAGCTTGCCGAACTTGCTCACATATTGCTTATGGACGACGGCGCGATACTGCTCCTGGGTGATGCCGAACTCCTGGAGCAGAGTGCTGACGGCGAAGAAACCGCCGAGGAAGGCGTTGCCCTGCATGCGGAGCTGCAGATCGCCGCGGTCGGTAGCCTTTTTGGCGATGGCGAAGCCGGGCAGCGTGAAGACGCGGATGTTTTTGTCGATGATCTGCTTGCGCGCCCAGAGGGGGAGTTGCTCCCAGGCCTTTTCGCCTTCCTGATCGGACTCCCAGATCAGCGAGCCGCCCTCGGCCATGCCGTCGAGGGGGTTGGTATGGGTGAAGGCTTTGGGGTCGCAGCAGAGAACGACGGTCACGTGGCGCAGATCGCAGTTGACGCGGATGCGGTCTTTGGCGGCAACCATGAAGTAGCTGGTGGGCGCGCCCTTCTTCTCTGAGCCGTACTTGGGATTTGCGCTGACGTGAATGACTTCTTTGGGGTGGCCCAATTCGTCGCGCTCGCCGTCGCGTTCAAAGATCAAGTCGTTGAGGTCGCCGAGGATGGCGCCCAGATTTTTGCCGGTGGTGATGGCTCCCCAGCCGCCGATGGAGTGGAAGCGAACTGCCACTGCGCCCTCGGGCAAGAGCGAGGGGGTTTCGTCGCCGAGAACTGCATAAGGGTGGTCGATGCCGAGAACGAAGAAGCTGATGCCGTCGGCGGCTGTTTTGCCGTCGGTGCGGGCGCGGCCAGCGGTGGCGAATTCAAATGCTCCAATAATGTGCTCGGGGCGGAAGTCGCGGGAACCGAGGCCGTAGCTGCCGCCGTAGATCATGGGGACCTCGGCGAGCGAAGTTGCGGGCAGGCCCTCGACTCCCTGGACTGCTTTGGAGAAGGCAGTACGGATGTCGCGGCCTAGCGGATTGTCGCCGGAGAGCGCTTCGTCGGTGCGCTCGAGGATGATGACGTTTTTCTTGCCCTTGAGAGCGGCGACGATGGCTGCCTCGGGGAAGGGGCGAATCACGTTGACGTGAATGGAGCCGACGCTTGCGCCGCGTGTCTGGCGCAGATAATCGACGGCGGCTTCGATGTTTTCAGCGGCTGAGCCGAGGGAGACGAAGACGGTCTCGGCGTCATCAGTTTTGTATTGGCTGATGAGGCCGTAGTCGCGGCCGGTGAGCGCGGCGAACTCCTTGTAGGCTTGCTCAAGGAATTCGAGAATGGGCTCGGCGAAGTTGTTGCGGCGGGCCACGATCCCATTCATATAGTGTTCCTGGTTCTGGACGGGACCGAGGAGGATTGGGTTGGTCAGGTCCATCATTTTGGGAACGCGGCGGCGGGTGGGGCCAAAGAGGGTGCGCTGCGCCGGGGTGGGGCAGTCGATGATGTCGTCGGGCGCGCCGAGATATTCGCGGATCAGTTCGGATTCATGCTTATGAAAGGTGCGCTCAAGATGGCTGGTAAGGAAGCCGTCCATGATGTTCATGCCGGGGGTGAGGCTCAACTCTGTCACGCGGCGCAGGATCAGCGCCTGATCGGCGGCCTGCTGCGCATCCTTGCCGAAGAGCATGATCCAGCCGGTGTCGAGCGCGCCGTAGATGTCGTCATGGCCGCAGTGCACGTTGAGGGCGTGCTTGGTGAGCGCGCGCGCGCCGACCTCGAGGACCATGGTCGAGCCTTTGCCCGGCGCGTGGTAATACTGCTCGACGCCGTAGACGACTCCCTGGCCGGAGGTGAAGTTGACGACGCGCTTGCCGCAGACGGAGTGAGCGATCGCTCCGCCCTGGGCCGCGTGTTCGCCCTCGGTCTCGATGGCGATGGTGTTCTGCCCGAAGACGTTCAAGTGGCCCTCGGCGTAGGCCTGCTGGAAGAGTTCGCCGCCCTCAGTCGACGGCGTAATCGGATAAAAGACGCCGGCGTCGGCGATGCGCGTCTCGGTATGGTATGAGACCAGCTGATTTCCATTTGCAGTGACCCGGATTCCGGGAAAGCGAGCAGCAGCAGTCATGAATTCCTCTCTTGGCGTCAGTTCCAGAGCGTGTTCAGAAAAGGCGTTAACCTTATTACGGTATTGCGGGCTGTCGCTCCCTGTTGGTCACGCCAGCTTGAGGTCATGGTTTCGGTCTACAACATCTCTGAGAACGCTAAAGCTTCGGCGTCTTCGACCTTGGCGTGAGCGTCGATTTCGAGGGAAGGGTTTTCACTCGAATCCGCGTCGCGGTCCGTTCAGTTAGACTATCGGGCCGCTTCTCGCGGCTCGGTTGGAATGCACTTTCAAGTGTAAGGGCCGAGGTTGAGACGAGGAAACCCAAGGGGAGGTATTCCTCAAATGCGGCCTATCTACCAGTATGCGCCATCAGGAGGGGGACTCCATCCCATGGTGTGGGATGTCAGTTGCCTCGAATTCCCTGCCGTCTCATTTCGGGATCAAGACTGCCGGCAAAGTGTTTGGCGTCTCATTTCGGGATCAAGACTGCCGGCAAAGTGTTTGGCGTCTCCGATCTGTGCTGACTATTTGATGTGCTAGATTGCACTACGATTCCGCCAGATTTCTCCGCCGGTCCGGTGAGTGGAGAGCATTTTCATCAGGATTCCAGCTCTTGCAGAGGTTTAGAGCTAGATGGCCCAGGAAGCAGAAGGGAGCCTTGAGCAATCTGCCGGAAAGGCCGGTAGTCGCTCGGGGGGTTAATACTGGCTGCGGAAAAACTTGGGGATTAGGATGAGAAGGGCGAAAAGCATCCCTCCGGGGCTGAAGCCCACGTCGATTCTGTTGGCCCTATGCGGGGGTTGAAACCCCCGCCTCCCTCCTCATCGAGTTTTTCCGCAGCCCGTGAGGCCACCGCTGATTCCATTGTCTTTATACCGGGGATGAATCCCCGGCCTACCGCCCGAATGAGTTTTTCCGCAGCCTGTAAAGTCGTGCCCTGATACAAAGCATTGTTTTTCCGTAGACTGTAATGCCTAGACTGATTTTGCGGCATTTGCGGCACGACTAAACTCCAACCCCATCGACGAGGACCCTTCGATGGGGACCCCGGTGAAGTCGTGTCCTGAATCTTGTCGCAACTCAGCAGGGGGCCTTCCGCAGCATGTAAAGCCCCCTACTCGCTTCGGAATCCTCGATTTACAGCTCAAGTACAAACTCAGCCTCTCTTGCCATCGTTTTGCAAGCGAAGAAGCCTTGCAGGGCGGTGATATGTGTCACATAGCCGGTTTTGAATTGGCCCTAAACTGCCATATGGCGAAGTGTGTCTTGCTCAGGCGTCGGGTGGCCCAGGCTACACGATGCTCCGATTCTGCAAGATCGCTTGAGTGTGTGCTGGGGCATCGTGCTCAGGGTAATTACTCAGTATTGGGGAAGCAGGAGGGTGGTTTCCTGTACCAGTACGCTGAAGCCGGCGTCTTTGATGGTTCCGAGTGTCGGCTGCGGAGTAAGACCACGAACTGACCTCGGCTCGATTTGAGCCTGGGCAGGCGAGATTGGGCGGAGCGCAGAGGAAGAGTCTGTGGCGACTCATAAGTCGGGAAAGATCGTCCGTGGCCCAGGTCGGCGGATTGCGCGGCTGCTCGCCGCTGCGATCGCGGTGGTGCTTGCCCTTCTGCTGCGCGTGGCGCTGGACCGATATTCCATCACGCTGCCGACCTATATCACCTTTTATCCGGCTGTATTTCTGGCCGCTGTGCTCGGCGGTATGTGGGAAGGGATTCTTGCTACGGCGCTTTCCGCACTGATGGCAGACTATTTCCTGCTTCCTCCGGTCGGGCAATTCTCTGTCCATTCGACCTCCGATATCGTGAGTCTGGCGATCTTCTGCGTCTCGGGAGTCACGGTTTCCATTGTCGCTGAACTGGTCCAGGGAAACCGGGGGAAGCTGGAAGCTTACAGATTCAAGGAAGCCGTCCGGAGCGAGCGCAGGAAGGTGGAGGAAGCGCAGGATCTGCCGGAGTCAATCCTCGAGGAGCGCTTGCGTTTCCTTGGCGTGCTGAAGTCGCTGCGCGGAATGGACGGTTCGACGGAATGCACTGAAGTCGACCCGATCGGCCGGGAATCCGGTGCGGATGGGCAACGTTCAAGCCTGGACGAGGGGAAGTTCAAGGCTTCGCTTCGCCGGACGGTGATGGTTCCCTTTATGGCCGCGTTGATGATTGCCGGAGCCGCGCTTTGGGCTGCCTACGACTTGAACGCATCGATGAAATCGGTTGATCACACAGACCAGGTGATCGGTGAATCCCGGCGTCTGCTCAAGTTAACTGTCGACATGGAGACCGGCGAACGAGGCTATCTGGTTACCGGCAACGATGCATTTCTTCAGCCGTATGATGAAGCCTCGAAGGTAGTCGATTCCGAATATCAGTCTTTGTACAACATGGTTGCAGACAACCCTGCACAGCAGACCCGTCTGGACAGACTGCACGAAAGTCTGATTCATTGGCAAAGCTACGCCGCGCAGATGATTGCCCTGCGCCGCACGGGAGGAGCGTATGCCGACCTCAAGATCAATCTGGCCGGGAAAGGGGAAGTAGATGAGATCCGCGATCAGATCGCCGGATTTCAGAGCGTCGAAGAGCATCTGCGGGAAGAGCGCAACCGCACGGCGCATCGCGATTGGCGGCTGGTGGAGACCATCTGCATTCTGCTCGGCCTGGTGGTGGGGTCGGCGCTCGCGATTTTCACGTTTCGCCGCGTGGAGATCATTGCAGAAACTTTTGATAAGTCCCGCCGGGCGCTTGAGGAGAGCGAGCGGCGCTGGGCTATCACGCTGGCCAGCATCGGCGATGCCGTAATTGCGACTGACCACCAGGGACGGGTCACCTTCCTCAATCCGGTCGCCTCCGCCTTGACGGGTTGGCGGTCTGAGGATGCGTTGGGCCGGCCGATCCAAGAGGTGTTCCACATTGTCAACGAGCAGACTCGGGTTCCGGCTGAGGATATCGTCGACCGCGTGCTGAAAGAGGGACGCACTTTTGAATTGGCCAATCACACGGCATTGCTGCGAAAAGACGGCCGGGAGATTCCCATTGCGGACAGTGCCGCGCCGATCATGGAAAGCAAAGGAAGAATTGTCGGCGTTGTGCTCGTCTTCCACGATGTGACTGAGAACAGACGGGCCGAGGAGGCGCTGCGGGAGAGCCGGGCAAAGCTCGAGGCGGCGCTGGCCAGCATGACGGACTCGGTGATTATTACGGATGCCGCAGGGAAGTTTGTGGAATTCAACGACGCCTTTGCCGCGTTTTACAGGTTCAAGAGCAAAGAAGAGTGCGCCAAGAACTTCGACGAATTTGCGAGCATCTTCGATGTGTTCCTGCCAAGCGGAGAGGCGGCGCCACGGGAGATGTGGGCGATCCAGCGTGCACTGCGCGGCGAGACGGCGACGGGAGCCGAATACACAGTGCAGCGCAAAGACACCGGCGAGGCCTGGATTGGCAGCCTTTCCTTCAGCCCCATTCGCGATGAGGACGGCGCGATCATCGGCTCCGTTATTACTGCCCGCGACATTACGGAGGCCAAGCAGGCGGAGGAAGAGCGTCAGATTGCCATCGACTTTCTTGGGATGGTGAATCAAAGCCAGGGAACGAAGGATTTGCTTGAGAGGGCCGCTACTTTCTTTCAACGGCGATCGGGCTGCGAGGCGGTCGGCATCCGGCTGCGCGAGGGGGAAGACTTTCCGTACTTTGAAGCGCGCGGATTCTCCAACGAGTTTGTCCATCTGGAGAGCAAACTCTGCGTGCGGACGGCCTCTGGCAAAGCTTTGCGTGACAGCGCAGGCAAGGTTCAGCTGGAGTGCCTGTGCGGCAACGTGATCCGCGGCCAATTCGAATCCTCGAAGCCGTTTTACACCGCGCATGGGAGTTTTTGGAGCAACAGCAGCACGGAACTGATTGCCAGCGCCAAAAAGGGCGATTTGCCCGCTGGTGCGCGCCACCGGTGCAATCGAGCGGGATACGAGTCGGTGGCGCTGTTTCCCATCTATGTCGGCGAAGAGCGGTTTGGACTGGTGCAACTGAATGACCGGCGCAAGGGGAGATTTTCGGCGCAGTCCGTTGTTTTGTGGGAGAGGCTGGCGGGACACCTGGCTACGGCAGTCTCAAAATTTCAGGCGGAAGAGGCGCTGCAAGAGAGTGAAAAGCGGTATCGCAATCTATTCAATTCGATGAACGAGGGCTTCTGCGTCATCGAGGTTCTCTTTGACGCGGATGGAAAGCCCGAGGATTACCGTTTCATCGAGGTGAACGACGCTTTTGAAAAGCAGACCGGACTGCATGATGCCGTGGGGAAGCGTATGCGCGAGCTTGCCCCGGATCATGAGGAGCATTGGTTCGAGATTTACGGGCGAATTGCAATGACCGGCGAAGCTGAACACTTCATCAACGAAGCCAAGGCGCTGAATCGCTATTACGACGTTCATGCCTACCGCGTGGGCGAACCGGAGATGCGGCGGGTGGCAATTGTCTTCACTGATTTCAGCAATTACAAACGGGCCGAGGAAGCATTGCGTGAGAGCGAAGAGCTGCTGGGGCTGTTTGCCGAACATGCTCCGGCAGCGCTGGCGATGTTTGACAACAAGATGCGCTACTTGCACGCCAGCCGCCGCTGGAGGGCCGACTACGGCCTGGGCGACCGCGACCTCAACAGAGTGTCGCACTACGATGTATTCCCCGAGATTCCCGAAGAGTGGCGGGAGGCGCACCGCCGCGGATTGGCCGGCGAGGTCTTGCGCGGGGATGCCGACCGCTTTGAAAGGGCCGACGGGTCCGAGCAGTGGATTCGATGGGAGGTTCGGCCCTGGTGCCGCGCCGATGGCAAGGTTGGCGGAATCGTCATCTTCTCGGAAGAGATTACCGAGCGCAAAAAGGCCCAGGAGGCGCTGCTGCGAAGCGAAAAGGAAGCCTTCCAGCGTCAGCAACTGCGCGCCCTTGCCGACCGAATGCGACAGGTGAGAGAAGAAGAACGCAAGACGGTTGCGCGCGACCTGCACGATCAGATCGGGCAGATTCTGACCGCAATCAAGATGGACATGGCGTGGGCGGTGCGGCATCTGCCGAAGTCGGAAGATGAAGTGCATCGCCGGCTGACCGGGTCGATTGAGATGATCAACGATGGCGTTCACTCGGTGCGAAAGATATGCAGCGGATTGCGGCCGGGGATATTGGATGATCTTGGCCTGGCGGCGGCCATTGACTGGCAGGCGAACGAGTTTGGCTCTCGAACTGGAATCCGCTGCAAGGTCACTCTACCGCCCGCCGAGTTGCGCCTGGACGGCGACCGGTCCACTGCGATCTTCCGGATCTTCCAGGAGTGCCTGACGAATGTTGCGCGGCACGCCGAGGCGCAATCGGTGAGCGCTTCGCTAACCACGCAGGATGAGGAACTGCTGCTGGTCGTTCAGGACGATGGGAAGGGCTTCAGAGCATCCGAGGCGGCAGGATCTCTGGGTGTTTTGGGAATGAAGGAACGAGCGAAGGCGTGCGGCGGCGACGTGCAGGTATCGAGTTCTCCGGGCAAGGGGACGACGGTGACTGTGCGCGTGCCGGTGCGCGCCGCTGGCGTTGAGCGTGAGGACAATGCATATTCTGATAGCAGATGACCACGCCGTGGTGCGCCGCGGCTTGAAGGAGATATTGGCCGAGGCGCTTCCCGGCACGCGCTTTTCTGAAGCCGCCAGCGGGGATGAGGTGATGAGCCGGCTGGCTGGATCCCCGGCCGGCGTACTTGTGCTCGATATCAATATGCCTGGGCGCAGCGGGCTGGACGTGCTGCGGGATGTGAAGCGGGATTATCCGCGAATGCCGGTGATCATCCTGAGCGTGCAGCCGGAGGACCAGTATGCGATGCGCTGCCTGCGAGCCGGCGCCTCCGCCTACATCAACAAGGACAGCGCTCCGGAAGAGCTTGCGCAGGCGATCAAGAGGATCCTGGGCGGGGGCCGCTACGTCAGTCCGCGCCTCGCGGAGCAACTGGTGGCCCAGCTTGATGAACCGACTGCAAAGCCCTTACACGAGCTGCTCTCGGACCGGGAATACGAGGTGATGAGAATGATCGCCTCAGGCGTGCCGCTGACTGAGATTGCGGGCCGGCTTCATGTCAGCGTGAAGACGGTAAGCACCTACCGGGCGCGCATCATGGAGAAGATGGAAATGAAGAGCAATGCCGAAGTGACCCGCTACGCCATGATGCACCAATTGATCGAATAGAAAAGCCTGCCGCTGTAGGAATAACCCTACAAGTTATGCACATAAACACCTACAAGATAACCAGCATTCGCCGACTTGAAATCTTCTATAACTTCGTTATCATGAACCCATAAACAGCATATCAATTGCCAGTAGCCTGATAGTTGTCAGTAAGATCGGCGCAGCGAGTGCCATTGATCCGTTGATGGCGAATTTGGATTTGTGGAGAGCTGTATGTCCGAAAAGCAACTCAGGGCTTTGTTAGCCGTACTATTTAGCCGTTCCCCGGTCTTCAGCGTGAGCGCCGATACGGTGACAGAAGAATCACCGAACCGGCGCTCTTACTCTCTCTCGAATACGAGACCGCTACGCCTGCGAGAGCGTGAACAGTCATGCACATTCTGATCGCTGACGACCATGCCGCAGTGCGCAACGGCCTGAAAGAGATTCTGGCCGAGGCGCTTCCCGAAGCGCACTTCTCCGAAGCCTGCGACGGGGATGAGGTGCTCGGGCATCTGGCCAGGTCTGAATATGCGGCTCTGTTGCTGGATATCAACATGCCGGGGCGCAATGGGCTGGAGGTGCTGGGGGATGTGAAGCGCAGTTATCCGACAATCCCGGTCATCATCGTAAGCGTCCAGCCAGAAGACCAGTATGCGGCGCGCTGTTTGCGGGCAGGCGCGGCCGCCTATGTCAACAAGGACAGAGCCACTGAGGAGCTGGTGCGGGCGGTCATGGAGAATCTGGCCGAGTACCACTGCCACAGTCCGCGCAGCTAGGGCCTGTTAACACTACTCAGACGGCGGCGACGGGAGCCAATTTTCACGAGTTCTAGGAGCGAGGAGTGCACTGTAGCCAGTTACTGAAACGACAAGCGACAACGAAATCGTGGGAATTGGCCCCGTCCCTTCGGCTTCCACCTGAGTAGTGTTAACAGGCCCTAGTGTAGGCCGCCGCAAATAGGATCCTCTAGCGATGCCCGCGAATTCGAATGAATGCGTAGGAGAGGCTTCCGTCAGGGGCTAAAGCCCTGTCTTTTCTTGTTCGACTTGCGGCACGACTGAAGTCGTGCCCTGACTCCTGTCGCAGCTCAGCAGGGGTTTTTCCGCAGCCTGTAAAGCCCAGCATGTTTTGGGCCGCTCAAGGCATCCTTCGGCTGCGCTCAGGGCAGGCTTTGAAGTCGTGCCCTTTCAAGACATAAACGACCGTCTGTGTGGCGGACTCCACTAGAATTCACTGATACTGCCTGGCTTATTGACCTCTTGCTGTAGGAATAGCCTTACAGGGCTGACGCGGAAAAGCTTACACAAAATCCAGTGTTCCCTTATGGCAACTGAGACTCGCCTCCCTTACTTTCAATGCAGAAACACCCAAGCGATTGATGAAATTGCACCGCGCCAAGCATGAGGCCGTGCTTTTCGCGAAAGAGGAATCGCAATGACGCACAGAAAGCACGGGAATGGAAGACAAGCCAGAATCCTCGTCGTGGACGACGAGCTAACGGTTGCCCTTACGTTAGTTGAAATCCTGGAGGAGCAGGGCTATGAGGTTGCCGTCGCATTCAGCGGCGAGCAGGCGGTGGCGGAAGCGGTGGAGCTTCTCCCCGACTTACTGATTTCGGACGTCTGCATGGGTGAAGTGAATGGGGTGGAAGTCGCAACCTCAATCACCGCCATGCTGCCCGACTGCAAAGTGCTGTTTCTTTCCGGCCTTGCCTCCATGTCCGATGTAATGAGCGCCGCTCCAGAGCGCCTTGTCTATAGCTTCATGTCGAAGCCGATGCGTTTGCTCGATCTACTGAATGCCATCGCTTATATGCTGCCGGCTGTGAGTCCGGCGCACGATCCGGCGGCGATACCCGTGGCCCGAGACACCCACATGCATACTGCCATCGGAATGCGACCAGCCGAGACAGAGCTCATCCTCAGCGAAGTTGGCGCTTGAACCGGGCGCTCGCAGCAGCTCCAAGCAATTCCGGCCACGTGTTTCTTACTGTGGGGCTTTCCAGCAAAGACGGCCTCAAGGCGCAACGATAACGAGGTCGAATGGGGGAATGGTTGAGACTCAAGTAACTTTGAAGAGTTATTCGTCAAGACCTTCCAGCGTGTGGAACCAGAAGGCAATCGGGTGGTCAATTGCCTCTTATTCCTAACACTTGTGGCGTTGTGATCCATCAATGCAGATCGAACCAATGTAAGGGGGAACTATGGCGACAGCAATTCTGCAAACAGCACGGCAAGGTGCCACAGGGATAACCTTAACTTCATCCAACCTCGCGGAGCGCGTCGTGCTGATTCGCACTTCCCCGCTCTTTGCCGGCCTGTCGCCGGATCAATGCGAGGATGTTGCCCGGCAAGCGCGGCCCAAGGCGATTGCTCGCGATGAGATGCTGTTCATGCAGGGAGAGCCAGTCCGCAACCTGGCCTTGATTCGCTCTGGCAGCGTAAAGGTGATGCAACTCGGTCCGAACGGCAACGAAGTTATTCTCTGGATCTACGGCGCCGGAAATGTTGTCGGCGGTCTCTCCGAACCTATATCGGGTTTCCATAGTTGTTCGGCCCGCGCGATGGAGCAAAGCACGGCATTGGTCTGGGATTACTCGGTGCTTCAAGGCCTCATGCTGCAGTACCCGCAAATCAGGAAGAATATCAGTCAAATCCTCTTTTCGCGATTGAATGAGTTAGAGGAGCGATTTCGCGAGGTGGCAACGGAGAAGGTCGCCAAGCGCGTTGCTCTCGCATTGTTGAGGCTGCTCAAGCATATCGGCAAAAAGGTGCACGGAGGGGTCGAGATATCGCTCTCGCGCGAAGAACTGGCCCAGATGACCGGTACAACGCTATTTACGACAAGCCGATTGCTATCCAAGTGGGGCGAGATGGGCTATGTCTTGCCCCGCAGGGAGTCGGTCCTGGTGCGCGATCCGATTCGGCTTGAACTCGCGAGTGACGATCTTTAGCACGGGTGCACAGATCTCGCGAAGTGAGCGCACTCATTGCAGCCATAGCGCAGTCCAAGAACATTTTCGGAAATAGTGTGAACCTCATGACGTCATCAAAGGTTGTCACTCCCTGATGGTCGCGCCAGCTTAAGGTCATGGTTTCGGGCTACAGTACTTCCGAAAATGCTATAGACCGATTGGTTCACGAAACTCTATCTTGCTACCCCCATCTCAATCGGCGGGGTGAATGCTCGAAGGATGACTCATGTTAATGAATCAGATAGCCCCGCAAAATGAAGTTACTATCAGGAACCTGCAGACCGCGTTTGAGAGCGAATCGAATGCTCACGCCAAGTTCGCGGCTTTTGCAGCAAAGGCCGATGCCGAAGGATTGCATGAAACTGCCAGGCTGTTTCGCTCCCTCGCGCTCTCTGAGCAGATCCACGCCGTCAACCATGCCCGCGTGATTCGGCAGTTGGGCGGCGAGCCTGAAGCTCAGATTCAATCGATCGAAGTGAAGACCACTTTGGATAACCTGACATCGGCACTGGGCGATAAGCTCTATGAGATCGAATCGATGTATCCTCGCTTTCTGGCCGAGAATCGGAGACCGGACAACTCAGCCGCACGCACACTTAACTGGGCCCTTGAAGCAGAGAAGACACATGCGCGCTTGCTCAGTGAAGAAATCCGGCAAATCGAAGCTGGCAGTGCGCACACCCAGGCTGTCACAGCTGCCGAGTTTTACGTTCGCCCTGTCTGTGGCTACATCTCAAAAGCGGCCGAGCCAGAACGTTGCTGGGCTTGCGATCGCTTCTGCGCGACATTCGAGACCGTCCGATAGGAGACAAGCCCCGGAGATTAGTACGCAACTCGAGCCTATGGCTAACTTGATCGCGGATTGGATTCATCGCAGCGTTCGATTTCCCAAATGATGCGCGAGTTAGTTCCTGGTGTTCTCCTTCTGGAAAGCCACGACTTTTCTTTCGGGAGCAGAAGTCATCGATCGTCTATAGGCTACGATGCTCTTCGCGTCCTGCGCATTGAAATTGGTCCTGGGCATCCCGCCTCTTTCCATTCGCGTGGTGTGGTGGCGCAAAAGAGATTCGATGGTCGACTTGGGCGGCAACGAGGCTGTTCCAGCCAGTCCAGGGACTGCGATGGTCCCATTCACTCCGTCTTCGCCACGGGCTGGTCTCCAATTTGCGGTTGAGGAAGCGCATCAGAAAGAACACCATTGCCAGAAGACCGGGCAAGGCCATGACTCAGACCATCACATAGGGTACCTGGACATTCCAAGGAGTGCTCCCATACTCGATTAGGCATTACCGATAAGAGCGCCGAAGAAGGACTGCCTTATAACTACGGTTGGATTCCTGGCCGGACACTGTGCGCATCTTATAACTGCCTCGTTCATTTCTCCTGGATGAGTTATGGTAAGTCTCTCCCTCCCGGGCAATTGTTAGTGTAGTGTCTCAATGGTAGCGTCCATTGTCAGAGGCTCGCAGCGATCAAATGGCTTATCCGGTAGATCCTCGAGGGCTAAAGCCCGTCTTCATTTTGCCGCGTTTGCGGCACGACTGAAGTCGTGCCCTGATACAAAGCCGAGTTTATCGCTATCTTGGAAGACTATAGCCTCCAGAGTGGATAAACGATCATCTGCGTGAAACACACCACTAGAAGTTCAGCCAGAGTGTCATATAGACGGTGTTGTTATCCGATGCATTGCGATTTGCGCCATCATAGTTCCGGCTTGCGCCGTTGAATTTGCTGTACCCGGATTAGTTCACATCGTCGGGATGCGCAATTGACTTGCTGCCGCTCTTATGGTCCCTACAGGATGAATCGTATCTTCAACCCGATCTGGAGTTGTATGCGACATGTCAAGGAATCTGTAGGCTCTCGCAAGCGAAGTTGTAAATTCTTGTAATGTGCGTGTAAATAGTTGTAAATTGTTATAGGTCTGTGAATAGCTACCAAGATAGTAGGCGCCTAACAAAAAAGGGCGAAAAGTGTGCGATGTGTGGTGGGGTACTTACGGCGTGCCGACTTTCGCAGGTTGTTCTTTAGCAAGGCTCTCCGCCGACGGGGTCAAGTATGCTAAGGGGTTATTTCGGGATTTCATTAATTTGTTTCGGACGGCCAAATGCATTTCAACTGCTTTCGCCGGCTGATTGGACCGGCGCTTCTGGAATCTGAAGCAGGTCCTGGATTGATGGGCTTATGCGGAATGCCCGGTTTTGATTTCAGGCAGCATCGCGCATCCCGCAGCGGCCAGGGTATATGGCTCAAAGGGATGCGGATTCGGAAGGAGAATGCAATGGGTCGATTCCACGCGATTTTCAGAAGACTGAGGGGCCGGCTTTTGGTCACAGGTTGCCTGGCCGCTCTGAGCTGCTCTTCTCTTGGCGGGCAACAGGCAGGCAATGATCAGGCCGTCGACAAGGCAACATTGCAGCTCTTGCTGGTGAGAATCGATCAGTTGGAAGCCAGGGTGAGACAACTGGAAGCCGACAGGCAGCGGCCGGTGCCAGCAAGCGGCGCGCCTTCTGCTGCCGCGGCGACTCCGCCTGCAACTGAAGCCGCGGCGCCGGCGCTCGCACGCGCAGCTTCCCAGACCGCTGCCGCGCCTGCTTCTGCGCCTGCCGCGCCTGCTTCTGCCACTGCCCCGGAACCCGATCAAACACAATCGGAAAATGTCATGGCCGAGAGAATGGACCTCAGCAAGACGCTGCTGCGCATTCGCGGATTCGGAGATATCTCGCTTCATGGCGATACACAAAAGGGTGATACCACTTCCTTCTCTCTGGGACAGCTTGATCTCTTTGTTTCTTCAGACGTCTCCGACAAGTTCAAATTCCTCAGCGAGATTGTGTTTGAGGCCGGAGCGAGCAATTACTACGGCGTGAGCAGCGGATCGGAGAATGCTTTCGACGTGGATGTCGAGCGTTACCTGCTGCAATACTCCCACAACGATTACTTCAATATCTCCGCCGGCAGAGGACACACCGCGATCGGCTATTACAACACGGCCTATCACCACAGCACGTGGTTGCAGACGACAACGGGCCGGCCTTTCCTGTTTAACTTTGAGGACCAGGGAGGAATTCTTCCCATTCACACGGTCGGCGCATCCGCCAACGGCCTAATCCCTTCCGGCCGCCTCGGACTGCATTACGTTGCCGAAGTGGGTAACGGGCGAGCGTCGCGAACTCCGCTTGTAGAAGAGCCGGTCCAAAACGAGGTCGATGATCAGAACCATAAAGCATTCAACATTGCGCTCTTCGCAAGGCCTGAAGCCATTCCTGGGCTTCAGACGGGCTTTTCCATTTATCGGGATGTGCTTGCCCCCGTCAATGCTCCCAGGATCGGGGAGACGATCCTTGCCGCTCACGCTGTTCTCATCCGCCCGAAATACGAGTGGCTCAATGAGGCCTTGCTCGATCGCCACGCCGTCAATGGAACCTCCAGCGTATTCAATACTCCAGGCTTTTATTCGCAGGTCTCAAAGCAATTTGGAGATTACCGGCCCTATCTTCGCTATCAGTATGTGAATGTGGCCAACAATGAGCCTGTGTTCTCCGATGTGGCGCTGCGACACGGCCCCTCATTGGGCCTGCGCTACGACGCCAGCGAGTCAGTAGCCTTGAAGTTTCAATACGATTACACGTTCTTGCGAAGCCAGCCGAACGTGAATGCGCTCGAGCTTCAGCTTGGATTCACCTTTTAGAGAGTGATATTCATGTTGCGACGTATGACCGCAATTCTGACGATCGTTGCGCTGACTGGATGGCCGCAGTCAGAAGCCGCTGTGTCGGCTGCCCTCTCCACCGAATCTGTTTGGGCACAACAAGGCGCGGCCGCTGAGCCGCTGGTCATCGTCGTCAATCGATCGAATCCGGTGGATGACCTCTCCATGGCCGAATTGCGCAGGATCTTTCTGGGCAATCGAAGCCACTGGGCAAATGGCAGGCGCATCACCCTTGTCATGCGCGATCCAGACGAACCTGAACGGAAGACCATTCTTCGCGATGTCTGCGGCATGAATGAAGACCAGCTGAAGAACCACTTTCTTCATGGCCTATTTACCGGTGAGATTCTGGTTTCTCCCAAAACCCTCTCAACTCCTACGGGTGTCCGCAAGTTCATCTTCAACGTTCCCGGCGCCATTGGGTACTTGCGCGTGAGCGATTTGGATGACACGATCAAGATCGTGCGTATTGACGAGCTTTTTCCCAACGACAAGGGCTACAAACTCCACGTTCAGAACCAGGTGGGAAACTAGAGTGACCAGGCGGCTCAAATTCGCGTTCAGCCCCCGGCCGCCCCGCCTCACGCCGGCTCTCGACCGCACGCTGAGCGCAGCTTCGCGCCACAATGCCGCTCTCTTGTTGTTGCTGGTTTGCTGTGGCGTTGCAGTGATTGGCGCTTTTGTGATTCGCGATTTGCAGTCCGCTAACACCGAAGCGCAGCGAGCGTACTCCGGCACCGTTCAAGGCCTGCAACAGATCGGGGAGTTGCAGTACGACGCCCAGGAGACGCGTCGCGCGACCCTGTACGCCCTAACTACCAGCGACAGCAACCTGCAGGTCGAATATGCCGACCAATCCCGCACCGCGGACCAGCGTGTGAAGGATGGCATCGCCAAGTATGGGAGCCAGGCAAAGCGGCCCGAGGAGAGTGTGCTCGCCATTCGCCTTGGCCGCGACTGGAACAACTATCTCAGCGTCCGCGACGAAGTTCTCGCTTCGATTCTTGAGGGGAGCACGAAAGAGGCTGTGAGTCTCGATCTCTCTGGGGGTGTGCCCGCGTTCGAGCGCGTCCGGCAGGACTTGAACGAGGTCAAGCGCCTTTACGGTGAAGACGCCGCCCGTAGCCAGGCAAACCTTGTGGCCTCCGCGCGCCGCTCTACCTGGAGGCTGGTGGGAATCCATAGCTTCACCCTGCTGATCTCCGGTGCCGCGGTCTGGGCCATCCAGAGAAGCCGGATGTTAAGCGCAATTCAACTGGCCAAGCTGCAGATGGAGTTCGTCGCCTCGGTATCGCACGAACTGCGCACGCCGTTGGCGGTGCTGAATTCGGCGGCGGATAACATTGCGGACGGCCTGGTCGTGGGAAAGACCGCATTGAAGAAATATGGAGCCATCCTGCAACACCAAAGCCGCGCCATGGGGCAATTGGTGGACGAGATTCTGCTCTTCGCCTCCACCGAAGATGGTACCCACAGTTATGTATTGCAGCCTCTTCAGGTATCGACGATTGTCGAATCGATTGTGGCTGAAACCGAGGGATTGGTCAGGGGAGCCGGGTTTGTGCTTGACCGGCAAATCGAGCCCGATCTCCCTCTCGTTCTGGGGGATGTTTCAGGAGTCTCGCAGTGTCTGCATAACTTGATCAGCAATGCAGTCAAGTACGGCGGCGACCGCCGGCAGATTGTCCTTCGGGCATTGGCCGCGCCGGTCGAGCCATGGTCGGGCCGCGAAGTGCGGATCTCGGTTATCGACCGGGGCATTGGAATCGACTCCTCAGAGATCGACCAAATCTTCGATCCGTTTTACCGCAGTCCCCGAGTCAACGCCGCGCAGATTCATGGAACCGGCCTTGGATTGTCATTAGCCAAGAGAATTGCCGAATCCATGGGTGGAAGGATTACCGTGTTGAGCGAGATTTCCGCCGGCAGCACATTCACGTTGCACCTGCGAATTGCGAAAGGAGAGGACGTGCAAACGGTGCTGGAAGCTTCCCGGCCCGTTGTATCGTCACACTTATGAACGAAAACATTCTGATCGTTGAAGACGAAGAAGAACTGTGCATGACGCTGGGAGACCGGCTGCGGAGCGAGGGATATCATGTGGATATCGCGGTCGACGGTAAAGCAGGATTAGAAAAAGCTACCGACCTGCCCTTCGATTTGATCATCCTGGACATCATGCTGCCGATCCGCAGCGGGCTTGATCTCTGCTCGGAGATTCGTCGCGCCGGAATGGTCACTCCCATTCTCCTTTTGACGGCGCGCAGCCAGACCGTCGACAAGGTTGTGGGCCTCAAGATGGGCGCGGACGACTATGTCACAAAACCCTTTGACACGCTCGAGCTCATGGCGCGCGTCGAAGCTCTTCTTCGCCGCGCGCCAAGCAAATCGGGAAATGTCAACTCCAACGAGCCCGAGATATTCAAGTGCGGCTCCATTGTTCTGGATGTCAAGAGAACGAAGGTGACCCACAATGGAAAGCCGGTCAATCTCACGTCACGGGAGTTTCATTTGCTGCGCTACTTTGCGGAGCACCAGGGAGCGACCGTTTCTCGCGATGAGTTGCTGCTGCGAGTTTGGGGTCACCAAGCGGGAACCTTCACGCGTACTGTGGACGTGCATGTCGCAAGTCTGCGCCAGAAGCTGGAGCATCTCCCGAAAAAGCCGGAGTTCATCATCACTGTCCCAGGGATCGGATACCGGTTTCAGATTTGACGCGAGAAGGGCGCGGCTTTTGGGGCAAGCACTCGGTGGTTTCCACCCGGCGTGCTGTCTATCGGCTTTGCATGGTAACCCAATTCTCAGCAGTATTTGGGCATATGAGTGGAAGAAGGTAAGCGTGTGGTCTGCCCATGTTGAACATTCGCGGGATCGTGTATTTGGGGTAAGGACTGATTTGCGAAGTGTCCACTTATTTTTAAGTGGACACTTCTGGAAGTACCGGTCAGGCAGCTTTGGC
>Ga0302320_10010152_pt1 | contig 20146 bp, 15 predicted proteins | sample Bog_T0_3_FD_202130 | JGI IMG/M metagenome (GOLD analysis project Ga0302320, IMG submission 202130) | Peat permafrost microbial communities from Stordalen Mire near Abisko, Sweden - Bog_T0_3 | ecosystem: Environmental > Terrestrial > Soil > Wetlands > Peat | place: Sweden: Abisko, Stordalen Mire...
CTTTCATTGTTTCGGATGCGGGGTAGGCGGCAATGCCGTCGGTTTTCTGATGCGACAGGAGCATTTAGAGTTTCCTGAAGCCGTGCGTTTTCTGGCCCAGAAAGCCGGTATTGTGATCCCCGAGGACGAGTCTTCGGTGCCGAATCCATCGCGTCAATTGCGCGAGGATATCATCAAGGTCAATGGACTGGCGGTTGAATTCTTTCATGAAACGTTAAAAACAGGTCATGACGAGGATGTTAAGTCCGGCCGGGAGTATCTTAAAAAACGCGGCGTTGATCTGGAAACGGTTAAAAAATTTCAATTGGGTTTCGCGCCCAATGAGTGGGACGCTCTTTTAAAATATTTGAGATCCAAAGGTATCAGCGAAGAGCTGATGCTTAAGGCGGGTCTGATCATTGCCCGGGAGGGGAAAAGCGGATGTTACGATCGCTTTCGGAACCGTATCCTTTTTCCCATCGTTGATGTCCAAAGCCGTCCTGTCGCTTTCGGCGCACGGGCCATGAAAGACGAGGAGGGGGCAAAATACATCAATTCCCCTGAAACCGCCCTCTATACCAAAGGCCAGCATATGTTTGGCTTGAGCCTGACGAAAGCGGCGATAGGCCGATTGGATCAAATTATTGTGGTGGAAGGCTACATGGATATGATCATGCCTTACATCCACGGCGTTGAAAATATAGCGGCTTCATTGGGCACGGCTTTGACCGTCGACCAGATCAGATTGATCCGCCGCTATACGAAAAATGTAGTGATGCTCTTTGATACAGATGCTGCAGGACAATCAGCGATCGTGCGTAGTCTTGATCTGCTGATCGAGGAAGAAATGAATGTGTGCGTGGCTGTCTTGACCCAGGGTGATGATCCGGATTCCTTCATCCGTCAGCAGGGCCTGGAAGCCTTCAACGCGCGCATTGAAAATGCGCAGTCGTTCCTGGATTTTAAATTCAACTGGCTTGCCACCCAACATGACCCGATGACGGTCGGGGGTAAATCCAAGATAGCCCAGGAATTACTAGCGACGATCGCGCGTTTCAAGAGTGAAGTGGCTAAATATGAATTGACCCGCAAGCTTGCCCAAAGATTGAATATCCCCGAGGGGGTATTACTCAAACAAGCCGGACAGGCAAAAGGGCAGCAGGGGACATTCCAAAAGCCGCAAGCAGGAATAAAAGAACCGGCCTCGCCAAAGGCGCTGTCCGCTTCAGCCTCTGCCGGAGAGGAATTATTGCTGGCGTTATTTTTAAAAGATCCGGCATGGGCCAAGGCTGCTGTTGAGCATATCGGCCCTGAAGATTTTACCGACGGGGTATCTCGCCGGATCGTGGAGGTGATCTGGGTGCTGGCGCACCAGACAGATGCGTGGACGGTCAATGATCTATTGCTTAAGTTAGAGCCGTCAGCTCAGAGTGTAGTCACCAGGCTTATCAGTATTGAGGAAGGTAAATTAAGTGATCCGGTGAGGATATTCCAGGACTGCATCGGAAAACTCCGGGAAGAAAAACAAAAGAAAGCCAGAAGCCGGTTATTGGAAGAGATCCATCAGGCAGAAGCTTTGAATGATACAGAGAGATTAGATCAGCTTAAAGAACAATTTAATCAAATGCTTAAAATGTAGGGACGCAAAATTCTGCGCCTTTACGAAGAAATCCATTCTTAAAACGAGGGCAAAATGAAAGAACCAGTCAAAGAAAAAGATCCGAAAGATCTACAGGGCGACCTGGACAAATTGGTGACGTTGGGCAAAAAGAAGGGTTTTTTGACCTATGAAGACGTCAACGAAACTTTGTCCGACGCCATTGATTCTTCTGAGGACATCGACCAGGTCTTTGATGTGCTTGACGGTCAGGACATCAAGGTCGTCGATTCCGGTGAAGAGACGCCGGTCATTGCCGAAGATGCCGTTGAAGAGAGCCGCGAACAGCAGGTGCGGCGCCTGCGTGAGGAGAACAAGGAAGACGATGTGTATTCCGATAAGTTCATTCCTTTGGATGATCCGGTCAAAATGTATCTTAAGCAAATGGGGTCCATCCCGTTGTTGACCCGTGAGGAAGAAATTGCCCTGGCCAAGCGTATCGAGGAGGCGGAATTGCGCTTCGCCGAGGCTTTGTTCAAGACTTATTACGCGCGCAAGGAAGCGCTCTGTATTATCAATGAGGTCTTGCGCGATGAGATCAACGCGGAAGATGTGATCAAGGACGAATTGGAACGCCGCGGGCGTTTAATGAAGGACCTAGCCCATATTCTTGAGCATGTGCGTCATACCAGGGTGGGGTCGGATATTTCTGCCAAATCGATCGCGGAATTCAAATTGACCTCTACGATCAACGAGGAAATTGTCATCAAGATCTCGGATCTGGTCAATAACATTGAGCGCGTCGAGAAGCATTTGAAGGTCAAGAAGCAGCCGGCCAATGCCCCTGAGTTCAAGAGACAGTTGGTGGCTTTGCATAAAGAATTAGGAGAGCCTCTTGATAAGGTCAAGGAGCAGTTGCGTGAGATCAAGACCCGGCAATCCCGTTTTAATAAAGCTAAGAAATTATTAGTCGAGGCCAACTTGCGCCTGGTGGTTTCAATCGCCAAAAAGTATATTAACCGCGGCTTGTCCTTTTTGGACTTGATCCAGGAAGGTAATATGGGCTTGATCCGTGCGGTAGAAAAGTTTGAATATAAGCGCGGGTATAAATTTTCCACCTATGCTACCTGGTGGATCAGGCAAGCCATTACGCGTTCCATTGCAGATCAGGCGCGCACCATCCGTATCCCGGTGCATATGACCGAGACGATCAACAAAATTATCCGGGTTTCGCGCGTGTTCGTGCAAGAATATGGACGGGAACCTTCCGCCCAGGAGATCGCCAAGGAAATGCGCCTGCCGGTAACCAAGGTCAAAGAGATCTTAAAGATCTCTCAGGTGCCGATCTCTCTGCAGACCCCCATCGGTGATGAAGGGGACACGCATTTCGGTGATTTTATTGAAGACAAAAAAGCGGTATCTCCGGCAAATGCGACCCTGCATTCCATGCTCAAAGAAGAGATCACTTCGGTGTTATCTACATTGGATGACCGCGAACGCAAGATCTTGGAACTGCGTTTCGGGATCATGGACGGAACCTCACGCACTCTGGAAGAAGTGGGGGCGGAATTCAACGTCACCCGTGAACGTGTGCGCCAGATCGAATCTAAGGCTTTGCGAAAACTGCGTCATCCTACACGTTCCCGCCGTATCAAGTCCTTTTTGGACATGGCGTCAAAAGAAGCGGAAGCGGTTATTTAGAGATTAAATGGTGACGTCTACCAATTAAAAATAATTGGTAGACGTCACCATTTAATCCATAGCAAATAAATGAGCATGCCAAAAATCGACTCCCACATTGCACTTGTTATCACCGATCAGGAAACTAATGCCCAAATTAAGAGTTTGGGCGTTGGTTTGCTTGAGCTGCGCGCGGATCTGTTCAAGAAATTAGAACCTGCCTATGTCAAGGCCCAGGTCCAACGCCGTAAACAGCTGAAGATCCCTCTATTGCTGACGCTGCGTAATCAAAAAGAAGAGGGGGCTGTTAAAATTTGTTCCGATGAGCTCAAGTGGCATATCATCATTACGTGTCTGCCTTTTGTGGACATGGTCGATATTGAACTGAGGTCTCCTTTATTAAAACAAGTTGTTATCTTGGCCCACAAACTTAAAGTCAAAGTGGTCATCTCCAGTCATTATTTTCAAAGCATGCCTGCAGATCTGGATGCTGTTTTAAAGCAGGCCGTCAGTGCCAAAGCGGACATTGTGAAGATCGCGGCCAAAGCGCAGACATTTGACGATGTGCTGACCATGTTGTCATTTACCCGGCGCTGGAGCCGCCAACACGCTTTGATCACCATGTCCCTAGGGCCGTTGGGTACTATATCCCGCCTGGTCTTCCCTATGGCCGGCAGTTTGTACACGTACACTTTTTTGAATAAGCCTACAGCGGCGGGCCAAGTTGACGTCAAGACCCTTAAGGCCCACTTAAAGTTTTACCATATCCTTGCCTGAAAATGAACAAACTCATTGAAGCTCCCAAGTATTCCAAAGAAGAGATACAGGCCTGCATTGCCTTTCTTGAAGACCTGGCCATCCATTCTGTTGAATTGGCCCATCTTTCCGATGAGCAGAGGATCGCTTTGTTAAAGGTAGCCGGAGAGATCTCCCGTCCCAATCGGGATGAGATGAGAAAAAGGAAGAAAGACCGCATCAAACTCAAAAGGCAAAAGATCGATCATCATGAGCGCAACATTCGAAAAGCAACGGGTATCCGAAGTGCCCGCACGTCGAGTGTGTTTACGGCGCCTAAGGCGATCACGCATTCAGACGCCCGGGAAGCTTTCCAAACTGAGGAGCTGATAATCCCGCGTGCCTGCTATATTTGTAAAGCCGCCTTTACCAAGGTGCATTTTTTCTATGATGCCATGTGTCCTTCTTGCGCCGAATTCAATTATGCCAAACGTTTTCAAACAGTTTCCCTGGAAGGCCAAACGGCGCTAATCACCGGATCGCGTTTAAAGATAGGCTATCAAGCCGCCCTGATGATGCTACGCGCCGGGGCGAAGGTGATCGCCACGACCAGGTTTCCCATCGATTCAGCCTTGCGGTATAGCCGTGAAGAAGATTTTTTGCAATGGCGCGATCGGCTGCATATTTATGGATTGGACCTGCGCCATACCCCGAGTGTTGAGCTTTTTTGTAATTATGTAGAACAAAAATATGACCGTTTGGATATTCTCATCAATAATGCTGCGCAAACGGTGCGCCGGCCGCCGGGGTTTTATGCTCATTTAATGGCCAATGAATCTTTACCATTCTCCAAACTATCGCCGGATGTCCAGTTGCTGTTGCGAGCTTTTGAGGCCTGTAAAGCCGGGGTCAGGGATGGTCTCATGCCGACCACTATCGATGGTCGTGGTCTCATGCCGACCACTATCGATGGTCGTGGTCTCATGTCGACTGCTAGCTCTCTGGCGGTAAATCCGCAATTAGCTTGGAGCGGGACCATGCCCGGGATCGGCCTGTGCGCTTCAGCTAAACTTTCGCAGATCCCTTATACGCACGACCAGACATTGCCCGTCACCAAAGTTTTTCCCAAGGGCCAGTTGGATGCGGACCTTCAGCAGGTAGACTTGCGTTCGGTCAATAGCTGGAGGCTGGGTCTCGGAGAGATCCCGACGGCTGAGATGATCGAGCTGCAGTTGGTCAATGCGATAGCGCCCTTTGTCCTGTGCAATAAATTAAGCAATATGATGAAGCGGGAGAATACCGGACAAAAACATATTGTGAATGTGTCGGCCATGGAGGGGAAATTCCACCGGTATACTAAGACCGACCGTCATCCGCATACGAACATGGCCAAAGCGGCTTTGAATATGTTGACACATACATCAGCCAGCGACTTGGTCAAGTCCGGCATCTATATGAATGCTGTAGATACCGGGTGGGTTACGGACGAAGACCCGGCTGCTTTGTCCATGCGTAAACAAGAGGACCATGATTTTCAGCCGCCGTTGGATATCGTTGACGGGGCTGCCCGGGTTTGTGATCCGTTCTTTCACGGCATCATCACAGGGTCGCACTGGTGCGGGAAATTTCTTAAGGATTATTTCCCGGTTGATTGGTAACAGCGTATAATAAAATATTCTTTATAAACAGAGGTTAAGATCATGAAATTATGGGCCGGTATTTTAAAGATCGTTGTTTTGATCGCCGCCGTTGTGAGCATCATTTTTAATGTGCTGCTTTATAATTTTTGCGAGCGGCAAAAAGATGCGCTAAACGCTATTGGAGACCAGCAGAAGTCTCAGTTTGAGGCCCAGAGCCGCCAATTAAAAGATCAGCAGGATCAGATCGAACGCATCGGTAAGGATCTAGACAGCGTTGACCAGCAGGTCAAGGACCAGAATAGCGTATTGGCCCAGCAGAAAGATGCCCTAGCGGATATTAAGCCTCAGGCTGATGCTGTTAAACAGGAGATGAAGGACTGGCAGAAGGATTACGTGTCTGCGTTGGCCGAGCTTGATAAAAAGACGAATAATGCCCAGGATGAAATAAAGAATGTTCAGGGCAGTCTAAATAGCCTGCAGGCAACCCTGCAAGCCGCCGTTGAGAAAATAGCCCATTTGCCGTCCGAGAATGCCTCGCCCACCGTCACTGTCCCTACTGGGGAGAAGTGATATGTCTATTGAACCTAAAGATTTTCAGGTCGCCGAAGACCTGAAGGTCGATCTGAAGAAATGGCCGACCCTCGTTAAGCCCTTTTATAAGTCTGAAGAACAGTACCGTGAGCTTTTGGCCGTGCATGTCAAAGAATTAAGTGAGATGCAAAGCACTCTTTATGCGTACGACCGTTATGCGCTGCTGCTTATTTTCCAGGCGATGGATGCTGCCGGGAAAGACGGGGCCATCAAGCATGTGATGTCCGGTGTAAATCCCCAGGGCTGTCAGGTCTTTAGTTTTAAACATCCCAGTCCTCTGGAGTTGGACCATGATTTTCTTTGGCGCACGACCCGTGACTTGCCCGAGCGCGGGAAGATCGGCATTTTCAACCGTTCTTATTATGAGGAGGTCTTGATCGCCCGGGTGCATCCTGAGATCCTGCAAGCCGAGCAGATACCGGATGATCTGATCAAGTCAAAAAGCATCTGGAGCGAACGTTACCGTTCCATCAGAGATCTAGAAAAACACCTTTATTGTAATGGGACCAGGATCATCAAGTTCTTTCTGCATATTTCCAAAGAAGAGCAGCGCCGAAGATTCCTTGATCGTATTGATCGTCCCGAAAAGAACTGGAAATTCAGCACTGCCGATATCCAAGAACGGAAGTTTTGGAAAGAGTATATGAAGGCGTATGAAGATTGCCTGAGCTCTACCAGCTGCCGTCAGGCTTCCTGGTATATTGTCCCGTCTGATGATAAAAAGAACGCGCGGTTGATCATTTCACAGATCATCGTGGATACTTTAAAAGAGTTGAAAATGTCGATCCCTCCTGTAAATTCTCAACGTCGGCAAGAATTACAAATGATGCGCCGTTCCCTTGAAAAGGAATAGGTGACAGTTCCTTAATTTGTGGTATAATTTTAGCCTCTTAATTTGCAATTACTCTGGAAAGGTGTTATTTATGAGTCACGTGTCGCATGTGGGGAAAAGAGCCGCGCTCTCCAAAGAAGAACTCCTTTTAGCCAAGGAAGCCCAATATTGTTCTTGGGGAGACACTGTTCATTACGCTAAAGAACTCAAGATCTTTAGCGGGTGTGAAGGTGTTTATGTTTATGATAGACAGGGGACGCCATACCTTGACTTGCAAATGTGGCATTCCGTTGCGAATTTCGGTTATAAGAATGAGCGATTAAATAATATCGTCAAGGACCAGATCGACGCCTTACCGCAGCTTTCCTGCCAGTATTTGCATGAAGAAAAGATCCTGCTCGCAGAGAAGATCGCTCAAAATATCGAAAAAACATTCGGTGTCAAAGGCCGGGTGCATTTTAATATCGGCGGAGCCGCGGCCATTGAGGACGCGATCAAGATCGTCCGCAACCATACCAAGAAGAACTCCATGTTTGCGTTCATGGGCGGATATCATGGCCGTACCCTGGGGGCCACGGCGATCACTTCCAGCTATCGCTACCGCGAACAATTCGGGCATTTTGCCGATCGGGCCCACTTTGTCCCGTATCCCTATTGTTTTCGTTGTCCCAGCAATCGCGGGAAAGATTGTTGCGATCTGACCTGCTTCAAGGAGTTTGAAAAATTATTTGATTCGGAATATTATTCGCTGGTCAATCCAAAGACCAGGAACTGTGAATATGGGGCATTTTTCGTGGAACCGGTGCAGGCTACCGGAGGCTATATTGTCCCGCCGAAGAATTATTTTAAGGAGCTTAAGAAATTACTGGACCGTAACGGGGTATTATTTGTTTCGGATGAGGTCCATATGGGCATGTTCCGTACCGGAAAAATGTGGGCGATCGAGAATTTTGATGTAGTGCCGGATATCATTGTTTTTGGCAAGGCCATGACCAACGGGCTTAATCCGCTTTCTGGTCTGTGGGCCAAAGAGCATTTGATCTCTCCGGAAGTATTCCCGCCGGGTTCAACTCACGCTACCTATTCGTCTAATTCCATCGGTACTGCCGCAGCACTGGGAGTGATGAACCTTATTGAGGAGTCTGATTTTGCCGTGAGCGTCCCTGAAAAGGGGACATATTTTTTAAACCGGCTTAAAGAGCTAAAGAAAAAGTATCCGCAGATCGGCGATGTGGATGGCCTGGGACTGGCGTTGCGCATTGAGATCTGTCAGAAAGACGGGATCACCCCGGACCGTCAATTAGCGGATGCTATGATGAACATCGGGCTAAAAGGGGATCTAACAGCCGGCGGGCGGACACGCGGGCTGCTGTTGAGCATCGGGGGCTATTATAAGAATGTCTTTACGTTAGCCCCGTCGTTGTATATTACCCACCAAGAAATAGATCTCGCGATAGATCTATTGGATGAAGTTTTTCAAAAGGGACTTGCGGCATCATGAAAATAAAGATCTTTACCGGAATGTTTTTAGTGCTTTTAGTATCCGGGGCCTTGTCGTATGCCCAGGGGGACGGCATGGTCACAAAGATCTATTCAGGGCGTCTGCACCAGGATAATAGCAAGGACCATTCATTCCTGAATTCTATTTTTGGCGGGAAATCTTCCAAAAAGGACAACAATGAAGAAGCGACGGCCACTCTGGAATTCAAAAGTCCGTCATCTCTTGCTCACCAACCTATGGTGGAAGTTCCTGTAGCTTTGACGTATTGGGTCAAATTTCGCCGGGCGCAAGACCCCTCTTCTCAACGGAAGGATGTTTTAGGGAAATTCGTTGTTAAAATTTATACTAATGACGGAGAGGACTATTTGCTTGATCCCAATGCCGAAGGACAGCCAGCCGGGCCGGACGGGGAGTTTCATACGTACGACTCGTATCTTATCTATTTGATGTTGGGCCAGGACATCAATCATTTTGAAATTGTCAGCGTCTCCGGTGACATCAAGGGAAAATACGTCTTGGATAAATTAGAGATCAAGGCTGACCGCTAATGAAAAAGTTTTTTGTCATCATGTTAGTTTTAAGTCTCGCGGGTTGTACAACAAGCCCTACGCCGCGAAAGCTTTTTATGGAGCCCCGGTTCGGCATGACCAAGCGGGAGTTGATAGAAGTCTCAGGGAAGCCGGATTCTATTGAGATCTATCAGAAATCAGATAAAACCAGGGTGGAATTTTATACCTATCTCAGGATATATCAGTCATCTCAGAGCAAGGTGCCGGTCTGTTTGATCAATAATAAAGTGGTCGGGTGGGGAAACTCTTATTATGAGGATCATGTTAGTGCGGATGACATCAGAATAAAATGAATATCCTAAAGCGCTCAAATTTGCCCAATAACAATTTTGCGGCCTTTTGCGATCGGGGCATGATCTTTTCTTTGTGCGCGCTGATCTTTATCCTTCCTGTTTCTATCGCATTGCTGGATTCGTTTGCTGCCTTGGCGATATTTTTTTATTTATTAAAGAAGGGGTTTTCCTTTATCTATGATTGGCCGGGGAAAACTTCCCAACCCATCAATATCCTTGATCGTCCGCTGCAGTTTTTGACCTTGGCGGTTTTTATTTCCGTATTGCTAAGCCAGTACCCGGCTTTAAGCTTGGCCGCTTTCTTAGGAAAATTCCTTAAAGGCGTGTTTTTGTATCTTAGTTTCATCGAGGTTTTTACGACCGATAAACGTATTCGGTTATTCCTGAACATTTTTCTGGGGTCGGCTTTGGTGGTGGCGCTGGCCGGAGTGGTTGAGTATTATTGGGGTGTTGATTTCTTAAGAAAACATATGATCGGCATCAGCGGAAGGGTCAATTCGTCATTTTCCACGAGTAATGGCCTGGGCGCTTATCTGGTCCCGGTCATCGGCCTGACGGCCCAATTCTTATATGCGTCCATAGGAAAGCACAGGTCATGGGTATTGAAAGCGATCCTGGTCATCCTTTTGATCCTCTTGATGAGCTGTTTATGCTGGACGTATTCTCGAAGCTCCTGGGTCGGATTCCTGGGTATGTTGGGTTTTATGGTGGGGATGGACCGGCGCAAAATACTTTATGTCGGCGCGTTATTATTGGTCCTGGTTTTTGTTTTCCTGCCTTCTTTGAATCAGGTCAGGCATATGTCGTTGATCAAGGATAACGAATCGGAGCCTTTCTGGGAGCAGGGAGGATCAGGACGTATCGAGTTTTGGAAGAGAGCGATTTCGGTCATCAAAATGTCTCCGGTCTGGGGAACGGGCCTGAATACCTACACCAAGATCATTAAGCGGAATCCCGACCCGAAAACATGGTGGTATGCGCACAATTGCTATTTGCAGTTAACCGCCGAAACCGGATTGTTAGGGCTGGGTTGTTTCCTGTGGGTGCTATTTGTTTTATTTAAACAGGGGGTGAATGTCTGCAGGCTCACGGAGAGTTTATGGCCGTTGACCTTTCTTCAGGGGGCTTTAGCCGGTTTGTTTGGTTTTCTGGTCCAGAGTTTTTTCGACAATACGTTCTTTACTGTTCAGCTCGGCGTTCTTTTGTGGATGCTGATAGGGCTGTCGGTGGCTATTATACGATTATCGTCAATTAATGCCGGGAAAAGCATATGAATTTTTGGGCTAATTTATTTTATAAGTATCGCCGGTTCTGGAAAGCGGTAAAAACATATTTGCTGCTGGCGGGACCGGGACTTATTGTCATGATCGCAGACAATGATGCCGGCGGTATTACGACCTATGTAGTGACGGGGGCCCAGTATAAATATCATCTGTTGTGGTTCCTTATTTTATTAGGCCCGGTGGCCTATTTTGTGCAGGAAATGACTGTCCGGTTAGGAGCTGTGACCAAACGGGGACATGCGGAAGCTATTTTTCATGCCTTTGGACCTTTCTGGGGGTGGTTTTCCCTGCTTGATCTGGTTTTGACCGACTGGTGCACGCTGATCACCGAATTTATCGGGATGACCGCGGCGATGAGTATTTTTCATGTTCCGCCTGTGGTCACTATTCTGGTCGTCTGCGTGATCATGGGGGCGATGGTCATTCAGGGGAGATACTGGACATGGGAAAAGATCGTCATGGGATTTTGCGCGCTCAACCTTGTTTATGTTCCTGCGGCATTTCTCATCCATCCGTCAGTTTCCGATATTTTGTATAACTCCTGCGTTCCTCATTTTCCGCCGGGTGGGATGACCAATGACCTTTTCTTTATGCTGATGGCCAATATTGGTACGACCATTGCCCCGTGGATGATCTTTTTCCAGCAAAGTGCGGTAGTTGATAAGAACATGCGGGAAAAAGACATGTTATGGGGAAAGATCGATACGGCGATAGGCGCCTTTTTTACTGTGGTCATTGCCTTTTTCTGCATCATTGTGACAGGGACATTATTGCATGGCAGTAACATCTCTGATGCCGCACAAGCGGCCACCCAGCTGATGGGGATCAATAAATGGCTAGGAACATTTTTGGCCATTGGTCTTTTTGATGCCGGTCTTCTGGGGGCTGTTTGTATATCGTTGGCAAGCTCCTGGGCATTTGGAGAAGTGTTTGGATGGGCGCATTCGTTGAATCACAAGGTCAAAGAAGCTCCGTGGTTTTATGTTTTTTATTTTGCGCTTTTGATATCGGCAGGGAGTGTAGTCTTGATCCCGGGAGCGCCCCTTATTTTAATTACACTGTTCGTTCAGGTCATCGCGGTGACGCTATTACCAACGGCGTTGGTGTTCTTGATCTTGCTTTTGAACAATGAGGAAATTATGGGGCAGTACAAAAATTCGCTTTTTGAGAATGTAACCAATATTTTTATTGTCCTGGTGATCATTGTTTTATCGACATTGTATGGCATAAGCACCTTGTTCCCTAATTTTTTAAAATAGACGCGCTACAGGAGAAGTCCGATGGCTAATTTTATCGATACCATCAAAGAAATTAACAAGAAATATGAAAAGCCGCATATTAAAATGAGCAAGCCGGTTAAACTGGCGCTTTTTTGTCTGCGCGCTTATTTGATCATTCTGGTATTGCTTTTGTTCTATAAGTTTTACACTTTACTTATAATCCATAAATGAGGTTGACGGATGAACGGTAATCAAATAGAAAAAGCAACGCCCGCGGACAAGGTTTATTTCTTAACAGAAATAACCAATACCCCGGTGATCCTTAACAATAAGAAAATTGGGAAGCTGGATGATTTTGTGATCATTGATCGTGATAAGTTCGCGGAGATCACGCATATTTGCGTGACCAGGCCGTTCGGCGAGGCTTCGTTGACGATACCCTGGGAGAATGTCGCATCTTTCGGCGAGAAAGAGATCATCGTCAAGATAGAATCCGTTGAACAATATGCAGCTGCTTTTGATGAGAAGGCGCTTTTGATCAAGGATTTTATCCTGGATAAGAAGGTCCTTGATGTGAATGATCGGGAAGTGGAAGTTGTTTATGACGTTAAGATGGTGATGCGCAACAATAAATTATATGTGGTGGATGTGGACCTCAGCCGGTACGGGTTCTTAAGACGCATAGGTTTAAAGGGACTGGCCAATTTTATTTACAATCTGGCGGATAAGATCAAGAAACAGACGGTCTCCTGGAGTTATGTGGAGCCTATCCCTGAGCAGATCAGCAGTTTTAAGGGAGACCTAAAACTAAAGGTTTTGAAAGAAGAGCTTACGGAAATGCCTCCTGTTGATCTGGCCGATATTCTTGAAGAGATGGGGCATGAGCAACGCATGGCGGTATTTAACCAATTGGAACCGGAACATGCCTCCGATACTCTAGAGGAACTGGATCCCAATGTTCAAAGAGACATGATCGAGTCCTTACAAAAAGACAAGGCGGCTGTCCTCATCAATGAAATGACCCCGGGGCAGGCGGCCGATATCCTTTCGGTATTGCCTTTATGGGAAGTCCAGGAGATATTAAAATTATTGACCGCTGAGAACGCCGTTAAGATCAAGTCGATCCTGGAAGCTCAGGAGATCAAGGTTCTGGACTTTGCCATCACCAATTATTTAAAATTTACACCCGAAAAGACCGTTCTTCAGGCGCGCAGAAGTTTCCAAAGGATGGCCAAAGGCAAAGATGTCATCATGTACCTTTATATTCTGGATGCCGGTGAGATATTAGTCGGTATTGTTGATCTCAAAGAACTTTTGATCGCTGTTGACGAAGCCTTCCTTAAAGATATTATGACGACCAAGATCGTCAGTTTGAATACCGAAAGTTCCCTTAAAGAAGCTTCAGAAACCTTCGCACGATATTCTTTTCGCGCTCTTCCCGTTATCGACCAAACAGGCAAAATGCTTGGGGTCCTGCCGTACAGGGACATTATGAACCTGAAACATCTTTATCTTCAGGCGTAAGGAATTTCAGGCCTTAATACTGTTGCCATCTTTCGTAAGCCATTTTAATACTTTTTTAATATCCCCGCCCTTTCTTTTAATTAGCTAAAATCTGGGCTGATGTTAAACTTATTTGTTGTAGGGGCCGAGCATGCTCGGCCCGTACGGGAGCATGGTCGGCCTGTACGAATGTTTAGGGGGAGATTACTATGATAGACATGATCTATATCGCGTTAACAGTCTTTTTTGGGCTCGTTACTTGGGCCTTTATTGTTTTGTGTTCAAAAGTATAAGGAGGGTTACTTATGTTAGCCATTTACTGGATCGGTGGCATCATTTCATTTGGGTTGTTCGTTTATCTATTAATAGCGTTGCTTAAACCGGAGATATTCTAATGAGCCTCAATGACTTTATCCAAGCTGCTTTTTTTCTTGCGGTCGTACTTTTAACGGTTAAACCGTTTGGTATTTACATGGCCCGTATATATGAGGGAAGCCCTGCAGTCCTGAACGTATGGTTGGCACCCGTTGAAAGATGGATCTATCGACTTTGCGGTGTCAAATCAGAAGAGGGCATGCCCTGGAAAACCTATGCCGTGGCCATGCTCTTGTTTAATATTTTAGGTGTTTTGGTGGTTTATGCTTTTCAGCGCCTGCAAGCGGTGCTCCCTTTAAATCCCATGGCTATGCCCGCTGTGTCACCTGACTCTTCCTTTAATACAGCAGTGAGTTTTGCTTCTAATACAAACTGGCAGGGTTATGGCGGGGAAAGTACCATGAGTTATTTAACCCAGATGGTAGCGCTAGTCGTTCAGAATTTCGTTTCCGCGGCAACAGGGATGGCGATTTTAGTAGCTGTCATCAGAGGATTTGTTCAAAAGCAGATGAACACTATCGGAAACTTTTGGGTGGATTTAGTGAGGAGTGTTCTTTATATTTTGTTGCCTTTGTCATTGGTGTTGGCTCTGGTCTTAGTTTCCCAGGGGATCCCGCAGACTTTTAACAAAAGTGCTGCGGCAACACTTCTGCAAACCGCTAAAGATAGTAATGGAAAACCGGTTACAGAACAGGACCTGGCATTAGGACCGGTGGCTTCCCAGATATCGATCAAACAGGTGGGCAGCAACGGCGGCGGTTTCTATAATACCAACTCCTCCCATCCTTATGAAAATCCAACGCCGTTATCTAATTTCTTAGAATTACTGGCCATCATGCTGATCCCTACTGCTTTGTGTTACACCTTTGGGGTCATGGTCAAGGACCGTCGTCAAGGCTGGGCCATATTAGCGGCGATGTTCATTATTTTTCTTCCTTGCCTGTGGGCCGGTATACAGATCGAACAGCAAGGCAATCCTTTGTTGGATAAATTAGGGGTCGACCAGAGAGCCACCGCTTTCCAACCCGGCGGCAATATGGAGGGCAAGGAAGCCCGTTTTGGTATTGCCAATTCATCCATTTGGGCAGTGACAACTACTGCGGTCGCCAATGGATCGGTCAATTGCATGCACGATTCTTTTATGCCGTTGTCCGGCTTGATCCCCTTGTGGCTTATAGAATTAGGTGAGGTCATTTTTGGCGGTGTCGGCTGCGGGCTGTATGGCATGCTGGCTCTTGTGATCGTCGCTGTATTTATAGCGGGGCTGATGATCGGACGCACGCCGGAATATTTGGGTAAGAAGATCGAGGTCTTTGAAATGAAGATGGCCTCTCTGGTTGCCTTGATCCCGCATTTGTTTATTTTGATACCAACAGCCATTGCTGTGATGACCGTCGCAGGTAAAGCCGGGATTTCCAATCCGGGCCCGCATGGTTTTAGTGAAATTCTTTATGCGTTTTCATCCGCGGCCGGTAATAATGGCAGTGCATTTGGCGGCATTAACGCGAATACGGTTTTTTATAATACCATGACAGCGATCTCGATGTTTTTTGGACGTTATTGGCTGGCGATCCCCATGTTGGCGATTGCCGGATCTTTGTCTGCCAAGAAAATTGTACCGGTTACCCAAGGGACCTTGCCCACGCACACGCCGCTTTTTGTGTTCTTTCTGGCGATGGTGGTTTTAGTCATCGGAGCATTAGTATTTTTCCCGGCGCTGGCTTTAGGTCCGATTGTTGAACATTTGATGTTGAAAGGATAATATGAAAAAGACACATAATAAAATGACATCGTTATTTGAGCCGAAGATATTGGTTCCGGCTGTTATTGAATCTTTTAGAAAATTAGATCCTCGGCACCAGTTCAAGAATCCCGTGATGTTTGTCGTTGAGATAGGCAGCCTGTTAACGACAGGATTGTATTTCCAGGCGTTAGGCGGACATGGGGAAGCAGGAGCCGGTTTTATTTTGGCTATTTCCTTATGGTTGTGGTTTACCATTGTTTTTGCGAATTTTGCCGAAGCCATGGCTGAAGGTCGTGGTAAAGCCCAGGCTGAGAGCTTACGCCGTGCCCGCCAAGATACACCGGCTAAAAAAATGTACAAACCCGTTCATGGTTCCAGTTTCAGCAGTGTTTCAGCCACCACCTTGCGCAAAGGCGATGTGGTTTTGGTTGAACAGGGTGATTATGTCCCTATGGATGGCGAGGTCATTGAAGGGGTGGCGTCTGTTGATGAAAGTGCGATCACCGGAGAAAGCGCTCCTGTCATTCGCGAAAGCGGCGGAGATCGTTCAGCCGTTACCGGCGGAACACGGGTCCTTTCTGATTGGCTGGTCGTGCGCATTTCCGCTAACCCGGGGGAAACCTTTTTGGATCATATGATCGCGATGGTTGAAGGCGCCCGTCGTCAAAAAACACCCAATGAAATCGCTTTAAGCATCTTATTGGTGGTTTTTACCATCATCTTTCTTTTGGTCACAGTGACTCTTTTACCCTTTTCTCTTTTTAGCGTTGCCGCTGCCGGAAAAGGAGCCGTCATTACCGTTACCGTTTTGGTGGCACTGTTGGTTTGTCTTATTCCCACTACGATCGGCGGTCTATTACCCGCCATTGGTATCGCCGGCATGGATCGGATGATCCAGGCTAATGTCATTGCCACTTCCGGGCGCGCCGTTGAAGCCGCAGGGGATGTGGATGTATTATTACTGGATAAAACAGGTACGATCACGCTGGGCAATCGGCAAGCGGTGGCATTTGTTCCGACTAGAGGCGTTAGTGTTGAGACGCTGGCTGATGCCGCCCAATTGTCTTCTTTGTCCGATGAAACGCCTGAGGGACGCAGCATCGTGGTATTAGCGAAAGAGAAATATGGCATCCGGGAGAGGCAAACCCACCAATTGGAAGCCAAGTTCATTCCTTTTACCGCCCAAACCCGTATGAGCGGAGTAGATCTAGGTGCCAACCGGCAAATTAGAAAAGGAGCTGTCGAAGCGATCGAAGCGTATGTGCGAAAAGCCGGAGGGATATTTCCCGATGATTTAAAATCTTCCATTGAAACTATTTCTAAGAGCGGCGGTACGCCATTGGTGGTTGCAGAGAATAAGAATGTTTTGGGGGTCATCCAATTGAAGGATATTGTCAAGGGCGGCATCAAAGAACGGTTTGCGGAATTGCGCCGCATGGGCATCAAGACCATTATGATCACCGGGGACAATCCTTTAACAGCTGCGGCCATCGCCGCGGAAGCCGGCATGGATGATTTCCTGGCCCAGGCCACCCCTGAAACTAAATTAAAATTGATCCGTGACATGCAAACCGGCGGCCGTTTGGTGGCCATGACCGGTGACGGAACTAATGATGCGCCGGCTTTGGCCCAGGCAGATGTGGCGGTGGCTATGAACACCGGAACTCAGGCAGCTAAAGAAGCGGGGAACATGGTGGATCTGGATTCTAACCCCACTAAATTAATTGAAGTTGTAAAGATTGGTAAACAACTTTTGATCACAAGAGGTTCCCTGACGACATTTAGTATTGCTAATGACGTCTCCAAATATTTCGCGATCATTCCGGCCGCGTTCATGGGGACGTATCCGGCACTGGGAGCGCTGAATATTATGCATCTGGCGACACCAGAAAGTGCGATATTATCGGCGGTCATTTTTAACGCGCTGATCATTATATTCCTTATTCCATTATCGTTGTTCGGCGTGCCCTATAGGGCTGTCGCCGCCAGCCGTTTGTTGCGGGATAATTTGTTGATCTACGGGGTAGGCGGCATCATCGCTCCGTTTGTAGGGATTAAATTGATCGATATGATTTTGGTAGCAGTACATTTAGTTTAGTAGTAGGGGCCGACCTTGTGTCGGCCCGAACAAACATCTAGAGTAATGGAGGAGTGAAATGTTTCTTAAACAAATAAGACCAACGATAGTATCATTTGTTTTGTTAACGCTACTTACAGGTGTTCTATATCCGCTTGTTGTTACCGCAATCGCGCAAACTGTTTTTCATAAACAAGCGGAAGGCAGTTTAATAATCTCACAGGAGGGCAAGACTTTAGGATCATCCTTGATCGGACAGAATTTCGATGACCCTAAATATTTCTGGGGTCGGATATCAGCGACGAGTCCTGCTTATAATGCTTCTTCTTCGTCGGGGTCCAATCTGGGCCCGTTAAATCCTGCTTTATTGGATGAGATCAAGGGGCGGATCGCCGCGTTAAAAACCGCAGATCCTGATAACAACACGCCAATCCCGGTCGATCTGGTTACCTCTTCAGGAAGCGGGCTTGACCCGCATATAAGCCCGGCGGCCGCCGACTATCAATTAGCCCGCGTGGCCCGTGTAAGAGGAATATCCTCTGATACGGTTAAAGCAATTGTCGATAAATATACTCAGGGCCGGTTCTTAGGATTGTTGGGCGAACCTGTAGTAAATGTTTTGCAGTTAAATTTAGCTTTAGATGGGGTCACTGCAAAACACTAAAGATGGTGCGTCTCTGCGTTCAATCGCGCTTCGCACATGAAAACAAAAATTAATGGCACTCGGCACTAAATGAAGTAATATATAAACTATGGAAAGACCAGACCCGGATGTTCTCTTAGCGAGGGTTAAAGCCGAAGACAGCCATCGCGGCAAGCTGAAGATATTTTTTGGCATGTGTCCCGGGGTAGGCAAGACCTACGCCATGCTTCAGGAGGCGCGCCAGCGCCAGACAGAAGGCTTTCGGGTATTGATCGGGGTGGTTTGTACGCATGGCCGGACGGAAACCCAGGCCCTTTGCGAAGGATTAGAGCAGATCCCGCTAAAACAAGTGGATTACCGCGGCATTAAATTAGAGGAAATGGATATTGATGAGATCCTCAAACGCCGCCCTCAGTTAGTCTTAGTCGATGAACTCGCCCATAGCAATGCTCCAGGCAGCCGGCATCCCAAACGTTATCAGGATGTCCTGGAAATACTCGCCGCAGATATTGATGTTTTTACCACCCTTAATGTGCAGCATGTAGACAGTCGGCGGGAAGATATACTTGCGGTCACGCGTGTGACCGTCGGAGAAACAGTCCCAGATACGATCCTTGATGAAGCTTCTGAAATTACCCTCGTCGATCTATCTCCCCAATCCTTGCATCAACGCCTAGCGGAAGGCAAGGTGTATGTCCCGGACCAGGCCCGGGCCGCTACCGACAATTTCTTTAAAACCGAGAATCTGACGGCCCTTAGGGAAATGGCCCTGCGTTTGACCACTGCGCACGTGAATCGGAATTTGCGTTCGCTGATGTCCGCGCGCGGCATATCCGGCCCCACCAAAAGCGGTGAGCGGATATTAGTTGCGGTGGGGATCACGCCGTTTTCAGAGTCCCTGATCCGTATGACCCGTCGCTGGGCAGGGATGCTGGATGCCTCTTGGATCGCCCTGCACGTGGAAGGATCCCAAACGCTGACCGAAGAACATAAAGAACGTTTGATGAAGAATCTGACCTTGGCCCGTCAGTTGGGAGCCGAGATCATCCACCAGGTCGGTGATGACCTGGCCCAAGTGATCATGGATGTGGCGAATAAAGAAAACGTTACCCAGATCATTATCGGGAAATCCGTTGAAAAGAATTGGCAGCGATGGCTGGGCATTACTACCATGGCTGACCGATTAGTTAATTTGAGCGGACAGATAGATGTGCACATGGTACGCATCTCATCGCCCGAAACTAATTTTCCGCATAAGCCAAAAGATTTTTTGTCCCGTATCAAGCCTCGGGAATACGGCATCAGTTTTTTATTGTTTGCTTCAGCAACCATTGTAAACCTGTTTTTGGAACCTCTGGCCGGGTATCAAACATTGGGTCTGCTCTATTTGCTGACCGTGGTTTTAAGCGGAGCGATGCTCGGTCGCAGTGCGGCCTTGATGCTGGCGGCTTTAAGTGCCCTGGCGTGGGATTTCTTATTTATTCCGCCGAAGTACACATTTAATATCAGAAGCAGCTATGACTTAGGACTTCTGGGCATGTTCTTTGTTACCGCGATGATGATGGGGCTGGTGACATCCAAGTTGCGCCGGCAAAAAGAAATTGAACAAAAACAGCGTTTACGCTCGGAATCCCTCTATGAGTTGACCCGGGCTTTGGCTGTCAGCACGGATGTGGCGCAAGCGATGCGGGTGGCCACCGGGCAAATCAATCTTCTCTGCCAGTGCAATAGCAGTGTGCTGATGATCGATGAGAATGAACAGCCTCTTTTTGCCCATCCCCTTGGCGATGTGATAGAAATGACGGATAATCAAAAAGGTTTGGTCCAATGGGTGGTGGCGAACAAGAAAGCGGCGGGCCGCTTCTCGGACACCTTACCGCAACA
>Ga0302320_10010153_pt1 | contig 20144 bp, 16 predicted proteins | sample Bog_T0_3_FD_202130 | JGI IMG/M metagenome (GOLD analysis project Ga0302320, IMG submission 202130) | Peat permafrost microbial communities from Stordalen Mire near Abisko, Sweden - Bog_T0_3 | ecosystem: Environmental > Terrestrial > Soil > Wetlands > Peat | place: Sweden: Abisko, Stordalen Mire...
CGGCGGGATTATAAAGCCGCGCATAGATGTCCACCGTAGGCAGCAGCATCTGGGAAGCCGTCAAGGAAAGAGTGTTGGACCCCCAATTCGGGGCGGTGGAACGTTCCTGCTCGGAAACCCAACTGACCACAAAGCCGCCGTTTTGTAGGGCCGCCACCGCGGGCGAGCGCTGGTTGAAGCTGGTAAACTGATTAACCAGGAAGTTGGTGCCCACCTTGGCGCCGTTCGTGGATAAAATCTGGCAGTAAACGTCAAGCAGGGAGTTGGAGCTGACCTGATCGTAGCTGGACCAAACCACGGCCACGTTGCCATTCGTCAAGACCGCCAGCGCGGGATTGATTTGAAAGTTGTTGGGGAAGGTGCTGACCACCAGATCGGTGGTGCTGGCGAAGGTGTTTGTGGCCGTCAGGAACCGGGCGTAAATGTGCTGACTGCCCTCCTTGCCGCCTTGCCACACAAAAGCCGCGCCGCCATTATGGAGCAGCGCCACCCGGGGATTTTCCTGGTCGCCCGCACCGATGACATTCACGCGAAAGGGGCTGAGCGTCCCGGAAAGCGTCCCGTCCAAACGCCGCGCACTGATGCCCCAGCCGTCACCGTCGGTGACATTGTCCTGCCAGACCACAATGCCGTTGGTGGGCGAGATGGCGGTATCGGGGAACACCTGATCGCCCGGCAATTGGCCGACGACAGGATACTCGGAGCCGTTGGCGGAGTAGTAATTGGTCTGCGCGGAAGCAGTGACTGCGGTTGAAAGAAACAGCGCCCAGACAAGGCAACAGGCAACACTGCGGGCGCGGACGGGCAACAACATCATACGACGCGGAGAAAATAACACATCGCGCGGGATTTGTCGAAAAAATCCTGCCACTGCCGCGCTTTTTATGGCAACGGCCACTTTTTGTAACCAGCTATGCAAATTCATGTTCAAATCAGCTTGGATGGCGGCACTCTGCCGAGCGCCGCTACGGACATAGAACCAGCCATGCATATTCATTTTCAAATCAGTTTAGCTGGCGGCGCTCCTGCCGAGGCGCCGCTACGGACATGCAATCCGTCATTTTCAAATCAGCTCCGCCTGCTGCCCGGACGGCGTCCGGTCCAGGCTTTCCAGCAGGCCTTTAAATCCCCAGCGCTGGAACAATTCCCGCAACTGCTCCCGGTTCCCCGGCCGGACAGCCAGTTTTTCCGGCACAAATTCACAGGCCACTTCATGCAACTGCACGAGCCGCAAATTGCGGCTGACGACCCCGGCCGACGCGGCCAAGGCGGCCCGCAATTTTTCGGACTTCACCTCAGCCAGCCGCGTGAACAGGCCGGCGACCGAGCCAAACTGCCGCAATAAATCAGCCGCGGTTTTCGGGCCCACGCCCGGCACGCCGGGGATGTTGTCCACGGCATCGCCCATCAGGGCCAACCATTCGGCCACTTGCTCCGGCTCGACGCCGGTTTTGGCCAGAACCTGCTCGCGCGACCAAACCGCCGCCGGTTTGTCATTCGGGTTCCACAACCCAATTTGCGGCGAAACCAACTGCATAAAATCCTTGTCCGAGCTGGCGATTACCACGTGCCAGCCCGCCGCCGCCGCGCGCCGCGCCAGACAGGCGATATAGTCATCCGCCTCGACCTGATCGCCGCAAAAGCCGGAGAAGCCGGCGGCCGCCAGGTACCGCACCAATCCGTCCAACTGGGGCCGCAAATCGGCCGGCATATCCGGCCGCTGCGCCTTGTAGGCCGGATGGGCGGCCACGCGCTCGGCGCTCAGGCCGCCATCCCAAACGACGATCAAACATGCCGGCTCGAGCGCGGCGCGCATTTTTTCCAACATTTTGACGAACCCATATATGGCATTCGTTGGCTGGCCGTCGGGTCCGCGCAATTCACGGATGGCATGAAACGCCCGATATGCGTAGGCATGGCCATCTACAATCAGCAGCCGGTTCACTTGATCACGCCCGGCACCACAACCGTCTTGACTGATTCAGCTGGCACGACGTTTTCCGCCGACTGCACGGGCACCGCGGTCTGAGCAAACGGGAGTTCGTCATCCGAATGCACGCGGCTGCCGGCCGGATCCACAATGGTGGTGGTCACAAAAATCATCAGGTTGTCTTTGGAGGTCGTTTTGGTCTGGCTTTGGAACAGGCGGCCGAGCAGAGGCACATCCCCGAGGACGGGCACCTGATTTTTGGTGCTGCTCACCGAAGAGGTGATCAACCCGCCCAACACGACTGTCTGATTGTCCCACACATTCACGGTGGTGACCAACTGGCGAACGGTGAAGGAGGGCAGGACGGTCGGCAAGATGACCACGTTCAAGTTGCCAACGGCTCCGCTAGATAACTGCGGTAGATTCGGCGTTTGGTAGCCGGCGAATTCGGTGTCTGACGGGATGAGCGCCAGATTGATGGTGTAACCGTCAGCCAGAACGTAGGGCACCACATCGAGAATGGGTCCGGTTTCGATGGTCTGCGAAATGGGCGAAATGGCGGAGGTGCCGGGCGTGAACGTGTTGTTTTGCGCCTCGGCACTGGAGGCGCCGAGCAGGCCGGCAGACGCTGCCGCCGCGACCGCCAGTCTGAGGGGGGGATTTTTGAAAGTCTTATTCATATGTTACCTCTTTGCTTCTATTTATGGCGTAGCACCCAAACCGGTGGTGCTGGTGGCCGACTGGCCTTGTTGGAAATTAATCCCCACGACGATGGAGAGAACGGTGGTGGCCCGCATCTGGGTTTGGCGGCCACTCAGAGTGGTGATTTCCGGTTCACCCAAAGTTTCCACGCCGGTGCGGGTCTGGAGGGCGTGCAAAACGACTTGAAAATTGGGGTTCGTCAAAATGCCGGTAATGGCGGCGGTGGTGGATCCGGGCGTGCCGGAGGCCAAACCGCTGCTGAACAAATTCTGCCCCGCATTCCCAATGGTCGTGGCTGGCGTGGTGCCGGGAAAGGCGCCGATGGGATTAGCCGTCGAAACCGGTACCGAGAGCGATCCAGGATTGCCGCCCTGGGCCACTGCCATGGGGCCATTTCCGGTATTCCCAAGGTTGATCTGGCCCAGATACCAGTCAAAACCCAACTGGTTGTTGTCGCTCTGGGAGACTTCAATGAAGCGGGCCTTGATATGGACCTGCGGCGGCACTTGATTAAGCACTTGCAGCGCGCGTTCAATGGTGTCCAAGTCCGACTCGGTAGCCTTGACAAAGAGGACACCCAACCGGTCGTTAAAGAAGACCGACTTGCCGGGCGGATACAAGAGATTAACGCCCAGCGTCGTGAAAAAGGACCGGGCCAGGATACTGGGAGTGGAAGCACTGCCCTGCGACGTGACATAGGCCAAACCGCCTTGATTTTGCGCATTCCCGCCGCCGCCGCCGCCGGTAGCACCGGTAGCGCCTCCGGCACCGCCTGCGGCACCGTTTTGCAACAAACTTCCAGATCCGCTTTGCGAACCACCACCACCGCCGCCACCACCGCCGCCGCCCGAGCCGGTGTTACGAAGACTGCCAGCGCCTGAAAAGGCATTGACCACCCCGACCACCGCGCCGTTGTTTTGGCCGCTTTGACCGCCACTGCCCCCGCCCCCCCCGCCGCCGCCGCTACTGCCGCTACCGGTGCTGCTGACGGAGCCAAAGCTGGTGGCGCTGACGTTTTCCAAGCCGGAATAAAAGGTATTGGGATCCACCCGGAAGGTCCGCATGAAAAGCTGCGGAGTTTCCGGACCTTTGGCGGAAAACACCACCGCAAAATCCTGGATGGAGTACTTGATGGGATGATCGGTGACCAGGACAATGGCATCCAACACATCGGCGAGGCGGACATCCTCCAAGCTGGGAATCTTGACGAGGTACGAGCCAACGTCCGCCTGCTCGGTGCCCCCTCCCCCGGCAGCCGGGGCCACGGGCAAACCGGTATTGGGGTCCAAGTTAGGAGCGGCGACAGCCGCGGCCCCGGCAGCGGGGAAACCGCCGAAACCCCCGGCACCGCCGACCCCGACCGCGTTGGGTGCGGCCACCGGTTGGCCGGACAGGTCAGGGTTGTTGTTGATCAGGAAATTGACACCCTTGCCCCCGGGATCCCGCGCCCGGCATAGCTTGGTCAACTGATCGAGCACTGCGCTCAACGGCAAACCATCCCAAGAGACATTTTCCAGGTGAATCTTGTCCAGCTTGGCCACGATCGCCTGCCGTCCGGGTCCGGTCCAGACCAGGGAGTTGGTGGCATAACCGACATTGAAAAGGTCCACGGTATCCGTGGTATAATGTTTGCGGTCGGAGGCATTTTTTGGCAGGATCCAATCCTTTTCCACGTGCTCCATTCGTGCCTGCGTGTCGGTGTTATGGTGGATGCTGTCGCCATGGTATTTATCCTGCTGGATCAGATTCAAATAATAGGAGGCGGTGGTGTTGCCGGGTTCCATCTGGATGGCTTGGCTGAGCTTGACTTCAGCCTCGTCATACTTGCCCATTTCGTAGAACACCTTGCCGTCCTGCACCAGGGTGCTGGCGGCAACCTTGTCCGAAACCAACTGCGGAACCTGATCCAGGGTGGCGGCGTCCGGCGAGCGGCCTTGATTCATCGCAATCAGTTCGTCATTGTGTTTCTTGAAGGCGACCACCTCGGCCTCGTTGGGCGTCACCTTCAAATCTCTTTCCACATTCAAGACCTGTTTGACCTGGGTGTCCGCCTCGTGATAATCCCCCCTGCTTTGGGCCTGGCGCGCCAGTTGCAGGCGGGTGGCGGTCAGTCCGGCCACTGCCTGCAGGGTTTCCTGGGGGATGCCGGAGCCAATATTCTCAGCCAGGTTGCAGGCTTCCTGATAAAGCTTGGCGGCGCCGGCGATGTCACCGCGCTGCCCCAAGAGCCGGGCGTCGGACAACTTCGCGCGGAGGTCAATCGTTTTGGCCTGGCGCATCACGGCTTCGGTATCGGCGGCAGTGAGGGCGGTGTTGTCCTGGGCGGGGGCGGTGCTCGGAAAGAGCGCGAGGGCAGCGATTCCAAGTAGAATAAGTGCGGCTTTGGTCATGGCAAAATTAGTTTCGTCTCAAGTAGGGCGATGCAACGGTCAGATTTTATCACTCAGGGGGCAAATGGCAAAGAGGTTTTTTTCTGGTTTGATTGATCCTGCAAAATCAATTCATTTTGATTGACCTCCACCACGGAATAATCCACCCCGCCGAAAGCGACTTTATCCCCGACTCGCCGGCCATGGAAGGCCCTTCTTTCCGGATCGTAGCGAAAATCCGCGGCATAGCCATCCACCCGGCGATAGGGTTTGCCGGTCGAAATAGTTATCGGCTCATCCATGTCTGGCAGCTTCAGCACCAGCGCCTCCGGGTTGTCCGGGGGACCCTTGACTTGCTGCAACTGAAATGATTCGTTCGCTTTGTCGGCCATGGAAACATAACGCCGCACCGAATGACGATTGCGCGCCAGGGGGGCGGCCTGCCGTTCCACGCTGATGAAATATCCGGCTCCCAGCTCATTCGTGGTGACGGACTCGAGGGAAATAGTGAGATACAATGGCGTGATATTCGTGACCACCGCCACCTGCACCCCGGTGCGCTTGGCGGCCAGGATTATTGTCCCGTCCACGTTCTTTTGCCACTCCATGGGGTTCAGCAATTTGTTGGTGGTTTCCAAATCCAGGCTAAAGGGCGACTTGGTTCGGAGCATGGCCCCGTCCAACACGGAGGCATCCAGGTTGGTGAGGGCATGGACGGGCGGGTGAATGAGGGAATTCCGCTTGTTGTTCATGTCCTGGGTGTCGCTGGCAATATAAAAGAGCATGAACACCAGCACCCCGATCAGGCCGGCCAGCATCAAGCCGAGCAGAACTTTTTCGTAATGTTTCTTGAGAAAGTTCATGTTAGCTCTTGGGCAGCAGTTTCACGATTTCCACCTCCACCGTGACGCGGAGCAGCTGTTCTTTCAAGACCGTTTGCAAGCCGCCCTTGGCTGGCGCCGGGGCGCCGGGAGGGGGCTGTCCGGGCATGCCTGCGGGGTAGCCAGGCGGAGGCCTGCCATACCGGTCCATCCCATACCTTGAGGGCGGATTCTGCCCGGGAACATATTGTCCCGGCGCATACTGGATCGGCACGTTTCCCGCCTGGCTCTCCGGCGTGCCGGAAGCATTGGCCGGCTGCGCCGTCACGGACTTGACCACAAACGGATTGGTGGCATTGGCAAATCCGGCGATCACTCTGGCGAGTTCGGGGGTGAAGCACTGGAAGGTGACCACATAAGGCGTGATGATGGCCAGATTATTGGTGATCGGGGTTTCGTCTATGTAATCCGACTGGAGTCCGCCGGCCACGTCATCCTCGGAAACCCGGACCCGCTGGATGCCGTCCAAATTGTTGACGCGCGCCGCGAACAGGACTTCCACGAGGGCTTTGACTTCGCCCAACTGCGCGGCGAGCGGAGTGAGGCCGGAGGAAATGGTGAGCTTGCTGCTCTGCACTTGAAACGAGAAATAGTAGTTGGCCGGCAGGCCGACGCTGTTGTCCTTGGCCTCCTGCTGCAACTGGTAAATGGTGGTGCCCAAGGCAGTGGCGTAGGTCTTGCTGGTCACGTCGCCCTGGGGAATCGGCGGCACGGCATGGAAGATGCCCGCCGCCTCATTGATCCAGGCGCGCAACTGCTGGTCCTGCTCCTTGGCGGTTTTTATATTGTCAATCTTGTCGTTGCCCGGCTGGGGCTGGGCCGAGGCGAGCTCCGCCAGCTTGGCATAAATGTCGTTGAGCGTTTGCGACTGCTCGGAATTGTGCGACCAGCCTTGGTAGATGAAAAACCCCGCCGCGCCCAGCAGGCCGAGCGCGAGGATGCCGCTGATCACAAAAATCAAATTACGCTTGATCCAGCCCATAATTAAAAGGTCAACGGTTTCAAGGGCGTGACATTCAGGGTAAAGGTGAAAGTGCCGTTGGCGTCATCCGGCGAAATTTCACCGACCAGCTGGGTGGCATTCGCGTCCGGGTTGACCATCGGCGAGGCGGCGATTTGATCCCGCACCACATAGGCAACGTCCTTGTTGTTGGCCGAGGGATCCACGGTAAGCTTCAAACTCACCGCGCGACAGACCAAAGTGATGCCATTGGTGCTGGGGCCGGCGGCCGTCTGGCCGGCGGGGTTTTCCGGGGGTGCCGCCTGGGGCTGCATCCCTGGTCCGTAGCGTCCCATGTGCGTCATGCCGGGACCCATGCCCGGGACCATTGGCGGAGGCGCTCCGCCGGGCATCGCCGCGCCGGCCGCGCCGCCAGAACCGCCCAGCTGCTCGATCCAGATGCCCACGTCCAAACCGGGCTTTTGCGCGGACATTTTTTTGCGCAAGTCATCCTCCGAGCGAATGAGGGAACGGCGCAGCTCCGCCAGAAAATCGCCCCAATAATAGCGCTGCTGCATCCAGGCGGCGACTTGCTCGGCGTTCTTTTTGGAGGCCAGCATCTTGCTGTAGGCCGCCTTAAAAGTCTCCATTTTATGGCTCGCCGTCTCCGCTTGGGGCTCCAAGCGGTCAATCTCGGCTTTCTTGTTGTCGGCGAGTTTTTGAAAGAGGAAGCCCACCGCAAAGGTGACGAGCACCATGCTGACCACGGTGGCGATCAGAAAGGGTTTTTTTTGGTTAAAGGACTGCCAGCGCAAGGTGCTGTCCGGCATCAAATTCATCTCCACCGGGCAGGTGGCCAGATTGCGCAGGCCCAAGCCAACAACTTCGCCCAGGGAATGCGCCACGCGAGAGAGATCCTCGAGGTTGACCGTCGGGGCAAACTGCACGTTGCGGAACGGGTTGAAGTACTCGACGGGGACGTTTAATTTTTCCGCAAAGAACTGGGCGGTGTAGGGCATGATGGAAGCGCCGCCGGAGAGGAACAGCCGCTGCGGGGCCGCGCCGCCCTGCTGGCCGCGGTAAAACTGCAGCGTCTGGTTGAGCTGGATGTGCAGCTTGGTCATGAACTGGCGGGCGATTTTGGAGATGGCGGCCTGCTGGGGATTATCCGGCTCTTCATAGGCGCCGCCGAGACTGACAAAGCCCTCCGCGATTTTGAGCTTCTCGGCGTCATCGAACTTGAGCTTGCTCTCATTGGCAAAATCCTGCGTGATGGCGTTGGCCCCGAGATTGATGCTGCGTGAAAAGACCTTCCCTTTTTCAAAAAACAGCAGGTTGCTCGTTTTGGCGCCGATATCGAGCAGCATGGTGCAGTCCTCCAGCTCACCATAATTATACCGAAAGGCATTGCACAGCGCCGCTGGGGAGGCGTCGCAAAGCTGCAGGCTCAGCTTGGCTTCGGCCGCCACGCGGAACAGCCCCTCCACGATATCCGACTTGATGGCCACCAGCAGAACTTCGAGTTCGCCGCCGGGCGCCGAGCCGAGAATCTGGTAGTCCCAGACCACCTCAGCCAGCGGGAAGGGCACGTTTTGCTGCGCCTCGTATTGGATGATCTGGTCCACCTTGCTGGCGTCCACGGGCGGCAGTTTGACAAATTTTGAAAAGACGTGAAAGCCGGGCGCGCAGACGTTGACGCTCTTGGACTTGAACCCTTTTTCGAGGATGGCCGCCTGCAGGGTCGAGAGGATCAATTTTTCCCGCGTGGATTCCTGCACGCCCTCCAAGCCGAGCGGTTTGATGGCAAAGTCATTCAAGCGCAACCCGCCTGATTCATTGATTTCAAACTCCGCGAGTTTGAGGCTTCCGGCCCCGAAATCAACGGTCAAAAATGACTTGGTGTTGAGCATGCGTATTACGTCTGCTCCATCGCGGGCTGCATAGCTGGCGACGCCGGGATGGACTGGCAGTTGATTAGGGTATATTCTCGCCCCGGTCAATCTAAAATCAAAAAAAAATCGCTTGTGGCGGAAAATAGTTGCGCCGGCGGCGCGGCTTTGGCTTCATCCCGCCTGTGCCTGACGCTGCAACCAATCCTTTACGCCGCCGGATGACTGTGCTTTACTCCGGGCAGGTGCAAGGGGTGGGGTTCCGCTATACGGCCAAGAGAGTGGCCACCGAATTTGACCTCACCGGCACGGTTCGCAATCTGACGGATGGCCGCGTGGAGCTGATCGCCGAAGGCGACCGCCCGGAGCTGGAGGCCTTTCGCGCCGCGCTGCAGGACGCAGGTCTTGCTGGATTTATTCGCGACGAGCAGTTAGATTGGGCCGATGCACGAAACGAATTTCGCGGATTTGAGATAGTCCGCTAGCCAATGAAATACGCCATCATCGCTGATATTCACGGCAACTTGGACGCCTTCCAAGTGGTGCTGGAGGACATTCGCGCCCAAAACGCAACCCATGTCGTCTGCCTGGGCGACGTGGTGGGCTACAACGCCCAGCCCAAGGAATGCCTTGACATCGTGCGGCAGATGAACATCCCCTGCGTCAAGGGCAACCACGACGAATATTGCTCCACCGAGAACCATCTGGACGGTTTCAATCCGCACGCGGCGGAGGCCGTGCATTGGACGCGCGAGCAGCTGTCCGAGACCGACAAACAGTGGCTGCGCGATTTGAAGTACTCGCGCATGGCCGCGAATTTCACGATGGTGCATGCCACGCTGGACGCGCCGGAACGCTGGGGTTACGTGTTTGACAAGCTGGCGGCGGCCGCCAGTTTTCCCTACCAAAACACGCAGATGTGCTTCTTCGGCCACACCCATGTGCCGGTGGCGTTCATGCGCGACACCGTGGTGCGAGGCGGAACTTATTCGAAGTTCAAAGTGGACCCGTCGAAAAAATATTTCATCAATGTGGGCGCCGTGGGCCAGCCCCGCGACAACAATCCCAAGTCGGCCTATGTCCTCTACGACATGGACGCGCAAACGATCGAACTGCGCCGCCTCGAGTACGACATCGCCGCCGCGCAGAAAAAAATCCTCGCTGCCGGCCTGCCCGAACGCCTCGCCGAGCGCCTCGCCTTTGGAAGGTGAGGGCGGAATGGAGCTGAAGCAATTGCGAGGGGCGTCGCTAAACAGCGGCGCTGAAGCCGCCGCACTCCAAGCGCTTCGCGCGGGCCGGATGATTTCCAAAATCGCGCAGCGTCCAATTGGCGCGCGGCGCGGCTGGCGCCGGCAAACCGCAGGCTGAATTCCGCCGGTGAAAATCCTGATCCTCAAACCCAGTTCGCTCGGCGACGTGATTCAAGCGCTGCCTGTGCTGCGCTTGCTGAAACTGCACTGGCGGGAGGCGCGGATATTCTGGTGGCTTGATTCGGCGCTGGCGCCGCTGCTGGAGGGTGATCCGGACCTGGCCGGCGTTGTTCGCTTCGAGCGCCGGCGCTGGGGCAAGCCGATCCACTGGCTGGAGATGTGGCGGAGCATCCGCTGGCTGCGCGAGCAGGATTTCGACCTGGTGATCGACTTGCAATGCCTGGCGCGCAGCGCGGCGTTCGCGTGGCTGGCCAACGGCCGGAAACTGGTGGGCCTGGAGGAAGTCCGCGAAGGCGCGCGCGGGTTTTACGACCTGGCCGTGCCGCGCGAGTCCTTTCACACGCACGCGGTGGACTGGTATTTGTCCGTGCTGCCGCGCCTCGGAGTGCCCGTTCACCCGCGCTTCGAGTGGCTGCCGGCCCGGCCCGGGGTGGCCGCCGAGGTGCGGCGCAAATGGCCCGGGACTGACACCCCGGCTGCGCCGAAGCAGGGCGAAGGCCGGTGGATCGCGCTGCAACCGGGCGCCCGCTGGCAGAACAAACGCTGGCCGGTGGAAAACTTCACCGGACTGGTGCGTTTGCTGGCGTGCAAACATCCCGGGGCAAAATTCGCGATTCTGGGTGACCGGGGGGACCACCTGCTCGGTGAAATCATCAGTGAAGCCGCGCCGGATCAATGCCTGAACCTATGCGGCGAAACTTCCCTGCCGGAAATGGTGGAGTGGATCCGCCGCTGTGATCTGGTGGTGAGCAACGACACCGGCCCCATGCACGCGGCGGCGGCGCTCGGCAGGCCGCTGGTGGCGCTGTTTGGCCCCACCGAACCGCGCCGCACGGGCCCTTACGGCCTGGGGCAAAGTGTGCTGCAACATGCTCTCCCCTGCGCGCCCTGCATGAAGTCCCGCTGCCGCTACGCAAAACCCGACGAATGCCTGCGCGCCATTTCGCCGGCACAAGTTTCCGCGCATATTGACCGGACAGAATATTTGGCTTAAGCCGGACCGCCAATCTGCCGATTATAAGCCGAGATGCAGTTAGACTCGACTAATACCTGTTGCGCCCGGCGCCCGGCGGATGAACCGGGGGCAGCCGCCAGTCCGCGCGCGCCAGGCAGCCAGGCTGCTCCGGTCAAAACCCGGATTTTATTCGTGGATGACGAGCCCTCCATGCTGCGCGTGCTGAAAATGGCTTTGCGGTCCATGGCGGGGGCCTGGGACATGGTTTTTGTGAACAGCGGAGAGGAAGCGCTGGCGCTGCTGGAACAGAAGGGGTTTGACGTGATCGTCACGGACATGCGCATGCCGGGCATCAACGGCGCGCAATTATTGAACCATGTTTTGCGGCTGCACCCGCACACCATCCGCATCGTCCTCTCGGGGTATTCCGACCTGCAACAAGTCGCCAACTGCGTGGGTTTGACCCACCAGTTTCTGGAAAAGCCATGCAGCCTGGAGGAGTTGAAGAATTGCCTTATCCGCGTCACCCAGGTCAAGAGCCGGCTCACCAGCGAAAAACTGTGCGCGCTGGCCGGCAGCTTGAAAAACCTGCCCAGCCTGCCTGAACTTTATCTGGAAATTGCCGACGCCCTCCAATCGCCCACCGTCTCCTCCCAGCGCATCGCGGAAATCGCCTCGCGGGATCCGGCCATCTCGGCCAAACTGCTGCAGCTCTCCAACTCCGCATTCTTTGGCTTCAGCCGCAAAGTATTTTCCGTGGAAGAGGCCGTCCAGCTTCTGGGCGTGAGCGTCATCCAGTCGCTGGCGATGGCCGTGCCGATTTTTTCCTCGTTCGTGCGCAGCAAGTGCCCCGACTTCCCCATTGACCAGATTTGGGAGCACTCCGTCCAGACCGGCGCCATCGGCCGGCGGATTTCCTGCCGCCATTTAGAGGACTCGTTCCTGGGCGAGCAGGCCTTTTGCGCCGGCGTCCTGCACGATCTCGGCAAACTCATTCTCGCCGATGGTTTGCCGGCGGAATATGCGGCCGCCATCCAGGAATCCCTCCGGACGCGCACGCCGCTGTGCGCCATTGAGAGTAAATACTTTCACGCCTCCCACGCGGAAGTCGGCGCCTATCTATTGGCGCTTTGGGGTCTCCCCATGCCGCTGGTCGAAGCCGTCGCCCACCACCATCATCCGGTCCATTGCGGCACCCAGGAACCCTGTCTGGCAGGCGTCGTGCATATTGCCAACGCCCTGCAACACCTCGAAAACTCCAGCGCCCAAGGCGTCCCCAGCCCGGTGGATGCCAGCTACCTGAAACTCGTCGGACTGGAGCAGCAATTCAACCTCTGGCGCGCCGAATTGCCGGCCGCCTGACTGTTCTCGCCTCCCCCGACCCGCCCCCAAGCGGGGAGAGATTTTCCCGAAGAATTCGCGCATTGCCTCCCTTTAGCTGCGATCGCGTCCAAAGCAGTGCCTGTGTCTTGCCTCTCGGCGCCGGCGAAACCGAGGCGTCGCTCGCGGGACAGGCGAGACGCCTGCCCTGCTTCGGGTGTTCAGCTGAATCCGCTTGCCAAATAAATTTGTCCGCCCCAGCCTGCGCGGATGAAATTCATCGCCTTGTGGTTTTGCATGGCCGCCGCCGGCGTGAGCCGCGGCATGGCGCAGGAGGACGTTCCCAGCTATCCTCCCCCCTCATCCCGCGAAATCCAGGTCGCCCTTTTCAACGGCCGGGATTTGTCCGGATTCACTTTTTGCATGAAGAACGGGGCCGACCCGCTGCAGACCTGGAGCGTGACCAACGGCGTGATTCATTGCACCGGCAAACCCGCCGGCTACCTCCGCACTACGCAGAGCTACAGCAATTATTTCCTCACCGTCGAATGGCGCTTCCGGAAAATCGCGCCCCAGGCCGACAACACGGGCATCCTCGTGCATATGCAGCTGCCGGACAAGGTCTGGCCCCAGTGCGTTCAGGTCCAGGGCAAACACGACCGGTTGGGCGATTTGTTTTTGATGGCGGGCGCCGAATCGAAGGAGCACCAAGGCCTGGACAAAAATACGCCCATCCCGTTTCGGGGCGCGTCCCGGGAAAAATCCGTCGGCGAGTGGAACACGTGCGAAACCATCTGCATCCACAATAAAGTCGAGTCCTTCATCAACGGCTACTTCGTGAACGAAACGACCGAATGCACCCTCAACGGCGGTTTCATCGGCATCCAGAGCGAAGGCGGCGACATCGAGATCCGCACGATCTCTTATTGCCCGTTGAAGTATTAGGGCGCCGGCCCGGTCCGGCAGGGACCAGCGACAACCGCGCCTTTGGCGCGCTGGGGCAAAGACCGCGAATGTTTTCGCCTCACGTCGGCAGCTGCAAGGTTTTCCCAGACACCTCATCCGCTCGTGCCGCCAATGCGCGCAGTTTCACCAGTGTCGCTCCCCAGCCGCCATATTGGGGGTGATCCAGCGTGAACGAAATCACCGCCGGATGCCTGTTCAAAATCGCCTGCACCGTGCGCCGCAGATTGCCGATGCCTTTGCCGTGGATGATGCGCACCTGCAAAATGCCGCGCGCCTGGCACGCCGCCAGATAATCCGGCACCAGGTCTTTGACGTCGCGCGGATGGAAGGTGTGCAAATCCAGCACGCCGTCAACGGGCAGTTCAACCGGTTCGTCAGTCATGGGCGGTGTCATTTAGGATTCATGGTTGATGAGTTACGCGCCAATTGCCAGCCAACTCGTAAATCGCAAATCCCCAACTCACACCTCGCCCCAAATCCCCTTCAAATGAGCAATCCCGGAGCGGGCGGCGTCCACCGGAACCTTCGGGCCCAATTCAAAAACCTTGATGTGCTCCGGCTTGACAAAAGGCTGGAGCGCGGCAAAGTTGATGTCCCCGCCGCCCGGCGGGTAATGGTCGTGCGCGGGAAATTTCACGTCGTGAATGTGAAAGCCCGCCAGCCGGCTGGCGCGCTCGCCCAGAAATTGCGCGTGCTCGATGAAGCCCAGGTCGTGCTTGATTTGCGCGTGGCCGGTGTCGTGCCAGTAATTGACCGTCGGCGCGGGAAATTCCTCCAGCAATGACTTGAAGTCCGACTCCACCGGCAGCTCCTCCACGGCTTCGCGGATTTCGAGGCCAAACTTGAGGCCGCGGGATCTGGCCTCGCCCACGAGTTCGCGCAGCACGTCGCGCGCATGGTCGTAAAATCTTTTCTTTTTCGCGTCGCGGGCGGCGCTGGCCTCGGCGGTGAGCTTGAGAAATGCGGGCGTGCCGCGCTTGCCGCGCTCCAGCAGGGCCTTGAGTTTGCCGGTGTAATCCTTCAAATCCATGCTGCCAAAATGCAGCACCACCAGCGGCGCCCCCACGCGCGCCGCGAAATCCAGCGTGGTCAGCGTGTGCTTGAGCGCGAGCTGCCGGTCGCGTTCCCGGTCGGAGGAAAACTCGTACAGATTCGGCGACGGGCCGGTGACGCCCACTGGCAGCGGACAAAAGTTGTGCAGCGTGGAGATTTTTATTTCGCCGGCCTTCACGGCCTCGAGGATGCCCGGCACCAGGCTCAGGCGGATGCCGTGGCTCAACTCGGCGTAGTCGAAGCCGAGTTCGCGGATTTCGCGCAGCATGGCGCGGCCGTCGGTGTGGCGCGCGGAGTTCCAGCAGGTGGAGAGGGAATACATGGCGTTATAGCGTGAACCTTTGAACCGTTAAAAAAGTTGAAGCGTTGAACCGGGAAACGCTCTGAGCGTTTCCAAACTTCAACGCTTCAACGGCCCAAAATCAATCGTCCGCGTGGCGCGCGGCGAGCATGGCGGAGAAACGGGCGACCTTTTCCTTGCGACGGCGCACGGCGCTGGGCTTCTCATACTGCCGGCGGTTGCGCACGACTTTGAGCGTGCCTTCGCGATCGACTTTCTTCTTCAGTCGCCGCAACGCACGGTCCACAGGTTCGCCTTTTTTCAATTTAATCTCTGTCAATATACTCACATCCTCTCCGGGGGCGGGTCAAAAACTGCCACGGGCAGTTCCCGCAGATTTAGGAACCATTGAGGTTGGAGTTTTTGCGCGGGAAGTCAATGAATTAAACCGCCGAATTATGGGCCATTCGGCCGCCATCCGCCTCTGCGACCGTCCGCGTCCTCCGCAGCTTCGCGGTGATTGGGATCCTCGGCCCGTCTTTTATCTGTGTCCATCTGCGTCCATCTGTGGTTAAATTATTTGCAACATGAGCAAAGCTATTCTCCTGGTGAACCTCGGTTCCCCCGACTCGCCGTCAGTGCCGGACGTGCGCCGGTATTTGAACGAGTTCCTGATGGATGGGCGCGTGATTGACACGCCCTGGCTGCTGCGGCGGTTGATCGTGGGCGTGATTTTGATCAAACGCCCGGCGGAATCGGCGCACGCTTACGAAAAAGTCTGGACGAAGGAAGGCTCGCCGCTGGTGGTCACGAGCCGGCACGTTCAGACACGCTTGCAAAAGCGCGTCACTGTGCCGGTGGAACTGGCGATGCGTTACCAGAATCCGTCCATCGAATCCGCCGTGAAAAAACTCGCGGCCGGAGGGGCGACGGACATTTTGCTCATCCCGATGTTTCCGCATTACGCGATGTCGAGCTATGAAACCGCCGTCGTTCGCGTGCAGGAAATCGTCTCCCGGTTCGCCCCCCGGATGAAAATCACGGTGCAGCCGCCGTTTTATGACCAGCCGGATTACATTGCGGCGCTGGTGGCGAGCGTGGCGGATTATCTGAAAAAGGATTACGACCATTTGCTGTTCAGTTTTCACGGCATCCCGGAGCGGCACCTCAAGAAGTCGGATCCGACGGGCTGCCATTGCCTGGCTACGCCCGATTGCTGCGAGACGCCCAGCCCGGCGCTCGCGCGGTGTTACCGCGCGCAATGTTTCAAGACGGCGGCGTTGCTCGTCGAACACGCGGGCGTGCCGGCCGGGAAATGGTCGGTGTCGTTTCAATCCCGCTTGGGCAAGGATCCGTGGCTGAAACCATACACGGATTACGAACTGCCGCGGCTGGCGACGGAGGGCAAGAAACGGATGCTGGTGATTTGTCCGGCGTTCGTTTCGGATTGCCTGGAGACCATTGAAGAAATTGGCATTCGCGGCTGCGAGCAATTCATGGCGGGCAACGGCAAGGAATTCACGCGGATTCCGTGCCTGAACGAACATCCGACCTGGATTACCGCGCTGGAAAACATGGCCAAGAAATTTCTGGCGGCGTGAGTCCAACCACAGAGCCGATGATCGGCACCAGACACAGATGAACACAGACAAAAAGGCGGAGGAGAGGTTGTTTTAGTTGATGCCGAATGGATTATTGGTTGGTGTTTAACGCTCGCCCTCTCAATGAACCATCCCGTAGCGCAGAGATTCCTGTCTGCGGGTTCTGCCCCGATAGCCTTCGGGGCAGTTCCGAAGCCGGGAACACGGGACTGGAAGCCGAACGTAGGCCTGCGGGTCCCGTGAACCCGCAGGCTGGAAAGCCTGCGCTACGGTTTTTCGGCGGCTCATGGTCCTAATGCGCGGCAATGGGCGGTGGCGGCTCTCAATGAACCTTAGGGGAAATAAGTATGAATAACGTCCGCCCTCACCCCAGCCCTCTCCCTCGGGGAGAGGGAGGAACGGGTGCCGCGTTTTGGGTATACCCAGGCTCTGGATTGGCTCTGGTTCATGGGTTCAATGCGCGCCCGCCCTCACCCACAATAATCGGCTTTTCCCCTCAACCCTCACCCGGCCTTCGGCCACCCTCTCCCGCTCCCGCGGGCGAGGGACTTTGGCCCTCTCCCCCGAGGAGAGGAAGAAACGGGTGCCGCGTTCTGGGAATACCAAGGCAGTGGATTGGCGTTGGTCCACGGGCTCAATGCGTGAATTTGTTCGGGAAATCTCTCACCAGGGGAGAAGTAATCACCGTTGGCTGATTCCGGTTTTACGGATTCTTTCACCGTGCGGCGGGATAGAAATGCAAGACGTTGGTCCGCGAAAACCCGGCGGCCATCAGCAGGTCAACGCTATTGGCGGCTGAATTTCCAGGTTTGCCAACCCGGCCCGATTCAGAGATAGTATCCGTCCGCTTTTGGCGGAAACCCATGAAACCCCATGTGGAAATCTATGATACGACCCTGCGCGACGGCGCGCAGGCGGAAGGCATTAATTTCTCGGCGCAGGACAAACTCCGCATCGCCGAGAAGCTCGATGCTTTTGGGGTTCATTACATTGAAGGCGGCTGGCCGGGCAGCAATCCAAAGGACATGGAGTTTTTCCAGCAAGCCGCCCGCCGCAGGTGGAAACATGCGCAGATCGCCGCCTTCAGCATGACACGGCGCAAGGGCATCGCTGTCGAAAACGACGACCTGATGCGGCTGATTCTTGAAGCGAAGACGCCGGTGGTCACCATTGTGGGCAAAACGTGGCTGCTGCACGTCACCGAGGTGTTGCGCGCCAAACCGGAGGAAAATCTCGGCATGATCGGCGACACCATCCGTTACCTCAAAGATCACGGCAAGCAGGTTATCTACGACGCCGAGCACAGTTTCGACGGCTTTGCCGACGAGCCCGAATACGCGCTGGCCACCTGGCAGGCGGCGGAAAAGGCGGGCGCGGATTGCATCGTGCTGTGCGACACCAACGGCGGAAGGTTGCCTCGTGAAATCGCCACCGCCGTGGCCCTGGCCAAATCCAAACTGAACTGCCCCATCGGCATTCACACGCACAACGACTGCGGCTTTGGCGTGGCCAATGCCATTGCCGCCGTCGAGGCCGGCGCCATGCAGGTGCAGGGTACGGTCAATGGTTTTGGCGAACGCACGGGCAATTGCAATCTCATCAGCGTTATTCCCACCCTGCAATTGAAAATGGGCTTGAACGCGGTGCCCCATTCCTCGCTGCCAAAATTGAAGGAGCTTTCCGAGTTCGTGAACGAGGTGGCCAACGTGCGCCACGATGTCCGTGCGCCTTGGGTAGGGCAGACGGCGTTTGCCCACAAGGGCGGCATGCACGTCCACGCCATTGAACGCGTGTCGCGGAGCTACGAACACGTCAATCCCGAGAGCGTCGGGAATTTCCGCCGCGTTCTGGTGAGCGACATGTCGGGCCGCACGAACATTTTGCTCAAGGCCAGGGAACTTGGCTACAAACTGTCGTCGGATGCGCCCGAAACGCGCACCATCACGGACCAAGTCAAGGAACTCGAGGCCCGGGGCTATGAGTTTGAGGCCGCGGAAGGTTCGCTCGCCTTGCTGGTGGGCCGCACGATGAAACATCGCGAGCCGAGTTTCCACGTGGAAACGTATCACGTCTCAATGCGCCGCGATAAAAAGGAATCCATCTGCGAGGCCACGGTCCGCGTCCGGGTGGGCGATGAGATCGCCCACACGGTGGCCGAGGGCGACGGCCCGGTGAACGCGCTGGACGGCGCATTGCGCCACGCGCTGGTGAAGTTTTTTCCGTCGCTCAAGTCCATTGAACTCACGGATTACAAGGTTCGCATTATCAACGGCTCCACCGGCACCGCCGCCAAAACGCGCGTGCTCATCACCTCCAGCAACGGCAAGCGCGAATGGGGCACCGTGGGCGTGAGCGAAAACATCATCGAGGCGAGCCTGGAGGCCTTGGTGGACTCCATGGAGTTCGCCTTGTTGAAGAAGTGAGACGCGAATTCCACTAATTTTCACGAATTCATGGCTGGGCCCATTTACAAAGTGGAACGAGTTGTCTTATGAACTTGATTTTAATTCGTGTTAGTGCGTGAAATTCGTGTCTATGTCTGAAATACCCAAAGCCTACGAGCCACAATCCGTCGAGGATAAGTGGTATGCCTTTTGGTTGAAGCAGGGTTGCTTCACCGCCGACGCGCGGTCTGCGAAGCCCGCCTATGCCATCGTCATTCCGCCGCCAAACGTCACCGGCATGTTGCACATGGGGCATGTGCTCAACAATACGATCCAAGACATCCTGAGCCGCAAGGCGCGCATGGACGGCAAGGAGGTTCTTTGGCTGCCCGGCACTGACCACGCCGGCATCGCCACGCAGGTGCAGGTGGAAAAGGCCCTAAAGAAGGAGGAACGCAAGACCAAACACGACTTGGGCCGCGAAGAATTCCTGAAACGCGTGTGGGCGTGGAAAGAAAAGCACGGCAACATTATCATCAGCCAGCTCAAGAAACTTGGCTGCTCGTGCGATTGGACGCGCGAACGGTTCACGATGGACCCGGAGTATTCGAGCTGCGTGCAAAAAGTGTTCGTGGAGCTTTACAAAAAGGGCCTGATTTATCGCGGCAAACGGATGGTGAACTGGTGCCCCGTGTCCCAGACCGCGCTGTCCGACGAGGAGGTGGAAATGAAACCGCAACGCGGCTTCATGTATCATTTCAAGGTGCAGGTCGCGGAGGATCCGAACACCTGGCTGACGATTGCCACAACACGCCCGGAAACGATTCCCGGCGATACCGCGGTGGCCGTGAATCCCAAAGACACGCGCTATGCGCACCTCATCGGCAAGCATGTCGTGCGGCCGCTTCCCATTCAACTGCCGCGCGAGCAGAGGCTAATTCCCATCATTGGCGACGACCACGTGGATTTTGAATTTGGCACCGGCGTGCTCAAGGTAACGCCCGCGCATGACAAGGCGGACTTTGAAATCGGCCAGCGTCACCAGCTGCCGGTGGTGGACATCATGAATCCGAACGGCACGATGAACGAACTGGCCGGCGAAAGCCTGGCCGGACTGGATCGTTTCGAGGCGCGCTCGATTGCCGTGGAGCGGTTGAAGGAACTCGGCTCCCTGGTGAAGGAGGAGCCGTACGAGAACAACGTGGGTTTCAGCCAGCGCGCGGATGTGCCCATCGAGCCGCGCTTGAGTGAACAGTGGTTTTTGAAATATCCGGCGGTGCAGGAATCGAAGGCGTGCGTCGCCGAAGGACGGATGAAATTTCATCCCGAACGCTGGGCGAAGGTCTATGACCACTGGCTGGCAAACATTCAGGACTGGTGCATCAGCCGCCAGCTTTGGTGGGGGCATCGGATTCCGGTGTGGCACAAGCGTCTCAAAGTAGCC